>Ga0114970_10002446_pt1 | contig 13848 bp, 11 predicted proteins | sample M_140205_XF_Meta_FD_87030 | JGI IMG/M metagenome (GOLD analysis project Ga0114970, IMG submission 87030) | Freshwater microbial communities from Lake Montjoie, Canada to study carbon cycling - M_140205_XF_MetaG | ecosystem: Environmental > Aquatic > Freshwater > Lake | place: Lake Montjoie... | reverse complement strand
GCCAGCGGGACGGGTCTGCCGCGTGGTGTTTGGCGTGCGTGTCTGGGTGCGAGGCGGCCGCGTGGTGTTTGGCGTGCGTGTCTGGGTGCGCGGCGGCCGCGCAGGTCTTCCAGCGATTGGCCGGGCCGACCGCTGGGCGTTGGGCGGACGCGGTGTTGGACGTGGGCTACTAGGTCGCTGGTTGCGAGGTTGCTGAGTACGGGGCTGGGTGCGAGAAGGCCGCGCTGGCGGACGCTGCTGGCCAGGGCCAGCGGGACGGGTCTGCCGCGTGGTGTTTGGCGTGCGTGTCTGGGTGCGCGGCGGCCGCGTGGTGTTTGGCGTGCGTGTCTGGGTGCGCGGCGGCCGCGCAGGTCTTCCAGCGATTGGCCGGGCCGACCGCTGGGCGTTGGGCGGACGCGTTGTTGGACGTGGGTTCTTAGGTCGCCCGATGGGTGGTCGGATGGGGGATACTTTTGGTGATCCTGTTCGTATTTTCGACATGCTTTACTCCAAGTGGCCTTTAATGCTTTCAATTATATCGGCCGACGCCCCTCGATTGTTGATGAACCACTGCGTTACCTTCAGTAAGAGAGTGTCGTCTGGCTCGTTCTTGAGTTCTTTGTCAAAGATTCGGCCGAATTCCTTTACATCTTTAAAGTAGTTTTTAGCAAGCACCTTACGGTTCCCTTCTTCGGCCTTTCCATACGCATCCAACGTATTAAAGAGAATATCTTCGTACGGTCGCATTGCCACAGGGTTAGCTTTTTTGACAAGACTACGCATTGCCACAGGGTTAGCTTTTTTGACAAGACTAACAGATGCCGAAGGCTGCGCAGCAGGGAGAGATGCTGGAACTCCATCCAATTGGACTTGCAGGGCGCCATTCTCTGGGGTGCACTGTTCGACCTTTTTGTAGTCTCCGAAAACTCGCTTGACCCGATCATGCATCAAGTCACGCAGAGCAGCATCGGACATTTTCGCAGCATCGGTATTCTGGTTTCCGGGCCGTAACAGTACAGGCGCGCCGCTACGTCGGTCGAGCACTACCATCTGGCCGGGTCGAAGCTCAGATCGCACGTACCGCTGTTGATCGGCGTTCAGGTTGAGCTGCTGCACAAACTGCCTGAATCCTTTCTCTTCGTTCAATCGGTGCATCGCTACTAAGTAAGCGTTGTCAATCACACCGCCGACTAGCGACCCTGGGCGTTGGTCGATAATCATTACGCCCTGGCCATACTTACGGACTTCGGCCAGCATGGTATTGATGTCCTCGGCGGCCTGCGCCTTCGAATTCGATCCCTGCTTGCCTCCACCATGATCGCCCGCAAGAAGCCTGTGGGCCTCCTCAAGCACCAGCATGTGAATTTCGCGTTCGCCTGATTCGGGTATGACTCTCCCCTCTATCGTCCCTGCCAGTGAGCAGACAAAGAAGCTCATGATCAGTGCCAATGCCTGAGAGTCGCCGATCATTCCAAACTCTAGAACCGCAGGCTTATCCATGAGCTTGCGCAGGTCAACGCACTGTCGGTCTGGCGAAGGGCCGCCGATGATCGTGTCGTAATTGTCTGATAAGTTTCGCAGACGTAGATACGTTGATGCGACGATGGTGTGAGCGTTGTCCGTTGTGCCGCCCCACATCTCCTTCTGTTCCGACATGACAGTCGGGAGTTCATTAAACTTTTCTCCTGGCTCGCCTTTACCCATTGCCGCAACAACGTCGGCAAGTATGGGAAACGGCTCGTCGTCATCCTGGGCAAAGTCAATGGACGCAGTCCAGCTACGGGCACTCTTGTCGCTAGATTTACTTTCCCGCTCTCGCTTCTCCCACCATTGTTTGCGAGTACCTTCGTATGCTCGTCTCAACGCCATTTCAAAGATCGCGGGCAGCGGATCCCACATCTCGTAAGCTGCGCGAAAGCACGACATCAGCCTACTGATGTGAGACTGAACACTGACTCTTTGAGGCACCTGAAAGGGATTGAAGCAGAACGGTGAGCAGCGCGGATCGCCAACCGTAAATAGCAATACATCATCAGTGCCTTCAACTGATTTCCGATCGAGGAGCGCACGAAATTCGTTGCCACGGGTGGGGTCAATGACCAAAAACGGCGTTCGCCTATCCCTAGGAACATGGCCTTCATCCTTAGGGTTATTGGCGGACCATAGTTGACGCAAGAACCACAAGCAGAAGTTGGTCTTGCCTGAACCCGGAGATCCTGCGACCACAATCGACCTGTCTCCGACGCCTGCGACACCTGGAACTTTTTGGTCGTCCCTTTGAGGCAAGAATGGCACTCTGAACTCAGTACTGGTGTCGAGCCCTCTCAATTGCACGAATCCCAAGGAAACAGCGTCACCGTTCGACGGTGTCGGTTCTGGGAGTTGTTCAAATGGATTCGGGTATCGTGACTGGAGGCCCGGATATCCACCCGGGGGGACAACCGGCAGTCGCCAAACACTCAGAAGTTCACCCACGGTGAACAACGACCTCATTCTGGCGAGAGCCAATACTTCCTCGGCATCCCGTTCGAGGAAGAAATCGGGAAGAGCTAGAAGGTTTACCAATTGAGATAGTGGAGTATGGAGTTTTGTCTTGACATCCACATTGGTGACTAAGCCATTGGAGGTGTTAAGGTATGACTGCTGTAAATTGGTCTTCTCGGCACCCGCAGGTTGACTAGATTGGAGAACCTCAGGCCACGCACAACCCCACGACAACATTTCGACGTTGCGCAGGTTATACTCTGCGACTACCTGTTCTGCCGGAATCACGGCAGGCACGGCAGAGAGATGCCGAGAATCCGAGGACACATTCCGGCGCGTGCCGCTCAATAAGTGTTCCGCAATCAACGCCTGTCCCACCATCACGGCAACATTATGAGATTCGCTTGATATCTGGACAGCGCACTGAAACAGATCACGTTGCTTTAGCAGGGTCTGCAGGGTGGCCCTAGCGGCCACATCGTCTGGGCTCGTTGTGGCCGTGATTGCATTTAGTCTTTGTGCCATAGCGCTTGCCTCGACTTGGGTCAGGCGACTCGGATGTACGCGAATGCTAAGAACTGTTGCGCACCGCTGGGCAAGGATCGCAGTGCAAGTGGTCAGCCCGTCTGAAGACGACGCCGGCCACAGTAAAGGAACCGTTGCAGACAATCCTTTCTTGGCTTCTTGTTTGTAATCTTCGATTTTGGAGTATCGGCGGCCTAGGCTCCCGGCAAGCGCACGGCGGATCTCAACGGAATGGTTGTACCCAGCCCCAATCCCCACACCATCGGCGCGGACATACGCTTTCCTGCCCTTCACAATCGCAAGAGGGCCTTCTGTCACCCAGAAAATGGGTATAGTCGTCAAGTCATTTGGCGCGAGCGTTCGAAACCTTGTTGCAAGCTCGTCAAGTTTGCTTTTCAGCAATTCCAACGAAGCATTCTCCTTGCCGGGGCTTGTCTCGACGACGCCTTTTATGAGCAAGATGATCCGTGGAGGAGCGCCAATTTCTACTAGGTTACTATCGATCGATGAGCCGGTGGATCCCGGTGTACCACCCCCGCAGATACGCAGATCAAAGGTCCAAAATGGCCTATCACGCTCAATCGCAAATGACACCCTTCGCACATGCGGTTCTGAGAGCATCTGAAACACACGCTGGAAAGCTCTGGAGAAACCGGCGACATGCCGGCCGAACACCTCAGACCGCGAGCCGCGCCCAGAATCGGTGGATCTCGGCTCTGGTAGGTAGGGCACATAGACACCGACTGCCGCCTGGACAGACGGAGAGAGCCACCTGCGGGGTTGCTGCTGTTCTATGCCTTCTTCGGGCTCTGTTGCCACGACCGGCCGGCTGTTTGGAAATAAGAGATACCTGTTGTCTTCCATATATAATCCTAAATATGACAAACTTAAATTGATATCGTCCAATTGCAATTTACTACTGCTTGCCGAACCCCGCCAGAGATTCACAAACAGTGCCTAAGATTTGGATTTAAATGAATTCTCAATATTATTGAACGCCGTAATCAATTGGCCACACTGTATTATAAATTCATCCTTGAGACTATTAATATCGGCGACGATCACATCAATTGCTGCCTGAGTGCCTTCGACTTGTGAGGGATCAAACGCCGTTTGAATTTTTTCCTGTCCTAAATTAATAGCGTCAATGATCCGGTTCTGAGATTCAAGAATTTTGGTCTTGGCTATAAGACTTTCTAAATTGTAGAGCCTTTGTTTAAGAATATTAATCAATTGCCGAACAAACTCCGTTTTCTTGCCAGACACGGTTGCCATAAACTCTAAGTATTGGCGGTCAACATCGCGGTCCGCCTCACTCACGGCGCTTTGCACAACATCTACGCTCGTGATCGTCAGTTCCACTAGTTCACGCAGCTTAGGACCTAGGCATTCATCAGAAGTGGCCGATAGGTTTTTTTGAAGCTGCATCTGGTCAACCGTACCAAGTGTTTTCAACTTCTTCAACTCTGCGACGAGACTTCGGAGCATGCCTTCATATACCGTGGGGATAATCAAAGGAGCACGCCAAATAAGATGGCTTGAAAGTCTGTTTGCTGTCCCGGTAAGACGGCTTGAAAGTCTGTTTGCTGTCCCGGAATTTGCCTTCACTGTTGGCGAAACTGTACTATCAAAATCGGCTAATAGTTCCTTTTGCAACGTCAGTTGCACCCGCAATGAGCGAACTTCACACGGAAGTCCATCGTTGTCAATAATACCAGAACCGGTAGGATAGACAAAGTTGCAAGTGAAGTTGCAAGGAACGGCCAGCACTTCACCCGACTCCCATGGCATCTTAAAGTATTCGTGTTTACCGTTACCACGAAACACACGCAGGTGCCAAGGCTTGTTGATGCGCGACACAAAGTCCTGAAGGCTAGTGTCGCCCACCATAGAGGCGATAGATGTGGCTATGTCCTCGAATAGTTTGCGAAACCCTATGCCAATTAAGTCTTCTCCAGTTAAAAGAGGATTGCTGGAACTCGTTATCGCACGAGCCAAGCACAATTCGCCCTCGCGGCTTGGGAATACAGCGTCATCCTCCTCAGGCCATGCTATGTACCCTGTCTCGCCGACGGACACCGATCGAGCGTGGCTGTAGTTTGGCTCACATACTCGATAAAAACCGTCGCTCTCTCGTACCTGGTCTTCACAGCGAGCAAGGTCGCCTACTGATTCAAGCGATTTCCTCATGGTTACTGTGCTCTGCCGGCAACCGGAGATTGCAGCCACACGAAGCAAATAGGCGGCTAGCAAACTTCCTGCAGGCACAACGAATCCACCGACAATCAGAGTCAGTACGATGATGTTTTGCATTCCACCGAGCACACTCAACGGTAGTGCCAATAATATGGCAGCAAGGGAGCAGACCAACTCAACACGAAAGAAGGACTTCATAAAGCTGCTCGAATTCGAGGCACTGAACGCTAAGACGACAAGACCAAACAGGGCGATGACACCGCATGCAATCGACACTGAGCGTGCCCCGGCGAACAATAACACCAACAGTATTACGCTGACACCGATGAGGATACCCCCCGCCAAAGTGAGCCCCGCTTTGCCTTTGTGAAGAAACATGACCACGGCGAGAACAAGCAATGCTGTAGTGACGGCCCCAATCCGGCCCGGGACCATAGCAAGAACCAGCGGCGTGCAAAAAAGCATCAATCCCAGTTTTGTACCAAGATTCACCCTAGTTGGGGTTAGGAAACCGAGCCCTACCAGCAAGTCACCCCAACTTACACTGCCTAGCATGGACGAGAAAATGACCGATCGCACAATGGTGAACCAGATCAGGCCACATCCCCCAATCACGGGCACTATCCACACCGAATGACTCCATGAAGGAACGATCAGTACGAGCGCGTTAAGCATAATGGCGAAGGCAAAGCACCATACCACTGGTGCACGGAGTGACGCCGTTGCGATCAACAAACGAGCGATCACAAACTCCAAACGCTCCGGCGAAACTGGGATTCGATTTTCAGTCATGGCCTGGCCCCCGCGCTAAAATTCGATTGTGCATCTTGCTCGCATTTGAGTTCTTCAGTCTTGAGATGCTTTATTGCTTTCGCAAATTCTTCAGCATCACTCAACACTTTCTTTATCTTTGAATCCATATTTATCTTAACCGGCGAAATTATACTTCCGGCCGAAGCGTTCATATCCGTTTTCATATTAAGTCCCATTCGTTTGGCACTAATTTCGAGAATGCTCTTAACTTGAAGTTCTAAGCCCTTATTAGGCAAAATCGAGAAACTACTCGTCGCGACATCATAATTCCCAAACCCAGTGAGCTCCTCGAGCGATTTATCAAGGGTATTTAACGAATCAATCAACATTGATTTGAGTTGTGACTTCCATGTATCAAAATCGCTTTTAGCATCACTGAATTTGCGTTCAATATTTGAGAAGTACGCAAGCACCGGCTGAAGGCGGGCTTCTTCTTGCTCAACATACATCTTCAGCACAACCCCAGAAAAAAACGTAGTGACCAGCAAACATGATGGCGACGGCGCTTCATCATTAGTCAAAAGCGCACCCCATGTTAGGTTTAGTTCTTTAGTGATTTCTAAGACATCTGTAACCAGTTTCGAGTAATCTCCAGCGCCGGCGAGCCGGCGAAGTGTGCGGATGACGTGTGATTCAACTACCTTAAGGTAGTTGAGGTGATCTGAGAATACAATATTCATATTTGGGTTGGAAACATCAATTTCGATACTTGTGTGAACCGCAACATGTGCACGAATCAAGATGTCATGCTTAGTCTTGATATTCTGGCCTTCTAAGTCCTGAATGAGTATCTGCCAACGGCGGCATCTTTGGAGCAAGTCGATGTTTGTGTGGCCCGCGCCGTCAGGGCTGGTACCAACTTCGGACCCTGCCATGTCGTTAACTAAACAAAGTGAACTAGTGTCGGTAAACTGTCGCCCGGAGACCGAGTCCACACCCGGCAGTTTTGCAACAAACCCGAGCGGAACACAGGCAAAAAAAAGTGAACTCTTCTTCGGTACTCCATTGCACCAAAACCACCCGGACCTACAAGGCATCCGCAAATTATAGCTCATCTCGGTCGCATCGATAACTCTATTTTGACCAGAAATTGGATTAAGAATCGCAAAAAGGGATTGTACAGTACCGGGGAGATTGACTATTGCCTCAACTTTCTCGGACTGTGGCGCATAGACTACCACGACCATCCCCACTCCAAAGCACATTAGTGCGAGTGAAAATAAAAGGGTCAAGATGAAATCATCAAGCATTAAAGTCTCTCCTTATATTGGTTGGCGAGCCATAGCACAGGCTCCACAACATTCCATGGCCGGATGCTTAAGCTTAACTCTTTCTTCAATCCCCTTCCATATCCGACATGCACTCCAGCTATAGGTGCGGCAGTATTATCTATTTTAGAAAGCATTGAATGTGGTCCGGCATCAGTCATCGGGTTTAATCGGAAGTCATGGCTTAATAGCCGAAGTGGGTCCGTGAAGAGTGGGAGGTTTTGCATGTAACGAAATCCTGAGGTATCATCGCCGTCGACTGCCTTGTCAACCGGCTGGGCAGGATCGGGAACGAGCTCACGAAGGCGAGCATTACCGCCGATAACTCCAGTGCGGCGGATAGGGCGATAGTTTACAAAAAATCTAGTATTCGATATACCGTTTAACCATCCACTCGATGATACAAACTCCCACTTAATATTTAGGATCCGGTTCTCAATCTGCTTCACCAAATTTAGGCCGGCCGGAAAGCTCTGCACCCATCGTTTGGCGTCGCGAATTCGGAATCGTCTATGCCGCAAGCCTATATCTGCCTTCGCGAAACAAACCGCCACCCTAAGATCTTTTCCAATCTTGAGACCGGGCTCAACCCTCTCCCATGTCTTGACCCAAATGTCAGGGTGCGTTTCTGGATCAAGGAGCAAGAGCACGCCGGTACATTGCGTTAGCGAAGCCTGAATAGCTTTAAGAGCAATAATTTCTTTGGAGCTTCCGTCATAGTCCCCCTCGAGTAATTGGCCAGCCGGATCAAAGCAGTCAATTTCAAAACTTTTCTGCTTACCCGTAACATCCATACCCTTAATATCAAAGGTAACTCTGTCTGCAGTATCCTGTATTGGCGTGCTTGGAGGAAAAAAACCATTTTCAATAAACCGTCTTAAAAAATTTAAATACTCCGCTGGATCTCGAAGACTCAAAGTGTTAGTATCAGTCAAATTAGATGCCTGCCCTGAAGTTCTAGCGGTGGCTGCCCATCCGGCGTTTTCAAAAGCCGTCTTCAGAACGGCAAGAAATGTACTCTTACCTGCTCGGCTGTGGCCGACAACCCCTATCTTTGGTTTGCCTAACTCTGCGGATGTATAATTTTCCTTACCCGATGACATATTATTACTCCTACTCCCGGCGTTAGAATGTGTATTTTTCATTTCTGCGGATATATAATTTTCCTTAAACGATGACAAACCAATATTCAAATACCTGGCCTTAGAGGGTGTATTTGTCATTTAAAAATTCCCTAAATTCGTATTAACCTTGACCTACTGCTAATTTATAAACTTCATAATAACGAACTTCAGCACACTCAAGCAAACGATCAAGAGTATATTTTAACGTTTTCTCGTCCAAACCATCAACATCAACACGGACATCGCTTTCAATCACAATCCACCTTTCGTCAGAGGATTCAGAAGGTTGAAATCGGAATTTTACCCCAGGCTCCTCGCGGTTCAGTTCATTGATTCCCACAAGACGATTTCCAAGTGATGCGCGATCACAAGGCAGGAGGTTAGCATCACCCCCAACAAGGTATAATGTTACTACCAAATAATCGGTTTGATACTCATTCAATACATACCCCACTTTTGTCATCTGAAAATCAACGCTAAACTCAATATCTTGCTCAGGTCGCTCGGGGTAGATCGAAATAAAGGGTGATATCCAGCGAAGAGCTTTATCAATTTCCTCAAAGTCTGATTTACTCCCCACCTCCGCATGTATTGAAGTACACACTTTCTCAATAATTTCAAAAATCTGACTTGATATGATTGTCATTCCTCGGCTCCTTGACTTGTTATTAAGTACAATATGGCAAAACAATTGTTAAGTACAGTATGGCAAAACAAATCACTACCTACTTAATTTACATCTTGAAAATTTTTCCGAATCATACAAAGCACGGAAAGACCTAGCAAAGCTGATAAAAAGTTCATGACACAATAGGTAAAAAGAAATACTACGGTGCCGCTTAATACAGTTGAGATGACAGGGTCATTAGTCCTAGGCAAAAGCCTCCAATCTGGAGGAGTAAACACTGATATAAAAAGGCCTGCCATAAGCGCTAACCAGTGAGAAAGTGCTGCGAATGATAGCTTTAAAATTAATTCTGAGTAGCTAGCCCACGGAATAGCTGGATTTGGATCACTAACATTTTGCCGATAATATTCATTAAAATCGCTACTAGAAAATCTAGCGGCGAGTGCAAGGGTGGTAAGGCACGTACCCATGCCTAATGCGCCATAGGTTCCGAGTAGCTTTGCAGCGTCGACCAGCGAGACCAGCACCGAACCTGATAGGTCAAACGTAGAAAACCTTACAGCTACCACCGTAAAGCAAACTGCAATAGCTAAAAATAATTCAAATGAAAATAAAAACCATAGACGTCCAGCAAGTACAAACCTGCAATAATTTTTAATGATCGCTAGCATATTGGATTCCAATGCATTGTAAGTTTATCAAAACAACTTGTTGGTTTATTGATTAAATAGCTAATCAAATGTAAGTCGTGTGCCAGAAAGTTAAGCATAGTGATTAGTAATGTGTGAAAATAATGTATGTACTTGATGACACATAAATATATATATCTAATTATACACATGAAAAAAATATTAGCAGTAAGTTTATAGAATGCAAGAAAATTTATTGAAAAAAATATGGAGGTAGCTGGAGTTAGGGTTAGAGTTATTGTACTTGTGATGATAATTTAAAGACAAATGACATTGGAATAATTTTGATTTATAAAGGGTATGCGCTCAAAGATTCAAACTTGCAGCATGTTGCACTCGTATTCAAATGAGCCCCGCACCTCGCCATGCAGCACCTGAAATTTGTAGATATATCGCGAGACCTTCAAGCAAAGTACATACGGGCCGCTATCGATGTTTTGCAAAAAGCGGGGGTACTGTCTTTGGTGCATAGCGCTAGATCAATACAGGCATCGGCTTCATTTGATCCTGAACGATAAAAACTTTCGTTCCTTGATGTCGGCCTCATGCAGCGCGCAACTGGATTAACTATATCGGAGTGGATTCGTGATAAATACAACCTCCTTAAACAGGGGCCCATTACGGAGCAATTCGTTGCGCAAGAGATCTCCGCACGGGGAGAGCTTGCTGCCGGAGAGCTTTTCTACTGGTCACGCAATGCTCGTGGAAGCTCTGCAGAAGTTGATTTTTTAATACCTCTCCGCAATGGGACTATCCATGTAGAGGTAAAATCGGGCACGACTGGAACGCTTAAAAGTTTGCACATCCTCTTAGGCGCCAGTCCAGAGGTTCCCTATGCTGTCAAAACTTCAAGTCAGGACTTCTCCGTCGCAGGGAAGATTCGATCGATCCCACTTTACGCCTTTCCTACCTGGTTGAAGCAGGCCGAGCTTGGTCAGGGATAAGCGCTGTTAAAAAAATGGGGATTATACCAGACCCTTCCGCAGCTTCTACGGCCCATTTAAAATAAGGGATAGCACTCCTGAATTTATACCTAGCCGTTCTGGAGAACGGTGCTCCCAGGGCTTCGCAGTATCGTGGACCCTGCGTGACCCCGTACCAAATATCGATATTTTATAACAGGGCACCCACACTTAGAACGCCATAGATAATCCCAGCTCCCGCTGAAAATCTTGATACCGTCAGCATCAATTCGGGCCATGCACCCCAGCGAGACTTTAATCTTGGAATATCTGCGCTAAAATCCCTTAGAGGCTGGTCGAACATCGAGTCCTTAACGCCCTCAAGGCCCTTAGCTGCTCCTTTACTCGCCAAATTTTCCGCAGCGATACCTGCCCTATGTATATATTTTAACAACGTATCCAACTGATCGGCCTTCCCGGTACTAAAAGCTACCAACCTCTGACTTGGAAACGGCATTCGATTCCAATCTCTAACCATATGAAATAGGGTGGCTGTTCTTGTCAGCCTTTCCCCCCAAGTACTCGCACTAAGCGCCAACTTGCATTCCTGGCCCACCGTTCCATCAAAATCATTATCTATGTTGGATTGGAAGTATTTGTTCGCCGCGGCGGCTACAACCCCAACTCCCGCCAAAGCTGCAGCACTTGCGAAGCCACCTGGGAACATCCCTAAAAAATGGGCTGCTACGCCAACAGCGGTTACAGCTGAGACGGTCGTGCATAGTGCCATACCCCACTTATAAGTAGTGTATTTACTCTTCAATTCATCTATGTGATAGGTCGTCTTAGGGAGATTTTTAAGAGATCTTCCTTCTTCATAGGCAACTTTCTGTGCGCTATATAGCCACTGATTAACATCCACATATTTCATATCGGTCATATCTTTCCAGGTCGGAGAATTGTTCGCTGGTAGTAGCGTCGGTGGTGGTGCTGGCTGCTCAGTTTGCACAGAATTAGACGGACTATTTAGAGGCACGGCGCGTTTGCTCTGCTGCACCGCAAGCGCCTCCACTAATTTCTGTATCTGATCAATTAAAAGTTGCATTTGCCGCCTATCTTGTGTATCTGCCTCTGGACTATTAGTAGCCTCACCCTTCCGATAACCACTCGGTAAAGCCTGGTTAGTTGGTGTCAGATTATCTGGGATATTAGATGCTGCCCCATCTCTAGATTCTGGTTCTAAATTGCTGTTCTGAGAACTCATATTATCACCTATCTTGTTGTTATGCTTATCTCTATGCTGCCTTTGGTCTTATCTCTCTCGGACTATTTACTATCTCATCAGTGAAAGTATCCTTAGAGATAGTTGGCTTGGTGCTCGCTACCAGACCAATCACATAATATCAATCCTCCCTTTCTTTGAACACCTATTTCTAAATAACAAGTAGTAGCTGTTCCACCGCCCAGCAAAATCGGGTGCAGTTTATAGTTCGAAGGGGGAGGCTCATAACTTGTTGATAAGATGTCCGCCACAGAGAGTGTGGCTGCTGGCAAAGATGCGAGTAGGCTTTTTGACGGCGACGACGCAACCGTTGTGCGTGGTGGGTCGTTCAGCTACGTTGTATCGGAGGCCCGCTCTTCCGACCGGGGCGTCTACACGCCGTCCGGTCGGTACCTCGCCTATGGGTTTCGTTTGGCGAGGACTCCGTAATTACTGCTTAGCCCCCTTACTGCTTTACTGCTTGCTGCTTATGTATTTAAAGAGCCTCCCCGAAGGGCTAAAGAAATACTTTATCCTGCACCACGCTTCTTATGGTTTTTTAGAACAACACATCGATCAGCCGTAAAATTCTCCTTGTCTGGGTGGAAGCTAGAGAACCCAATTTTACGCCATAGTCCGTTACTCGTTATCTGAACGCTTCTTATGGTTTTTGAGGCCAACATATCGAACAGCCACAATATTCTCCTTGTCTGGGTGGAAGCTAAAGAACACGATTTTACGCCATAGCCCGTTACTCGTTATCTGATTGGGTTTATTTCAAAGATTTAAAAGATTTGGGAAAATCATTTGGTCACCCCATCCTAAATTCAGGCCGAAAGCGCGTCATAATTAGATGAAGAGCAGCATAACTATCACTCGATAGCAAAATAGCTTTGCCCTTCATTCCTCTTCCATTCGGAGGAAACTTACCCCCTTTTTCAAGGAGACTCTTTATGTGTCAAGCAGTAGAGTTGGACCAATCCGTCCAGCAAAAATTCCATCGCACCCGCGAGGAACTCTCAAACGCATTAGTAGAACGCGATCAAGAAGTTGATCTTCTTTTGACTTCGCTAATCTGTAGGGAAAACCCTCTTCTCATCGGGCCGCCAGGTACAGGAAAAAGCATGCTCGTTGATGCTCTTTTAAGCTGGATGCAAGGCAAGAAATTTTCAATCCTATTTTCAAAGTTTAGTATGCCCGAAGAAATCTTCGGCCCTGTTTCCCTTAATGGTTTGAAGAATGACAAATTTATTCGGATCATCGAAGGAAAACTCCCGTGCGCTGATATCGCTTTTGGCGATGAGATATTCAATGCAAGTTCAGGGATCTTGAACACGCTTTTGAAAATCCTCAATGAACGAGTTTACGAACAGGGAGATGGCTCTAAAACCAAAGTTCCTTTAAAGCTTTTTGTGGGTGCAGCTAACCAATGGCCACATGAACAAGAAGGGGGCAAGGAACTTACCGCATTGTTCGACCGATTCCTTATGCGCAAACGGGTCTTACCCATTGTGTCCAAAACGGGCAGGGAAAGACTGTGGTGGAATCAGCCCTGCGAAGTAAAGCTAACCTCCACGATCAGTCCAGAGGAAATCGATACTGCTCAAAGTGAAAGTTCTGCGATCACATGGACTGCAGAAGCGAGGGAAGCTTTTCAATCCATCATCACGCAACTTGCCAAGGAAGGAATTTCGCCTGGGGATCGAAGACAAGCAAAAAGCGTGAAAGCAGTTCAAGCTTACTGCTATCTGGAAGGCAAGAACCAAGTGGAACTCGAACATTTGCAGGTTCTAACTTCAATACTTTGGGAAGACCCTACAGAGCAACCTGAGAAAGTTCTGCAAATCGTTTTGAAGGTCGCAAATCCAACAGGCATGAAAGTGAATTCCCTTCTGATCGAGGTCGAGCAGATTTGTGAGAATGCAGATTTAAAACAGCTAGCTCAGGCTGCAGTAGCAGCTTCGAAACTATCTGAAATT
>Ga0114970_10002444_pt1 | contig 13852 bp, 9 predicted proteins | sample M_140205_XF_Meta_FD_87030 | JGI IMG/M metagenome (GOLD analysis project Ga0114970, IMG submission 87030) | Freshwater microbial communities from Lake Montjoie, Canada to study carbon cycling - M_140205_XF_MetaG | ecosystem: Environmental > Aquatic > Freshwater > Lake | place: Lake Montjoie... | reverse complement strand
AGCGGATCGACGGCTATTAGTATTCCGTCCACAGCCCACGTCCTCGCGAAAAGGGATACGGCGAGGAAAACCGACAGAGCCAGGCCCGCTCGCATCAAAACTCACACTTTGACAAGTCGACGTGCAACCGGTCCGTAAAGAACTGCCCGTTTTCGACGCACGTCACACCGCCCTGTCGATGAATCTGTCCGGTGCAGGTCAACGGATCGACGACCCAGACCCACTCGCTACCAAAGTCAAGGTAGTCCCGGATTTTTCTAAACATCCCGGCCACGTTTTCGTCCGGCGAGAGAATCTCGACACACAAGTGCGGTGCCTGCGTGACGAAGGGACCTTCGGGGGCTTCCGCAACGATGCACACATCTGGAATCCGAAAATGCTCAGAGTGAAGCTGCAAGGTCTGCTCAGGAACCACGACGGAGCCAATTTTCCGGCAAGACGGCTGCAACTCGCTCAGCAGAAAACCCTGCATACAGGAATGTTTCCAGTCGGGCGTCCCACGCTCCACAATTCTCCCGTCCACAAACTCGGGATAGTGTTCGAACGCCATTCGAAGATATTGAGCCGCTGAAATCTGCTCCGAAACTAACTCATCCACAGCCATAGGCTTCCATAACCATGGTACCCGCTCGCCTCGGCGATACAATAGTGGTTTGCCCATGCAATTTCTCGAATCCAGCCTCGTCGAACTCATCACTCAGACCGCCACCAACCTTCCCCCCGACGTCCGGGCCGCCATGGCCGCCGCCGGTCGCGATGAGAAGCCCAACACTCAGGCCTCTCAGGCACTGAATATCATCTTTTCCAACGTCGATATGGCGACGGAAGATGAAGGCCCCATCTGCCAGGACACTGGCATGCCCACCTTCTACGTCCACACCCCTGTCGGCGTCAACCAACTGGTGATCAAGAAAGCCATCCGCTCCGCCGTCGCCGAAGCCACCCGCCGCGGCAAGCTTCGCCCCAACTCGGTCGATTCCCTGACTGGTAAGAACAGCGGCGACAACCTGGGCCCCGGTACCCCCGTTATCCACTTCGAACAGTGGGAAAACGATGAGATCGAAGTGAAGCTCGTCCTCAAGGGTGGCGGCTGCGAGAACAAGAACATACAGTATTCCCTGCCCGCCAACCTCGAACATCTCGGTCGCGCGGACCGTAACATCGAGGGCGTTCGTAAGTGCCTCCTGCATGCCGTCTGGCAGGCGCAGGGCCAGGGTTGTGCCCCGGGTGCGCTCGGCGTCTGCATCGGAAGCGACCGTGCCCACGGCTACGACGTGGCCAAGGAACAACTCTTCCGGACTCTGGACGACACCAACCCCGACCCTGTTCTGGCCGAACTGGAAGCCCGCGTTATGGAAGAGGCCAACAAGCTGGGCGTTGGCGCCATGGGCTTTGGCGGGGGCGTTTCCCTCATCGGCTGTAAGGTAGCTGCGGCGAACCGGCTCCCGGCCAGCTTCTTCGTCTCGGTCGCCTATGAATGCTGGGCCTTCCGCCGTCTCGGCATCCGCATGGACGCCGCCAACGGAGCCATCACCAACTGGCTTTACCGCGATCCGTCCCGCCCGGTCGAAAAAATGACGCAGGGAGAAGGCTTCCCCCTTACTGGTCGCGAAGTCGTCCTGACCGCCCCCATCACTGAAGAACAGGTGCGTGCGCTGAAGGTCGGCGACATCGTCCTCATCACCGGCGAAATGTACACCGGGCGCGACGCAGTCCACGCCCATCTGATGAAAAACCCGCCGCCGGTTGACTTGAACGGCGCAGTTCTTTACCACTGCGGTCCTGTCATGTTACAGGAGAACGGGAAGTGGACCGTGAAGGCGGCTGGTCCGACCACCTCGATCCGCGAAGAACCCTACCAGGCCGACGTGATCGGACGCTACGGTGTCCGTGCCGTCATCGGCAAGGGTGGCATGGGACCGAAGACCCTGGCCGCGCTGAAGGAGCATGGTGCTGTCTACCTCAACGGCATCGGCGGTGCGGCTCAGTTCTACGCCCGGACCATCAAAGAGGTCCTCGACGTAAACCTGTTCGAGTTCGGCGTGCCGGAAGCCATGTGGCATCTCCGGGTGGAAGGTTTCCCGGCCATTGTGACGATGGATGCCCACGGTAACAGCCTCCATGCTGACGTTTTGGAAGCAACCGGAGAAGCGCTGGCCGAACTTCAGACTGTGTAAGGTCTGTTGCTATAATCATTTTGTCGTCGAAAGGCGGCCAGGTAGCTCAGTTGGTAGAGCAGCGGACTGAAAATCCGCGTGTCGGGGGTTCAAGTCCCTCTCTGGCCACCACCTCCTCCCTTCCGGGAACCCCTCAAACACAATGAACTGGAGCGCACTAGCGGCAATTCTGCTCGGCCTCGCAGTTGGCATTGGTGCCTTTGGTGCGCATGGTCTGAAGGGCCGTCTGGATACCTATGCGATGGGCATTTACGAAAAAGCGGTTCTCTACCACTTTTTCCACGCCCTGGGCCTGTTGATTGTTTCCATTCTGCCTCGCGTCGGTGCACTTTCGCGGGCCTCCGCCAACTGGGTCTGCGCGCTGCTGTTCACCGGCATCGTACTTTTTTCAGGAAGCCTGTACACCCTCGCGCTGACGGGCGTCACAACGTGGGGAGCCGTTACGCCTTTCGGGGGGCTGGCCTTCCTGTGGGCATGGTTCCTGCTGGCCTGGTGGCTGTTCCGGGGCGCTTCTACTCACCCCAACCGTTAATTTTCGGCAGATCAGGTGCCGTAACCGCCCAAAGTCCAGGCAAACTCTGTAGCGTTCTGGTCACTTCCTCAATAAACAGCTTCACCTTAAGCTATTTGTGCGTGGCCGGAGGCGTGCCAACAGAAACAGGCTGCGGTTGGGGTTCCCAGCCATGCAGGATCCCTTCCAGATGGCCATTGCGGCAATAGTACGAAACCACCGCCCCCTTGTGCTCAGCCAAACCGCTCACTAAAGGGCGGGACTACGCGGAGAGCAGCTTTGAGGAAAACTCACCGGAGCCTTTGACATCGGTCAGGCGCATGTCCCGCCCCTGGTAAAGGTAGGTGAGTTTCAGATGGTCCAGGCCCATCAGCTTCAGGATGGTGGCGTTGAGATCGTGCGCGTCTACCTTCATGTCCTCGGCCTGCACACCGAACTCGTCGGTGGAGCCCAAAGCACGACCGCCTTTGATCCCGGCCCCGGCCATCCAGGAACTGTAGCCATAGGGATGATGGTCGCGACCATTGTCGCCCTGGGAAAGGGGAGTCCTTCCGAATTCCCCGCCCCAGACGATGAGGGTGGAATCGAGCAGGCCCCGTGCTTTCATGTCCTTCAGGAGACCGGCGATAGGTTTGTCGGTCTTCTTGGTCATACGGGCGTGGGAGCCCGTTAGATCAGTATGCGCGTCGTCCCAATCCTGACCGACGTTGGTGCCGGAGATCAGTTCAATAAAGCGAACGCCACGTTCCACAAGCCGGCGAGCCAGCAGACACTTCCTGCCGAAATCATCGGTATGCTCTTCGCCAATGCCGTAAAGCTGTTTCGTCGCCTCAGACTCTTTCGTGATATCCACCGCGTCAGGAGCAGAACTCTGCATGCGCCAGGCGAGTTCATAGGAGGCAATACGGGCGTCGAGCGTAGAGTCACCAGGCCGGGTTCGCTGCTGGATGCGGTCGATTCTGTTGATGAAGTCGAGGGTGGCACGCTGCGTGTCATCCTTGACACCTTCAGGATTCTTCAGATAGAGGATGGGGCTTTCGCCGCTGCGGAAGATGGTCCCCTGAAAGACGGCAGGCAGGAAGCCGGCGCTGTAGGCAGGTGGTCCCGACTTGGTGGAGCCATCGGACATGACGACAAACGCGGGAAGGTTCTGATTTTCCGTTCCCAGTCCGTACGTAACCCACGAGCCCAGACAGGGGCGACCGGGCAGCTGATGCCCCGTGTGGCGGAGATAGATGGCGGGAGCGTGGTCGAACTGGTCGGAGTAGCAGCCACGCAGAACCACCAGATCATCGGCCACTTCGCGTAGATTCGGGTAGAGATCAGAGACCGGCAAACCGCTCTTCCCGCCGGGGCGAAATTCCCAGGGACTACCTCGCAGAATGGCCTTTGACGGATCGTGAATGAAGCTGGTCTTGATGGTCTTTGCCAGTTCGGCGGACAGGGTCTTGCCGTTGTATTTGGTGAGGGCCGGTTTCGGATCAAAGGTATCCACATGGCTGACCCCCCCGTGCATATGGAGATAGATGACGGCTTTGGCTTTTGTGGGCAGAGGTGCCGGTTTCGCAGCGAGGGGATTCGCCTCCGCACCTTCCAGAATCCCGGCCAGCGCCGCCATACCAAAACCACATCCCGTTCGGGCCAGGATCTCGCGTCTAGTCAACATAGAGGAACTCATTCGTATTCAGCAGGCCACGCACCATTTCGGTGAGCGCCGTCGTCCTGGTCCCGTTCAGGGTCATTTGCCGATCCAGAAAGGCCTGCGCGGCAGCCAGTTCTTCCGCAGAGGGGGAACGCCCGTAGATACGCTCCCACGCCTCAGCGGGACTTGAGATCTTCGCAGCCAAAACCTTCGAACGGTTCATCGTGAATCCGCCGTTCAGGAGAGCCAGCGACTGCGGGGCCGTGGTGCTCTCATTCCGGCGAGGGCACGGCATGATGCCATCGGGCCCGTCGAAGGCCTGCGCCATCGGCTGCTGAAAGGTACGGCGCTGCAGGGTGTAGATCGTCCGGCGCATATGTTCTGCGGAATCGGGCGAGACGCTCCAGTTATTCGCCGGATTGCCGATCATGCCGAACATTTCTTCCTTCGTGAGAGGCGGCACGGCGGGAACTCCGCCCATTTTCAGATTGAGTTCCCCTGTGACATGCAGAGAGGCGTCGCGGATCTCTTCGGCCTCCAGACGGCGGCGATTGAAGTGGGAAAGCAGTTCGTTGTCCGGATCTTCGGCCGTCGCTGCGGAAGTAGGATTCGCACTGCGGCGATACGCGGCTGAGGTCATGATCAACTTGTGCATCGATTTGATGGACCACTTCTTTGCGGCAAACTCGGTGGAGAGCCAGTCGAGCATCTCGGGATGACTGGGCAAACCCGCGCGGGTGCCGAAGTCGCTGGAGGTTTTCACCAGGCCGGAGCCGAAGTGGAACTGCCACATTCGGTTGATCATAACGCGTGCAAACAGGGGGTTATCTTCGCTGGCGAGCCATTCTGCAAGAGCTTTGCGGCGCAGCGTTGTCTGGGCGTGAAGAGGAGCTTCCGGAACTTCCCCGCCCCCGAGCGCGGTCAGAAAACCAGGTTGAACTTCCTCCCCAAAAGCCTCGGGGTTACCTCGAATTGCAATGAAGGTTTTGGGGGCATCGCGCCCCACGTCCATGATGGACGGAGACATGGGCGGTGGACCGTAGCCGGTGAAAATCTGGAGGAGCCGCTTCGAAATGGAGGCGATGGCGGCTTTGTCTTCAGGCGACATCAGAGCATCGATTTCATCCTGAGAGACTCGTGTCTTTGCGACGTTATCCAGCGCCAGACGAGCCTGATCCAGCGTCCGCTTCTCCTCTGCCGTGTTGAGCGCGGTGACAACTTCGGCGGGCAGCGCAGCGAGCTTCTTTGCCTTCAGAGGATCAGCGTACCTGGCATTGATCCGGGCAGCCTGGTCGCCCATTTGGTAAAGGCGGAAGGAGCGGGAGTTCTCGGCAAGGTCGTATTGGCGGGAGGGGTTGTAATCGAGGAAAACGCGATCACTCACGGCGGGCTGGAAGATGGCCTGCATCCGGTAGTAATCTTTTTGTGGGATGGGATCGAATTTATGGTCATGGCAACGGGCGCAGCCAACCGTCAGCCCGAGGAAGACGTTGGCGGTGGTATCGACCATGTCGATGCGCTTTTCGACGAGGTTGACGTCTTCTACCTTGAAAAGCATGTCGCGATTCGTTCCGACACGGTAAAAGCCGGTGCCGGAGCGAGCTTCCGCATCATTTGGGTAAAGTTCATCGCCCGCGATCTGTTCCTTAGTGAAGCGGTCATAGGGCTTGTCATCGTTGAAGGACTTGATGACGTAGTCGCGATAGCGCCAGGCGATGAGGAGATAGGGATCCTGCTCGAAACCAGCGGTATCGCCATAACGGGCGAGGTCGAGCCAGTGGCGGCCCCATTTTTCCCCGTAACGGGGAGAAGCGAGGAGTTTGTCGAGGACCTTTTCCCAGGCGTTGGGGGCTTTGTCGTTCAGAAATTCATCGATCTGAGCTTTGGTGGGAGGAAGCCCGAGGAGGTCGTAGGAAGCCCGTTTGAGCAGGGTCAGGCGGTCGGCTTCCGGACTGGCTGTGATGCCGCCCGCTTTGAGTTTCTTGTCGATAAAAGCATCGATTGAGTTGGCCGCGCCGCTTGGTTTTGCAACCTTCTGAAACGCCCACCACTGGTTGGCTCCGACCGAAACAGCATTGGACCAGGTCGCACCCGAATCGATCCACTCTTTGATAACCGCAACTTCGTTGGCGGGGAGGCCACCACCGGTGGGGGGCATGCGAAGGACTTCGCCGGAACCGGCAACCGCTTTATACAGGAGGCTCTCAGTGGCCTTGCCCGCAACCATCGCCGGACCGCGTGAACCGCCCTTCAGTAGATTTTCACGCGTGGTGACTTTCAGGCCGGACATGCCGCTGGCGTCGCCGTGGCAGGCGGTACACTTCTGCTGGAGAATGGCTATGGCAGCATTATTGTCGGCAGCCAGGCAGACGCTATTCAGGAGCAGCCAGAGGCTGACGGGACCAATTTGCTTCATCACTGTTCCCCTGTAAGATATCAAAGATTCGCCGCTGGAGGTGACCGATTGTATTCCAGTCGGAGGCTTCTGCGGTTGCTCGCGCGGCCAGGCCTAAAGTTTGGCGGAGGGCGGTTGCGGTGGACGCGGTTTGGATAGCAGCGACCATGCCGGGGCCGGTGTCGGCGAGGAGGCAGTCGTGCCCGGGGCGGACAGCCAGACCGTGGAAGCCTGCCTGAGTCCCGATGACAACGCGCCCCATGGCCATCGCTTCCAGGACCTTGATATTGGTGCCGGCCGAAGCGACGAGGGGCGCGAGGACGATGGCGGCCTTTTCGTAGGCGGGACGGACATCCGCGACGAAGGCATCGAGAACAACGTTCGGGACGTTCAGGTTTAGATCGGTGTGCCGCTGCGGGTCAGGCCCGGCGATGATGTGGAGCGTATAACCGGAGAGCAGAGGCCAGACCTCGCGGAAAAACCATTCAAGTCCCAGGACGTTGGGCCGGTGGGCGAAAGAGCCAATAAAGAGGAGGCGTTGGGGATCCGGGGCAAGGTTGGTGGAGCGGAAACGCGCGCAGTCGACACCGTTCGGCAGGGTGACGACGCGGTGGGCTCCGGTGACGGAGGCCTCGTCTTTCGCGGACATGGTGATGACGCAATCGACCTGTGTCCAGGCGTGCGGTTCAAAGGTTACCCACTTCCGATATTGCTGCTCCAGCTCCCAGTTGGCGGGGCTGGTGGCGAGGAGTTGGCGTTGCAGGTCAAAGGTGATGTCGTGCTCGACCAGGATGGTCTTCGCCTGGCCATAGCTCCCGGCGTATTGGGCCATCCAGGTGAATTCGAGTTGGACAATTCCCGGTTTCCAGCGCCAGGCAGCCTGTACGAGAGCCGCTCGGAACGTCTGGGATTCGAACTCCTCGACGACATCCGGGCGGTCGGTTTGGAGGCGGAAGTGGGAGCCGTGGCGACGCACCAGGACGACTTCGCAGCAGAGTTCCAAAAGCTCGGGGGGCGGGGGGGCCAGGGTCTCGACGAAGACCACGAGAATCAGGTCATCGTGCCGGGCGGCCTGGCGCATGAGGTTGAAGATACGGACAGCACCACCGTGGGAGAGGGGATACGGAATATAGGGGCTGGCAATGATGGTCTTCCGGGAGGCGGGGCGGGCTTCCCTGCCCTGGAAAGCAGCTACGTCACCGTTGCCAAGAGCAAGGATTTGGGCCTCCGAGAGGAGACCGGAAGGCTCCGGGGGGCGCGCACCTATTAAGGGAACTTCCCGAAGGGTTCGCAGGTCGTTCCGGAGCTGGAGGCGGCGAATGCCTTCGCTCCAGAGGCGGGCAAAGAGATCGGGAGACGAGATGGCGGTTTCGAGGAAGCGGAGGTAGTTGCGTTCGACGAACAGCTCCAGGTCAGCGGGGGAATAAAACCGGGAGGTGGTGGCTCGATGCCGGTGTTCCACCTTAGCGCCGGCGACGAAGACGGTAGGCCAGCCTCGCTTCCACGCCCGATACCCGAAGTCCATGTCTTCAACGTACGCGGGGTCGTAAAGGGTGGAAACCCCGCCGAGTTCGCAGAGCATCGCGGTATCGAAGAGGGAGCAGCCACCGCTGCCGTAGAGAACCCAGGTGAGGTCTTCGCCGGGGAGGGGGTCATCGCAGCGAACCGGAAAATCGAGGGGAGCATCCTGACGCCAGACGGCCTTGCCGGTCTCTTCGCGGCGGATGCCTTCGGGGAAGAAGATCTGCGCGGTAGCGCAGTAGAGGCCGGGGACAGAGGCAAATGCCGCTTCGAGGGCAGCGACGAAGCCAGGCTCGGGGACCATGTCGTTGTTGAGCATGAGGAGGCGGGAAAAACGCGCCTCCGCTATGCCCGCATTGACGGCTCGGGCAAAAGACAGGGGCGTGGTGCTCTCGATCACGCGAACGGTGGGATAGTGCTCCGCGAGCCAGGCACGGGTGCCATCGGAGGAGCCGTTATCGACGATCAGGACCTCACCCGTCGCGACCTGGGAAAGGAGGGCAGGCAGGAGGGCGGCGAGGAGATCACGTCCATCGCGAGTCGGGATCACGACCGAGACGCCGGGCGAGAGGGACCGGTGGAGCATGGGGCCAGGAAAATCCGCACGGCGGGTATTGTTGCGCGCCGCCATGCGCCCTCGAAGTTGGGCCAGGCGGGCCCGGACCGGGATTTCCGCTTCGGCGGGCCGGGTGAGACGGCGAAGCCATTTGCGGGTCCTGCCCCCTTCAGCCAGTTGCTGCCGGATCGTGCCGGAGGCCTGGCGGAGTAACCAGAGCGGGAGGCTGCGGCGTCCGATGGCACGCAGGTTGTGGTCGTAAAAAACGAGACGACTGAGCGCTAACCGGATGGCGAGGCGGCGCATGGGCCCGAGGGCGGTGCCGGGAGCGATGAAGAGGCCCGCCACTTCGATGGGGCGACCGCCGAGCGCGGCTTCAATCGACTGGCGATTCTCGGCCAGGCTGCGCTGGACGTGCCAGGGAATCCACTGGTGCGGAGGGCTGCCGGGCGTGGGTTCGAACTCGGAGACGACGATGAGGGGGCGCGGGGGGAAATCGGCGGCGAAACGAGCGAGGGCCTCGTGGTTCAGGTCAGGGGTGGCTGCCGCGAAGGCGAGGCGGACCGGAGTCAGACCGGAGGCAGGTGGCACAGGTTTTCTTCTCCGGCCTGCCAGGCGCGCCAGACTTCGAGAGCCTGGATGGCAAACGCCGCTGAGACGGGGTTAACATGCGGTTCGATAACTCCGTGCCGACGTCCGAAGTAGAAGCCGCCGTCGATCCGGGGATCAGCATCGTGTGCCTGGAAGGTAGCAAGTGAAGCTGCTTCGTCGGCAGCTTCCGCTGCATTCACGGGAATGACGCCGGCGGCGTAGATGCGCGAGCGGAGCAGTTGGGCATTGACATCCGACCGTTCAAAGTCAGGGCGAATTTCACGGAGGAAGTGGGAGATTCTCTGCTGAGTGTAACGGTAGGCTTCCACGACCTCGGGGCGGTGGAGCAGCGGGGAGAAGGCCTCTAACAGGTAACTATTAGCGTGGAGGCGGTCCATTACCTTGAGGCGCTCGGGGGTACCAGGGAGGAAGTCGCGATAGTCGGCGAGGACCTGTTCCATGAATTCGAGGAAAGCGTTGCTGAGAACCGAGTCCCCGGCAGCCTGGCCGGCTTCCCACCAGGCGAGGGCGGACTTGGCCTGGTAGCAGCCGATGGAGCGTGACCACTGCGGGGTACGAGGTAGCGGCGTCTTATCGGGGAGTTGCAGGATCGGGTGGTAACCATCGGCAGCGCGGAAGTCGCGGAGCATGCCGTGGGCGGCTTCGACGGCGCGGTCCAGAAGGCGCTGTTCGCGGGTGACGTTCCAAACAGAAATTAAGCCGCGAATAATGATGCCGCAATCAAAGAAATAGGCCAGATGGTCACTGACGGGCGAGGGTGATGGATGCTCGTAAGGGAAGATACCGAGGTCCGAATTCCAAGCCTGATCGACCAGAAAGTCAGTGATCTTACGGGCTCGGTCCAGGTAGACTTCGTCCTGCGTCGTATCGAGCAAGACCATGAGCGCACTGGCGACATAACCAGTGATCTCCGTGGAGACGGGTTTGTTTTCTTGTATTTCGGCGCGGTAGTAGCGGGCCACTCCACCGTTGGGGCTTTGGATGCCGGAGTGGAGGAACCACTGTCCGGCGCGCGCCGGAGAGTAAGCAGCAAGCAAGCTAACAGTTTAACACCTCCAATTAAGGTCTTGATGAAATATTTATGTCATGCAGTACCAGGGTTACCTGACCCCTGGCGGGCACGGCAACCCGATGGCGGAACGTTCACGCCGGAAAGTTAAGCTGGTAGAACCATGAACTTAGTCGGAGTCCGCGACGCGCTGGGAAGCAGGATAAATGACCGCTCGAGCCGATGGATTGGCGGGTTGTGTCTGCTGGCGTTCGCACTTCGAATCCTGTTGGCGTTCCTGGGGCCCGACCACTTCTGGTCGTACACAGCCTACTATTTCGTGGCGAAGCATGCCCTGGACGGTGAGGGATTCTGTTTGGAGGCTGGTAGCCGACTGTGCGCCTATTTTCCGCCGGTCTATCCCCTGGTGTCCGCAGCAGGGCTGATGACGGGACACTACGAGGCGGCAATGAAGACGTTTGGGGCGCTGCTGGGGACGTCCAGTGTCTGGCTCACGTGGCGCGTGGGCAGGATATTTTTTAACCGAACGGTCGGGTTTGTAGCAGCGGTTTGGGCTGCGTTCTATCCGTATTACATCTGGCATGACACCGTGCTGCAGGAAAACGCGATTCTGGCGACGGTAGTGCTGGTTTCGATTCTGCTTTTGGTGCGGGCGCATCAGGCCCCGACGACCTGGAAGTGGTTCGGAGCGGGTGCGATGGTGGCGATTGTGGTTCTGACCAAAGCCAACCTGACCCTGTATGCGCTGGCGGTGCTGGGGTGGATTCCTCTGGTGCCACAGGTCCCGACACCCAGACGGCTGAAGTGGGCAGGAGTGGCAGCCCTGGGGTTCGGGCTCGCGCTGGCCCCCTGGATGATTCGCACGGTGCGGATTACCGGAGCGCCGATTCTGTATTCCAACGGCGGCTTTTCGCTCTGGACCGCGAACCACGCCCTCACTTTCGAGTATTTTCCATCGCGCTCGATTGACCTGGCGGTCGACCCGCAGAGGGCAGCACTGTCGCCCCCGGAACGTGCCGAACTGGCGCTGCTGGTGAAGACAGATAAACAGGGTATCCGCACGACGAAATGGTACTGGGAACGAGGGATGAAGTTCATCCTGGCGAATCCGGGCCTGACGCTTCGGAGAGCAATTTGGAAGGTCTGGATCGCGTTCTCACCTGTCTTCAGTCCCGAGAAACATTTCGCCGAACAGGCGCTGTATTTTTGCGGGTATTTCCCCATGTTGCTGCTGGCTCCGATCGGAATCTGGAAAAGCCGGGCGAGGTGGCGCGAATTCGGCTATGTGCTGGCGCTGATTGTGACGTTTGCGGCCGGCACGGCCTTATTCTGGGCACATACCAGTCACCGGATGTATTTGGATCCGTACCTGATGATCTTTGCAGCCGGGGCTGTATTTTCAGGGTCGCCGAGGGATTTGGAAATCGGAAAGCGGCGGGATAGATAATGGGAGCGATGAATCCGACCCGATCTGAAGAAGTGTCGCGTGCCGTTGGACACGCGGCTGAAACACAACAGGCTCTCGTTGCCCGACTGACCGATGCGTGCGGAGGGGCCTACTCGCCCGAGACCCGCAGAAAGTACTACATCTCCGGCCCTCAATGGGCGGCCGCCTATGAGGGCCACGCGCTGTTCCATGCTCCGACACGCGAGCCGATTGGCTTTGAACGCGTGATTGAGGAGTACGGGAAGATTGGCATCGGCCACTGGACGACGCACGACACGGACGTGATTCCGACCGACGCACTCGGAACGGCGAAGCAGGACGAGATTGTGGCCGGGATTAAGAAGTCTCTGGCCGATAACGGGCTGAAGTGCTCCATGGTGACGACGGAAACGTTCCACCACGCGGTGTTCGCGTCGAGCCCGGCTTCGGAATCTCCGGAGATCCGGAAGTATGCGCAGTGGCGGATGTGTAATACGGTGGATATCGGGCACGAACTGGGCGCGGAGTTCGCGGTGTACTGGCCGGGTTCGCTGGGGTATCAGGTGCAGGGCGCCGTGGAAGAAACGGAAACGCTGCGGTGGTACGCACAGGGTCTGAACGCGGCGTGTGAACACGATATTGCGGTGGCTGCAAAGCTGGGTCGGCCCACGCTGAAGCACTGCATGGAAGCCAAGCCCTTTGAACCGCAGGCGGAGATTTTGTTGCCGACGAGCGATGCGATGCTGGGTTTCATCAATTCGGGCTTGCTGACGCATCCGGAGATGGTGGGGTTGAATCCCGAATACCTGCACGAACTGATGTGGGGCGGTGCGCCGAGGGCGGCACTGGCTCGGGCTTTGACGGCGGGCAAGCTGTGGCACTTCGACATTAATGACGGGTACCGGCTGAAACACGACGTGGATATCGCCGTGGGCCTGGTGAATCCGCTGGACTGGTTGAATGTGCTGGTGTTGTTGCGGAGCCATGGGTACAACGGCCCGTTCAATTTGGATTACAAGCCGCCAAGAACGACGAGCGCGTTTGGGGTGTTCAAGGTTAGTTTACCGACGGCTGTGGACCGGTTCATTACGCTTTGGGAAATGGCTGGTGAAGTGATGGAGGACCCGATTCTGAAGGAAGCCGGGTTGGCTCTGCGAGCTGGTTCGGGCGTGGATAGCGCGGATCCGCGGGTTCTGTTCGAGGCCAACAAAGAGCTGATGTCGCTGCATGAGTTGATTGGGCATCGATTGTTCCAGATTCTGATTGGGGCGAATCGCGGTCGGATTTACTCGTTGTAGTTGGGTGTTCGGGTTGCTTTGAGTTTCAGAAGGGCGTGGTGCCGGAAGGTGCCGCGCCCTTTTTCAGGGTTGAAAGCAGGCGTGTCTTTCGCATCCCGAGGAGCGGAATTGGCACTAACAGGACCAGGGGTTTTATGTTTTCTTCAGATTTTGATACGGTTACGTGTCGTTCAAAATCAAGCCTGGCCTCGTAAGAAGGCTGCGGTGTGGGTGGTGCCCTGGGCGATCTTTTCGGGGGGACCGGCGGCTACTAACTTCCCTCCCCCGTCTCCCCCTTCTGGCCCCATGTCGAGGATCCAGTCGGCGGCCTGGATTACATCCAGATTGTGCTCGATAACTACCAGTGAGCCACCGTTTTCGATCAGGCGTTCGAAGGCCGTGAGGAGTTTGGTGATGTCGTCGAAGTGAAGGCCAGTGGTGGGCTCGTCGCAGATGAAGAGCGTGCCTTCATTACTGGCCTGGGCGAGATGGGCTGCAAGTTTGACCCGCTGGGCTTCGCCTCCCGACAACGTTGTTGCGGATTGGCCGAGACGGAGGTACCCGAGGCCAACTTCATCCAGCAGCTTCAGGCGGGCGACCAGGCGCGGCGTGTCGCAGAACACCGCGATGGCTTCCTGAACCGTAAGTTTCAGGACTTCGTGGATATTGAGGCCCTTATACCGGATGTCGAGGACGGCCTTTTTATAGCGTGCTCCATTGCACTCT
>Ga0114970_10002442_pt1 | contig 13863 bp, 6 predicted proteins | sample M_140205_XF_Meta_FD_87030 | JGI IMG/M metagenome (GOLD analysis project Ga0114970, IMG submission 87030) | Freshwater microbial communities from Lake Montjoie, Canada to study carbon cycling - M_140205_XF_MetaG | ecosystem: Environmental > Aquatic > Freshwater > Lake | place: Lake Montjoie... | reverse complement strand
CTCTTGGTGCAAATCCATTTCTTTTTGCAATTCCTTTATTCTTGCTTCACTAGATATTATAGATATTTTGCTTGGCTCTTGCTTAAATAAGCTTTTTGCCATATTGCCTAATATACCCAAACTCCCTTCAGACGGAGAACCATAAAAACCTTTCATCCCACTTCCGCCAATAGTTAATTGATTTCCTGTAAAACTTTGCTGTTCTTCCCCTTCTCTTATTTTTTGAGCAATGTCTTTCCCTACAATATCTTCTATGGTTATATCTTTCCCTCTTATATTAGTCTTTCCATCAATAGGTAAAAGTTCATTAAAAACTTCATTCGCGTTTTTGTAAGCAATAATTCTAACTCTGCTAGGTTTGCCTGCTTCAGCTTCAAATCTTTCGGAATCAATATTATCTACTTGTTTTCTAAAAGCATCTTCATATCTACCTACTTGCTGCTCACCTGTTGTCCAAGCAATTTTATCAGCACCTTGTTTAACAGCTTCTTTAAGAGCTACTTTTAATGCTAATTTAGTCCATGCGTTTGTATCTGTTACGAAGGGTGCGGTTGTAATATTTTCTTTGCTATCAAGTTTTGCTATCTTATTGTCTATATTGTTTAACTCTATGATTAGCTCTTTTTGCGCTTTCACAATTTTAGCAAGTAGTGGTTTGTCTTTTTGAAAATACTCAAAATCAACTTCCATTTGTTCATTATAAGATAATCCACCATACGGCTCATTATATTTTTCTTGTGCTATTGGATCAAGATATCGCTTTTGCAATGCCCTATATTCATTATCTTCTTGCAAAGCTTTACGCTGGCTTTCTAATTCTTTTTTTCTTCCATAATTAAACCCCTCTTTCTTACCTTTTTGCCCCCAATCGCTTTGTACTTCTTCTAAAAATAATACCTTATTTCCTTGAGCATCTTTTCTTATATTCATTCTTAAATGAACTAAAATATCTGCTTCATCAAAGTGGGATGACCTGAATTTAGCATCATCACCTTTTCTTTTATTTATAGGCAATGTAACCAATATCTCTGCATAATCTTCTTTTTCCCCCTCTAATTGATAGTTAGAAAATTTAGTTGCAGAAGAATCATCTTCTTCTTCTGTATAACTATCAAAATATCCATCTTCTAAAACTCCATCTAAAATTTCACTCCTATCTTCATAAGGTCCAAAAACACCAATTTCGTTAGTTCCCTTATCTGTTCTTATATTTAACTTTGCGTACCCATTCCCTTCGCTTGCATCTATTTGAAACCAACCATCTTTAAAATTAAAATTCCAAATGCCATCGCCTATTGATTGATATTTCCATAGTTTTCTATCATTTATATCAAGTATAACCTTTCCTTTAACTATTTCGTTTATTTCTATTTGATTACCTTGTAGCCAATTCTTAATTTCTTGTTTTGACAAACTGCCTTGTTGTTGACTTAACCAATCTGCAAGACCTGTCCATTTAGCCTCTTCTCCTTTTAACTTATCTAACCATTGTTTAGCAGGCATTTTGTCTGCCTTCATTTGGTTAATTTGCAATTCTAATGGGCTATAAAATCCGTTTACAATAGAAGCGTCAACAGGCTTGGCTGTTACTTTTTCTCCATTTGGTAATGTAGCTTGAAATTCTACCCTACCGCCTGTTTCAGCCAATTGAGCTGCCTTGGCAAAAATAGATTGGTCATCTTCAAGCATTACTACGCCATCTTCTCCAAGTGCATTTAATTTTTCACCTACTTTACCAATAACTCCTTTACTTATTTCTACAGGAGTATATTCCATTACCATTTTATTATACGCTTGTTCTACTACATCTTCTAATGATTTATTATTAAACCCTAACTCTTTGGCTACTTCTTTCTTTATGTCATCTAATTTAACGATGCCATCATTATAAAAATCCTTAACAATATTTGACATATCATCAATCTCTTCTGTAGTAGCTTGCTCGGTTGCAAATAACCCACCTTGCTCTATTCCTCCTTGATACTTACCTTTTTCTTTATAATGGTCTTGTAGCTTTTGTTGGAATGATTTTATTTCTGTATTTAGCTTGGATATTTGGTCATCCGCTATTTTCTTTGTTTGTTCGTAATCCCTGCTATTAGTAGGTATATAATCCCTTCTGCTTGGGTCTGAAAATCTAGCTTTTAAATCATCTATTTTGGTTTGCCTTGTATCTATTTCTGATTTAAGCTGACCTGTTACTTCATCATAAGCCCGCTCTCCTTCTGTTTGATACTTAAATCTCTTTAAATTCAATGGGTTTTCTGGATTGAAATCAAAACCACCCGCAAGACTTGTTACCTTACTTATAAAATCAGCTTTGCTAGTTATACGCTTTGACGCATCTTTATCCATTAAAAAATCAAACATTTCGTTCTCATGCTCATTGGTAAGTCCGCTTATTCTTCTTCTAGCTTCTCCTATCCAATCGCTTCTTTGTTCTGTTTCTTTTTGTAATTGCACATCTTCAGCATCACCAAACATTTTTAACGCATCTATAGTCTTTCCGTTTTCGTTTAATGCGGCAATATTTTGTATTTTGGTTTTATTCTTACCCTCTCTTTCTAGGAACTTGTTAACTTCCTCTTTCGTTCCTGTTTTTTGCAATTTTCTCAATGCCTTTGCTCTTTCAACCGCCGTTTCCATAGACCTATTTGCATTACTTCTATTTATGGCAAAATCTATAGCTTCAGCTTTATCTGTAGCAGGAACTACTTGAAATTCTTTAGGATGTCCTAAAGGATATGTTAACTTTTGTGCAGGTATCTCATCAAGTTTAAGTTTTTGAGCAGCAGCAAATCTATGGTGATTTAATGTATATTTTTGACCATTAGCGTCAGTCCAATATATTATTGGGTCAAATTCACTAGGGTTATAGTTTGCAACTATATCATCTACTTTTTTAAGGTTTAATCCTTCTCTATTTTGGAAACTAGCTTCATCTGTTTTTAAATCGGTCATTGCTACCATTTCTATCCTAGTAGCTAACTTTATCTTATCATCAACCTCTGCTATTACTTCATTGAGTTTAGCTTTGATATCGCCTTCTGCTTTGCCTTCAATAGCCTTAATACTTGACTCTTCGACAGGGTTGTCTTGCTTTGCAAGTTTTGCGATTGCGATGTCATTTTCTGCTGGGTCTTTGGCAATGATTGGGTTTCCATTATCTTCTATTTTAATTGGTTCAATTTTCTCTTTTGGCTTTGGAGCATACTTTGCTTTGTATGCCTCTAGTTTACCTTTTTTAACTTCCGGCTTAACCACTTCAACTTTTACTTCTTCCTTTACTTCAGTTGGTTTAACTGCTTCTTTTATTTCAATTATTTTAGGCTCTCTAGTCATTGTAGCCTTTCCTTTATCTTTTACAAAACCAAATTTTTCGTAGAAACTTCTTAATTTATACGCAGTTTCAAATCCCTTGGCTTTCATTTCTCCTATAAGATTAGGAGTTAAAACAAGTTTTACATTGTTTTTATCTGCATTATCTACAACCATTTTCATTATTGCAGAGCCATTCCCAGTTCTTTCCCCTCTTTTCTCACTAATAACTTCATCTATTTTTATCGTATTCTCATCTACTTCCGACATTTTTACTCTACCAATTTGCTTGCCGCTTTCATTTGTTACAGCATATCCACCTCTAATATCATCATTTGGGAATATAACATCTGCATCATTGAAAAATGATTCTGCTTTAGTAGTTGATATAATTTCTTTTGTACCTATAGGTTTACCTTGCAATGCTTCAAATTCTGCTTGGCTTACTTCTTCTCCATTTAATATATATTTTTTACCTCCAAAATCCTTTGATGGTTTCTTTGCTATATTATAAACTTCAGAATCTATTTTTTTAATTCTTTCTTCGTTGGCTTTTATTTCTTCGTCTATCCCTGCATGATAAGCCTCATCTGTTAATTGTTTTTGTTGAATTAAATTGTCATTAGCTTGCTTTATGTCATTTCTTTCAACAAGCAATTCAACTGATTTCACTCTACTTTCTCCTGTTACTGTTTCAGGTATTTTATCTGCAACCTGTGCTGCTTTTTCTGCAAAGGCAATTCCTTCTTGATACTTTTTAGGCGTAATAACATTGTTAGCTAAATCCCTATCTAAATCTTGAACCGCTTTTTGAGTACCAATTTCAACTCCTTGTGTAACAATATCTTTAGCTGTATTTCCAGATGTAACTTTAGGATTTTTTAAATTATCCTCATATTGTTCAATTTGGTTTTCTATAGCTATTGCATCTTGCGTCTTTCCTTGCTTTCTTAATATTCTAGCATTAGCGCCCATAGCATTAAGTAAAAAACCAACTCCAAAACCAACTCCACCTGATGAACCAACTCCATCCAAGATAGACTGATTAATATTGTATATATCTTTTGCTGTTTTATTAGCATATAATTGTTGTAATATTTCAGTGGTCATTTCTTCAACACCACCCGTAAAACCTGCGACTCCTTTTGTTTTAAGATAATTAACAAACCCTCCTGCTGTTGCTTTATTAAATCTCTTAAAAAACTGCATTACAGGTATTGTTTCCAACACCGAACCTGTTACTGCATTTTTATAAAAAGCCTCAAATGCTTGGTCATCAGTAGCACCTGCTTGGATTGCTCTATCAAATTCAGCCTGTCCCATAGAAAGACCTGCGCTTATAGATGTAGGAGCTGATAATTGCGAACCAATGCGACTAGCAGCCGTTGCAACAGCACCTTTAGGAGCTTGAGCAACTAATGCCGCAGCCTTACCGGATGCGCCCGTAAGCCCTCCTGTAAGAATTAAAGAGCCTACTTGTCCAAGTGCTTGTGCAGCTTGGTCCCACAAAGTATCTTTAAATTCCTCGTCTTGAGGAGTTAATTCATCTATTGCACTGTTTAAGTAATCGCCATATTTAATCAAAGCATCACTTATAGCTCCCTCTCCTGATCCACCCAAAACATTTCTAGTTGTGCCTTGCAGGAATGTACCTAATCCTTTCATTGGGTTACTAATGAAATTTTTAGCAAACCCTCTGTCTAATGAAGAAACTAAATTTAATAATAAACCTTGTTCTTCTGTAGGCTCTTTTACAGGTTCTACAGGCATTTCCCTAGACTTTTCTACTAAATCTTTTTGTGTTGATTTTTTTAAACTTGCTTGTTCTGCCGCAGTTATATCCTTGGACAAGGCTTCCGAACTTGGGGCGTATAATTGCCCTTCCTTATCAAATATTAAACCTTTTTCTAACTTGGTACTGTAATAATCTTTTTTAGGCTTCTGTGTTAAGCTAATATCTGGACTTTTATATTGAGATACTAATTGAGAACGGTCTGGTTCACCTATTTTTTTAAGAAAACTAGCGTCAGCCAATTCTTGACCTTTATCAAGATACTCGCGAGATACTGATGGTAATTCTGTAGGGAAAGATATTTCTCCACCATCTTTTTTTTTTAATCCAAACTGATTTTTAAAATCAAACGCATACTTCATAACATCATCTTGTGAAGCTCCCGAAGAAACCATTTGTTTAATATTCCCGTCTAATTGCTTTAATCGCTTATCATCTAATTGTATTAAATCTGGCATAGTTATTCGTATATTGGGTTACCATTTTTATCAAGACCTTTATATGTTTTTGCTCTTGGCGCATCTTCTCCATAATCGTATAATGGTTCTTCTCCTTTTCTTTCAGTATCAAATTTCTTTTGAGCGTTCATCATAGTCTTTCTGTCTATAACATTTCCCTTTGCATCTTTTATGCTTAAAATTTGTCCGTCTTTAGCAACCACTGTATATTTGCTCTTTCTTCTTAAATCAATTCCGTATTTTTCCAAAACACTATATAATTCAGGTTGGAAGTTTTCTCCTGAAAAATTATTAAAATTCACCGTAGCTGGATTGCCATTTTTATCTAAAACTTTTCCGGCTGCTATTTCATATCCGCTATTTCCTATTTTTACAGGAATTCCTCCTCCGCCCGTTTTGTCAAATAAATTTTCCATTTGAACAACACCCCCTACACCCCCTTTATTTTGCCTTCCTCTAATCAAAGCATCTTGTTGCCCTCTAGCAAAAGAAGGACTTTCTACCATATTAGTTTGAGTATAATCTTTTGGAAGATTAGTAAGAGTATATGCTAATGACAATTCTTTTGCATCACCTTTTGGCAATTCAGCGTTCATCCTTTGTCTATATACATTTCTTAATTCTCCTAACTCTTCACTAGAAAGATTTTGAAGCATTTTAACATATCCAACATCGCTTAATTTATTATATGAAAATGATTTTAAATTATTAATGTCAGCCTCCATTGGAGTTCTTTGATATTGATAATTTCCTTCTTTTATTAATTCAGGTTTGCCGGGAATAGTATTTAATGTTTTCAACTCTTTTCCAAATTCAAATGGATTGTGTGACTTATAAAACTTAAATTTAGTAACATCTAATGGTCTATATCTAGGGTCTGTTATTGGCAAATGACTTGCTTCAACGGCTTCAACATATCCATCAGGTGCGTTTAAATCCTTTTGAGTTATAAAGTGTTGAGTTGTTATTTTATCGTTAGCGGCAGCTTGTTTTGATTGGTCAATAAGATTAGTCATGTCTTTAAAATTAGACATATATTGACTTTGAGCATCGTAACCGTATTTTGCTGGATTTAAAATTTTATCTCTATTTTGAATATAAAAAGCTTTATTGTCAGCTAATTTTCTTAAAAATATATCAGATTCAGCTTTACGCATACCTGCTGAATTAATTGATTTCTCATAATCCATAAGGTATTTATCTAAAGCTTCTCTTTTAGCTTGTTCTCTTTGTTCTAATTGAATAGCTAATTGAGTTGGTTTAGATGAAAAATCTAAAGCCTGTGCTTTTCCGTATGGGTTAAAACCTAATAGTCCTGTAGCTGCCATTTAATTATTTTTTTAATCTTATATTTTTACATAGTACCATTAGAATACCAGTTTCTTTTTTGTGGTTCATCCATTCCTAATAATTGAGTCTGATACGGTCTTATCCCAGTCTTTGGTATCATACTAGAATCAATTGTTGGCTTTGTTGCATTAAATTGATTCAATGCAGCAGTATTTTGTCCTGTAAAATCAGTTGCAGATGGAACTTTGTTAGTTCCAAATCCACCTTTTGAAATACCAGTCATTGCTATATTAGAAGCTCCACTTGCTATTGATTGCATACCAGCATTGTATTGGTCTGCCGCTGCTTGAGCTTTCCATTGTTTTAATTGAAGCATCCTATTGTAAGGAGTCATTTGGTTAATGTCAAATTTCTTATAATCTTCGGCAGTTTTCATTTGGGCAGCACCACCTAATTGACCAAATCTTGCATTTCTTTGAGCTTCAGCTTGAGCGCCTAGATTTTGCATGGCAGAAGTTTGACCAAGAGCTAACCTACTAATACCACCTATTGCCGAACGCCTATCTTGTAATGCACCAATGCCTTGAGCTGTAGCTCTTTGAGCATTCATTGCGCCTAATTGATATTGTTGAGATTGATATGGATTTTCACTGTATCTATTAAGTGCTTGTTGGTAGTAATCATCAATAGATTTACTACCTTTATATAAGGGACTGTTTTTGGCAAATTGCTCCAACTCTCTTGCTCTCTTGTTTTTACCACTAGATGCTGATTGATAAATGCCTGTTCCAATTGATACTGCTGCTGCTCCAACTGCTATCCATGCCATAAAATTATTTTTACTATTTTAATAAATCTTTATATTCTATATTCATATTAGTTCCTGTTAAATAATTAATATGAGGTTCTAATATTTTTTCTTCTATTTTTTCTACTATTTTTTCTTTCTCCTCATCTGAAAATTCATTATAATCAGAACTAACGCCATCAAAATTGTGATATGTTGTCCAAATACAATCTTCAATAATATATAAAACTCTTCTAGTTCCAGCTTTTGTTATTCCAGTATATGGAGCTGTTATTTCCAACCATTCTCCGTTATCTATTGATACAGCAGCTTTGCCATAAGAAACCGTATAAGGGTGTTCTGTTTTATGAATTTTGCTAGTAATAAGAGAACCCGCAGGCATAAAAATCTCTCGTATATACATATTATCTGTAAATGTATGTGATACGGGACAATCCAATGGCTCAAAATTAGCTAATATAGCCAACTCTAAATCATCAATCCTATTATCGTTTTCTCTTACAATCACTATCTATTATTCAATGGTGAGTTAATGTATTTAGTTGTTGCGCTGTTCAAATATACGAAAGAATTAGCATTAGTTTTCTCAAATTTTATTACAATATAACCACCCTTTAAGCTATCTCCTTCAAGCAGCCCTCCTTGACTATTGGTATCCCTTAAAAATGAAGCATGATACTCTGTTTCTAGGGTTTGGAAATCGCTTTCTATAAGCTCACTTTCTTGCTTTGTGTTGCCATAGCTATCCATTTGAGTATATATCGTTGGACAAGCCCATATATTTGTACCTGTTTCCATAATGGAAATCCATGTTTTTTTATCTAATGCCCCACTATTAAATACGGTGGTTATAGACGCATCTCCTTGCACCCCATAAAAGTTGCAATAAGTAGTATTTGTATGCTGCCAAATTGCACCATTTTTAAATGAAAATAGGGTAGTATTTACTTCTCCCATCATTTCAGGATAGTATGAGTAAAATGACTCAAAAGCGTTACCCACCTCGTCAAAGGATATGGTAAATGGGTCTTGATGATATATTAATGCCATAATTATTGTTTTAATATGTGCAAGCTAGCGCACAAGTATTATATGGTATATTTATTAAATATTGCCCTGTTGTTATTGCACTTACACTTAATAATTTATATGAATAAAATGATAATGGTGGTTCTGCATAAAACTTACCAATTACTCCTGCTCCAGCCATTTTTACATAAGTATTAAATGCAAATGAACAACCTCCACAATTATATGCTTCTGCAAAATAATAATGGTCTGCCGGTGGTAAAGTGGTAGTTGTTGTTGTAGATGTTGTAGATGTTGTGCTAGTAGTTGTTGTGCTAGTAGTTGTTGTTGGAGGAATAGTTGTTGTGCTAGTGGTTGTAGAAATTGGCAATATTAATGCATTAGTACAAACACCTAAAGAGGTTACAGTAACACTTGTAGCCCCATTATCTACAACGACAGGCTTACCTGCAAGTAACTCGCTTAAAGTTGCTGTTGAAGGTACTACTACCCCAACATTTGCTGCTAAAGTAAAATTTACCCCTAAACTAATTCCTTGTCCCGAATTTAAAATAATTAATACATTCATATTTATTAAAGTTTAAGGACAAGTTACATAATTAGTAAGTTGCCCATTAATATCAACCTCTCCCGCATAAAAAATAAGACCATTATATGTAAATTTACGCCATCCAGCCCCACCAACATAAGGAGTTGTTAAAGTTACATCGCTATAAAAAATCATTGTAACAATTGGAGTCGTATATCCGGGTAATGCATAAATAGTAACCGATGGGCTTCCTGTACTACAAGCAAGAATCGATGTACCTGTTGCAAATGAGTCAATTATATATGCCACTGGTGCTGCCGTTGTTGTAGTAGTCGTACTTGTTGTACTTGTAGTCGTTGTACTTGTAGTTGTTGTGGTTGGGGCTGCCGTTGTAGTTGTTGTAGTTGTTGTAGTAGGTGTATAAGATAGGGCGATTCCTCCATTATAATTACAATCAGAGTATCTATTAATTTCCTCCATTGCAATAATATACTTATTTGTATAAGCATCAAATACTCCATAAATACATGGGTTGCCTGTATATAAGGTTGGATTATATCCATTGTTCAAATCCTGCCTATAGGCTGCAAGTTCTTTTACAAAAAATGCATTAGTTCCATAAATAATACTTAATGGAGTAATGCCGTCTTGAGCTAACCTACAAACAACGCCTCTATAATTATCTACAAAATAATCTGCAAAGTTATTCCAAGCAAGACTAGTAGATGCATCTCCAATACCATAATCGCCTGCATAGTATTGAATTTTATTAATTAAAGTATCTGTATTTGCTTGTAATGGATTGTTAGCGCTATCTTTTACTATTTGTGTTAAAACAGGCACATTGCCAACTTTAAACTTCTGATAGACCTTTAAATATCTATCTCTAATATGCAATCGCATTACATCCCCAAAGCTTCTGTCATACTCATCAAAGTTTTCATAATAAAATCTATTTGTACCATTTATATTGGTATTAAATTGATATGCTTGACCAAACCTTATTAGTGTTGGAAAATATCTTTTAGCTGCATTTTCATCTACAACAGATGGTCTGCCATTACTATTTGTAACTAAATTATATGTATCACTAAAACTACTTTCAATAATATCAATAATTTTTCTTTTTAACACATTAAACGTAAGCTCAAAACTACTTACATAACTATCTTCGCCATCAATTACAAACCAAATTTTAGTATTTGCAGGAACCTTTATTATTGTATCAGATGTTAAAAGTGCGCCACTTGCGATGTTCCCCGTTTTTGTAAAAAACATATTGCCATAAGTCTTTGAAGAAGAGTCAACTTGCAAAAATACTATATTAGGAATAGGTTGCGGTGTGGCAGATGTAACTCTTATTTGAAAAGCTACTTTTATCATAATATCCTCCGCACTTTGATTATAAAAAAATGCTGTATCAGCAAAAGTAGGATAAAGCCCGTATGTATCAAAGGCATTTTGCTCTACTTGCGTAGCAATAGTATAGGCTGTGGTAGAAATTGGAAAATCTAGAGTAATTATTACTGTCCTATAATCACCAGAAACTGTAACATTAACAGCTTGTCCTCCTGAATTAAATATATTTGCATCACTAAATGGTACTTGCCTTTTTCTATAGAATAAATCACCTGTTGTAGCTGAAACTATAGCAGGGACGCCTGTTGGATTTGTTGCCGATTGAGTTTGCTCAAGACCTATATGATATGCATTTGCAGTTCCAGCGTTTCCTATTCCAAAACATTTTCCAAATTCATAGAAAAATCTTTGACTAATATCTGCTGAATTTGTTAGATTATACAAGAAAATCTCATAATGCATGAAATTTAAATCAAGATATCCGTCAAAATTAAAATCAACACTTATATCATCTGTTGGATACTTTATTTTAATAAAAGTCCCAACCTTATCCCCGGCTACTGTTGAAATAGTATTTTCAACACCTAATATTTCATAATCAACAACTATGATATCATGTGCAGTTCCGGATGAGTCATATCTCTTTAAGAAAGTAATTCTATCCCCCGGAGTAAAAGAATAAGATACAACATTAGCTGTTGAGCTTATTTCTTTGTTATATTCGGTTATATTTCCAATTCCTATATAGGCAAAGTTTTTAATATTAAAAACTCCAGCATTTACCCCTGATAAAACACTTCTATATGCGGATTCACATATCCAAAATAATCTTTTATTGTATGTAGTAGTATTTGACCTTAACACTTGATAATAAGAAGCCTCTAATGGAGGTCTATTCTTTATCTGTAAGAATGTTTGAGGATAATTTACGGTTGGATTGTTCGGAGTATTAGAAGTGTTAAAAGCGGAAGTTGGTCTGCTTTGTGCGCCAATTGTTCTTCCTTGCGCATCAAAATATTGAATAGCATATTGATAGCCAGATTTCCATGCATTTGCAAACAATGTGTTTTGTGGATTACCACCAACATTAATATATCTTATACCACTTGAATATAATGTAAAAGAACTTGAATATGACATTGTAAGAACATTGCTAATCAAGGAAACCTGTGACCAACCATTTGCTACTAATGCTGTTGATAAAATTCCTAATAATGTAGATACCGATAATGGGGTAGATGAATTATACAAATAATCTGTACCTATATTAGTACCAGAATTATTTACAGCATTAATAGAATACTGCCCAGATGGATTATTTAAAATAGATACTGTTCCATTTAAAGAATTTGTTCCCGTACCAAAAACATAAATTTTCATTTCAGTTCCAGATGTTCCACTATCTATACCTTTGCATGAAGCAAAGAATAACAAACCACATTGGTCATAATAATAAGTATTTAAAACATCAGAATAAGATAATAAACTCATATCCGTCTTATTGTATCCTTCTGTAATGCCAGCATATAATAAAACATTACCATTAGCTAATTCAGCTGCATTTGCTTTTTGAGGAACCCAATCTTGCAATTGGCTAGTTTCTATAACATCTATTTGACTATAAATAGCATCATTATAAAATTTAAAATCATAAACATCATTATCTTGTATTAATAAACCACTTTTATCAAATAATTTAATTAAATACCAGTCGCTATTGAAACTATTTGTTGTTTCTCTAAATGCCACCTCTATTGCTTTTACATCTTTATCTCCGGTTGAAAATACTATAGATATTCTTGAGTTATTAAAATAATCATTGTCGGTTAATTGCAAGGTTGGTTGTTGAGGAAGTGGAACTATACTATTTGAACTCCATACCGATTTTTCATTGTTATCATAAACATACCTATATGAAAATTGGAATAACTTATTTCTTAAATTATTTACCGTAATTGTTGTGTCATTTTCGTAAACCACTTTTGGTGGCATTACAGGAGGCGCTTTGATAACAGTTAAATATTCAGCTTTCCAAGATGTTCCATAATTAGCTAATATATTTATATTTCTAGGTGGATTTAATCCATCATTAAAAAATAAAATATCACCTTCGTCATCTCTATAAATTAGGTTAACTGACAAAACCTTGTAAGATGGGTTGAAACTTAAAATATCAACACCATCGCTATCTGTTTTACTTTCTAAAACCTTAAATACAATTTCTGTATTTAAATCATAATATAAAATGCTATTGTAACCACCACTATTCCAAACAAAATAATAGGCTCTATTCCTTACCTTGTCGGCATAAAAACCAATAACCTTATTAGTGCCTGCTGGTAAAGTATAATTTATTTGAGAGTTGCCTAAAATATTAGAAATAACTCTATCTTGACCTCTGCCTTCTGCGTCTTTCGTTATATTTAAAGCATCTAAATAGTCACCATTGCTAATTCTGTATTCAGCAACATCTAAATTTAGTTTACCGTTAAATGGGTTATTTATTATTGGCATTTTTTACTAGGCTTTTACAGTCATGCGCTGTGCGTCTAAATTTTGTTCGTAAGCTTGCATTAAGTACAATGGCTTGAATCTAGCATTAGCTAATCTTCTTTCATTATAATAAGTATCTTTTCTATCTCTTTTATCTCCTAAATTACCTTTTCTTGTACTTGGTAAATTTGCAATATCTTTCCATGCTAAAAGGGCAATCATTGCCTCCCTAAACTGAAGTGGAATCATATATGTTTCATCAGGGTTGCCACTTGATAAGTATTCAATCATGACATAATCATAATAAAAGTTCTGGTTTAATAGGACTACCCCGTTTGAATCGTCTATATTAAATTGACCAACAAATGGTGAGCCACTAGGTGCGCCATAAATGTTAGTAAACCCATATCCATCCCAATAGTTATAAAATAATGGAGCATTTTGCTGATACCATGTAACCAAAGTATTGTCTTGAGTTAAATCAAGTCTATTTGGTTGTTGGTCACCGTAAAATGTCATTTTGTTATTAAACTTTAACGGAATAATTTCCCCTACAGCATTCAATACGCCAATTTTTGTATAGCTAACATAGTCATTTGGTAATTGAGCTGTATAATTTGTGGTATCAATAGGAATTTTAACTGTTCTTATTTTATAAAAAAAGTCAAGTCCCATTTCTTGCATACCTCTAAAAGCTATGTTATATAATTTAGCATACTTGTGTACTCCTTGCTCTGATTGGTCTATATAATCATTGATAACTGAATCTAATGTTATATAATTTCTT
>Ga0114970_10002440_pt1 | contig 13866 bp, 16 predicted proteins | sample M_140205_XF_Meta_FD_87030 | JGI IMG/M metagenome (GOLD analysis project Ga0114970, IMG submission 87030) | Freshwater microbial communities from Lake Montjoie, Canada to study carbon cycling - M_140205_XF_MetaG | ecosystem: Environmental > Aquatic > Freshwater > Lake | place: Lake Montjoie... | reverse complement strand
GGTTCGCACCAACAATTTCCAAACCTTCCAGGAGTACACAGACACGGTTGACGAGCAAAGCCGCGCGCTCTGCACCCTCCGGGGCCTCTTCACGTTCAAACCGGGCAATCCCGTCCCGCTCGAAGACGTCGAACCCGCCACCGAGATCGTCAAGCGGTTCGCCACCGGGGCCATGTCCTTCGGGTCGATCTCAAAGGAAGCGCACGAGACTCTCGCCATCGCCATGAACCGCATCGGCGGTCGCAGTAACACCGGCGAGGGCGGGGAAGACGAAGCCCGCTTCACTCGCGATGCCAATGGCGACCTTCGCCGCTCCGCCATCAAACAGGTTGCCTCCGGACGGTTCGGCGTCACCACCCATTACCTCGTCAATGCCGACGAACTCCAGATCAAAATGGCGCAGGGGGCCAAGCCTGGCGAAGGCGGCCAGCTCCCCGGCCACAAAGTGGATGACGTTATTGCCCGCGTCCGCCACTCCGTCGCCGGCGTCGGTCTCATCTCGCCCCCGCCTCACCACGATATCTACTCCATCGAAGATCTCGCGCAGCTGATCTTCGATCTGAAGAACGTCAACCCCACCGCCCGCATCTCCGTTAAGCTGGTCGCTGAAACCGGCGTCGGCACCGTTGCCGCGGGCGTTGCCAAAGCCCACGCCGACGTCGTGCTCATCAGCGGTCACGATGGCGGTACCGGCGCGTCGCCCCTCACCTCCATCCGCCATGCGGGCGCACCGTGGGAACTCGGCCTCGCCGAAACCCAGCAAGTCCTCGTCATGAACGACCTCCGCAGCCGCATCCGCGTTCAGACGGACGGCAAACTCGCCTCCGGTCGCGACGTGGCCATTGCCGCCCTCCTCGGAGCCGAAGAGTTCGGCTTCTCCACAATGCCCCTCGTCGCCGTCGGCTGCATCATGATGCGCAAGTGCCACCTCAACACCTGCCCCGTCGGTATCGCCACGCAGGACCCCGTTCTCCGCGCCAAGTTCTCCGGCCAGCCCGAAGATGTCATTAACTTCTTCTTCTTCATCGCCGAACAACTCCGTGCCATCATGGCCCAGCTCGGCTTCCGCAAGGTGGACGAAATGGTCGGTCGCGTCGACATGCTCGATACCCGCGAAGCCGTCGATCACTGGAAAGCCAAGGGCCTCGACTTCTCGCAGCTTCTCTACAATCCGCCCACACCGTCCCGTGTCTCCCGTCGCTGCACCACCAAACAGGACCACGGCCTCGACGAAGCTCTTGATTACAAGATGATCGATCACGCCCAGGAAGCCATCGATACCGGCACGCCTGTCGAGATCAAGCTGCCCATCAGGAACATCCACCGCACCGTCGGTGCCATGCTCTCCGGTCGCATTGCGACCAAACACGGTGCCGCCGGCCTGCCGGACGAAACCATCAAGTTCCGCTTTACCGGTTCGGCTGGCCAAAGCTTCGGTGCGTTCCTCGCCAAAGGCGTCACCCTGGAACTTGAAGGCGACGCCAACGACTATGTCGGCAAGGGCCTCTCCGGCGGCCGCATCCTGGTCTACCCGCCGAAAAACGCTACCTTCGTCCCGGAAGAAAATATCCTCATCGGCAACGTTGTCCTTTATGGAGCCACTTCTGGTGAAGCCTTCTTCAACGGCATGGCCGGCGAGCGTTTCGCCGTCCGCAACTCCGGTGCCACCGCCGTCGTCGAAGGTCTTGGTGACCACGGCTGTGAATACATGACCAACGGCCTCGTCATCGTTCTCGGTAAGACCGGCCGCAACTTCGCCGCCGGTATGTCCGGCGGTATCGCCTACGTTCTCGACGAGCGAGGGCAGTTCGTGGACTTCCGCTGCAACAAGGCCTCCGTGGCTCTCGAACCCGTCATCGAAACGGAAGACATCAATCTTTTGAAGAACATGATCTATCGGCACCACGACGCCACTCAGAGCCCCCGCGCCCGCCATATTCTGGAGAACTGGAACACCATACTCCCGAAATTCGTCAAGGTCTTCCCGCACGAATTCCGCAAAGCTCTGGAACGCCAGAAGGCGAAAGCAGCCGCAACCGCACCGATTCTCCCCTCCGCCTCCGTTTCGTCCAGTCAGGTGAATGCATAAATGGGAAAAGCAACAGGCTTCCTCGAATACCAGCGCGAAACGCCCGGTCGCCGCCCGGTCGCTGAACGCATCCAGGACTGGTTTGAAATCTACCAGCCCTTCCCCGAAGAAAGTATCAAGAAGCAGGGTGCCCGCTGCATGGATTGCGGCGTCCCCTTCTGCCACACCGGCTGCCCTGTCACCAACATCATTCCCGACTGGAATGACTTCGTGTACCACGGCCGCTGGCAGGACGCCAGCAAAGTCCTGCACTCCACCAACAACTTCCCGGAATTCACCGGGCGAATCTGCCCCGCGCCGTGCGAGTCCGCCTGCGTCCTCGGCATCAACGAACCCGCCGTCACCATTAAGAATATTGAGAAGACCATCGTTGACAAGGCATGGGATGAAGGCTGGATCGTACCCGAATTAGCCGCCAGCAAGACCGGAAAGAAGGTTGCCGTCATCGGCTCCGGTCCCGCCGGACTTGCTGCCGCCCAGCAACTCGCCCGCGTCGGCCACGACGTCACCGTATTTGAGAAGGCCGACCGTGTCGGGGGCCTCCTCCGCTACGGCATTCCCAACTTCAAGATGGAGAAGCACCTCATCGACCGCCGCGTGAAACAGATGCGCGCCGAAGGTGTGGAATTCCAGATCAACGCCAACGTCGGTGAAAATGTCGCGGTAGCCGATCTCCGCCGCGACTTTGACGCCATCATCCTCACCGGCGGAGCTGAACACCCCCGCAACCTCGGCGTGGAAGGCCGCAACCTCAACGGCGTCCACTACGCGATGGACTTCCTCCCCCAGGCCAACAAGGTCTGTGAGGGAGACACCGTCCCCGACCAGATCCTCGCCACCGGCAAGCGCGTCGTCATCATCGGCGGCGGCGACACCGGTGCCGACTGCCTCGGCACTTCCCACCGCCAGGGCGCGACCCACATCACCCAGTTCGAACTGATGCCCCAACCGCCCGCCAGTCGCTCACCATCAACCCCGTGGCCCATGTGGCCCATCATGATGCGTGTCGAAAGCGCGCATGAAGAAGGCGGAGACCGCGACTGGGGTGTATCCACCGTCCGCTTCTCGGGCGACGAACACGGCAACGTGAAGAAGCTCCACGCCGTCCGCGTCGGCCCCCCGCCGACTTTCGAATCCCAGGCAGGAACGGAGTTCGAACTAGACGTCGATCTCGTCCTGTTAGCCATGGGCTTCACCGGCCCGGTCCGCCAGGGGCTGCTCGACACACTGGGAGTCTCGCTCGACAACCGAGGCAACGTCCAGGCCGACGCCAACTACATGACCAGCATCCCCGGAGTCTTCGCCGCCGGAGACATCCGCCGGGGCCAGTCGCTTGTAGTCTGGGCCATCGCCGAAGGCCGCAAAGCCGCAAGGGGAGTCGACGAATTCCTCATGGGCTCTTCGCGATTGCCGCTGTAATTCTCTGCGGAACCCAAAGCAGACTGCACCACGAGTGATTCAATTCCACAATGGAGAGCAAAGTTTCAAAACGCCGGCGGGATTCGAACTCGCGGCCACAACCAAGGGCAAGCACGGCGGCCCTTCTGGTTACGGCGGAGTAACTCACCACTCGATTCTTCTGCCCATTACGCCGTGAACATGCGCGCTACATTTCTGTTGTCAGTGGAGTTCGCCCGGCAATCTCGCCTGACGTTCGGACATATCTGTCCGACACTGGAATAGTCAAAGGTGCGGAGTTCGAGCGGCGCGTTCAACGCCTGGCCAGACGCAGGAAGCTTGTTTGTGTATTCGTCAGCGATAAAGGCAAGGGTAGCCACGGGCGCCTGTACTTCGGCGAAGAATTCACGACCCTGAAGGATCGGAAGAAAGAAATCGGTCGCGACCTGCTGGCGAAAATGTGCCTCGATCTGAAGCTTGATCCGCACGAACTGTGAGGTGCACTTATGTCGGCATTTACGTATCCCGCACGATTTTCCAGAGGCAGCGACGGTCGCGTCCTGATGGAGTTCGTCGATCTCCCGCGTGTCGCCACCGATGGCAAGGATGACCATGAGGCGATGGAAGAAGCCATTGATGCACTGGGATCGGATCTTTCCATCCGAATGTCGCGTCGGGAAGAGATCCCTGCGCCCTCGACTGCAAAGCGGGGCCAGCGCCTTGTATCGGTGCCCCTTTGGCTTGCACCGAAACTAGCGCTCTACCTTGCTCTGCGCGACCAGCGAATCACGAACTCCGAATTGGCGCGCCACCTTGGAGTTCACGAGCGCGCGATTCGCCGTATGCTCGATCCTGCACATGCTTCGAAGCCGGATGGAATCCAGACGGCCCTGGCTGCCTTGGGTAAACAAGTGACCGTCGAAGTGCGCGACGCTGTGTGAAAACGGCTCGATGTGACACTGGCAACATTGGCAAGCCCCTGAGTTGGCTTTTCTGCCGCTGGCAGCCTGTCGCTTGCTCCAAATGGCAGGCACCTGAACGGCTTGGCCAGGGGCTTCGAGGTTCAAGCGGCAGGACGTACACGAACCCTCTGCACAATCTGCGGCCCAATGCGCTGCCGTATCAGGCGCAAATCGTATTCAAGCTGCAGCCCGAGCCACGTCTCCGGTGAGACACCCAAATAGGTTCCGAGCCTCAACGCTGTATCCGCCGTTATTGAGCGAACACCGTTCACAATTGTGCTGATTCGATTGGGCGGAACATCCAGATCGCGGGCCAGTTGGTTGATACTGATCCCCATCGGCTTCATGAAATCTTCAAGGAGAATTTCTCCAGGGTGGATTGGATCGAGCAATTTCGGCAACCTCATCATCATCTCCTTTTAGTGATAGTCGACGATTTCAACATCGTGGGCATCGCCCTGACGCCAGACAAAACAGACGCGCCATTGATCATTGATCCGGATGCTGTGACTCCCGGCACGGTCGCCCTTGAGTAATTCCAGGTGATTGCCAGGCGGTACCCGCAGATCTTCCAGCCGCCTCGCCTGATGCAGGTACAAAAGCTTTCGCCGGGCAACGCGCTCGATCGATTGAAATCGGCGAACCATATGGTCCCGAAAAAGCGAATCTGTATCTTCGCATTTGAACGACCGGATCAAGCTATAGCATATTACGCACAGAGTATTATGTCAAACGGCATAGGTGGTCGGTGACAGTTGTGTTCACTCCCGGACATACCTGAATTACATGAAACACCGTATCGCACTGCCTGGCAGCTGACTACGCCTGACGAGCATCCAGCCCGAAATCCCGCTGCACCGCCTCATACCAGGCGTCATCGCTCAAAGCATTCCAGTCCACCCACTGCTCGTCAGTCATCGACGCTCTCCAGTCGACGAACGGCGCAGCATCCGGACCGGACATGTGACGCAATTGCCAGGTGCCGTTCTCAATCACTTGGCGGATGGCAATCGCGGAGGCATCGGGAGATATCGGATTCGCCAGCGACGCGCGGAAAAGGCCGGAAAATCGGGCCACCTGAGGATAGATCGACTGTGGTCCTTTGGTGATGTCGCGCGCCATGCGAGTATCCTGAATACCCGGCTCGATGAGAGCAACCCGGATATTGAACGGCTTCACTTCCCCGGCGAGCGCTTCACTGAACGCTTCCAGTGCGAACTTGGAAGCGCAGTAGGCGCTCAAGGGAGAATTCGCAATTCTGCCTGCTATCGAGGACACGTTCACAATGCAGCCCGATCGGCGCTCACGCATCTGAGGCAGCACTGCTTTGATGCAGCGTACCGCGCCGAAACAGTTCGTGTTCATCACAGCGATCATGGATGACATCGGCAATTCCTCCACCGATCCATGGATCTCAATGCCGGCATTGTTCACCAGCACGTCGATGGGTTCCGCAATGGCCTGGAAGCACGCGTTCACGGCTTCATCAGAATCGACATCCAGGGGTAAGACCCTGATCTGCAATTTCTCTCTTGCTGCGGACTCCTCAAGTTGCGGCGCGCGCTCAGGATGACGCATTGTGGCAAGAACCTGATGCCCTGCCCGAGCGAGTTCCAGCGCAGTTGCAAAACCGATTCCCGAACTACAGCCGGTCACAAGAACAGTAGACATGAGGCAATCTTAACAGAGGAGTAAGGAGTACGGAGCCTTCACGCCATGGCGTTCCAGAAGCGTGCGCAACTGGTTGATCGGGATCGCCTCTGCCGAACCGATTCGGGATTTCATTGTTGTCGCACTCAGCAACGAATTATAGACCGCTTCTTCTGTAGCTTCGAGCACCGCTTCGAACAACGGTGAGACACCGTCCGACGGCAGTGCCGAATACGCCTGCGGCTCCGTCGCACCGTGCCTCACGCGGGTCAGCGGCGACGTCGAGAACGCGATCGCGAAATCCCCGCTGCCATTGCTGTACGAGGACCCCGTGCGTCCCAGACCAAAAACGGCGCGTGCCGCAAGACGGTGAAGATCCTTCGCAGTAAGCGGCGCATCGGTCGCCACCACAATCATGCAGGAGCCGTCATCGCTTTTCGGCTTATACGAATAGCGTCCCAACTCTTTGCCCACCGGAGCACCCCCCATGGTGAGGACGCCGCCAAAATTCGTCTGCACCAGAACCCCCGCAACATAGCCGCCGAACTCTTTCGGTAACCTTCGCGATGACGTTCCGATCCCGCCTTTCCACCCGAACGCGATGGTGCCTGTCCCCGCCCCAACGCTGCCTTCCGTCACCGCACCGGATCTCGCGGCTTGAATAGCCTGCAACACGTCGTCCCGCGTGGCACGCATGCGCCGGATATCGTTCAGGCCACCATCATTCGTTTCGCCCACCAGAGCATTTACAGACTGGACGCGTCCATTCCCGGGCAAGCCAAGTGTGTAGGCGATGAGGCCCTCCATGGCCGTACCTACGCTTAAAGTATTCGTGAGCACGATGGGCGTTTCGATGGTGCCGAGTTCCTCCACCTGTGTGGATCCGGCCAGCTTGCCAAAAGCATTTCCCACGAAAACCGCACCCGCAATCTTACTTTGGAACAAATTGCCGTCTGCCGGAATAATGGCGGTGACACCGGTGCGTATGGAATCGCCTTCGATGAGGGTCCGGTGGCCCACGCGGACTCCCGCAACTTCAGTAATGGCATTGAGTGCGCCCGCAGGAAAGACTCCGGGCGCAATACCGAGATCCCTCGCACGATAGCGGTTCGTTTGCCCAAAAAGCAGAGCGAGAGTTCCAAAACCGATCAGTAGAGGGCGTAGGAGAGACAATGTCAGCCTGCATGGATGTCTACTACGCGATTCACAGGAAACGATGCCGTTCCGACGGTGACGGGACCCTGCATTCCGTTGCCTTTCCGAACCATCGTGTCCGATTGCGGGCAATCCAATCGTAGACCACATCGCGAAGCCGTGCCGGGATCAACCGAAAGATTCCGGCGAGCGAGAAAGGAAGCCCGAGCAGGCGGAGGATATGGAGAACCGCGTCGGACCTAACACGGATTCGGTTCCCTTCGATCACAAGGATGGAGTCGACTCCGCCAAGGGGAATATGCATGCGTGAAGCGAGCGCGGCCCCCGCCCTGGACTGGCTTGCCGCGAAGAGGAAAATATTCTTGCGATCGAGCCGCAGCAGAATGTCGATCCAGCCATTACAGAAGCTGCACTCTCCGTCAAACACCACCAGGGCGTGTGGAACTACCGTTTCTGTTGTACCAGGCTCCATGCCATTAGCCCCTAACGCCCAGGTTTACCAGGCACCGCAGTGCCTCAGGTGACAGAAGCCGAGGCAAGAGGAGGTTCACCCCGCCGGTCCAGGCGCGGCTCTGTAGTTGGAACAACGACATCGGGCTCCGAGGTGGGTCCACCCGGGCCATCGAGATCTGATAGACCCCTTCCTTAGCGACCGCGAGAGCGGAACCCGACACTGCATTGCCGCCGAAGATGAGGTGGGTGTCAAGATCGCCGAACGATACAAGCGTCAACTCCGCCGATGGTCGGAAGGAGGTTAACCTGCGACCACTCAGAAATGCCTCAACATTTTCCGCCGCGCAGACACCCATGTCCATTGCATGGTACGCCTGCTTTGCAATCGGTTGCGGCAGCCGGGCCGCGTCGCCCACCACGAAGATGTTGTCGAAGAAAGCACTCTGCAGGGTCGGCTTTACATCTGCCCATTCCCCTGCATTCCTGCTAAGACCCGCAGCCGCAAGGAAGCTGGAAGGTGCGGCTCCGCCCGTCCATATGGTGAGGTCCGACGGGATCTTCTCATTCGCAGAGATCTCAACCTCGCGGTCGGTCACTCGCTTCACCTGCCGGCCGGTGTGGAATTGTACCGGCATCCGCTTGCAGGTCGCGCGGATTTGACGATCCAGTGTCGAGGGCTCATCTGGCAGGAGACGCTGGTTGGCCTCCACCACGTGAAGTGTGAGGCCCTCCCGGTGGCGATACCTCCGGAGAATTTCGCCCAGGCACTCGATTCCCTCCAAACCACCCCCGACAATGACCACCGACACAGGGCCATGCCCGGCAAGCAGCTCGGATAGCCGCGCTCCAAGCCTCCGGCAATCATCAACGGTCTTGAATGGCATGGCGATTTCTGCCACCCCCGGAACGCCGTATGTGTTGTTGATTCCGCCTGTCGCTACCACGCAGGCATCGAACGGGAGCGAATCACCGGATGCCATTTCCACGCGTCGCTCAGCGGCATGAATGGCCGTCGCCGCCTGTTGGATGAATCGGTGCCCTGCCTGTTCCAGCAGTCGTTGCCTGGGTAATCGGAGGCCCTCCGCGCTCTTCACGCCGGAGACCAACTCGTGGATATTGGGGAGAAACTCAAACCACGGAGAAGGATCTAGTAACGTGACTTGATAGGCACTGGAGAGCCGGGTCGCCGCCGTGAGGCCCGCGAAATTTCCGCCGACGATTACGACCCGCTTCCGCGAATCGGGATTGGACGCTTTTGATTCCGTACCGGACATAGAATTTTCTATCGAGGGCCTCGCGAGACCAGAAAAAGAGCCAGGCAACTTCTCAGAGTCCACGCCACCGTGCGGATCCAGTTGCCGTTCACGAGCCTGCGGTGAGTATTCCCATGGAAGCCAACCTCCAGCCGGGCATGACACGGTATCAGGATTATCGCTGTCGAGAGCCAGATGACCCCGACCAGAACGAGACCCGCCACCACCGCCCACAACGGAAGTTCGTGGCGTCCCGGGTCGTGGCGTCCAGCAAAGACCAGCGCGATAGAGGTCGCGGCTTCGATCAGCATGGGCGGCCCAACCACGAACGACGTGAGTTGCGAGTGTTTCGCCTCGTAGCGTGAAAAGCCATCCGCGCCGACGCTCGCGAAGAGAGGATAGTGAACAATCTGCACGAACCATATGAGCCCCGTCATCACGAGGCTGGAACTCAGATTCGCCAGCAGAAGCAGGCTGGTTAAAGTCTCACTCACAGGCGGGTCCGGGGTGGTCCGGGTACACTGCGGGCCTTGCTTTACCCAGATCCGCTGCAAGGCGTTCCGCAGTTTTCCTGCCCGACACCATCGCCCCCTCAATGGAGGCATGCATACAGTGATCACCGCACACATACAAATCCGGAGCCACGACGGGCGCGCGCCTGGGCAGCGCGACAGCGGGCTCGGGCTGTGCGTGCGGAATGCGATAAGTCCGCAGCAGGCGCCATCTCCGCACATCTGCGCCAAACCACCGCACCAGCTGATAACGGGTGCAACTTTCCAGTTGTTCGCCGGTCAAATTGCCATGGTTGAGGATCGTGACCGATACCAGCGCCGCTCCCGAGGGCGCGAGAGCTGGCGACAGAAGGCTGGGCACACACAAATTATTGATGGGGCCAGTGCCTTCGCCGTTCAGAACGAGGACAGACTCCGTCACCGGTGGCTGTTCCGTCGCAAAGTACAGGCAAATGACGCTCCTTGATCCATGAGGAGTCTGGTCCAGCAGACGAGCTGCTTCTGGGCCTTCGGTCGCGACAACAATCTTCTTCGCCTGAATGTCGCCCCCGCTACGCAGCCGAACTCTGTTCGGGCCGATGGCTTCCACCGCGCACCCCGTACGAATGGTGCCGTGTGGCAAAGACTCAGCCAGTTGGGCTGGAATCTTCTGCATTCCCAGGCTTGGGATAGCGGTATCACCCTGAACCATCATCCGAAAGACAAACCGGAACATGCTGCTCGGGGTCTGCAACCCCCGCTCCAGAAAAATGCCTCCCAGGAAAGGCCGGAAGAATTTCTCAATCATTCCATCAGAGAAACCGGTATCACGAAGGAAGTCCAGCGTGGGGACTGCGGCCTGGTGGAAAGGGTCGTCAACAGCTCCGTGGCACACGCTCCAACGCAGTTTCGCGATGCGCAGTTTGTCGGCGAGCGTACCAACCTCTGAGAGCAGCGCACTCAGGGCTTGCCCGGGCCTGCGCCAGGGGTCGCTAAGCCGTGCGAACCGACCTCCCAACTGCACCAGTGCACCCGGTTCAAAGGCGCGAAGGTCGAGTTTTTGATAGTCAAGCTCGCGACGGGCCTCCGGGTAGGCGGTCAACAAAACCTGAAAACCGCGATCCAGAAGAAAACCCTCCACGAGATCGGTTCGCACGCGGCCCCCGATACCATCCGAAGCTTCCAGCAACAGGCAGGAAACCCCCGCTCTGGTCAACTCACGAGCGCAACTCAGCCCCGCCAGGCCGGCTCCAATAATTACCACATCTGTGGAATCCATGTAATTGTCTTTCTGCCTGGTTTTCGTATCGTCCCGGCCCCGGATGTTACTCGCGGTGGATTACGGTTTATCGTCGGTTTTACGATACAGCCGCGGGACCTGATAAATGGTGAACGCCAGTCCGCCGGCCAGCAGAAGGAAAGTGAAAACGCCTACCGCAAAAATCGTGGTATCGGCCACTCAGCGCCGCCCCGCCACTACCTGAAAGTAGACGCCCACGCTGAGAATCGAAGGTACCCATAGGCCGACGAAGACACCAGCGTCTTTGTTGGCCGTCATGCCGAACCCGAACCACAATGCAATTGAAAATAGCAGTGAAAGAAACGCTGCCAACAAAATCAGAACATCACCTTTAGCAAACATGAAATCTCCTCTTAAAATTAGAAAGCGCTGGGCAGTGCCGCTGCAATGTCAAAACCTGCCCCCGGTCGGAAATGCGGGGTCTCGCAGCAGGCTGCTGATTTGAGAGCCATGCCTTTCTTCATGCGCCGCCATTAATCCGAAGACGTTGGCGATCGTGTTGCGTCCGAACACCGGATGACTCACCGTCACCCGCGAAGCGTTCGTCGGCAAGGTCCCCGCAAAACACGCCTCCGTCTGCGCGAGAGATGCTGCCAGTTCTTCTCGCAGAAGAGAAATCGACTTCGCCGCCGCGGGTTCCGAGATCTTCGGATTCTTCGCTTTCATGACAGGGAAGCGCAGCACAGTCTCCCGCAACACCTGCGGCACGAACATATTCATCATCGTGAGAGGCAGTGCCATCAGGGGCATCAGCGCCTTGGGAATGAACGGCAGACTGAGATCCACTTCACTGAGACTGACGTCAATATTCAAGCTTCTCCCTTGCCGTGCCAGGTCCACCATGCGGCTCATTTGGGTCCGGTACAAACCTTCTGTCAGCAAAAGATGGTCCAGGATCTGTGCCACCGACCATTCCTTACTATTGGGTCGGAATCCAGCCTGTTCTTCGGTGAGGCTGGCAACCGCACGCATCGTGCCGTTGCGGACACCGGCAAAGATCCGCAGCGCATCCGTAACAGCTCGTTCGCCATTCGCGCCTCTCGCTACTCCCATCGTCATCGTTTCAGTCATGTCATTCTCTCTTCAATTACCGTAAACCAGCTGATTAATACTCGAGCTCCGCTACTCTGCCGGAATCAACACCCGATCAATTACATGGATTACACCATTCGTACAGGCGATGTCCGCCCTCGCTACCCGGGCGCCATTCACTTGCAGCATGCCACGAAACTCCGACCCGGCCAGCCCTGAGATCTCCACCCGCACCGGGAGGGACTTGCCGCTCACCGTCGTCAAAGCTTGAACGTTTGCGAGGTCTGAGGCGGACAGACGACCTGGTACTACATGAAACGTCAGGAGGGCCTTCAGGCGCTCCAGGTTTTCGGGTTTCAGCAAGTCGGTCAGCGCGCCAGCCGGCAGTTGCGCGAAGGCTGCGTCGCCGGGGGCAAAAACTGTGAACGGGCCTGAGCTCTTCAGCGTCTGGCCAAGTCCGCTGGCGATGACGGCCGAGATCAGCTTGTTGAAGGAACCAGCAGCCAGCGCGGTGTCAATTATGTCAGCGGGAGTTGTCGAAGCCGCCGCAGTCGGCATTTCTCTCGTTGCTCCATTTGACGCGGGGGTTGAAACGGGAGGCCTGCAGGCGGCCGACATCATGCGCCTCATGGGACGCATCCACATCATCATTGCTGTACATGGCATCGTCGGGGAATACATCGTTCTTTCCACCTTTCGTTACGTTGGGGAGAGTTACTCTTCTCAGCCATATTGATGACCCCGTCTGCCGTAATGATGTACGTTTTATCAGAGGCGCTTGTCCAGCATCGCTCCACCACTGTTTCTGGCCTGGTTCGCGGGATACCCTGAAACGGCTAATCTCGTAGCTTTGCCACGGCGGTACTGTGTCATTTTTCGAATTGAACCCGCTATTTGCGCCACAGCCGACCCCGCGGAGGCATCAAAGGGAATGTTACTCCAAATCTGCCACCTCACAAAAACATGAAAACTACAATCACCCTGCTCCAGATCATCGTCGCGCTGGGCCTCCTGAATGTCTGGCTGCTCCGCTTCAACAGCACTACCGCCTACCGTGGAGGCCAGGCCCGCTCCATGCCGGAAGAATTCGCCGCCTACGGGCTTCCCGGCTGGTTCACCTGGTTTGTTGGCGCCCTCAAACTATCAGGCGCACTCTGTCTGATAGCAGGAATCTGGTTTCAGCCCGTTGTGCTTCCTGCCGCTTTTGGCATTGGCACTCTGATGGTAGGCGCCCTGGCGATGCACCTGAAGATCGGCGATCCTGTGAAGAAGTCCGTGCCCGCACTGTTCATGCTCACGTTCTGCGTCATCATTTGCTCGGCTTTGATTGTCTGATCCGCCTCAAAGCGCAGCGAGGAATATAAACAGGTTCATAGCCGCAAGCGCGAATGCCGGGAACGCTGCGGAAAGCGGGTCTTTGATTCTCACGCGGGTCATCACCCCCAGCGCCATCATCACCGTCAAGCCGCCGGCGGAGATCACAAGCAGCGGATGGTAAAACTGGCCGCCAATGATACCGAGGCTGCCTGCAACCTGTAACAGGCCCGTCAGCACCCGGAAACGACCCAGGCCGTAGCGTTTGAACTCTGCCACCATGCTTGCTGAGAAGACAGCATGGAGCCCATACCCCGCAAAAAGGATGGCTGACACGGTCTGGGCGATAACAGCTAAAGTACCTGGCATATCTGATTCCCTTCCTCAGGCTGATCTTCTGCAGCGTGAGAGATCCGGGCACAGGATTCGCCTGCACACCGTAATACTTCCGTTGTTCCTGATCGGTTCATTTGTAACTCCTGCTGTTGAGTGGAGGTGCCTCTCACGAGGCATCGAACAGCGTTTGTTGAGCGGGCTTCGCCGCCCGTCTGCTGCCCTGCCTCGCCGGACGCTTCCGGCTTCCGTGCTTTTTCGTAACGGCCTGAACTTCACCGCGGACACCTGCTCGTGCCCGGAATTGCGCCAGCCGGGCACGAGCTGACTTCACCGCGCTCGTATGCTCCACTATGGGCTCCGCATACTCTCCTGAGCCCACATTCCATTCCGGAACCCAGGCGCTAATGAAAGTCCCCTCGGGGTCGTGATCCAG
>Ga0114970_10002439_pt1 | contig 13868 bp, 12 predicted proteins | sample M_140205_XF_Meta_FD_87030 | JGI IMG/M metagenome (GOLD analysis project Ga0114970, IMG submission 87030) | Freshwater microbial communities from Lake Montjoie, Canada to study carbon cycling - M_140205_XF_MetaG | ecosystem: Environmental > Aquatic > Freshwater > Lake | place: Lake Montjoie... | reverse complement strand
GTGCACCTTTCCTGATTAAAGTACTGATGAAATCGAATTCTTACCGTTCCGCTTTTACCTTGATTGAGTTATTGGTGGTGATTGCGGTAATCGCCATCTTGGTGGCGCTGGCGTTTCCGGTTTTTGGGGTGATGAAGCGTCGGGGAAACCAGACGGCGGGTTTGAGTAATATGAGGCAGGTGGGAATGGCGATGCTTAGTTATGCGTCGGAGCATGACTATGAGTTGCCTGGGCGGGAAAACGGCGAGATTGGGATCGACCGTTGGCCGAAGTTGATTGCGGGGTATCTTCAAGACACCAAGGTTTTTGCTGCGCCTGGAGATCCGGGGAATTTTTTGGTGCGGAAGGTTGATCCACTGAGTAACAAGTCGAACAACACGAGCTATATCATGAACGGGTACAATGATTTAGGAGCTTTCGGTCAATTGGGGATGGATATTCGGATTAACCGTTTAGATTCACCATCGAACACCTTGCTTCTAGGGACACCGAAAACGGGGAGCGGGCATTTCTTCATGGATTTCTTGGAACCGCCGCATGGGAACAACAAAGACATCCTCAATTTGAAGGCTTACGACGACGGATCAAACTATGTCTTTGCGGATGGTTCTGCTCGATTCATTCGGGAGACAGACTATCGGGATACGTTGTGGCTGGCGGACAAGACTTATCAGATACCGAACCTCTAGCGATGGGGAGGGAACGTTGGGTGGGGTGATTTTCGCCTTGGGGAGAACTCGTAAACTTACTGACGCCAGACGTAGGGGTTATAGGTTTGGGGTCCGCGATAGCCTGAAAAGCCGACCCCATTGACTGCGGAGTCCGTGTATCGGTAGGGGTTGCCGGGTGTGACGACAACCTCATCGTAGGGGCTGACGTAATGGGGGCCAAATCCGGGGGCGAAGTTTCTGTTAAAGTGATCGGATTCAATGATCATCGTTTCGACGACTTTTGGGCTGACCCCTGATTTGATTAAGCGGGCGGGCTGGCCTTTTTCGAGGGTATAATCGAGTCCTGTGCTATCGATTTGGCGGATGATGAGTTTTTCAGGAACGCCCGTGCGGGTGAGTTCGACGACATCGCTTGGGGTGAGGACTTTGGCTTGGGAGAATTTGAGTGCGAGGGTTGGGGAGATGGAGCTTTGGTGAAGTTGCGCGAGTTCTTTTTGGGTGAAAGTGGAGCAACCGGGGAGAAGGCAGAGTCCGATTGAGGCAAAAAGGAAGAGTCGTCGTCTGGACATATTCGAGGTGAAGGGTGAGTGGGGCGATTTAGTGAAGTTTTTGTGGTGGGAGGGAATGGGAATCAAGCCTCAATTTTTCGGGCTTGGGCTTGGGCTTGGAGGCAAAGTTCGGCGGCGAGGAATGTATGATCTTGAGTCATGGCAAACTCGGTACGGTTTAGGCAGTCGAGAATTAGGTCACCAAAGAAGGGGTACCCGACTTCGCCGTGGCAACGAATGTGGTGTTCGCCGTGGTGATCGACGAGAAAGAGTTGATCCCCTTCGGCATCGCGGGTGAGGTCGAGGTATTTGCGGAGTTCGATATATCCATCGGTGCCGAGGATGATGGTTCGGCCATCGCCCCAAGTGCGGAGGCCGTCGGGGGTTAGCCAATCGACTCGAACATAGTTGGTTGCGCCGTTATCTGCGAGGAGATTAGTCTCACCCCAGTCTTCAAATTCGGGACGATCTTTATGGCGATAGTTAGCGACTTGGGCATTGGTGACGGTGGCGCTTGTGGCGCCACTGTAGTGGAGAAACTGTTCAAACTGGTGTGAACCGATGTCGCAGAGGATGCCCCCGGTTTTTTCGCGGGACCAAAACCAATCGGGGCGAGAAGCTGGGGAGCTACGATGGGGGCCGATGCCGATGACTTGGACCACGCGCCCGATGGCGCCCTGTTCGATGAGTTGGCCTGCGCGGACGGCGCATTCTACGTGGAGGCGTTCGCTGAAATAGACGAGATATTTTTTTCCGGTAGCGAGGACTTTGGCGCGGGCGTCATGGAGTTGTTCGAGGGTGGTGAAGGGGGTTTTGTCGGTAAAATAATCTTTGCCAGCATCGAGGACGCGCAAGCCGAGTGGGCCACGGAGATTGGGAACAGCGGCGGCGGTAACGAGTTGAATGTGAGTATTTTCTAGGAGGGATTCGAGGTTGGGGAGAGGAACAACGCCGGGAAAGGCGGCGGAGAATTTTGCGACCTTTTGAGGATCAGGGTCATAGACATAGCGGAGTTCGCCACCGGCTTCGATCAGGCCTTTGCATTGGCCGTAAATGTGTCCGTGATCGAGACTGGTGGCGGCAAAGACGAATTCACCTAAGGCGACGACTGGTGCTGGTTTGCCTTCGGGGGCATAGTTCATTCCATCGGATTTTTGATACGGCATGCGGGAGGAAAGTAGCCAAGGGACGAAGGAAAGTAAACCAGCCAGTCGAGGGGTAAAATTGCGGAGAAGTGCTTTACTAAATTCTCTGGAGTCTGCTTTGTTGTTCTTCTGGCCGTGGGCGGAAGTGGCTCAAGTGCCAATCAACCTTCATCAAACAACTGATTATTTATGCCGAACATCTGGACTGGAAAAGGGAACCCTTATACGCGGACGGAAGTCCGTGCGCGATTGCAGGCGACGCTTGATCGTGGGGAAGCGATTATTGCTGCGGGTGCTGGAACGGGGATTAGTGCGAAGTTTATTGAGAAGGGTGGGGCGGACTTGATCATTATTTACAACTCTGGTCGTTTTCGGATGGCTGGTCATGGATCAACTTGTGGTTTAATGGCTTATGACGATGCAAATCAGGTGGCAATGGACATTGGAGAATACGAAGTCTTGCCGATCGTCGAAGAAATTCCGGTGATTTGCGGGGTACACGCGACCGACCCGCGTCGTCGGATGTGGCATTGGTTGGGGCGGGTTAAGGAGATGGGGTTTAGTGGGGTGAACAATTTTCCGACGCACACGATTGTGGATGGTCATTTTCGTCGTGTTCTGGAGGAGACGGGGATGAGTGTAGAGAAAGAGTTTGAGATGGTTGGGTTAGCGCATCGGATGGATTTATTTACGATCGTCTATGTTGCTACGGCGGAGGAGGCTCGGAGAATGGCGGATGTGGGTGCGGATGCGATTATTGCGCATGTTGGAACGACGATTGGGGGGAGTATTGGGGTGACGGGAGCGGTTGTGCCGATGGAGGACGCTGTGCGGCGGACGCAGGAAATTATTGAAGGGGCGCGTTCGACGGGTCGAAAGGACATTTTCTTCCTTTCGCATGGAGGTCCGATTTGCACGCCGGAAGATGCGGCGCACGTGAATTTGCATACGGACTGTGTGGGTTTTGTGGGGGCGAGTTCGTTGGAGCGATTAGGGGTTGAGGGGCCATTGGTCGAGTTGACCAAGCGGTTTAAGCAAATCCCTGCGCCAGCGGCTCGGCGTTGAGCGGTTGAGTTGTTGGGGGGAAAGTCGAGAGTGACTTTATTGAATTTCCACAGTCATGCCTTTGGTGATGAGCTTGGAGAGGCGAACAACGTCCCAGTTTCCGACCCGCATGCAACCGTGGCTGGTGGCGCGTCCGATGGTCCAAGCGCTGGAAGTTCCGTGGATCCCGATCCCTGGTTTATTTAAGCCGATCCAGAGGACGCCGACGGGATTCCGGGGTCCTGGTGGGAGGAGGTAGGAAACATCCGAGCGTTTGCCGTATTCGAGGACGCCGTTATCCCAGCGGAAGGTGGGGCTGGTGGCGATTCCGAGGATTTTCCATTTGCCGGCGGGGGTTTCCTTGGCACCGCCCCCTTGGATTCCTGGGGTAATGGGAACAGACGCGAGGAGACTTTCGCCTTGGTAGAGTTCGAGGATTTTGTTGGTGCGATCGATTTTAATGAGCCGCGATTTGAACTCAGGAATTTCGGGCATATTACCTTCAGCGGGAAGGGATTCGATGACGAATGGATCGACATTTGGAACGCGGAGGACGGCACCGACTTCGAGAGTATCGAGGTTGATGTTGGGGTTGAGTTTGCCGAGGAAAGTGGGGGTGAGATGGTATCGTTCGGCGATAAACTCGACGATGTTGGGGTAGAGAAGTTTTTTGAGTTTGGCTTGGTCGATGGGTTTTTTCGGTGAGGGACCGACAAATTTAAAGTCCCCTTCTTTTAGGGTGTAAGAGGTGTAGATGGGGAAGACGGAATCGAGCGGGATATTTTCGTCGAGGATGCCGGTATCGGGGAGGTTGTGGGCGCGTTGGTAGCGTCGCAAGGCTTTGCCGACGAATTCGCCTGGGCGACCATCGATGAGGCCTGGGCTGAAAAGTTGTTGATCGAGAAAGATTTGAAGCTGTGTGGTGACATCGCGTGTTTCGACGGGCACCGCCTTACGAGCCGGAGGTTCGTCTTCGGAGTAGGTGAAGCAACTGGCGGAAAAGGTGAGGAGAATGGTGGCGATGAGGTGTTTCATTTGATGACTGGCGCTTGGCGAGAGAGATTGGATGTGGTTGGAGATACTCGGAGAAGGGTATTTCGGCAAGAATCCATCGCTTAAAAACCTGTAAGGATTCGAGTTAGTGGGGAATTTGGGTGGGTGGAAGTTCGTGACGAAAGGGACTTTGTGAAATTTTTCACAAATTCACTTGCCCTGTGGGGAGATCAATCGTCATCGTCTAGGTTGTCGTGCGTTGTATGATCGTTGGTTTCTTATCCTTTATTGTCCTTTGCGGCTTGAACGGCTGTGGTCCTCGAGTTTCTGATCGAAACATCGACGCTCTGAACGCCCAAATTGATGCTGGGCGGACGCTATCGGTTAAGGAGGTTGAGTCGATTCTTGGTCAACCTTCTCGGCAAGAGCTTCAACAAGTTGAGCGTCAGGTGACGCGGGAGGTGCCATTATTGCGTTATTTTTACACGGAAGGGGGGCAGACGGTGGAGTTACAATTCCTTGACAACAAACTCCAGAATCGGCCGGCGCATTTTACGGAAAAGTCATCTCTTGGTCGGTTACCGCGCGTAAACCAACCGCCAGTATCCACGGCACCAAATCTATGAATGTTTCGTCTGAACTTCTGATCAAAATTGAGCAAGCGATCAGCCACTATGCGGTTTCGAAGCGGAGCGCGTCTCTTCCGTTGTTACATCTTTGGCAGGAGCATTATGGGTGGATTAGTGATGAAGCGATGGCGTGGATTGCGGAGAAGTTAGAGATGTCGCCGATTCATGTTTTGGAGTTGGTGACATTTTATCCGATGTTTCGGCGATTGCCTGCGGGTCAACGGCATATCCGAGTTTGCCGGACGCTATCTTGTGCGATGGCAGGGGCTTATGAGTTAAAGGAAGCTGTGGCAAAGGTGGCGGGAATTGATTTAAAAGAATGGGCGAGCCACCAGCACGGTGGTCACGGCAACCCGATTGCGGTTTCGGCTGATGGAAAATTCAGTGTGGAGTTTGTGGAGTGTTTGGCGAGTTGTGGGAGTGCACCTGTGGCGATGGTCGGCGAGAATCTTAAGGAGAACGTGGAGATCGCGGCGGTGGCAGACTTGCTTCAATTAAGCCGATCGGATGCGACACTGCCGAAGCTTCGTCCAGTCCATCCACGGGAGCGGCGGATCATTTTCAAGAATATCGATCGGGAAGGTTGGACGACGGATATTGAGTGTTATTTAAATGACGGGGGATACGCTGAGTTGGGGAAGGCGTTGAAGATGCCACGAGCGAGTATCGTTCAGGAGGTGAAGGCGAGCGGTTTGCGTGGTCGAGGCGGGGCGGGGTTTCCTTGTGGGGTGAAATGGGGATTTATTAAACAGGACGAAAAGAAGCCCGTTTATCTGATTTGCAATGCGGATGAGTCGGAGCCGGGAACATTTAAGGACCGCTATATTATTCATCAAGATCCTCATCAGATTCTTGAAGGGATGATTATTGCCTGTTTTGCGGTGGGGGCGAAGCAGGGATACATCTATGTTCGCGGGGAATTTTCTGAAGGGGCGGAGATTTTGGAGAAGGCGCTTGAGGAGGCTCGGGCGCGAAATTTTCTTGGGAAGAACATTCTTGGGAGTGGATTTGATTGTGAGATCTACGTGCATCGGGGTGCGGGAGCTTACATTTGTGGGGAGGAGACGGGGTTGATTGAGTCGCTTGAGGGGAAGCGGGCTTATCCGCGGATCAAGCCGCCGTATTTTCCGGCGGTCTTGGGGCTTTATCAGTGTCCGACGGTGGTGAACAATGTGGAGACGCTTTGTAATGTGAAGCACATTATCAAGATGGGTGGAGCGGAATACGCGAAAATTGGGCGCCCTAATAATACGGGGACGCGGATTCTTTGTGTGAGTGGAGATGTGGCGAAGCCTGGTTATTTTGAGGTGGAGGTGGGAAGTGTGACGATGGGGGAATTAATCAACGACCTTTGTGGGGGAATTAAAGATGGTGGCGCGCTGAAGGCGGTGATTCCTGGGGGATCGTCTGCTAAAGTTTTGCGGGCGGGTGAGCGATATGCGCTGAAGACGGGGGAGATTGGGCTGGAGGACATTCCGATGGATTTCGATACCTTGGCGGCCTGTGGCTCGATGGCGGGTTCTGGGGGAGTGATCGTGATGGATCAGACGCGGGACATGGTGGAGACATTAAACAATCTCAACACCTTTTACGCGCATGAATCGTGTGGTCAGTGCACGCCGTGTCGGGAGGGGGCACTTTGGATGAAGAAGATTACCGATCGGGTTTTGGCTGGAGGGGGTACGGAGACGGATCCGCAGACCTTGCGGACTGTGGCGGATGGGATTGCGGGAAAAACCATTTGTTCATTTGGGGAGGCCTGTTCTTGGCCGACGCAAAGCTTTGTGGATAAGTTTCGTGAGGAGTTTGCGAGTCGGTCGCGCAAGTTGGTTCCGCCCCCGATGCCGCCGGAGTATACCTCTGAGGAGTTGATTGAGCACGAGACAATTGAAACCATTGAGGACCGTCGCACCCACTCACCGCTGGCGCCAGCGGCAACGAAGTAAAATCTGATGAGCACTGAAATCGCCGCTCCTGTTGTTCCCTTGATCAATGTACAAATTGATGGGGTTTGGTTGCAGTTTCCCAAGGGCACGAGAGTGATTGAGGCTTGTAAGCAGGCGGAAAAATTTATTCCGCATTACTGCTATCATCCGAAACTTTCTACGCCCGGCAATTGTCGGATGTGCATGGTGGAGATGGGAATGCCAAAGATGACGCCTGATCGGCAACCGATTCTCGGTGCGGATGGGCGTCCAGAGATCGGTTGGATTCCTCGTCCACAAATCTCTTGTGCTCAAGACATTGCCGAGGGGATGGGTATTCGTACAGGGTCGGCGATCGTTGAGGAGGCGCGGAAGGGCGTCTTGGAATTTTTGCTGATTAACCATCCGCTTGATTGTCCGATTTGTGATCAAGCGGGGGAGTGTCATCTTCAAGAATACTCGGTGGAGTTTGGGCAGGGAGAGTCTCGTTTTCTGGAGGAGAAGGTCAAGAAGCCCAAGAGGATTGAGCTGGGACCGAGGGTTACTTTGGATGCGGAGCGTTGCATTCTTTGCACGCGGTGTATTCGTTTTATGAAAGAGGTAGCGGACGACGATGTTTTGGGAATCGTCTCGCGAGGGAGTTTCAACTCCATTGCTTGTCATGGCGACCGACCATTGGAGAGCAATTACTCATTGAATACGGTGGATCTCTGTCCAGTGGGGGCGCTGACTTCGACGGATTTTCGCTTTAAAATGCGCGTCTGGTTTTTGAAGGAAACGAAGACGATTGATGTGAATTGCGGGACGGGATCGAATATCATCATTAGTTCGCGTGAGAACACGATTTACCGCATTACGCCCCGGGAAAACAATGCCGTGAACGGCGACTGGATGCCTGATTCGCATCGATTGAACTTTAAATATGTCGCCGACGAACGGCGGCTGACTCATCCGATGGTCAAGGGCCAGGTGGTTGATTGGCGGATTGCGATTGCGATTGCGGCGGAAATTCTCAAATCGCCAGCGGCTGACAATCTTTGGGTGGTAGCGTCTGGTCGAATGACGAATGAGGAGCTCTTCTTGGCGAGCGAGTTGATTGGGGCGTTGAACATCGCGGGGCAGCATGACATTTTACCTCGCCTTGAGGAGTCTGACGGGCTGTTGATCGCCGCTGATCGCAACCCCAATACTACGGGGGCAAAACGAATCGGTCTTTGTACCAGTGAGCCTGGGGCGCGATTATCGCAGTTCATTGCGGGTGTTCGGAGTGGGGCGATTCGGACAGTGGTCACCCTTGGTGAAGATTTAACAAAGTGCGGTTTGGTCGCCTCAGAAATCAAGAAATTGGATGCGATTATCGCGATGGATATCTTGCCCAACCAAACGACACCCCATGCTACTGTGCTCTTTCCGGCGAGTGCTTGGGTGGAGAAGCGTGGATCGATGATTAATGCGAAGGGGCGAATCCAGCGATTGAATCGGGCGGTTCATCCGCCGGCGGACGCTCGGGATGACTGGGAGATCCTTCGGGATTTGTTGGTGGCGGTTTCTGGCAAGAATCAATGGGAGACAATTGAAGCGGTCTTTGGGGCGATGGCCTTGGCTCATCAAGATTTTGAGGGCCTGAGTTTGAGTAAAATTGGGGATCTGGGATTGAAGATTCTTTCAGAAAAGCCACTCGTCGGCGGGGGGCTTCTTAGTCAATAAATGTCACCAATGGAATTTCTCACCGATACCCATTTTTGGATGCTCAGCGCCATCTCGCTGGCGAAGACCATTTTTCTCATCTTCCTCGTCGTCCTGCCGATGGTCAGCTACACGGTATACGCGGAGCGCCGAGTGAGTGCATTGATTCAGGATCGGGTCGGGCCTAATCGGACGGGATTTCCGCTTTCGCTGATTCCTGGTTTGAGCAAAGATTTTTCTCCCGGTTTGGGTGGGCTTGGTCAACCTGTCGCTGATGCGGTGAAGTTTCTTCTCAAGGAAGACTTTGTGCCCGGCCATGTGAACAAGCTTTATTTCTGGTTAGCGCCCTGTTTGTCGATGATGCCAGCGATCGTGGCTCTGGCGGCGATTCCTTTTGGGAGCACGCTTTTTGGCCAACCGATGGTGGTCGCGGATATCAATGTGGGGTTGCTCTTCATGTTCGCGATCTCCAGCGTGAGCGTTTATGGAATTGTTTTGGCGGGGTGGTCGTCGAATTCGAAGTATCCGTTCCTCGGGGGAATTCGGAGTACATCGCAAATGATCAGCTATGAGCTTTGCATGGGGCTGAGTGCGGTGCCGGTGTTGTTGATCTGCGGATCTTCTGGGCTGACCTCGATCGTCAATTATCAAGTGCGAGAGGGATGGTTGCTCCTGCCATTTACGGATGGGCATTTGGGCTTGCGGGAATTGGCATTGTTGATTCCGGTCACGATTGCTTTCATCACTTTCACGATTTCGATGTTTGCGGAGACCAACCGATTGCCTTTTGACATGCCGGAATCGGAATCGGAGTTGGTTTCTGGTTATCATACTGAATATTCGTCGATGAAGTTCGCGCTCTTCTTTCTTGGGGAATATACCGCGATGATTGCGGGGAGCGCCTTGATTACGGTGCTCTTCCTTGGGGGGTATCACATTCCTTTGATCCCGAATGGGGCGGGAGAGGGAGGATTGGAATTATTTCACTCTTTTCCTAGTTGGGTTTGGGGATTGGTCAACATTGTGACTTTCTTCGCTAAAGTCGCCGTGTTGCTTCTGGTTTTTATCTGGGTTCGTTGGACGCTTCCCCGTTTCCGCTATGACCAGTTAATGAAACTTGGTTGGCTCTATTTATTTGAAATCGCCCTTGTGAACATCTTTATCACCGCCGCGGTCCTCGCCTTCATTCGATAACGCTCTATGGCTTACATCGTCCCACGCCCTAATTTGAATTGGAAAGAGAAAGTCTATCTTCCTTCGATCGTCGCTGGAATGATGATCACGATTAAGCATCTTATTCGGATGCTCAAAGGACAGACGAAGGTGGTGATGCAGTATCCCGAAGAAAAATGGGACACTCACTTACCTGACCATTATCGTGGCGCGCCCACGCTGGTCACGGATGATCACGGTCGAGAGCGTTGTGTGGCTTGCCAGCTTTGCGAGTTCATTTGCCCGCCGCATGCGATCACGATCAAGCCAGAGGAAATTCCTGCGACGGATCGATTTGCGAAAGTAGAGAGGAGGCCGAAGCATTTTGAGATCGACATGATCCGTTGCATTTATTGCGGGCTTTGCGAGGAGGTTTGTCCAGAGCAGGCGATTTTTCTGCGGAAAGACTACGCCATTACTGGATTGAGTCGCGCTGAAATGGTGCATGATAAAACGAAGCTCTACGAACTCGGTGGAGTGTTTACGGGCTTGGTGCACAAGTGGAATCCGAAGAAGTAACCTGATGTCCCCGATTCTCTTTTATCTATTTTCCGCCCTCGTCTTGGTCTTCGCGGTCGCGGTGGTTGCCAATCGTAACCCCGTTGCCAGTGCCCTGAGCCTAGTTGTCTCGCTCCTTGGGTTGGCGGCCCTTTTTGTCGGACTGAACGCTTACTTCATCGCAGCCATCCAAGTCCTCGTCTATGCTGGAGCGGTGATGGTCCTCTTCCTTTTCATCATCATGCTCTTGAATATTCAGAGTGAGGCCCGTCGGAAAATGAACCCGCTGGCCTACATTGCTGGGGGTGGGGTCACGGCGCTTTTCGTGGTCCAACTCAGCAATGTTTTGAGTCATTTTGCTTTAGGAAAGACGGAGTTTCCGCCGATTGCGTCGGGAACGATCGACGACGTCCACCATCTCGGGAGCACGCTTTTTTCTACGCATAACCTTCCTTTTCAGGTGATTGGTGTGCTCATTCTGGTTTCGACGATCGGCGTGGTGGTTCTTTCAAAGCGTGAACTCAAATGAGGGCGAAACTGCATCATACTCCCGGAGCGCCTCCAGATCTCTTCTCGAATTTTGTCTCTCTGATCCTTGGATAACCCATGCAACTGACTCTCAATCATTATCTTTTTGTCGGTGGTCTGATCTTTGCCATCGGCTTTGCTGGGGTGATGCTCCGGAGGAATATTCTCATCATCTTTATGTGTCTTGAGTTGATGCTCAATGCCGCCAATCTCACCCTCGTGGCATTTTCTCGATTTAACCTAACTGCCGACGGATTACCGAATTACAACGCCCAAGTGCTCGTGTTCTTCATTATTACGGTCGCGGCCGCTGAGGTGGCGGTCGGGCTGGCGATCATTGTGGCTCTTTTCCGAGTGCGCCAGACGACCCATGTCGATGACATTTCTTCGCTAAAGTTCTAGCCCTACGCCTGACGCATGGACATCTACACTACACTGCCTTGGCTCATCCTGATTGTTCCGCTGATCAGTGCCATCTTGATTCAGCTTTTCCTCCGAAAATTTCGCCAACTCAGTTTGAGCATTTCGGTGGGCGCGGTGGCCTTTGCTTTTCTGGCGAGTTTGGTGGTTTTCTTTGGCCCCGATTCCACTTCGCCGAGCGAGTTCTCATGGATTGACCTGCCCGGTCTGCGGATTCCCATCGGGTTAACCATCGATTACCTGAGTAAGGCGATGCTTTTGATTGTGACTGGGGTGGGTACGCTGGTGCATATTTATTCGCTCGTCTACATGAAGGACGACGACGGATCCCCGCGATTCTTTGGGAACCTCAGCTTTTTCATTTTTTCGATGCTGGGGATCGTGCTCGCCAACAATTTCGCGATGATGTTTATCTTCTGGGAACTCGTCGGGGTAAGTTCATACTTACTCGTCGGCCATTGGCACACCCGTGATACCGCTTCCGCGGCCGCCAACAAAGCGTTTCTGACCAATCGGATTGGTGACTTTGGGTTTATGTTGGGAATTTTAATGGTTTGGAGCGTGGTGGGTTCGGTGGTCTTTGCAGATATACAAGGGAAGATTTCCCTGCTGACCGTTCATCCTTTGTTTCTTACCACCGCGGTGCTCCTGATCTTTTGCGGTGCGGTGGGCAAGTCTGCGCAAATGCCTCTTCATGTCTGGCTTCCTGATGCCATGGAGGGTCCGACGCCTGTTTCTGCATTGATTCACGCGGCAACCATGGTGGCGGCTGGAGTCTACATGCTGGCTCGGGTGAGTTTTCTGATTGAGCCATCCCTGACCGCCCAAGCGGTGATCGCCACCATCGGCGCGGTGACTTGTTTGTTCGCCGCTTTGATGGCTACGCAGCAGGATGATATTAAGCGGATTCTCGCTTACTCCACCCTTTCGCAGTTGGGATATATGATCCTCGCCGTGGGCGTGGCGGCGCCTGGAGCGGCGATGTTTCATCTGTTCACGCACGCTTGTTTTAAGGCGCTCCTCTTTCTCGGTGCAGGGGCGATCATTCATCAGCTTCATCACGAGCAAGGGATCTGGAAAATGGGTGGGTTGCGGCATCGGATGCGTTGGACCTTTTGGGCATTTACAGCGGGCTACCTTGCGCTCACTGGATGCCCCGGCTTCAGCGGATCTTTTTCAAAGGACGAAATCCTTTATGCCGCTTATGATCGGAGCCTGTGGTTTTTTCTTCCAGGGGTGTTCACCGTCTTCCTGACCGCTTTCTATATGACCAGACTTTACGTCGTGGTCTTCTTTGGAAAAGAGCGTTCTGACGCGGCGAAACATGGTCACGATGGACCCCCAGCCATGACCGCTCCGCTTTTGATTCTGGCGTTCTTTGCGGTGTTTGCTGGGTATGGCACGGCTCATTATTTTCTCGGCGACCACGAGCCGAAGCACCACCTAATTGTGGAAATTCTCGCGATCGGCTTCTTCCTATGCGGAACCGGATTCGCTTGGTTCCTTTATCGCGGTCGTGAAAAGGAATTTATTTCTATCCCATTGTTTAAAAACAAATTTTACATTGATGAAATTTACGCCGCTTTGATCGCGGGCACCCAAGACCTTTTGGCGGTGACCTCAGCTTGGTTCGACAAGTGGATTCTTGATGGGTTGATCGTTCGTGGGTTAAGTAGTGCGACTTGGGGCGCTGGTTTTGTTCTGCGATTCCTTCAAGTCGGCAATCTTCAGGCCTACGCCTTACTCTTCGGTCTCGGCGTCATTGGGCTGATCTATCTGGTCGTTTTTACTAAATGAGTGCTCCTGTTCGCCTTTATCTTTATCGGTCTCCGCTCTTCTTCACCGCTGGGGCAATCCGGTAATCCGCTTCCAAGAATCAAACGACTCCGATGCTGACGCTTCTCATTTTCATTCCTCTTCTTGCCGCCATCGGCATTCTTCTCGGTTCACCTGCCCGACTGACCGCGCGGGTGGCGGCCTTTGGGGAGCTCCTTATCTCCTGCCGGCTCTTTTTTGCCTACGATCGATCATTGGGCGGATTCCAATTTGAAAACTCCTTCTCGATCGCCCCAGAATGGAAGCTGGGCTATGCCGTCGGGGTCGATGGGCTGAGCCTACTGATGCTCCTCCTCACGGGGATTGTTACCTTTGCGGCGATTTGGCTGACCCCAAAAATTGAAAAACGCGAGCCCCTCTTTTACGCTTGTCTCCTCCTGATTAGTGCGGGTGCTGCGGGGGCATTTGCTTCGGTGGATCTCTTCTTCCTCTATGCATTTCATGAGCTTGCGCTTATCCCGACCTTCCTTCTGATCGGTCTTTGGGGAAGTGGAGAACGCCAGACGGCCGCTTGGAAAATTACCATTTATCTCGGTCTGGGGAGCTTTATCCTTCTGATCGGTCTGCTCGATCTCTACTTCGCCTTTCCCGAAGCCGTTCGTACTTTTAATCTGATCGAACTCCAAAAGCTGGCCTCGAGTGGAGTCATTCCTGCCGCCGCCCAATGCCGTCCCTATCTGCTCCTCCTCGTCGGTTTCGGCATCCTCGTCTCTCTTTTCCCCTTTCATTCATG
>Ga0114970_10002436_pt1 | contig 13886 bp, 9 predicted proteins | sample M_140205_XF_Meta_FD_87030 | JGI IMG/M metagenome (GOLD analysis project Ga0114970, IMG submission 87030) | Freshwater microbial communities from Lake Montjoie, Canada to study carbon cycling - M_140205_XF_MetaG | ecosystem: Environmental > Aquatic > Freshwater > Lake | place: Lake Montjoie... | reverse complement strand
CTGAAAGCTGCTGGGATTATTGTGGAAAAAGTAGCCGAAGACCCCGACCCTACTTCTTAACAGTTATGGATGCCGACTTTCTTAAAACGGATTACGAGAGGTTTCAGGAAACTCTGCAAGCAAGAGCAGAATCTGATTTCTTTAAACGTGCCGCGTTATCGGACCCTAGAGTGCAGATGGCTAACGCTGCGCTATCCGTATTTGCAGCTGGGGGAAACGCCAAAGCCGCTAAGTTGTATATGTCGTCGGACAAGGGAAGGCTGCAGCAGCAAGCGATAGCTACAGCGTTTAACACTGGAGCGTTTGGCGGAGGAAGCGCTGAAATTATGGCGCGAGGAATCCAGCAGATGGTGTCCGGGTCCAACATGCGTATTGCAGGGTCCGTAGACGGTGTAGCCCAAAACGGAATTTTATTCGGATCAGGGAGAACTGCGAATACATTGTCGGAAAAACTGTATAACGATATTCAAGGGCGTATGTACAGCCCGGTTACTGGTCTTGGTAACATTAATAAAACTGCGGGATTTAATAAATCAGAGATGGGGGAAATCGGGGCGCGGCTAGGCGCACAAGGCACGTTTGCTGGGTTGTCAGGGGGGAGGGTAGACATGGTAGGTGATAAGGTCACAACGACTATTGATCCCACTACCGCGAAGTATATTGAGAAAAAAATGTCGGATACAGCTAAGATGCTCGCCGTGGTAAAAAGTATTACCGGAAGTAACGCGATTAGCCAGCTGGCTAGCGAAGCAGTAGCGCTAACCGGCATGAGTGGACACAACACGGAAGCTGTTACAAAGTCATTAAACCAACTAAAAACCGCGGCTAAGCAACAAGGTGTTAGCTTTGAGGAGATGGCCCAATCCAGAGGAGCTAACTTACAAGGATTGGTCGGTCGAGGATTTGGTTCAGCGGTGGCAGGAGGACTCTTATCGGCAACGGAAGACCGTGTAACTGGGGCAGTCCTAAACAGTAAAGAAGCTGCGGCTAGGGCAGCGCAACGGGGTACATTTGTTAGGTCGTATACTACAGAAGAGTTGCGGAATTCGGCTATTAAAGATAGCTCCCGCCTATTAATGGAAAATCCTAATTTAGCGGAGGCGGGGGCGTATTTGAGCGCGGAACATATGGGAACAAAGGAGACGAAGGCCCGCTTGGAGAAGGCTGTTTCGGCTGTTGGAAATGTAACAACAGACGCAGGACGAAGTGCGGCGCAATCAGAGCTAAGTAAAGCCATCCAAGCGCACTCCGGTATGGCAGCTGGAGTTCTGACCCAGCAGATAGGAACGGAAGGCGTGCAAAACTCTATGAGTGCTGCACAAGCAAATCTTGTTGGTGAAGCAGCCAACAAGGCAACAGCCGGTTTAGTTGGGGGTAATTTAATTGCTAACATAGCTAGAAAAGCAGGGGCATCTGCAGAGGACACAAGAGCATCACAAACATTTTTTGCGGCGTTTGACGCCAAAACAAAAAATGAGCTTACTGACGCGCTGGCCGGAGGGGACACCGATAAATTTTCCAAAATTGTAGATGCTAATAAAGATACGTTATTAAAAGGAGGTATAAAAACGGAAGATATCGAGAATTTAAAAAAATCTGGAGCCGCGGGACCTGCAAAGTTTAATCAATTAATATCGAACGTGGGCCTAGCGGGTGGTAATAGGTTGGTAAGTATGACCAACGTGCAAACTAGGACGGCTCTGGCAGAAAACGCGGCAACTGAAGCATGGATGGCGAATTCGGTAGGAAACACTGCCGTTAATAAAGAAGACTTTTTCACGGCATTACAGCGGGGAGCATTTAAGGACCATCCAGTTACTAACGGTAATATGCTGAATTACCTCAGTGGAAAAGGTAAAGTATCCACATTTGATCTGGAAAATAACGCCCCAAATAGTGCAGAAAAATCGAAGGACTTAGCAAAAATTTTAAATACCTACGGGGATTTCAATAAAACTTTAGGGTTGGGAAAAGACGCTACCGGAGAAGAAATACAAAAAGCGATGCAATCTCCCGAGGGGGTAAATGCAACTCGTAAATTTTTTGAAACTCAAAAAGTAACTTACACACAAGATACAAAACATTTAAATGTGGTCGATAAAGCCGCATCTAATACAGCGGGAGAGAGTGTGCAGCTGGCGCAAGAAGCAAAAAGTTTACTTGCGTTAAAAGGGGTAGACGTAAGTTCTGAAGCAGGTAGAAAACAAGTAGAAGATTACGTAAGTAAACGCGTTACAAGGTCTGGGGAAACTGAGATTGCCACTACAAAGAGAATTGCAAAAAACACTGTCGAAGACGCTGCCCTATTAAAAGAAGCTATAACACCAGAATTTTTAGCAAAAGCTGCAGATAAAACCAGTCCTGAATTTGCTAGACTGAGCGAGTATAGCACTAACCACAAGCCTATGTTGGAAGGTGCGTTTGCCGGGGCTACGGACGCGAGTAAGGGTGCGGTTGATAAGGCGTGGTTCTTCAAAGGTAAAGAAAAAGAAGCACTAGCTAATTTGGAAACTGTAAAAAGCAATTTACTGGGAGAAGCTAAAGACTCGGATCCAAAAGAAGTGAACAGGGCTATATTAAGACATCTTAGCTCTATTGATACGTCACTTAAAGATCGGAAATAACCTACGTATTTAAAAATTTATGGATAACCTTTTTCCTAGTAGAGGGTGTATAGTAAAAATTGAACAGCAAGCGGGCAAGGCAAATAGTGCTTTCTACAAATTAGCACCAGGAATAAGCAGCGACGACAGCTCCCCAGTATTAATTCTCGGAGCCGCCGTGAAGGAACAAGACGTTATTTCTCCTAAATCTACTATAGATGATTACCGAATTGTATTCTCATTTGGTAAAACATTTGGGTCCATCCAAATTAGCGGAGTGGTGTTACTCGGGACGAGTGGTAAAGGGTTAGCTGGAGTTCAGGAATATTTTGAATACTTTCGAGTAGCAAATTTCAAGCAACCAATACAAGTGTCTACGCCAGGCGGTAAGGCTTACAATTTTTTACTAGTATCTTGTGAGACAGGTATGGTAGATCTTCAATTTGGTACGCTTCCATTTTCTTTTGCTGGCGTAATTATAGACACCAATTAAATATGTATTCTCCTTTATACCGGTACGTCGCTAATAGAAAAACGTTTAAACAAGACGCGTTAAACAGCAACGTTGAATTTGCTCCCGTTGTAGAGTCTGTGGCGTCTGCCGCCGTGCGTAAGTTGTTTAAGTTGGATGACACATCTACTGACTTCTTTGTGATAGGTGTGACTGGAGCATTGCTAAGTAGCCCCGCATTAATGGCGGACTTTACTCAACGTGCTATCGGGAGCCCTTACACCGTCACAAACTTAGGATACTCCACATTTACGCCGCCGTTAGGTGCGACCCTAGTAAGTGATAACTTTGGGGTGGCGCAAATATCTAGGAGTGCAAGTAAATGGCCACCTGATTTTAACTTGAGTTTGACTAAAGCCGACGCGAGTTACGCGAGAGTTGCGTACAGCTCTACGGAATACGCAGTGACCCCGTGTACGTTGGTGGGGTCCACGTTAGTAATAAACTGGCCCGCGTTTACGGGGATTAGGGGGAATGTGTTGCTGGAAAACCCCAATACATGGAGTACAGGGGCAGTGTTAACGTTTTACGTGGAACCCACCGAGTTCCCCTACGAGGCGCTATTAAATGAGGTTAAAAAAACGTCTGACTGGTTGACTCTATTGGAGGAGTATGGGTTATTGGATCTATTTGCGGGCGCACAAGTATCGCCGCAAGCAAGCATCGGTGTAATTAGCCTCGCGTTAGTCATGGACACGCTAACTAAGCTGCCTAAATAATGAATCTGGTTAGATTAGATGCAGACATAGATGGAAAACAGCATTTACTTGCTGTCGAAGTAAATGCCGGAATAGACCGATCAATTACTGCGGACTGCGATGTTATGCCGTCTGGGGAGGAGAGTCTGACAATTGTCAACGTATCCACTAGCAAATTATTCGCTGAATTAGGCACTGTACAAACCAATAAATTTACAAAACCTCCTGTAGATGTCACGTTAAACGTCGGAGAGCTCGAAGGAAAGAAGTTGAGCCTCCCGATGTACACAGTGGATGCTTCGTATAGTATGATGCTCGGGTCCTATGAACTAAAAAACACTCTGGTATCTAGGAATCAAAAATTAAGCAGCTTACAGACGTATATCTATACAAGCACCCCCGGCGTTCTTGGGGAGGATAGCTCCACCCCTGCGGCGCCTTTGTCGTCTATTCTAAAAACTGTGTTAGAATTGATGATTAAGAGGTGGGGCGAGGGGTGGGAGGCGGCAAGCAAGTTAGTTACCCCAGAAAGCAAGAAAATCATAGACATAATACATGCAAATAATCTAAAAGTATTGGATATTTGGTATTCTATCCTAGCTGTGAGTGATGTTGCTACTGATGTTACTGAGATCAACGAGGCGGCGCTTAATACAATAGAACATTTATACGCGTGGGTTACTCGGGTGTATTTGTCTAAAGCCGAAGACTTCACTGCTATAATTGATACGTTTCTTTCTGGGTTAAATCTAATGTATATCCCGCCGTTAAACGGACGTACAGACTACGGTTCTTTAGTGAACAAGGATGCTGTAATGGCTACTCCTATTTCGAAGGTACTCATAATCGACGGCACAGCTAGTAGATTTAGACCTAGCGCGTCTTTGCCGGTTACCTCGGTAGTTGTAGAAGCTCCAGGCGCTATACAAGTGCTTGCAACAGGTGATGTCGCGCAAGGACCTCCGGCACTTATCTTAGTTTCTTGGCCAGAGGCTGGAGCCAGTTTATTTGGAAAAGTGCAAAGAATTGCACCACCCCCGTGGTTGGCTGAATCAACGGATGCGGCAACACCCATCCCCTCTAGGCAAGATACAGAAACTGGACCGCTGGATGCAACGGCAACCAGACCGGCATTCGAGGCACAAGTAACAGCGATTGTAAATACCCAAAAAGATCTTACTAAAATTTTGAGTAGGTGGGCAAAACAAGCCTATATCGACTCGACAATTAAATTTGACGGGATAACTGTACGCACTCCATTAGATGTGTCCTGGGAAATAGGAACCCGCTATGAATTGAGTAGCTATAAAGACGGAGTTAAATTGTTTACTGGGTTTTTAGCTGAGATTACGCACAATATAGAAAAGTCATCCTCTAGAAAAGGATATGAGGGAAGCGCAGAGGCCACTACTACATTAGTGTTCACGCATGTGGAAGCCGGAGCCTTTAAACTTCCTAATTCAGGTTATGAGTAGGAATTAGTCGTAACATAGTATATAGTTACACCATGACAGACAGAGAATTAGCGCGGAGTCGGGCAAGAGAAGAAGGGTGCAAAACGGTAGCCCCCAATGAGCCATCGGCATCTACCCAGCCTGTAAGAACCCCGGAAGAGCGCCGCCCCGTAGCCCATTGCGACCCTGTCATACCCGCAACGCCTACCGAATTTATAAAACCCTCGGCGGTTGCTGTCGTTACCACAACTTTACCATACGGTATTCCCCTCCCATTAATCATCGTAAATACTGCTGTAGAGGTGGAGTGTGCAGATATTAACGGTGTAGGTACTATAGGGGATAGCGTGTTTATTCCCGCAGGTAAGTTACAGAACTTCTTTATTCTCGGGGACGTACCTGCAATCACCGCCGCGCAATTAAGCTACCTAGCCACGCTAGATGCCTCTCAAATCTTAGCGGTAATTACTACGCAATCGGATATTGCGTTAGCTGATTTTACCAATTTAACTTTAGATCAGTGCGCGTTTGTAAAGTCTGCCGTATTCGCTATACAAGAAGAATTAAACACCCAGGTAATTGCGGCAGCGTATGGGGCAATAGATTGTTTTTACGGCAACGAATCCCAGTCAGCTTCTTGTAGCGGAGACGCAATTCAATTGTCGGCAAATATTGTTCCGACAGACTTGGGTATTAACAACCCATCAATAGTATCCGCAGGTACAGTCTTAAGTAAAATTAGTGTAGCATCCGCTAACGTAGAAGCTGCCGCGTTAGCTCAAGCGTTACTCGTGTGCGTATACGGCAATGATGCAATGGATGTGTCGTGCAAGGATTTGGGATTCGTATCACCCGATTTTGTACCCATAAGCGATACCGAATTTAATGCTCCTACAGCAATTCACTATGAAGCCAACACGTTTGTTGCGGCTACTAAAATAGAAGCCAACAATATAGCTAAAGACGCAGCTTTAAGCTTATTACAGTGCTTTTACGTAAACGAAAGAGTAAGAGTAGAATGTGGGGCCGAAGCGTTAGAAACTGATCCTGAAGTTGGGTCTGTAAACGAGAACACCACGGGTAGCATAGTCATTGCGGAGGCGGGAGCAGTTACATCGGTAGTTTCTGCCGCCGCCGCGACCGCAGAAGCCGCTATTATCGCCACGAGTTTATTGCGGTGTTCCTGGGGTAATGACGAAGCCACTGTCAGTTGCGGTCCAGTAACAATTCAAAATGACACCCCGTGTCCTGGTCCAAAGTTAGAAGAGCCCGTAACTTATAAACCAGGTCCAGGATCTACACCACCCGTAACGGCAAATGAAAATGAATTCAGATCTACGCTAAGTAAAGAACACGCGAATGCGCAAGCTGCTGCGTTTTTGGCTAGCTCCATAAATTGCGTATACTGTAACCCACAAGTACTTCCGACGTGCGTACCTAAGTGTATTACGGATAAGCTAGAAGATGTCATAGCTAAGAGATTTATACCAGACACCTGTCCACCAAACCCGCCGGTAAATGGGCAAACTGCGGAAGCTGCTATGGCTAGGTGGATGGCAAACCCAGTTTTACCTCTACCTTTGGCTATTGTGACAAAGGATTGGTCTGCCGATGCCACGGTAGGCGTAGCAGCAAACACTTACTGCGACTCTAACCCAGAAACTGCGGTAGCTGCCGCAAAAGCCGCCGGGCAAATCCCCATACGGAGTTTAATTATACCGGCGGAAGACCCTAAATCACCGCCAGAGTGTGATTATTGCAACGACCAGATAATTGTTAAAACTCCTCCTGGTATGGAGGACATCGCCGGGGGGTCTATCACCATATCCCCGTGTACCGTTAAGGTAAAAAAATCAGACATAGCTAAAGATTTCCTGTGCGATAAATCTACCCATGGGACTTGCGACGAAATTCCCTGCGAGAAACAATACGCAAATTATCTAGCCACTTCACAGGCAACCGCAATATTACGCCCAGCATTTAAAAGTAAGGAATTTAAAACGTCTTGCGGGCAGATGGCATTTCAGAAAACTAACAATGTACCGCCTACTGCAGAACAAACGGCGGCACTCACACCATTAACTTACCACTCAGATTCTACTGGAATACCGACAAATTCCATCGTCATACCAGCTGGGGCTTATGAATCCCAGATAAGCCAGAAAGACGCAGACGATCAAGCCCTAGTAGATGCAATGGGGCAGCTGGATTGTTTCTTTAAAAACAATCCAATTACGGTTCTTTGCGACGACAATCCTCTTAAAAATTCCACGGCACGCGATCCTGCTAAACCTACAAAGGGGGTAATATATGGCACAGGTAAATTAACTCGAAGCAACGCCGATGGTATTAAATTTGGAGCGCCTATTGCAGTTGATTCTACCTCTGCAGGGTCTATTGACCGTCCTGTAGAAGTTGAACTATACGTTGTCACCAGTTATATATCGCAGAAGGACGCTGACGATAATGCCGCCAAGATAGGTATCCCGATGCTTGATTGCTTCTGGACTAACCGCCCAATGGAACTCAGAATAGGAGCTCCAGACAAGTATGCGGAGACTCCAGAACAAGAGGCAGAGCCAGAGGCAAACATTGAATTCGGTACTGGGGTAGACGTCATAGATAATATACCGGGAAGTAAAAACCAGCCTGTTATAGTTGCGCCAAAAACGCACAAGAGTCGCAAAAGCCCGAAAGAGGCGAATGAGGAAGCCTACACTACGATGGGTAGTAGAATGGTTGCGTTATACAAGAGTAAGAAGGTTACGAAAGAATGTGACCCGCCTGTTGTTAAATTTACGTACGGATTTCCGGACAAGTGCCCTGTAGCGATTAAAACTAAACATATTCTCGCAAAAACAGCAGTTAGTAAAGTTGTGTTAGAGGAAGGGCAATTTACTAGTTCTAAGAGTAAAAAAGAAGCGGACGATTTAGCAGACGTTGCAGCTACTTCGATGTTGTTATGTATTTACACTAACGCAGCCATAAAAAACAAAACAAAGTGCGGAGACTTATATCAAAGTACAACGCACTTGCTAGACTACCAAGCCGCTCTTCCTAATTTTTCACTTTACATGGGTATTGCTAGATACGCTGTAAAAACCATCCCAGATAGCATTAACGTTGATACCGCGGTTAGAGAAAACGATTTTGCAATACAAGCTGAAGTAGAAACGTATTTAACTTTGGGTCCTGTAGATTTAGAAGAAGGGCTATTTTTTAGTGAAGATGGCATCATTTGGGGTTCTTATTTCCCAAACGTACAAGCGGACCTACTATTAAGTAGTCTTCAAACTTGCCATGTGTTAGCGCACCCTTACGGTTTAGGTACTAGAGCGTACGGAGGCGCACAGTCTATAGGAAATAAACCTGTAGACAAACTACAAGTTATAAAAGACAAACTTGGAGATATTATAGGGTATAAAAGCGAAGCAGTTCAAACCGCGGTATATGGAGGCACAGATGACACTCAAGGTAATGGGTGGGTGAATAACGCATTACCCTCGGGAATTGAGGCAAAAGATACGTGGGATAGATCAAAAATATTTTACGACAAATACAACGATTCAGCTTACGGATTTGCAGGACCAGTCACCAGGTTTGAAACGGTTAATAATTCGGTAATCGCGTATACCCGAGAAATAAAAGCCGATTCTAAAGGAGCTATATGGTTTGTTGGGGGAGAAACAAAAACGGAATTAGTAGCATCTACTGTACACCCCCTAAAGTTAATCATAGCAAATACGGATTCATTGGCGCGAATTCGGGTGGTTTATGGATTTGTGGCGGGGCTTCTAGCTGACGCTGGTATGAACCTCGGAGACACTCCAGTTTTTAATAAAACAGTAACAACTAGCGGGCACATATATGTGCGATTGGTTGTAACTTTTGATACTGACGCAGGTTTTTGGAAACCTGCGGTAAGTGCAGTTCCAGTAATAATGGCAGACGCAACTACCCCGGTTGGAGATTCTACGAATATGTACATGCAAATAGGATCTTATGTAGTAACAGATGGAAAAGTAGTTAGCGTGGCTCAAGTCGTGTCTGGGTCACAGTTCTGGAGCAGGTCAGGTAATGCCACGTATTACACGGACGATTTTGTATTAAGATGAGTGTTAATATTTTTGATGTACCTGTAGGCCCAACGACTATTGCATTTACTTGTGTTATTTACTTAAATAAAACGACAGTTGAAGTAAGCGGAGATTTTGAACATTCGGAACCATATTCGTATAAAAAAACAACACACCGAACGGCGGACCTTACAATTAACAAAACTTTAACGAGGGTAGCGCTTCCTTCTGCAGGGTATGCTGCCTACAATTGGACTATTCCGGACGGTAATTTTTCTACGTTTCGTGTATTCCCCACGCGCATAAATCCACCTCCCCTGCCAGCAAATCAAGAATATCCAGAAGAAGGTGACATAGGTGCTGGTCAACCTGCTAGTTTACCATATTTTCGCAACGTGTTAACTCACATGACTTGCGGGAATCTAATACTGTCATCAGAGCAATATTTTCCCCCTCAAAATTTAACCCTGGGTCATATAGATGTGACTGTGATTCCTAGTCCTGCTCCTTATTATACGGTTGAAATTGTAAATGAGTCATATGATAGTGCCGGAGACTACTCTACCTCTACTACCACGACGACTTACCCAATAAACAACATTAAATTTTATAATTATATTCAACCGTCTAGGGGTTCTCTTACTCCCCCGTTTATAACGATGCAATGGCAAGGGCAGTGTTTTTTAAACGGATTGCACGTAGGTACCATTGCTGCGGTACCGTTTAAAGTGGAAAATTTCCGACGCCAATCAAACAACTCTTTAGATACAGGAGGCACAGCTACCGTCACTGTCCCAAACAATCCAGACACGGCTCCTGGTATTGTTCCATCCTTTACTTACACAGGAACCGAAACTTACACATTTACAGTCACAACCAGTTGACACAATTCAACTTTTATAGTTTACCAATACACATGCAATTACACACTCACTTGGGCGCACTTATCGCACTGCCTGCTATAGTACTATTTGGCTATTACATGTTAACGGCCTGGAATTTAACCACGCTACCTATAATGATCCTTCGCCCAAAAGATATCTACACGACGACAGAGTGGAAGATGTATGCCGCGCTTAGATGGCCTAAGTTTTTCGGTAAATTGTTCACATGCCCCATATGCCAAATTCCATATGTCACCGTGTTATTAACGACGCTAGTTACACTCTCGTGGTCGTTCTCGCTTAATGAATGGTTATGGCTAGTCGGTGTTGTGTCGGGTAGTTTGCTGTGGTTATACACTACCACTAACTTTCAACCTAGCGTAGCGCTACCTGTGGAAAATCCAGCAGAGTCCAGCAAGCCCGCAAGTGTCCGCCCATCTATAGTAATCCACGAAATTGCACACAAGTCCAGGATCGCCCCCGTCACTATCCCGACTGACCCAGTGGAAGTTCTAAAGTTGTACACAAAGACCTTTAATATTGCCACAACTCAAGATGGTAAAGTAGAGGGATCCGTTAGGAGTGTATCAGAAGAGCTAAGAGCAATACTTCCGTTTTTTTCTAGTAATACTGCGTGTTGGTTTGAGGGTTGCGAAGAACTACGGGCGGCGCATAAACTGGATTTGGAAAATTCTAAACAAGATGGGGTTTGTACTAGTTGTGTAGAGGGAGATTTAATTAGGAAATACGCATTGCGTGTTTACAACCAATTAAATTACAACAATGCAGGCATTACCTAATATTTCTAAGTATCCTGATCTGCGTCTTAATTTAGATAGAGACCTGCGTACGCTGCAGCTTCAAAAACAAAGTTGCTGTAGTGGGGAGCTGCAAGCATTGTTGGTTAAGTATAACAAACTCATACGAGCCAGGGAGCAATTGCAGTATAACAAGTAGAAGCTTGCACGCAGAGTGATCCCAGTGTAGAATATGCATTGTGCTTACAGAACCTCCAACACCAGTAGAATATTTTCATGGGTCCCCTATTGGGGGATTAAATGAAGTCGCGCCTACGCCTAACGGAATGTTGTCGGGAGCTGCTGGGGTGCTTGCTACGCATGACAGGGATACTGCGTTAACCAAAAGCCTTCCTTGGGAAAGCACTGACTTTGCACACGGCATTGTCGAAGGGCAGCCTTTTATGCAGGAAAAATACCCAGGGGCTTTTGCAGCTAAGCTTCGCGGTAAAAGTTACCTATATTCTCTAGGTGATTCTGGATTTTCAAAGAATGACAGGTTGGCGCACAATGAGGTAATGTCGCAGGCACCGGCACCCGTGTTAAAGACAGAAGAAATTCCAGATGTATGGGAGGCGGTAAAAGCCACTAAATATTTGCTATTACCCCACGGAGAAAAAGCGCCATGGGATTCTCCTGGAGCTAAAGTTCCGTATAAGGAATCATTTCAAAAATGGAAATTAAACGGAAATGAAGCGGACTTGCACGCTACAGTAAAAGGGCTGCAACCTGCTATTGCCGGGGCGTTGCGGTCTATGGGGGTTACTGACGACGCCGCTACCACATTAAAAGCCCGGATACTGGCTACTAAGGCGGTAAAAACGTATGACCCAGCAAGCGGGGCGGGGTTACCTACTTGGGTTACGCAACAGCTACAACCCATACGTAGATTTCGACGACTCGAGAGATCCACGGTAAAAATCCCAGAAGGGGTACAACTAGATGCGCTGCACGTTTCCAAATCGGAGAGAGATTTTTTAGAGAAGTTTCATAGGGAGCCGGACGTAGAAGAGTTGGCAGATTTTTCTAAATTATCCGTAGCCCGTATCGCAAGCATTAGGACTAAGTTTAGAAAAGTGGTAAGCCAAGGGGCCATAGGAGACGCTGCAACTTTCCATTCTAATGACGAGACAACTGACCACTCTGACGAGGCGTTGAGTTATGTGTACCGGGATGCCGACAAGGTGGATAGAGCCATCATAGAAATGAAGACTGGTTATGGTGGGAAATACGAACCCATGTCTCCGGTAGCCATATCTCAAAAACTAGGATTATCCCCCGTGCAACTGTCTAGGAGGTCGGCTAAGTTATCGTTTAAAGTAGACGAGCTTAGAGGAGCTATTGGTAATATATCGTAACAGAATATGATTACCGATTTAGATGATTTAGATGCGGCTACTAGGTATAATAATGTAAAACTTATAGATGGGTTTTTAAAACAAAAACCTGCGCTAAAAGGTCTAACAGATGATTACCAAGATCTTAGTTTTGCGGAGTTGGCAGAAGAAGTTGAATTTTCTAAAGCCGCTGCGATAAACGGCGCTACGGTTGCTGAGCGAAATAGAGCGAAGATAGAGTTAGCATTTTACGCGGCAAAATCCAGAGATTTAAAATACGGCGCAGCTTCCAGGAGACAGCTCGCGGCCCACACGTATAACTCGGCCATGATTCGCAATTATTTTGCGGGTCGCACTAAAACTTTGTATCCATAATCTCATGGCATTAAAAGGATTAAAAATACAAATAGATGAGAATGGGGTTGGTGATATATTGCCGGAGACAATTAATGACATTGGGTGCAACCATCAAAACGCGGCTGTAATTGTTTCCACAATGAAGGGCACTGACAAAATGTTTCCGGCTAAGGGAACTAATTTATTGTTGGCGGGATTACGTAATGAAATGTTTAACTCAATATCTGCACAACACGTTGCAAATTTCGCTGCGTTAGACACTATTGTATTTTGCGGGGAGCACACTAATCCCACATACGAGAATCTAGCCCTTGCGGGTTTAAAATTGCTCGTTGAAGAGCTAACGACCGGATACGCTCGGTTTTCCGCTGTACTAACTTTTAACAATGGGGAAACCATAACGGCATACCACAATATAACTTAAAAATGAATTCTATTTGGAAGCCTGATTTTATAGCCACATATTTTCCTACGGTCGATGAGTTAACCGTAGAGCAATTACAAGCTGCCCGAGCAAACCTCGAAACCTGGCTGCGTGCTGGATGGCCTGAAGAAGACATGCAACCCGGTAGCGTTGTTGGCGACCGTGTGTTAACTCCATTTGCCTATCTGCTTGCTGCGCTAGAAACTTCTGCGGGTAGATTCATGTCGGATCTCGACACTAGTCAGGTAGCGCAAAATATTGTTTATAATTGCGATTTTGTAACAGCATTTCTACAAAACTTTGCAGTGCAAGACTCCGGGTCACAAAACAGCACAGGCATATTAAGAATGCTGTTTTCAAAAGACAGTGAGATTGCCTTGAATCGGCAATTACAATTCTCTATAAATAACGAAATATTTACATTGGATTTGCCCTATTTGGGAGAGTTATGGTTGCAGCCAGTTGGTAGTGTGGCTCGGGTTGGGCAAAACCATGTAATATTCAGGGACCTAGGAAATTCTGTGTATTCCGCAGATGTGCGAGTCACGGGCGTGGCAATTACACCAGTATTGGTAAACACTTCAGCTACCGCGGACGTCGATATTGCGAATTTAATAAATGTAAGCGCATTGACCGATTTCGATATGGGGAACGCGGAAACCTCCCTGGCTACACTAGCCAAGAGAACCAGACAAACGTTTGCCGCTGCTTCTTTAACTTCCCGAAAAAGTTCTGTAAGTGCCGT
>Ga0114970_10002430_pt1 | contig 13910 bp, 10 predicted proteins | sample M_140205_XF_Meta_FD_87030 | JGI IMG/M metagenome (GOLD analysis project Ga0114970, IMG submission 87030) | Freshwater microbial communities from Lake Montjoie, Canada to study carbon cycling - M_140205_XF_MetaG | ecosystem: Environmental > Aquatic > Freshwater > Lake | place: Lake Montjoie... | reverse complement strand
AGTGGGGCAAGGCCACAAGAAGTGAGGCGACGGTCTGCGATGTAGTCGATGTAGGTTTCAAAGTCAGCAGAGTTTAGTCCGAGACCCGCGACGGGAAGGCAATCGCGGATGAATTGTTTTTCGAGGCGGATGCCCTCGGCCATGGTGTTACGGAGATCTTCGCGGAAGTCCTCGGTCCAGATATCTGGATTTTCGTCGATGAGATCCATGAGTAGATTGCGGAAGACCTCGATGTGGTTCGATTCGTCACGCAGGGTGTAACGAAACATTTGTCCGATTCCAGGAAATTTGTTTTGGCGATAAAGGCTGAGAATCATGCCGAAAAGACCATAAAACTGGGTGCCTTCCATCACTTGACCGAACATGAAAATGTTCTTGGCTAGAGCTTGTTTGTTGGTCGTGATGGTGAGGTCGATGTCACGGCGGAGAGCCTTGCTATTAGATACGACGAAGTTATTTTTCGCGGTGATCGAGGGGATGTCCTCGAACATCGCCTCGCACTCGTGTGGGTTGATGCCGAGTGATGAAATCATATAAACAAGGCTGTCTGCGTGGATGTTTTCTTCGTGGGCGTGGCGACCGAGGACGAGCTTGAGCTCAGGGGCGGTGACGACCTCGCGGACCACGTGAAGCACGTTATCTCCGACGATGCCCTCTGCGGCGGAGAAATAGCCGATACCCATCTTGATGATCCATCGCTCGACATCCGAGATTTCGTCAGAGCGCCATTGTTCGACGTCCTTTTGCATGGCGACGTCTTCGGGCTCCCAGTGGTTGTTCTTCATCGTCTTATAGAGATCATACGCCCACTGGTATTTGAGTGGAAGGATGTTAAAGAACATGGTTTCCTTACCGTTGATGACGCGCTTGCCCGCGTAGGCCAGCTCGGCCTTTTCGCGATCGAGGGTAAAAGTCTTATTTCCGAGAGCTACGGTGGTGGTTTTAGCGGGTGCGGTAGAGATGGCGGACATGATAGTTGGCGGTCGTAGAATGTGATGAATTTTAGACGAATTGCGGCAGGTGCAGCGTTTTGGAGACTGACAGCGTTGGGGGGGTGTAGTCAAACTGATTTTGCTCATGTAGTATCCACAAATTATTCACAATACAAGATGTAGTGGTTTAGTGTAAGTATTTACTTTGTAAATATATCTCAAAATGTGAGGTTTATGTATTTTCGCCAAGGAAGATTTAGCTTCGCCTTGAGGTAGGTTGCAGGCAATATTTTTTTCACAAAATGTTAGAGATGGGCGTCTCAGGAGAAATTTGAAAAAATTCTTTAAGTTTTACGAAATATTACCCCTTTTAAACGATTTTCGCGTTGCAAGGTGTTGAAATTTCGAGAAGTAAAAATTTCAACATCATAGCGGTAACTATTTTTTAACGGCTGCAAGCGGCATAAAGAACGAAAAAACCGCCGACTCCAAGTTTGGAATCGGCGGTTAAAAAGAGGTGTGTTAGAGTTTGTTAGAACTTCCAATCGTGTTGATCGAGATCACAGACGCAGGCGGCAAGTAGCATGATACAAGCGGCAATATCCTGTTTGTGACAGGATTCGATGGTTTGATGAATGTGGCGGGTGGGGATGGAGACTGCACCCGCGATTGAGCCGCCGGCAACCATGCGTTGAAGGCTGGCGGTGTCGGTGCCTCCGCCGGCGAGGATTTCGGGTTGCCACTTGATTTTGTGACGTTTGGCGGCGGATTTCATGAATTCGATCATTCGGTAATCGCAGATAACTGAGGAATCCATGAGCTTGATTGCGGCGCCATTGCCCAGGGAGGTGCAGCGTTCTTGTGGGGTGGATCCAGGGACGTCGTAGGCGATGGTCGTATCCAGGCCGAAGCCAAAATCCGGTTGGATTTGGAGGGCAGAGGCTTGTGCGCCACGCAGGCCGACTTCTTCTTGAACGGTGAAAACGGCGTAGAAGTCGTAGGCGGGCTTGCGCTTGGATTTTTTCAGTTCACGGAGGGTCTCGATGAGGACAAAAACTGAGGCACGGTTGTCGAGGGATTTCACGTTCACGCAGTCGCCGAGTTCGATGAGCGGTGAGTGGCGGGTCACGAAATCGCCGACGGCGACGAATTTATCCACGTCTTTTTTGGGGAGACCAGTGTCGATGAAATAATCGCTAATTTTGACGGCTTTATTTTTCTCCTCGGGCGACATGATGTGGACGGGCTTGGAGCCCATGACACCCATGATATCCTTGCGACCATGGAGGATCACGCGTTGTGATGTTAGAGTTTTCGGGTCGAATCCACCGACGGGATTGAAGCGCACGAAGCCCTTGTCGTCGATGTAGGTGACGATGAAGCCAATTTCGTCCATGTGTGCAGCGGCCATGGATTTTTTAGCTTTGGATTTACCTTTTTTGAGGGCAATGACGTTGCCCATATTGTCGACACGGACGTCGTCGGCGAGGCCTTTGAGTTCGGTGAGGACGAGGTTGCGGATTTCTTTTTCGAAGCCTGGAGCACCAGGGGCTTCGCAAATACGAGTGAGTAGAGGAATATCGATCGGCATGACGGGCAAAAAGTACCCAGAATTTTGCGGGTGACGAGATGGAATTGTGCGTAGGCAATAATTCTGACTTGGCGGAATGTGCTGAAAAGTTACCTTTGGTCTGTGAAAGGTAAATTATTAATCGACTTGTCGAAGCTGCCTGAGGAAGGAAAAAGTTACGCAGGTGAGCTACCAAAGGAAATTTTTGATCTCCCAGAGGGTGACGTTCAGGCCGTGGGACCACTGATTTATGATGTCTGGGTGCAGCGCTTCGAGTCGGAGCTTTTATTGACCGGGATGCTTTCAACGGTCTTTGAATTGACCTGCGTGAGGACGCTGCATCCATTTTTACAAACCATTCGTCTAGAAGCAGCGGCAGCATCCATGGAGATCGAGCGGGAGGGGGAAATCGACGTCACCGATGCCTTGCGCGAGGAGGTCTTGATCAACCTTCCGGTGGACCCGCGCTGCGAGGATGGGGACGTGCCACAGAAGTGTGAAATTGATTCCCGATATTTATCAGTGGACAAGTTGCCCGAAGATGGGGTACCCACTGCCCCCCGCGCCGAGAGTGACGACCGATGGTCTGCTCTCGACATACTCAAGGACCTCAAGGACCCCACTTAAACGAACAACGACCATGGCCGTACCAAAAAGACGCCAATCCAAAAGCCGCCAAAAAATGCGCCGAGGCGCCAACCGCTGGCGTGCACCGATCTTCAAGAGCTGCCCTGAATGCGACAGTAGAGTGCCATCGCACATTGCTTGCCCATCCTGTGGTTATTATCGCGGCCGCCAAGTGCTCGACGTCGAAGCTCTCTGAGGCTTACGACGCGAACGCTGAATGCATTGCCGCTCGGGAATTTCCTCTCGCGGTGATTTCCGCTGCATCCACAATTATCTAAGAACTCTCGATTCTGCATGAAAGTCGCGCTAGACGCCATGGGAGGGGATCACGCTCCCGCCATCAACATCGGCGGGGCCATCGATGCTTTGCGATATTACCCGAAGTTGGGACACCTTTACTTAGTCGGAATCGAGGACGTATTGCGAGACGAATGCAAGAAGCAGGGTTTGGATTTGAATGACCCACGCGTAAGCATCGTGCATGCCCCAGAGGTGATTGGCATGGCCGAGCCGGGTGCGAAAACGGTTCGCCGCAAAAAACTTTCCTCTATCAGCATCGCCATGGACATGGTGAAGGACGGTCGTGCAGACGCATTTGTTTCTGCTGGAAATACCGGTGCGGCGGTTGCCGCGGCGACACTTAAATTACGGACGCTGGAGGGTGTGGATCGTGCGGGCATCGCTTCCGCATTGCCTAACGAACATGGCATTTGCCACATCCTCGACGCTGGGGCCAATCCCGAGGCCAAGCCCGAACACCTCGTGGCCTACGCGGTGATGGGAACCGCATTTGCGCGCGGCGTGCTCGGCGTGAAGAATCCGAAAGTCGGGCTGATGTCTAACGGCGAGGAAGATGAGAAAGGCACGGCCTTCACGAAGGAAACTTTCAAGCTCCTCAAGCAGACACCGGGAATCAACTTTGTGGGCAATGTTGAAGGCGGAGATCTTTTCGAAACCGAACTGGACGTGGTGCTGTGCGATGGCTTCGTCGGCAATATTATGCTCAAGACCATCGAGGCGACCGCCAAGGCCGTTTCCAAGTGGCTAAAAACAGAAATACAAGGCAACCCTCTGCGGATCGCTGGTGCGATGCTTGCGCAAGGCGCGTTCAAGGCTCTCAAGGAGAAAAGCAGTTACGAGACCTACGGCGGCAGTCCATTACTCGGTGTCGATGGCGTGGTGATCATCGCCCACGGATCTTCCACCGCGCTCGCGGTTCGCAACGCAATTCGAGTGGGCATAGAAACGGTTGAAAACAAAGTTAACCCACAGATTCAGCAGGCTTTGGCAGAGATTGCAAAAGCCGCCGTGTCAGCGAATTCGTTTTAGATAACTTGGAATTTCACTTCGCGCTTGTGGCATCCCATCTTGGGTTCCAATGTCCCGCAGCATGACAGAGTCGACGTCCCCTTACCAAGTTTGCATTGCAGGAACCGGTAGCTACCTACCTGCGCAGGTTCTAACAAATGACGAGCTTGCCGTGAGTGTAGACACCAGCAATGAGTGGATTGTTTCGCGTACCGGCATCAAGGAGCGCCGAATCGCCGCCAAAGACGAGTTCACCTCGCACATGGCCACCCACGCAGCAAGGCGCGCGCTGGAGCAGGCGGGCCTAGCAGCAGAGGATGTCGAGTTGATTATCGTCGCAACCATCACGCCAGACACGCCCACACCGGCCACCGCTTGCTACGTGCAGCAAAGCCTTGGTGCAAATCGCGCAGTGGCGTTTGACATCTCTGCCGCGTGTTCCGGATTTCTTTATGCGATGAAAATTTGCAAGCGCCTCATCGCGGATGGAGGTTTCAAAAATGCTCTCATCATCGGTGCAGAAAAACTTTCATCAGTCACAAATTGGTCGGATCGCTCGACGTGCGTGCTTTTTGGTGACGGCGCGGGTGCGGCGGTTCTTCGGCGAGCCAATCCGGAGGAAGGCTCTATCCTAGCCACCGAGATGGGCACGGATGGAAGCCTAACACATTTGCTCAACATTCCTGGTGGCGGTAGTGCCTGCCCGATCACAAGCAGCAATGTGAATGACAATCTTTTCACTCTAACCATGATGGGCAAGGAAGTCTTCAAGCACGCGGTCAACCGTATGAAAGAAGCAGCGGAAAAAGTCATCGAGCGTGCTGGATTGAAAGCTGAGGACATCGCCTGCGTAATTCCTCATCAAGCGAATTTAAGAATCATCGACGCGATCGCTGACCGACTCGCCGTTCCTAACGAAAGGGTGTTTGTGAACCTAGATAAGTACGGCAACACGTCGGCAGCGGCGGTAGCCATTGCCCTCGATGAAGCGAACCGCACAGGTGCCTTCAAGCGTGGCGACCATATCGTGCTGGTGGTGTTCGGTGCTGGCCTTACTTGGGCGGCGGCGGCGATCCGTTGGTAGATTTCAAAATTCTCATGTCCTATCGCAGCACGCCTCAGGAAACCACCGTGATGCCGCCAGGCATCCCTTATATCATTGGTAATGAGGCTGCAGAGCGGTTTTCATTCTACGGGATGCGTACGATTCTGGTCGTTTTCATGCTGCAGTATTTGCATTTCATGGACGGAGCGGGAGGGCGTGCGCTGACTGGCAATCAAGCGGTCGAGTACTATCACCAGTTTGCGAGTTGGGTTTATTTTACTCCGCTGCTCGGTGCGCTGGTTGCGGATATTTTCTTGGGTAAATACCTAACAATTTTATGGTTATCCATCGTTTATTGTCTCGGGCACGCTGCGCTTGCTTGCATGGGATATTATGAGAATTCGCCATGGTGGTTGTTTGCTGGATTGTTGTTAATCTGCATCGGCTCTGGTGGGATCAAGCCTTGCGTATCGGCACATGTTGGCGACCAGTTTGGGAAAAAAAATCAGAAACTACTTTCTCGAGTTTATAATTGGTTTTACTTCTCGATCAACTTTGGTTCGTTCTTTTCTACCTTGCTCACACCATGGTTGTTAGAAAAATACGGCCCGCACTGGGCGTTTGGTGTGCCTGGCGTTTTGATGGCCATCGCGACGTTGATGTTCTGGCTAGGCAGAAACCGTTTCGTGCACGTTCCCCCATCTGGTCGCAGATTTTTTAAAGAGGCTTTTTCTCGTGAGGGCATCGTTGCGCTTGGTAAGTTGATTCCGTTGTTCTTTTTCATCGCGGTGTTCTGGTCGCTTTACGATCAGACGGGTTCCTCGTGGGTACTACAAGCGGAGCAGATGGATTTGAGATTTCTTGGAGTCACTTGGTTGGAATCACAAGTTCAGGCGGTAAACCCGATCTTGGTTTTGGTTTTCATTCCGCTGTTCACCTTTGTGATCTATCCATGGTGTAACAAGATTTTTACTCTCACGCCGCTGCGCAAAATTGGTCTTGGAATGATTTTGATGACGGTGTCATTTGCCCTCACCACCTTGATTCAGACTTGGATCGATGCTGGCGAGCGCCCTTCCATCGGCTGGCAGGTTGCGGCTTTTTTCATCATCACCGCGGCCGAAATAATGGTGGCGATCGTTGGGATGGAGTTCGCTTATACTCAGGCACCTCGGACGATGAAGTCTTGGGTGATGGCGTTGTTTTGGCTGGCAGTCTGGGGTGGTAATCAATTCACCGCTCAGGTGAATCATTTCATCGCTATCGCATCACCCGCTGAGATGCAATTCGAGAAAGCAACGCTGGGTATGCCGTCGGATTGGGAGAATTCACCAAGGACGATTTTCCTTCCGGGCTTTGACGGAGTCATCGGTACCGCTGACGATTTCGTTGCACGTTGCAGGCAAGGAAGGATGAACTCGTTAGAGATCCCAGGGCGTGAGATTTTCTTGGATGCGGCCAGTCGGATCGAGGCCGCATCGCAACAACACTTGCCATCTAACAGAGTAGGGAATGAGCTGCTTGGTGGTGTGAAGGATCCGTGGAAAAACCCTTTGGTTTACGATGTCATCGACTCGTCTCACGCTCGAATTTCCAGTGCAGGTCCTGACTGTGCCGCCAAGACTCCATGGGATATTGGTGTGACGATTGAAAAAACTAACGGTAGCAACGCCTCATCCGATGACACATGGCTAGGGCGCCGCAAGATTGCGCTTGGGATTCGCGAGAAACCCACCGAGGCAGGCTTCAATCGTAGCGAATTTTCTGGTGGACAGAGTCGGCTTGAAGGCGCGGCTTATTTCCGTTTTTTCACTTGGCTGGTTTTGGCCACCACGGTGATTTTTATTCCCTTTGCTTATTTCTATCATCCGAAGACCTATCTGCATGATTGATCTTCACGATTGGCTCAGGATAGCCGCTGCATGACAGCTGCGGACAGGAGTTTGCCATCGGCGCGACCGTCCGCCAGTTCTTGCGCCCGTTTCATCACCTTGCCCATGTCCGCCTTGCCGATCGCACCGGTGTCGGTCACAGCCTGCTCGATGATGGCGACGAGTTCTGCATCGCTTAGTGCGGCAGGAAGGTAGCGAGAGAGAATCTCAATCTCGGTTTTCTCGGTGGCTGCCAACTCGGGTCTTCCTGCGTTTTCAAATTGCTCGAACGAATCGACGCGTTGTTTGATTAGCTTACGGATTACCGCGAGCACCTCGGATTCATCCAGCACGATACTGAGATTACCCTTTTCGATTGCGGCGTTCATCAGAGCGCTTTTTAAGGCTCGCAGAGCGTTGAGTGCGACACTGTCTTTCGCCCTCATGGCGGTTTTTATATCTTCGGGTATTCGGGTGGCTGTATCGCTCATTCCCTTGTCTTATCACGGCTTTGGGACTCGCCAAGTAAAACTGGCGAAGTGGGCGCGGTCATTCCGCTTGCCCGGCGGCGGCTGGTTGTTTACGGAGTTGGATCTGGCTAGCATATTACTTGCCCTAAGTTAACCTCCGCAAAAGACTTCACTCATGGCTATCATCCGCGCGCTTCTCTCCGTCTCTGATAAATCCGGTCTCGCTGAATTCGCCAAAGAGCTTCACGAAATGGGAGTCGAACTTCTTTCTACTGGTGGAACCTCCGCCGCCTTGCGCGAGGCGGGCTTGCCGGTGATCGATGTTTCCGAATTTACCGGTGCACCGGAACTTTTCGACGGACGTTTAAAAACGCTCCATCCGAAAGTTCACGGCGGATTACTCCAGCGCCGTGACGATCCACAACACATCGCTCAGGCCAAGGCCAACGATATTCCTCCGATCGATCTGGTGGTGGTGAACTTGTATCCCTTTGAAGAAACTGTCGCAAAGCCTGATGTGACCTTGGAAGAGGCCATCGAAAAAATTGACATTGGCGGTCCTTCGATGTTGCGCAGCGCCGCCAAGAATCATTCAAGCGTCACCGTCGTCGTCGACCCTGCAGACTACTCGCGAGTGATCGAGGAAATGAAGGAAAACAAGGGCAACACGACCAAAGGTTTGCGCGAGCAACTCGCCGTGAAGGTCTTCATGCGGACCTCGCAATATGATGCAGCGATCACCGACTACCTCGGCCAGTGCCGCACCGGTACGGGTTGCAATTTCACTTTCAGTCTGCCGTTAGAACAGGAGCTTCGCTACGGAGACAACCCTCACCAAAAGTGCTCGCTCTATGGAAATTTCCGCGATTATTTCACTCAAGTGCAGGGCAAGGAACTCAGTTACACCAATATCTTGGACATTGAGGCGGCATCGGATCTTATCTTGGATTTCGTGCGCCCTACCGTGGCGATTTTAAAACACACCAATCCGTGTGGAGTGGGTCAAGACGATGATGATTTGCGTGTTGCTTGGCAAAAAGCATTTGAAACTGACCGCCAAGCGCCCTTCGGTGGTGTAATCGTTTGCAATCGCCCACTCACGCTCGAACTAGCTCGGGTAATCTCTGAAATTTTCACCGACGTGATCATCGCCCCTGAATTCGAGAGTGATGCCCGTGCCCTTCTACAAAAGAAAAAAAATCTTCGTTTGATGAAAATGAACGACGCCTATCGCACGGAAAAAATGTCGTCGGTGATTCGCTCGTGTCCGGGCGGAATTATGGTTATGGATCGCGATCACACTGCGCTTGGGCTGGAGCATCTCGAGTCTAAGGTCGTTACCAAGCGGCCACCCACAGAGGAGGAGATGCGGGCGATGCGGTTCGGTTGGAGAGTTGTCAAACATGTGAAATCTAACGCGATTGTTTATTCAAGTGCTGATCGAACCTTGGGAATCGGTGCAGGTCAAATGAGCCGTGTGGATTCCTCACGGATCGCCATCTGGAAAGCGAAAGAAGCCGGCCTTAGCTTGGCTGGCAGCATCGTCGCTTCGGATGCGATGTTCCCATTCGCGGACGGTTTGCAATCTGCCATCGATGCGGGGGCTACAGCCTGTATTCAACCCGGCGGTTCCATGCGCGACGCAGAGGTCATCGCGGCTGCAGACTCCGCTGGTATGGCGATGATCTTCACTGGAAACCGCCACTTCCGCCATTGATCGACGGATAGCACCATCGCGTGCATTTGGATCACTTCTCGTCAAACACCCAAGTGCCGTTCCAGTCGGCGCTAGGAGGATTCATTCTAAAATTTCTAATTCGCTCGAGAAACATTTCACTCGGCTTGTCGTTGGCGCGGACTTCGAGACATGCGTGGAATCTAGCCTCGGCACTGTCCCAGTCTTGGACTCGATAAGCAGTAAGAGCCGATGAAAAACATTCTGTTAGTTTTATATCAGATTCCAAAGTGTTGCCCTTGATACCAATCAACTCGTAAATGTGAGTGGACTCAGTTTTTCCTTTCACTACGATGCAATCAATCTCACGGCTTACGATCACATTTCCTGCAAGTGATCGAGTATTATCGCAAATGAGAATAGAGGTCTGATAGAAACGATTCGCCTGTTCAAGACGAGATGCAAGATTCACGGTGTCACCAATCACGGTGTAACTGTGAGTGTTTTCCGATCCGATGTTACCCACGATCACTTCTCCCGTACTGATGCCGAGACGGAGACCAATTTGTGGGAGGTTTTTTCGTAGACCAGTAATTTCAGGAAGCATTTCTTGGAGTTTCGCAATGGCCGCTACCTGCGCTAACGCAGCGTGGCAGGCCTTGGCGGCATGCTCGTCAGGTGCCGTGAATGGCGGCCCCCAAAAAGCCATGATCGCATCCCCGATGAACTTATCTACGACTCCGTGATGTTGCTGGACGGCATCAGCTTGTAGGGTGAAATGATGGTTGAGTAGCTTGACCAGTCCTGCGGGTGTTAGGTGCTCGGCGATGCTGGTGAAGCCAACGAGATCGGCAAACGCGACTGACATTTCTCGCCTTGCACCGGTCACGTCATTTACACTCGGGTGAAGAATCACACTGTCCAGAATCCTAGGGTCGACGTATTTGCCGAAGGCGCTGCGAATCTCCTCCTTTACGCGGAGTTCGCTGACAAAGTAGTTGAATGAGTTTGTGAGCGCGCCGATTTCATCACGGGATTGCACCGCTAGATCGACGTTAAGATCGCCCTTCTCAACCGTTTCGATCCCGATCATGAGAGAGCGCAGTGGTTTGACGAGGCGCCGGGTGATGAGTGCAGCTAGAGTCAATCCTAACAACGCTGAGACAGCGGTTGCGGCGACAGTTGTCCATAAAATCTGCTGGTGACGAGACGTTGCATCTTTGGTGGCGTCTTCGACTTGCGTGACGATCACTTGCTGCATTTCATCACGCTGGTCTTGGACAACATTTTGCATGTCTTCGATCACGGAAAGAATATCCGAAGCGCGCTCGCGATTACCTTCTTCTGGCAATGTGAAAATTTCTTGATGACGTTTGGTAATGATTCGGAAATTTTGAATGAATTGATCGAGTAATGTTTTGATTTTTTGTAGTCCGATGTTCTCAACATTTGTCTGATGAGTTACTTGGAATATCGCCATTGCTTTCGAGATATCCTCGTCAATTTCTTGAGTGTATTTAGTATATTTTTGTTGTGAATCGGTCGCAATTTTTGTGTGCACAGAATCATATATTCGAGAATAGTGCCATTGCTCAAAAGCGATTTTCCGTTTCAGACCGGATTCATTCAAGTCGATGATCGTTCGTTCGAGCGGGTCGTAGATGCTGGAAATCGTTTGAAGTTCTCGACTCGTCACTGAGACTTGCCAGAGAAGGAACCCCACCAATGCAATCATAATGCAGACCAAAGCGATCGCTAACCCGTAGATTCTTGAGGCAATACTCGAGAAAAAAAATACAATCATGATACGATCGTTTTGAGTGCTTTGTAAGAGTGTTTTTCTATCATTTTTAATTGTGCCATGTAGGCTGGTTCACAAATCCACTTTCACCTAATCAAGCCCACAACCCAGTTTTAGTTCAAACGTTTGAGCCATAAGCATCATATCCATAAGCAGTGCGTGGCGTACCTCGCCTTCAGCGCGGTCGGTGCGGACATCAATATAAGTGGTTATGCTTAACACGACCTTTTTGTCTCCGATGTCGGAGATTCCAATTTCTGTTTGATCCGTAATGTATGTGGAGTCGTTCGTGATGCGTGTGCGTAACGCATCAATGAATTTTTGTAATCGATCCAGCGTTATACCTTCGGTGATTGGGATTTTCAGCTTGATGACACGGTGTCGTCGCGTTCCGAGATTGTTGATTGAAACTTCCGAGAGCTTTCCGTTAGGAATAATCGTGACGCTATCCTGCGCGGTGCGGATACGTGTCGAACGAATCCCCACCGCTTCAACCGATCCCTGCACGGATCCCGTGTCGATCCAGTCACCACTTCGAAAAGGGCGATCACTGACGAGCGTTCCAGCACCAAAAATATTTTCCAGTGTTCCACGTGCCGCGATGGCGAATGCGAGTCCGCCGATTCCAAGGCCCGCAAGGATGTTTGTTGCTGGAATGGATAGGTAATACGCCATGCCTAGAAGACTGCTGAGGGCGATGACCACGCGCAGTCCCGTGACGGTGAAGTTGACAATGATGTCGTCGGATTCTTTAGCACTCTCTCTAGCGCGTTTGATAAAAATACTGCTAAAAATATTGAGAATATGCCATGCGACAAAGCCTGAGGATATGCAAATGAGGCAGCCTAAGACGGGTAGGCTGTACCGACGAGGACGCTCCGGAATACCAAGGATACTAGGTAAGATTTGGAGTATGAGCGCGGCGATAATAAAGGTTAAAGCCCAACCGAAGGCGCGTGACCGATCTGGACCATTATCAGAGATCAAGTTGAGTGCCTTGGTTAATAAGTTAGCAAGAACCCTTGCTAACTTAAATCCAATGGGGAGTAAAATCATCACCGCGAACAACTGCCAAAATTCGAGTCTACCTAATCGACCTAGCAGGAATGGCATCTTCTTTGCCACGAAGTCACGCATCGTGAAATAGATGCTTGGAGGAATTTTTCCGTAAGGAAGATTTACTAACGACGAAAGATCAGCGGTGCCGAAATAAACATCAGGTATCTGGTCGACGGTTGCTTTGGTGAATTGCCAAGGCGCACCTGCTGCGGATCCTGTGGGAGCTATTACGATTGAGCCAAATTTGTTAGAGAAATGTACATAGGGATCGTGATCCTTTGAGTCGTTTGGAATCGACTGCAGGCCAGTCATTCCGATCTTGTGAAGAGTCCTTCGCAAATATTGCGCAACGAGCGGACTGTCGGGCTTCCGAAGAAATTCAGGAAGCGCGCTTAGGTCGATTGTCGAGAGTGCTAGGGCACGCCCATCGCCGGTTGAATTGTTCCAATCATTCATTCCTTCAAGAAATGCCCGCATCGTATCCCGTGGGTTTTGAAGTCGGCGAAATGATTGGTCGGTCGGTGGATTTGCGCCATAAATTGCAAGCAGTGACTTGCGTGATTCATCCATTTGACCTTCGCTTGGAATGATGACGTGCCAATCTCCTTGCGCATTGCGCCGAAGGGTTACGGTGAGGACTGCACTGGATTGCAATTGTTCTAATTCAAGATCAATCGAGTCTTTCGTTGTCGTGGTGGGTAATGACCACCAATTGAATGTAGTTAGATCGATGAGCTTAAAGTATTCTCGGATGTACTCTAGTGATTGCAGGCGAGTCATCATTTCATCAGGTGCTTCAAATTCGGCAGCATTTTGTACCAGACCCCAGGCATCCTCTCTGCCCGCACGTGCAATGTTCGCAGAAGTGATGAAACTAACGAATGCGTTGCGGGGCGTTCTTAAATCGGAAATTGATTTGAGCTCTTGGGTGTCGGTGCGGTTACCCGTCCACCATCCCATCGCGTCGTGACTCGCCGTGAAGTTGCTTTTGTCCTGATTGAGAATAAAAGTGACTGACCCGGTTTGCTTGCCTTCGGTCCATTTGCCATCAAGTTGCGCTCCGTGAACGGTCGCCTCGATGCGACCGTTTTGTGGTTCATACTCACCGGTAACGACATCGCCTTGCTGACTAAAGGTGAGGCGTCCGCCGCCTTGGTTCCATCTTACATTCCAAGTCCCGTTCCAGTCGTTTGTAGCATTTGCAACCGATGGAATTGCAATGGATAGGGCGACGCAAAAAGTAACCAGGTCAGCAATATTTATCGGCCTATCAGATCGTTTGCTTTTAGAAAATTTGCATGTCTTTACAAACTGTTTTCTCAGGTATTCTGTCATCTGACTCATACGGTTTTCTATGGGAGACGATCGGTTGGATCAAGCACACTTTCCTTGGAGAGATTGGCCATATGAATGAAGGCGGGGTAGGGGAATTCGATTCTGCTGCACTTTGGCCTTACCGTAGCAGAATCGTTGTGAAAGTCATTATTTTTGGCATATTGCTGCCGACTCTCTATTTCGAATTCGGTCATTTCTGCATTTCGGCTTTTACCTT
>Ga0114970_10002426_pt1 | contig 13921 bp, 15 predicted proteins | sample M_140205_XF_Meta_FD_87030 | JGI IMG/M metagenome (GOLD analysis project Ga0114970, IMG submission 87030) | Freshwater microbial communities from Lake Montjoie, Canada to study carbon cycling - M_140205_XF_MetaG | ecosystem: Environmental > Aquatic > Freshwater > Lake | place: Lake Montjoie... | reverse complement strand
CAACTCTGCTCTGTTGTTCTGGATTTAAATGTTTCTTCATACTATCAAGAACGCCATGATATGAACCAAAGGTTTTCATATCTTCAGGTTCTGGTGCCTTACCAAACATCTTACCATAAATTGACGGTAGGCTTGTATCGTACTGACTTTCTTTTGGAGTTAATTCTCTATAAACTGTATCGCCATTCTCTTGAGCGATTGGAGTATGAGATGGTCTCATGCCTCTATCGACAGAAAATGAATGATCGGCGATAAACTTTCGTGTGTCACCCTTTTTATTTCTAACGACACCATTTGTGCCCTGCGCTGCAGTTACTGATCTAAGTAGCAGTTTATGGAATGCGCCCTTTATACCTGTCTTAACATCTCCCCAGTCAGAGCCATGGGCAAACTGATTCCATTCACTTGGTCGACCGTTTTCATAAGTTGCAGGTTCCATATCTATCTGTTGAACTCTACCATCATCATGACGAAATAAACCTAAGTTCTGAGTTCCTGATTTTTTACCGCCGATAAAGGTATACTTGCCATATTTTTTACCAGGCTTTAGTTGATCAGCCAACGTACCTGTATGCTCTTCAGGAATTGCAATATCAACATCACCAACCTTTGGCTTGTGTTGAGCAAATTCTTTATGAGATATTTTTGGGTCCATAAATGCGTTTGATGACCCCATGAAAGCGGATCCATCATTTAATGCTTCATGGTTTGGACCAAATATATGATTACCTGTTTTCTGTGCATGTTCGTCACTCATCTGACTCAAAGCATCGTGAAGATCGCCCTGTCTTTCTTTTCTTGAAACAGCCTGTGGGTGATTAGGATCCATATGCATAGGATCTGCCCCAATCATTTGACCATGAGCATCAGGTAGCTGTAAATTTCCACCTTCGACTAAGTAAAAGTTTTTGAAATTTATTATCATGGAGTTCTTCTCAACTTTGCTATAACGCCTTTACTATCACCTTTTTGAAGTTTTACAAAAGCACCCTCTGGTTCTGATTCAACACCGTCAACTGAATGAGAAAACTCACTATTCTTATGCAAAGGATTCATTAGAGCATTCTTTGCATTTTTAAGATGCGTTTGAAACTCTAAAGCTTTCTCAAAATGGTTTCTATTTCTCAACACTGTTTCTGCCATCGACGAGTGTTCTTTGTTTTTTTTTAACGAGTCAAGATAACTATCAACTGATGGTTCTAGACCTTTAGAACTCATAGAATCAATATGAGCTGCAAATTTTGATCCATGTTTGCCCATCTCATCAAAAGCTTCTGGCTTAATTTTACTATAAGCCATTTCAGCTTCTCTTTTATGGTTTAGGAATTCTCTTTGATCTTCTGGCGAATAGTTTTTAGGATTGGCTTTAATTTCAGGATCTATCATATGCACGTCAGGGTGCTTATTGAATTTGCTCTTTGTCTTATCGTCTAGTGGCTCAAACCCTTTACCATTATGCATAGACTCTAAGGAGATAGCTATCTGGGCGGATTTTAATGATTTACCAGTTCCGCTATTCATAGGAACAGAATAGGTTCTATTACCAGCTTCTATATTTTGCTTACCCTTGTAACCTTTAATTTGATCTTTTGTAAACATTTTACCATCATACATACCAGGAGTTTCAGGAGTTATCTTATGAAGATGATCAAAAGCATGTTTCAATTTATTGATTGTGTCACCATAGCCTTTATGGTTTTTTTCGATGTCATCATGGGAATAATTAGGAACATTTGGGTCCGAACCAACGAAGAAGTTACCCTTCTTATCCCTACCAAAAGAAACGGGTTCGCCATTAAATTTCATCATAGTTTTAACATTAGAAGATTTGCCAAGAAAATGTCTATTCAAAGCATCTAATACGTTAGCCGAATTTAAAGCTCCATTATGACCATCATGTAAATGCATATGGTCAATGTCCTTAATCTTATTATCAGTTTGCGGTGTTTGTTCTTCTTTTAAAAAACTTTTAAAATTTATCACAATTTATCTCCAGGCTGGCGTATGTTGTCTTTGTTCAGCGGAAGGAGCTCTATTACCATTTGATGGTGTAGGCTGTGGGGCTTCCGCTGCTTTTTTAATTCTTGCTTCTCTTTCTTCATCGGCAAGTTTTGCGTTTGGTCTAACTTCAGTTGGACCTATAAGAACTCTTCCACCTAAACCATGGTTATTTCTATCTTTAGCTGTTCTAAATATAACAGAAGTATCCGGATGTATATCTGAATCATCGCCATTTCTATTCGTATATGATTTAGTAGAATTTAAATTCAATTCCCCATTTTCACCAGGAATCAATGAAATATCACCACCAATTATTCTATGAACATTTGAAAGACCGTATTCACCGCCATGCTTCATCCCATACATTGATCTATGTATCAAATCTTTATCGTGTTCATCATTAGTATCTAAAGTATGTCTTATTGCCCCAGTAAATCCTGGATCAGCAGCTCTTTCTTTCCCTAATCTATCTGTTATGGTAGAAATAGCTCTTTTGACTGCAGGGTGGTTTGCAATATGTGTAGAACCTCCCCACTGTTGGTGTCTAGTTCCTTTTAAAGAAATAAAATGCGTTGGCTTTCCGTTTTCATCATGAAAATAAGCATCAGCTTTTGGTGCGCCCCTTCCATCATATCCTAATTCTTTCCACTGATCTGGCGTTACTTTTTTTATACCAGCAGCTTCTATATGATTACCATCACCGAAACGAACTCTAACAGAACCTTTACCTGTAGTTTTTTTATGTAAATCTATACCATTTTGCATCTGTGATATTTGATCGTTTTCAACTTGTTCTGGGTTTCTTGCATTTCCAATTTTAGCCAACTTTGAAGATCTTACTACTGTTGTATTTCCATTTTCATCACCAACAGTAACATGATGTACACCATTTTTAACTTCATGATGAACTAATTCAACTCTACTTCCTGCCGGGAATCTAACACCAGTTTTTGGATCAACATGATCAGTTGCTAGTTGGTGAGTACCTGGCGCATGTTTTGATGTTGAATCACCTGGTAAATAATCTTTAATGTATTGTTCATAGTGTCTTTGTGCATTAATGCCAGACGCAGACATAGCTTTTCTTATTTCAGCTTTTTCCGTTAAATATTCTCCAAATTTAAACATTATTTCTTAGCCTTTTCTTTTTCTTTATCAGAAGGTTTTTCTGTTAGCGATGTGGTCGTTACCTTAACGTTACCAGTTTTCGCATCATGATCGACATGATGTGCATGAAACTCTGTTTCTGGATATTCCTTCTTTAGTTTCAAGAAACCATGTAAGTTATCCATTGAGTCATCATACAGATGAACCTTCTTGTGTCCAGCCTTATTTAATATGTTTCTCATGACCATTGCCTTAGTATCGGCTGGTTTGCCTTCTAAGTTGCCTGCTCTATAAACGTGAGTCTTATCAATATCGATACCATACTTTGCCATGTGATGGGCAAACTTCTTTTGATCATCAAGGTCAGATCTAGCAGTAAGGATTGCTGTCTTGCCACCATTCTTTTGAATTGCCTTTAGTTTAGCAATCATGCGACGAATAGGCTTGGCTGACTGTGTAAATATATCAGAGCTTCTGAACTCACCAAAATCATATCTATGACCAGGAGGAAGCTTATGCGTATTAAATTCTTGATTGGTTAGAGTTTGAACTCTGGCGCCAGATGGGTCTGTAACATGAACTCTAAGCTTACTATGATCATGCGCGAATAGTGTTTCGTCCATATCGAAGGCATGAAGACCCTCTGGCTTGGTTCTATCTTCAACGATGAATTGGCTGAATTTGATCATAACTATCCCTACGAAGTTTTAGTATATTTATAAAAGTCTACAAATGAAAAAAGGCGAGCCTTTTACAGCTCGCCTCTACGTAAACATGGTTGAGCGGAACCCCACCGTTTGCTCTCAACTATTCCTAGTCTCTCCTCGACTCGTGCCTCTGCAGTAGCTATAGCTACGCATACATGTTCATTACGTACTTTTATTTATATAAGACTTCATACTTTTTAAAAAGAAAGTTGGAGAAAAACCATCAAATCCTCCACCTAAATTCAAATGACGCATAAATGCACGTGCCTCAAGGAACTTATCACCAGGAAATGACTTGATTACCTGATTAGTTGTCTCCTCAAGAATATCATACATTGACTTATCCTTGCCTTCAACCAGATTATAATTCATACGACGCTTCATTTAACCAACTCCTCAATGGCCACAGGTGTATAATTACGAACTTCTACACAACAGTTAACATAACGCTTATCTTGAATTAGTTTACGGTGACTTCCTTTATGAACATGACCATGTAAGTTATACTTGCGTTTATATAATCCACTCTCGTGTAGAGGCGCATGAGTAAGAATACAATCAAACTCTTTAAAATCTCTCCACATCATAATCTTATCAAATGTTTTATGTAGGTGTTCGCACTTACCATCATCATGATTACCAAGTATCAAACGCTTGCGACCATTGAGCCTCGATAACATCTCGTAACCTTTTTCAAAGTAAACGTCACCAAGATGATAGACGATATCGTTATCCTTTACTGTATTATTCCAGCACTCGACCATATGTTCATTCATATGATGAATGTCGCGAAACTCACGAATTAGATTATTCTTATCGTCAACGAACTTTAATATATTTTCGTGCCCGAAGTGTGTATCACTGATTACAAATATGTCTCTCATTTTATCTCCCTGCTAGCATTATCATCTGCAGATAGCAGACTCGACGCTTGAAAGTCCTTTCGGTGTTCCATTCATATATAACTAATTTAGGTCGCTGACGATCTTTTCGTTCTATTTTTATATCTAATTCATTTGGTAATAGAATACCAATATGTCTTAGAGCCTTATGAGCATGATTCTCAAGCCCATACAAGAGCTCTTTATCATACCAGCATCTAGCAAGAACAGCGCCAAGGTATTCCATGACACGATCCTTAACATCAACTGGATCAATAACGGTTTCAATTGGTGGTTCTTGTTCAAACTCTATATAACTAGACTGGGTGTTACTGTGAATCAGTTGCTTGCTGTACACTAGAACTGGAAGATTTACCATCGTTGGCCTCAATTTCATCCTCGCCAGGATGAATGGTAAGTGTTGCTTCTCTTAGTCTATGTCCTCTATCATGCCACGCCTGAATACGATAAGGACGTTCGATGTCATGTACTTCATGTCCAAGTTTTCTATACCAAGCCTCACTAGCGGTTGGAGCAAATGTCCAGTATCCAAGCGCATAGGCTGCATCACCAGGAGGAACAATCACAAATCCTTTAATTACTTTCTCTGTCACTTGAACCCCGCAAACTTAGCTCTATCAAACTTACTCTTAGGTTTACTACGCTCGTTGTCTTCATTACCAAACTTAGTATTATCCATCACAGGACCATCCATCAAGTCTTCCTGAGCCGAACCCTCTACATCATATAAACGCATCTTGCTGCGATCCACCCCAACAACAAACCTAGAATTAATCCCAGGATCATTGTATCGATTCTTAAGCTGTTTAACCACAATTTGATTGAGGTCTGCCATTTCATCGGACTGCTTGATGAGTGCAAACATAAAATCAGCTGTGGCTGGGAGTCCAAAGGATTCCGATGTATCTTCCAATCCCACGTCGCTGTTCGAATATCCGCTTCTAGTTGTCTGAGTCGCGCTGACGAGAGGAACATCGAACTCAACTGCCAACCCTCGTAGTTCTTCTGCGATTGCTTTGACAAGGGTATATGAATTGACGTTGGCTCCATGTTTAATCCTCGATGACATACAGATATTCAGGTAATCGATATAGATAATGTCCGGTATAAAGTTTTTCTTGATCTTCAACTCATTCAGCAGATGACGAAAGTTAGCCGATCCCGCACAGGCTGTAGGATACTCCTTAACGATAAGCTTACCAGTTGTTTTCCCCTTAACACGAGCGATCTTCTTATCATATACGTCCTTTGGTAAAAGCTTAAGATCATCAAGCGATACATCAAGGAGATTAGCATCGATACGCTCGGCGATACGTTCCTCTGACATTTCAAGAGTAATATATAGAACGCTCAAACCCTTAGTCAAGTTAGCCGCTGCGCAGTGACACATAAACAGTGACTTACCAACGCCAGTACCTGCTAGAGCAATGTTGAGTGTTTTACGAGGCAACCCACCTTGCGTGATCTTATTGAAGAAGTCGATATCGAACGGGATACGCTCTTCTTTCCTGCGGTAGAAGTCATAGCGTGTATCCGAGTCTTCAAGGAAGTCATGACCAATATGTGTGTCAAACGATACAGCAAGTGCATCGGAGAGTATCTGAGGTATCGCCCCTTTTGAGGTTTTCCCAGAGCTATCATCAAGAATCCCGATTGACGCCATGATCGCATTATAGACTGCTTTGTCCTGACAGAACTTTTCTGTTTGGTCCAAGAGCCAATCGATTTGGGTTTCTTTGTCTTGTGTAAGACCACTGATTAATTCCTTAGATTGTTTAAAAGTCTCTTCGCTGATTCCATCCTTGTTCGATAGATCAATAGCAAGAGCTTCCTTAGACGGAAACGCATTATACTTGTCTACATATTCTTTAATAAGTCGGAATACAGCTTTTTCAGTCTGCGATGCGAAATACTCCTCTTTGAGAAAGGGTATGCACTTTCTACTGTATTCTTCATTGTATACCAGATTCCCAAGAATCGCATTTTCAATCGCCAGTGCCATTTGTTCTCCCATACGTCTTTCGCAAACTTCGCCATTCGTGGTGTACCAACTTGCACCTTGGGTCTCAGCGGTGCTGTATACCCTAGGAGCTTAGACATTTAAAATACCAAGAGTATAGTTTTCTGCTGCGTCTTCTGCATATCGAAGGCTCTTTCCAGGGTAAGAAATAGTATCTACAATCTTTAATCCACTCAGGTGTACGTCGTAAAACTCAACGAAATAACATTGAGTATTAGCATCGACGAAAACCATAGCTTTCTTGTAACGATCATCACTCCAAAATTCAGATAAAACCTTACTCATCGTCGTTCTCCATGATTGCGCCCATAGCCATCTTGTACTTGTTCTCGATATACTTAGCAAAATCAGTGTTACTGAACATATCCATCCAGAACTTTTTGTTATCAACAATATCACCAGCACGCATCGACGGCTGACGAACTTCACCAGTTTCCTTATCTACGGTAGCATACCAGCCATTCTTAGGCTTAACGATATAACCGCCATCAAGTGCAACATCAAGCAAGCCAGACCAGCGATTGATACCACCTTCGAAAGAAACGGTGATTGGGATCTTCGACTTCTCCTTGACGTAACGAGACTTCTCCACATTGATGACAAAGTGGTAACCAGAAATACCATCGGCATCCTTCTCCTGCTGACGACCAAGGATCCAAATATTGTCAGAGCCATAGTACGAACCAGTACCGCCACCAACGATGTCCTTGGGATAAAGACCAATCTCCTTATATGTATGATTGATCACAGCCATAGGAATGTCCTTAAGAGACAGATGAGGAGTGATCATACGGAAGAGAGACTTAAGCTGCTTGGCACGAGTCATATCGGCTACGCTCTTACCATCTAGAGCATCGTCAACTTCCTTCTTTGAAGCAAGATTACCAATCGAATCGATAACAATCATACAATGATCATCGCGAGTCAACTGTTTCATCTGCTGCATAATATCAAACTTCAACTCTTCGACGTCTGTGATCGGTGTATGAACCACAGCATCAAAAGAAATACCAAACGTTTGAAAATAAGACTGAGGAGTACCAAACTCAGAATCATAAAACAGAATAATGCCATCCGGATACTTTTTAAGGAAGGAGGAAGCAAGGAGCAAAGCAAAGCCAGTCTTGAAATGCTTTGAAGGGCCAGCCAACATAGTCAATCCAGGAGTAATACCACCATCAACTGAACCAGACAACGCAACGTTGATCATAGGAACAGAGGTAGGAATCATATCCTTCTTGGTGAAGATCTTACTATCGGTAAGCGTAGCAGTCAAATCAATTGTAGAATTTTTAATCAAACGATCTTTAAGTGACATATTATTTCCTTCATGTGGGGATCTATGTATAAACCAATCTCTTAGCATAGTATACCTTAGATAACACTATCATCAATTTTTAGTATACTATGTTCTTTCGGTTTAGTCAAGGCTTTTAATTGGCCCAACCCATGGTTAGCTGCAAGCAGAAGGAGAACAGCAAGAGGGTCAAAAACAAGGACCAGAAGAATAATGACCATGCGAACTGCTTTTTCGAGTTGTTCGGTTCCGGTGCTCGAATAGACCAGCTCTGCAATATACTTGAGGGGTCCCACCTCTGCTTCCAGCTTTTTGATTCCGGAGGTAAGGGCAACTTTTTCGGCGGTATATGTGGATATATTCCTGACATTCTCTTCTTTCCTTTTTATCAGGCTCTCTCTTGTTTTTCTCTGTTGATCGGCAGCTCTAAGCGAATTGGTAGCCTGTCCCTTTTCAGTTAGTTTACTAATAGCAGCATCTATCTGTGCTATCTGTTTATCTAAGTCAGCAACTGTTTGTTTTAAGTAATCGATCTTCTGATCTAATATAACAACCTGATCAGCAGAGCCAGTGTTTATGTTTAATGTTTGATCAATATGCGCTTTTGATAGAAATCCGAAAATTCCCATACTCGAGATAAACATTAAAATAATAACTGCCCCTGTTAAATAGGATTTTAGCAGCAATGGGCAAGTATTCCAATTCCTGTATAACCATGACGCTGTTACCAACTTTCCAAGTTCAAGTGTTACGCCCATCACCACAATAGCAACGAATGCTGATGAAAAGATAGCTGTAAGTCCTAATATAGAATAGTAGGCTGACACTCCAGAGACTGCCAGCGCAACAACTAGTGCTATGTAATTAATCATTCTTTCATTACATATTCATCTATTTTCTTGATGAATGCCTTTATCTTTTCTGAACGATCTGGCCAGAGGATATATTCCTTCTCTGGGTCTTTGGCCAAATTATTTAGCAGAGGCATGATCATATTACGAAGCCCATGAAGCTTATCTGTAAGATCATTGGCTGTTTGGGCAACGACCTGAGTTTGCTCCTCGACCTTCTTCTTTAGATACTCTTCGTGCTTCTTTAGTTCCTGCTCTGATACAAGGCTGAAACCGAAATCGTCGTCATCATTTAACTTCATGAGAAAAACTCCATTAGTGTTGATCTTTGCTCTACTTCCCACCCGATCACTTCTGTGATAGACTTGAGTGGCTCAAGGAATGCCTTCGAGAACTGAATATCTCTATCAATATACTTATCAAGATTGAATTCTTTTGGTATATAATCAGCGGTAGCGATAACAGTTTCGCCGATAGGATTGGGCGTCTTTAGATATGCGAACTTAATCTTATCACCATCCATAATCGGAGGAATAGATTTAAGATTATGCTTCTTCAACATATGATTAAAGATCAGAGATCCCTTAACCTGAATAGGAGTTGCTGACTTATAGATAGCACTGGCATCTTTATACTTTGCCATACCTTTAACACCACGAGGAAACGCAACATCTTCAAAAGGCAAATCCATAAACTTTAAACGAAACGATTGAATAAACTTATGAAGTGATGCTTCGTCCTCATTCATAATAATAGAAAGAGCAGACTTAATATTTTCACGACAAGCATAAGGGGTGGAAGAACGAACTGCCTCGATGCCCTGAATTTTTAGCTTTGGCTTATCGTACTGAACACCCTCGACATTCCAAGCATTGAGGATATACATCTTCTTTGCTTTCCAGATGCCTTTATTTGCGATAGTTTCTCGCTTCATCTGCATCTTCTGCTGATATGCATTCATCATACCAGCCAACTCATCATAACAACTGTCTAGATAAGGCTGTATCTTCTTTTCACAGAACTGATCGATCAACTTAACAGCTTCAAGCTCGTCGCTTCCTGGAGGAATCAACTTCTCGAACGTGACGTAAATCGAATCTGTATCAGAAGCAATCACATAATCCACCCCGTTCGTTCTACAAACTTTGTTGAAGTAAAGATTGACTTTTTTCTCGATCCACCTAATAGAGAGTTGACCTGAAGTGGTGATGGCTTCAGCATGATTGAAATTAAACCACCTGAAATATTGGTTCCCCAATGCGCCGTAAGCCGAGTTGAGCTGGATCTTTTTAGCCATTTGCATGTTGTGGAACCTGGCAATAAGCTTTTCGTCTTCAACACTTTTCGTTTTTTCATATCTTTGCTTTGCCTCGATCATCTTCTTCTTATATACAACACGATCGTTATACATCTTCTCCATGAGAGCAGGAAGGAAACCTTGCTTATCTTTACGATAGACACAACCATTAGCAGCGATAGCATGGGGACAGTTGGTAGACCAATTACCTTCTAGTAGAATATCTATTTTGTCGAAGTCAGGTAAACGAGTAACGAACGTCTCTGTGCTGATATTATACTGCATGATCAAATGCGGATACAGAGAGTTAAGATCAAATGATACAACCCACTTACTTAATCCAATCTTTGGTTCCTTAACATAACCACCAACCAGAGAGTCAAAGTCTGGTTGCTTCTTGAACTGAGGAATAACAATACCCTGCTCGAGCAGATAGTTATGAATAATAATATCCCATGAACGAACAGTTGTCATAGTGTCTTGATAGTTTACCTTGGCATCATAGGCAAGAGCCATAACCTGCTCAAGGAACTTCAGCTTATCATCAAGACGATCAACAAGAACGCAGTCGTGGATGTTATACTCAATGAACTTCTGATAGTCGTTCTTATAGAGCTCTAGCAGATTACCATACTCTGAGTAATCAATCTTTTTCTCGCCAAGCTCTATTTGTGAGATAAAGTCAAGCTTATAGCTCTCCTGATTGCCAAATGTAAATTTGCGATAGAGCTGATAGTAATCAAGCACAGCCAACCCGAATGGATTATAGCTCTGGTTCTCCTTACCACGAAACTCAATCATCTTTTCATCAAGTATCCTCCAGGGAGATAGTCTCTTTGCTTCCTTGTCGTTAAACAGAAGCTTGATACGATTAACCAGATATGGAATGTCAAAGAACTCGATATTCCAACCAGTAACAATATCTAAGTCAAGAGCTTGCCAGCAAGAAAGGAACTTTTGAATAAGCATATGCTCATCCTTACATTCCATATAATATGTATTCTCATCATCTGTCTTAAACTTACCGCAACCAAACACATAGTTCCTGCCCTTACAACGAACAGTGATTGCTGTGATAGGCTTATCTGCCTTCTGAATATCTGGGAAACCTTCGTCAGCTGCGCACTCGATATCTAACGTACCAATACGAACAAGCTGTGGATCGTAATCAATATCACCTTTGAAGTTATCAAAGATATACAGATATGCGAATGTGTTGATGCCAAATATTTCCATATTTGAAACATCTTTATACTTATCTACGAAATCCTTGGCGTCACCTATGCTATCGAAGTCTAGGCGACCAACCTCTCTACCATCCAGAGTCTTATACTTACCACCCTGCTTCGGGATAAACATATAAGGTTTGTATGCTTCTATATCAGATATGCGCAGCCCCTTATCGAAGCCACGCATATAGATTTTATCTCCACGCTGATAGACGCTTGTATAAAATGCCATAATACCTCCACAATATTAATATAGTATATAATATATTACGACAAAAGGCAAGTCATTATTGCTTGCTTGCTACCTTCTCTTGTGTTCTACCATAAGCAGCAACGCCAAGAATAGCACCAAACGCCATATGAATCAGACCACCATTAGATAATGATAGAGAAACCCATGCAACATATGGAAGCTTGGTAACGATAGGAAGGAACATAGAGATAGCAGGGAACACAACAAAGTCGACTAAGCAGATAAGCATATAGAGCCAACCCATTGCTGGACGCCAGTATGACTTTGCCCAGTGTTCGTCTTGCTTTGCGCTTTCCTTTTCCCACTGTTGTTTTTCAAGATCTATCTTTGCCAGCTGTGCTTCTGGTGATAGTTGCTGAACCTGTGGTGCTGCGCTCATCTGAGATGGATAGCGTGGACCTGAATCCATATATGTTGTTGGGATAGCAGCTGCTGCGCCTTTAGTTGCTGCTGGTATTTCATCCATTGCTGGTTTTGCTACTGGTTCTGCACCAGGGTCTTGTCCGAATTTTGGCATTTAAATCTCCTATGAAAATATTTCGAGTGCGGCTTCATAATGAGATTTGCGATCTTCAAGACCTATAGTTCCACCATTAATCTTCTTAGTTACAGTAAGCACGTCGCCTTTATCTGCCCACTGGTTTAGTTCTCTTGAATCCCAGAACCAACCAGCAGACCAGCATGCGCCCTCTGGCTCTGCCAACCAAGCTGTTGCATCTTCAAGAGTCCATCCCATATCCTGGGCGAATGCCTGATAGTTTGACTTGCCTGTTAATTGAATAAGACCTCGCCCACAGTAGCGGTAGCCGTCACCAGATGCTTCATTACCATTGCCCATACGAGAAGCATAAACAAGATTAGCAATCTTTTCAGGATTCCTGGCGTAACCACTTGGGTCCACTCCACGGAAATACTTTGGGAATATTACTTTCAGTCTATCGGCTGAATAGTTTAGATTTTCTTTGATGGTTCTTAGGCCACCTGATTCATGTCCGACCTGCGCGAGAAACATAGCAATGCGTTGCTTATTATTAATCTCATAAAATCCCATAACATCGTTCAAGTATTCTACATACTGCTGTATAATTTCTTCGTCAGTGTCCTCAAAGAATTCATTCAGTTGTTCGAATGATACTAACATTAAGAGCTCCTAACAAAAATAAACGGGAGATCTCTCCCCCGTTATTTATTCAAGAGTAAATGTAAACATATTTTGTATGTTTAAAATCTTGTATAACATCATTAGCAAGTTTTCTTGATTTCTTACCGCCCTCGATCATTGGGAGTTTTTTGACATAATATATATTTTGTGGTATCTTAGATATACCAAATTTATTATGACACTTTTCGTGTATCTTTCTTGAAACTTCCGCATCAACTGCAACTACAAGAACACTTAGTTGATATTCTACGGTCTGTCTTTCATCAATAAAAACCATACAATCAGATACGCCAACTATCGTTCTTATTTCATTTTCAATAGAGTTAGGATCAATTTTAACACCACCAATATTCATCTGTTCGTTTTTACGACCTGTAATAAACAGCTCGCCATTTTCCATATAACCAAGATCTCCTGGTTCAAACCACTCAACATCCTTTTTATGAGCTCTTGGTGTTTTTAACATTACAGTTCCATCTTCTCCAAATTTAAATTCGACATCATCAAATGGATATCCAGAAGAACCGTTGAAGTCATCAATAGAATATAATCTTTTGTTTGTTGTTCTTGATGTTTCTGTTGCACCATACCCGATATTAACTTGATCAAAATGTTTGAATATATTTTCAAGATATTTGATAGTTGTAGCTCCGCCAGATAAATCAACTGTTGCTTGAAATAATGTTTCTGGTGGTTTACGGTCACGAATAAAATAATCGATTTGTCCATGCGAGCCAACAATATGAACTCTTGGATATTTTGCTAAATCTTCATATCTGATATTAAACACGACAGGAATATCTTTCAACATCATTCCAATAATTTTATATTGAGTTGTTGTCTTTAATGGCTGAAATAAGAAAGCGCCATATTTTATATGTTCAAATTGAATATTGAAATTATTTTCGACTCTTTCAAAAAATTCCTTGTAAGATATAAAGATTGGTTTCGCATTACCAGTTGTGCCTGATGAGAATCCAATTATAAAATGTTTCTTTTCATCATCATAACTTAAAAATGTAGGATCAACATCATCTGGTATTCTAGACCAGTATTGTGTCAAGGGAACTTTTTTGATAGTACCTTTGTATTCTT
>Ga0114970_10002424_pt1 | contig 13927 bp, 10 predicted proteins | sample M_140205_XF_Meta_FD_87030 | JGI IMG/M metagenome (GOLD analysis project Ga0114970, IMG submission 87030) | Freshwater microbial communities from Lake Montjoie, Canada to study carbon cycling - M_140205_XF_MetaG | ecosystem: Environmental > Aquatic > Freshwater > Lake | place: Lake Montjoie... | reverse complement strand
GCTTCTTGCTGCGACGCTCGGCGATCTCGCCGCCGTCCTTCGGACACTTCACGCCGGTGGGCATGGAGCGCGTGCCGCGGCACTTGGGGAACTTGGAGCAGCCCAAGAAGTCACCGGAGCGACCGTGGCGCACCACCATCGCTTCGCCGCACTCCTGACACTTGTACTTCGTGAGCGCGGCGGGCTTCTTCTCGCCTTTGATGGGGCGCGTGTACTTGCACGCCTTCGGGTGATGCTCACACGCCACGAACGGCCCGAAGAACCCACCCTTGGCCACGAGCTTGCCAGCGCAATCGGGACACTTCTCGGTGGCGAGCGCCGACAGGTCGTACGCTTCGCCGATGAGGGCGTCGAGATCGTTGTCGTTGAGCGTGGCCTGGAACGGCGTCCAGAAATCGGTGAGCGCGCGCACCCACCCCAGTTCGCCGTCGGCGATCTTGTCGAGTTCCCCTTCCATCTGCGCCGTGAACTGCACGTTGAAGATGGCGGGGAATTTCTTGACCATGACCTTCTCCACCGTCTCACCCAAGGGCGTGGGAAAGAAGCGGCGCTGTTCGAGCAACACATAGCGTCGTTCGGCGAGCACCGAAATGATGGACGCGTACGTGGACGGCCGGCCAATGCCCAAGCGTTCGAGCTCTTTGACCAGCGAGGCTTCCGAGAAGCGCGGCGGTGGTGCGGTGAAGTGCTGCGTGGGCGTGATCGCCTTGACCGGCACCGACTCATGGAGCTCGAGGTACGGCAACGCCTGCTCGTCTTCGAGCGCCTTGCCGTCGCCCTCTTCGCGCGCTTCACGATAGAGCGTGAGGAAGCCGTCGAACTTGATGACCGAGCCGGTGGCGCGGAACAGGTACGAACGCCCCGTGGTGGGGATGTCGAAATCGACCGTCGTGGTGTCGAACACGGCCGGCGCCATCTGCGACGCCATGAAGCGCTTCCAGATCAGTTCATAGAGCTTGAACTGGTCGGCGGTGAGCTTCTTCGCCAGACGATCATCGGGACGGCGCGTGGGCTCGGTGGGACGCACGCCTTCGTGTGCGTCCTGCGCGTTCGCTTTGCCGCTCGGGTACAACTGCATGCCGGCTGCGAGGTACGCCTCGCCGTATTCCGCTGTCAGCCAATCGCGCGCCGCACCAGCGGCGGTTTCCGACACGCGTGAGGAGTCGGTTCGCATGTAGGTGATGAGACCGACCTGGCCTTCCTCACCGCCAACGTCGATGCCTTCGTACAGGTCCTGCGCCAAGCGCATGGTGCGCTTAGAGCCGAAGCCCAACTTCTTGGCGGCTTCCTGTTGCAGCGTCGACGTGGTGAACGGCGCCGCCGGATTCTTGCGCTTTTCGCGACGCTTGACTTCGGTGACGGTGAACTGCGTCCGGCCCTTGAGGTCGGCAAGAATGCGCTCGGCCTCATCACCCGTCGGGATCTCGGGCTTACTGCCGTCGATCTGATGCAACTTTGCGGTGAACGGCTGCGTGCCCTTCTGCAGGTCGGCCGCAATGCTCCAGTACTCGACGGGCGTGAACGCGCGGATCTCGCGTTCGCGCTCCACGATGATGCGCAGCGCCACCGTCTGCACGCGACCAGCCGACAGCCCCTTCTTGACCGTCTTCCAGAGCACCGGGCTGGCCTTGTAGCCCACGAGGCGATCGAGCACACGACGGGCCTGCTGGGCATCGACTTTTTTGTTGTCGATGTCCATCGGGTTCGCCATGGACTCCTGCACCTTCGCCTTGGTGATCTCGTGGAACATCACGCGGCGGATCGGCGCCGTGACGGCGTAGCGAGGCGGCTGCGTGAAGTACTGCTCGACGTGCCACCCGATCGCCTCACCTTCGCGGTCAGGGTCGGTAGCGATGAAGATTTCGCGGGCGCCCTTTGCCACCCGCTTGAGTTCGGTGAGGATGTCTTCCTTGCCCTCGATCGTGACGTAATCAGGGGCGAAGCCATGCTCGATATCGATGCCGAGTTTTTTCGCGGGCAGGTCGCGCACGTGACCCACGGTCGCCTTGACCGTGAAGCCCTTGCCGAGGTATTTGCCGATGGTTTTGGCCTTGGCCGGCGACTCGACGATGACCAGCGTGGTACCACCGGCGGGCGCGGGGTCGTCGTCCGGGGCTGACTCGTCGAGACGGGCGCGGCTGCGCGCCTTGGTGCTGGCGGCCTTTTTCGCGGCGGTCTTCGCGGCAGCCTTTTTCGCGACGGTTTTTGAGGCGGCCGAGGCTGCTTTCGCGGCTGGTTTCGCGGCCGATTTCGCGGCCGATTTACGCGCAGGCAACGGCTCAGCGGCCAGCCCTGCGGCCGGCGCTGTGGACGTTTTCACCGTTTTCTTGGCGGCCTTTTTGGCCACCTTCTTGACGGCCTTCTTCGCAGCGGGCTTGGTCAGGCTCGTCCCCGCCGCGGTCGTGCCCTTCTTGTTTGGCATCAGCTCAGTGTACCTGGGAGCGCTCACCGTCCATCGCCCCATCATCGAACCCCACGTCCTCCGCGATACCACGGATGTCCGCGAGGCTGATGCGGCCGTCGATATGGACCAGCGCGCGCTCCACCAACTGCTCAAAATCGTTGAGATTCACCGCTCCGGAGCCACCCAGCATGACCAGGTAGCCCCAGGCTTCGGCGGTAAACCGTCCGCGCTCGTGCGGCCCCTGAACGCGGAGCGGCCCGTTGCGCGACATCACAGCACCACCCGATCCGCGGGGTGGTGCAGTATCGCTATAAAGAAGTGAAAGAATCTCACCAATCTGTCGCCGGTCATACCCTTGCGACGAGAGATAGGCTTCGACCTCCACAACATCCGTGTCGGCCGCGAATCGTTCGCGCAAATCATCGATGACAGGTGTCCACCGATCGTTCATTGCCTAACCTATCCCCGGAGTCCCGTCGTGGGCAAGCGCCACCACGGAATCAATAAGTCGTTGTGAGTCAACAGCTTCCACGTTTATCGTCACGTCGGCCAGCGCATACAGTGCCGAACGCCGGTCCCACAAGGACTGCATAGCCATGGCCGGGTCCGCTTGCGCGAGCAACGGCCGAACGTTCCGTGACCGCGTGAGGCGTCGCAGCGCCTCCTTCGGGGAAATCTGTAGATGAATGATACGCCCCAGCGGACGCAGGAGCGCCATGACACCAGGAATGGTGACCCAGCCTCCCCCCGGCGCAAGCACCATCGGCGGCGCGGCGGCCAGCTCCTGCGTAAGGGCGAACTCCAACGCACGAAACGCCACTTCCCCTCGTTCGGCGAAGATACGCGCCACCGAAAGGCCTTCCCGCTTCTCGATTTCGACGTCGAAGTCCAGAAACGGACGCGACAGGCGCCTCGCGACCGCGCGACCGACGGTGGACTTGCCGGAACCCGGCAACCCAACGAGCACCACGTGCCCATCGATTTGAAGGCCAGGCGGCTGGGTCACCCAACCCGCTCGTCCAATCGAGCCAGATACGCGTCGAGATTCCGCCGCACCTCGCCCAGTGAGTCGCCGCCGAACTTCTCCAGCAGGGCATCGGCCAGCACGAACGCCGCCATCGCCTCCGCAATCACGCCCATGGCGGGTACCGCGGTCACGTCGCTTCGCTCCGCCACGGCGGAGGCCGCCTGTCCCGTCGCGACGTCCACGGTACCGAGCGGACGCATCAGGGTCGAAATGGGCTTCATCGCGACGCGAATCACCAGCTCCTCGCCGGTGGTCATGCCCCCCTCGGTGCCCCCCGCGCGGTTCGTCCTGCGACGCACGTGGCCCATCCGGCTGTTCCCCGGCGCGGCCTCGATCTCATCGTGCACCTCAGCACCGGTGCGGCGGGCCGTCTCGAACCCCAGCCCGATTTCGACACCCTTGACGGCCGGAATGGACAGCATGGCCTGCCCCAACCGCCCATCGAGGCGTCGGTCCCACGACACGTGAGAGCCGAGTCCGACGGGCAGGCCTGTGACGACGACCTCGCAGATGCCGCCCAGCGTGTTGCCGTCCTTCTTTGCCGCGTCGATGCGCGCAATCATCTCGGACTCGGCCGCCGCATCGAGCGTCCGCAACGGCGACGCGTCCGAGGCGGCATTGATGTCGGCGGGCATCACGGATGGACGGGCCGCATCGACCCCGCCAAGGTGCACCAGGTGCGAACCGACCCGGATACCCAGTTCGCGCAATAGCACGCGACAGACGGCACCGGAGGCCACGCGCGCGGTCGTCTCACGGGCCGAGGCGCGCTCGAGAATGTCGCGGGCGTCGGTGCGATCGTACTTGAGCAGTCCAGTGAGATCGGCATGTCCCGGACGCACCCGCGTGACCTGCCGCTTCCGGGGGCCGTCCGCGTCGCCGTCGCGCGGAGCCGGGTCCATGATCTCGAGCCAGTTCTTCCAGTCGCTGTTGCGGATCAGCATCGAGATCGGCGAGCCGAGCGTCTCGCCGGCGCGCACGCCCGACAGGAACTCGATGCGATCGGTTTCGATCTGCATGCGGCGTCCTCGGCCGTACCCCTGCTGTCGGCGGGCGAGGTCGGTGTCGACGTCAGCGGCCAGTAATGGGACGCCGGCCGGCAGGCCTTCGAGTATCGAGACGAGCGCCGGGCCATGGGACTCGCCGGCGGTGGTGAAGCGAAGCATGAATGTGCGAAGCAGACGCGAAAGGACGCCGGTGGTTCCGAGATCCGTGTCACAACGTATGACGTGACAGCGCGCGACGGGAGCGTTGCGCCGGAAGCGCGTGGTACCAACGCACGACACGGCCCCGGAGCGAGTGCCCCGGGGCCGAGCCGATTCCCCTGTTCGTGCTGCCGCCGACCGCGCCGTTACTGGCAGGACGTCGTGAAATTGTCGGGCAGTGCGACCACGGTCACGCCGCGGATGGTGGCGCCGACGAGCACCAGCTGGCCGTTGGGACGCGTCGTGGCGCGGACCGGTCCGATGATCGGGTCGCGAATGGGGACCGAGGCGATCTTGCGGTAGCAGTAGGTATCGAACACGTCGATGACCGGCTCGCTCGACGCAATGAACGCGAGGCGCGTGCGGAGCGACGAGTTGGCACCCGTGTTGAGCGGGTGGAAATCGAGCCCGCCACCGCTGGGCCGTGACTGCAGGATGCCCTGCAGGCGGAGCGTGCGATCGAACAGATACGTGGAATCACCCTTCACCGCATTCAACTCGCCGTCGAAGTTGATGCCGACGCCCTGCACGCGAGAGAACGTGTTGGCCACGAAATCGGTGACATCGAGGGGACGGGAGATCCCGCGGTCGATCACCGGTCTGGGCGGCGTGGAGTCCATGCCCATCGTGGCATCGTACGTCATGGCACGGCTGCCACGCACCGATCCGCCTTCCCCGAACACCGCACGGCGGAAGTTGCCCGAGCCGCGCACGAAGGTGGTGTCGCGGAAGGCCAGCTTATCGAGCCGGACGACGACCGAGTAGGAGAAGGTGCCGCCGCGGCCGTTCGGCACGTCCTGCTTGTAGGGCACCAGCAGCGAATCCTTCCCGAAGCCCGCGGCGGCGAAGCGTTCGACTTCCAGCGTGTCCGAGCGGCCTTCCGACTGGCCGATCGCCTGCTCGAAGAAAAAGTGCGACGTGCGCTGCGTGAGATTCTCCCAGCGGATGGTGCCCTGGTTCGGGAACGGCACCGACTGGCCCGGCGTGGGTGTCGTAGAGTACACCGCGATGATGTCGCGACACGGCGCGTCTGGCGTATTGTCGCTATTGCATGTTGCCGCGAGATACTGCGGACGATCGCTGAAGTCATACAGCGTGCGCTGCGCGATCGGCGCATCGGTGGCCTGCGCGCGCACCGTCGTAATGCTGTACGCGACGATGTTTGGTAGCGCGTAGCGGAAGACTTCCCGGCCCGTGGTCCCCGCCCTCAGATCGACATAGCTGATGTTGGTTCCGCCGGAGTTCGCCACGAGCAGTGTGTCGCCCATGCTCCCGTCGCGGTTGCGCGGCCACGGCGCGATGCCCCACGGGCGCGAGCCCACGGCGATCGGCGTGCGAAACGTCGAGTCGGCCAGGTTATAGACCTCGAGCCAGTTGCGCTCGATGTTCGACAGGTAGATGCGATCGGTACGCGGGAAGTAGAACGCATCGGCCACTTTTCCACCGCTGGGCAACGGGCTGGTGTAACCAGCGACAACCGCGACGGTGTCGAGGCGCAGAGCGCCCGACGTAAAGCGCGCCACATCGCGACGACCGTTCGCATTGCGGGCAAAGCCCGCGACGGTGACCAGGGTTGGGTACACCGTGACCGGGACCCGGGAGCGGAAGGTGCGAAGCAGCGTCGAGAAGCCGCCGGTCGAGGTCACGGAGTCGGCGACGAGCAGCTGACCGGTCAGACTGCGCACTTCGTACCCAAGCACCGAGATGCCCACCGGATCCGTGGCTTCCACGAACACCGTGTCCTGCACTTCGAGTCGCGCGGCAACGCCCGTGCGCACGATCGGCACCGTGGTGGCGTTGGCCGGGCTCTGCACGGCGTACTGCACGGCGGCCCCCAGCACACGCTGCCTGAGCGAGTCGATCACGAACGGCGTGACGGTGATGATCTGTCCCTTGACGCTATCCGGCACGACGAGGGTGTCGAGTACCGCCACCGAATCGCGCAACGGATTGGCGAAGGACGCGGAGTCCCTCACGTTGTACGCGCCGGTGATCTCGTAGCCGAGTGTGCTGACTTTGTACCGTGCCTTGCCGGAGAGGGAAATCACGAGCGACTTACCGCTTACGACCGGCGAACCGGTGACCGGGCTGGTCACGATCGCCTGCGGCGGCTCGAGATTGCCGACGGTGAGCGCTACGCGCGCCGTATCGGACTGATTGCCGGCGCCGTCGGTGGCGATGGCCCGCGCATTCACGGTGGCGCCGAGCGGGGCGTTATTCGGCACCCGGATATTCACGTTCACGGTAAGCGACGTGACCGCGCTCGTCATGACGGTATCGTACGTGGCGCTGATTCCACCGGCGAGCAGCACGCGAACGCGCTTGAGGCCGATATTGTCGGTGGCATTCACCGTCAGGGACAGTAGCGTGTCCGCTACCGTATTGCTCTTTGCCACCTGAACACGCGGTGCGATCGTGTCCCGGAAAGGCGGATCGATCACTTCGTCCCCGCTGCACGCGCCGAGGGCGGCGAGCGTGACCAGCGCCGCGAGGGCAGCCGGTCGGGCGGTACGAGGCGTGGGCCGCAGCGAGCGGCGGCCAGCGATGAATACAGACATGGTGATGTGAGTCCTCATTGCGTCAGCGGCTCGGCGGGATCGCCCCATCATCCAGGATGTGCGGGGTCACCAGGATGAGCAGGTCGCGCTTCGTCTCGTTCTTGGAGTTCTGCGAGAACAAGCGACCGACGAACGGGAGGTTCATGAGAATCGGGATACCGCTGCGGAAACGATTCGTCTCGGTGACGGTCAGGCCGCCGATCACGGCCGCCTCGCCGTCAGCCACGAGCACCTGCGACTCGGCCCGCTGGCGGTTGAAGATCACGCCCACGTCGGTGGCCGCGATTTCCGCACTCGAATTCTCCGCCTTGATGTTCATCAGCACCATACGATTGTTGGTGATCTGCGGCGTGACGGAGAGCTTGATACCAGCCTCTTCCTTCGACACCGTGGCGCGGGGGAAGAAGGCCGCCGCGTTCGGCTGGCCTTGTGCACCGCCGCCACCACCGCCACCACCCTGGCCACCACCGCCCGAGCTCGCGTCAATCACGCGGATCGGGATTTCCTGCCCTACGAAGATCTCGGCGCTGCGGTTGTTCAGAATCGTGATGCTCGGCTCCGACTGCACGTCGGCCAGCGACGACGTCTGCAGCGCATTGAGGAACGCGGTAAGCTGAAAGCGACCGAGCGCCGTGCTGTAGATCAGGTTCAGCGCATTCGGCTTGATCGCGTTGTTGGCATTGGCGATACCGGCGAGCGCATTGCCGCCGAGTGCGATGCGGGCCGGCCCTTCGTACGCCTTGCCACCACCCGTCGCGTCCGGCACGCCGTCGCCATCAGTATCAACCGCGGTCAGCGTATTGGGATCGGTGCGCGGCACGAGCTGCTGGAAGAACTGCTTGTTGCCGGTGCCGAGGTCGTAGGCGAGGCCAATGTCCTGAATGCCTGTGCGATTCACGAAAATGATCTTGGCCTTGATCGCGACCTGCGGCGTGCGGACGTCGAGCTGCTGAACGCGCGCGACGATTTCCGGGAGACGGGACGGGACTTCGGTGATGATCAGCTTGTTGGTCGCGCTGTCGGCGGCTACCGAGCCACGAACGACACAGCCCTGTCCGGCCGTCTGGTCCTGCTGCCCGCCGCTGCCACCGCCTTGATTCATCGGCATGCCCATATCACGGCCCGTGGCCATGGTGGTCAAGCCGGTGCAATCACGGGCCAGTAGCTGCTGCACGGTGCCGCGCAGAACGGAGGCCTTCGAGTAGTTGATGTCGATGATCTGCGTCACGAGCGGCTCGAGCGCCTGATTCGTGGCGAGGTTGCGGTAGCTGTCGACCGTGATGATGCCGCTGGCATCTTCGGTGGCCGCGAGCCCCTGCGACTGCAGGATCGCCTGGAGGGCCACGTCCCACGGCTTGTCGGCGATGTCGGCGGTAACGTCGCCCGACACATCCTTTCCGACGATGATCGTGCGTCCGGAGAAGGTGGCAAAGGCGGCGATCACGTCGCGAATGTTCGTACCATCGTAGCTGACCGTGATGCGCGGCTTCTGCTGCTGCCGGCGCGCGGCCGCCATCGACGACACCGTCGCTGGCATGCGGGCGGTGAGCGGATCGCCGGAGTGATCATCGCGCACCACCGGCTGTGGGCCAGCCTTCACGATCGGCGTCTCGACCTGCGGCACTTCCGCCGGCGTGGCGTCGACCGGCTTCGCGTCTACCGGCTTTACGTCTACCGGCTTCGCGTCGACCGACGAGACGTCGACGGACGAGGCGTCGAATGACGTGGCTGCGATCGGGGCCTGCTGTTCGAGACGGCCAGCCGAGACCTGCGGCGACGGTTCGCCAGCGGTGTTGGTGGACCCCCAGCGCGCAAAGGCGACGGCCGGCGCGCGCAGGGCGATGCGGACCTGACCACCTTCGCGAACGACGGTGTAGCTGCGCGAGCCATCGAGATCGATGACGAGGCGTACCGTGTCGGCGCGATACTGCGAAAGACGCAAGTTGCGCACGGGGCCGCGGGCCTTGCCGTCGTAGTTCGAACGGATGGCGAGCGTGGCGCCACCAAGATCGATGACGATCCGTGACGGACTGTCGAGGGTGAAGTGCTTGAGCGTAACGCTCGAATCAATCGCCAGGACAATGTCGGCACCGGCCGACGCCGGAGCGACGGCGACGCCCAACACGCGTCCGCGCATAGGCACTTCGACGACGGAGCTGCTAGCCACGGGGGCCGAGGGGGCCGCGTTCGTCGGCGCCGGCGCGAGCGCGGCGGGCGCCAGGAGCGCGGCAATGACTGCTACGGTCGTCGGTCCCATCATGGGTTCCTCACTTTCGTCGTGTCGCTGCTGAGTGGCAGCGTTTCCTGCCGGTTGAATCCGAATTCTTCGATGGTGAACTGCACGGCCTTTTGTCGGATCGCAGCGACACGCAGCCGCCCAAGCTGCTGTCCGACGCGCACGCGATATTGCCGCTTTGAATACGTGTCGCGTAGAATGGCGACGGAATTGCTTCCCGTATCGACGGGATCGAAGGCGACCGCGGTGAGGCGCAGATCACTGAGCAGTGGGCGCACATCGCTGCTGCTCATGAGGGACTTGTACGGGTCGCGCCGTCCGCCACCGCTGTACGCGAACGTTTCGCGCTGCAGCGTGATCTCGGTCGGCATGCCCGTGGTCCTTTTCGGCGAGGCACTCGGCCCGACGGTCCCGGCGGACTCGCCAGACACGGTGCGCGCGGCGGTGGGGCTGACCGGCTGCTGCGCCTCGACGACCAGCGCGGACGCACTGAGGGCGAGCGTGGCGAGTAGAAGGGTCCGGCGTTTCATGACGAACGCTCCTTGGCAGCGGGCTTGGGCGGCGTCGTCTTCTCGACGTAGGTCTGCAGCGTGATCGTGGAGGCAAGGGCCCCCTTCTCCGACGTCTTGATCGCGTTACGCGGGGCGTTGGCACCCGAGCTGGCGACGATCGAGAAGTTCACCGGCGCCACGATGCGGGCAAGTGACCCGACGTTGGCGAGGAACTCGCCGAACTGGTGGTAGCCACCGACGATGGTGACGGTGTAACGGTAGGTGTCGAACCGTTCGCCGAGGACCACCGGCTCTGGGGTGACGCCACCAACGTCGAGTCCAGCGCGGCGGGCCGCGGTGCTGACTTCTTCGAGCAACGCGGGGACTTCGTTGCCGGTGGGGACGAGACGCCGCATGACCAACAGCGCGGAGCGATTCTCCGCCGCCTGGACACGCAGCTTCTCGATGCTCCCCGACGCGAACGCGCGGGCCGCACGCTGATTGGCGTCGTCGAGCTCCGCCACGCGCGTGATATCGGCCGCGAGCTGCTCTTCGCGGGCGGCATACGGGTAGAGGTAGTACGTGGCGGCGAGGGCGACGGCCGCGAAGCCGATCAGGAGCTTGACCTGATCACGCTGGGTCTGAGGAAGCAGTGCCATTGGAGTCTCTGGTCAGCGCACGGGAACGACGAGGGGGGAGGTTCGGACCACCCCGGGAGGCGGCACTTCGTACGCCGCCGACAATTCGAACTGTGTGATGTCCTTGCCTTCGACGATCACGATCTCCGACTTGCTCAAGGCGACGTTCTGGATGAACGGTGAACTCTCCATTTGCCGCATGAACATCGTGAGCGCCTGGATATCGACCGTCTGACCGACGAGGCGGAACGTCAGCGCCGGATGGACGTCGATCGTGTCCGGCACCACGGCCTGTTTCTTGGCCTTGGCGGCAGCGCTTGCCGTGACCGGTGTGGTGACACCGGCGAGCGTATCGGCACCTGGGGGAAGCGGCACCTTGCTCGTCTGCTCGAGTGTCGTCAGCCAGGTGTAGGCCGGCAGCGCGCGGCTGATCTCGTCGAGGATATGCGCCCAGTTATAGCGGTTCTCGTCGATCGTGCGGATGATCTGCAACTGGCGCTGGACCGAGTCACGCTCGGCGGTCAGCTTACGGCGCGCATCGAGCACCTTGGCGTAGCGCGTCGAATCGCGCACTGCGCGATCGAGTTGCTCCGTGACTTCGCCAGCGCGGGCATTTTGCGCGGTGAAGAGCAGTCCGACGGCCGCGCAGGCGACGACGACGGCACCAGCAGCACCAACGAGCCAGGGATCGCGAACCGAGGCGCCAAGGGACCCGAGCGAGCTGGCGAGACTGCCGACGCCACGCGTGGTCTTCTTCGAGCCGGGGAGGAGATTGATCTTGAGCATCATGGTCGGATTCCTCAGGCCGCAGCGCGAAGCGCGAGTCCCACCGGCAGCATCAGCAGCGGGGCGACTTCATCAGTGGACAGAAATTCCAGCGCGCCGTCCCGCACGGTGATCCGGGCGAGCGCGTTGGCCGGCTGCACCGGGATGCGCAGGCGATCGGACAGCCAGGCCAGCAATCCCGGCACGCGCGATCCGCCGCCACAGGCGTATACCGCGCGGATCTGGCCGAAGTTGCGAGACGACGAGGCGAGGAACGTGGCCGCGCGCTCGAGGCCAACCGCGAGTTCCTCGCCGCGCAGACCGATGGTGCCGTCGAGCAACGACGAGCGATCGAATCCGCGCAGCATGTCCTCCGCCTCCTCTCCACTGATGCCATGCTCGCGCTGCACATCCTCGCGGAAGCGTCGCGTTCCGACGCCAAGGTCACGGGTCAGAATGGGCACACCCTCGTCGAGGATGTTCAGATTCGTCTGTTCGTTGCCGATGTTGAGCAGCGCCACCGTGCCGTGCATGGCATCGGGGTGATTCGCTTCGAACGCGTTGTGCAGGGCGAAGGCATCGACATCGATCACCGAGGGCGGGAACCCCGCATCCTCGAGGAGATGCCGCTTTGCTTCCACCAGATCACGCTTCGCCGCCACGAGCAGTACGCTCATATCGATCCCGTCGCCGTCCGGATCGAGGACCTGAAAGTCAAGTTCGACAGAGTCCATGTCGAACGGCACGTGCTGCTCGGCCTCCCACCGCATCAACTCACGGGCCTGTGCTTCCTTGACGCGCTCGATCGAGATCTTCTTGACGATCACGTCGCGTCCGCCGACGGCTGTCACAAGGCTCTTCGTCGTCACGCCGGTCGCTTCGAGCGTCTGGCGGATCGCATCAGCCACGAGGCCGTGATCCATCACTTCGCCTTCGACGATGGCGGTGTCGTTGAGCGGCGTGATGACGACCTTGACGAGTTCCGGCGAGGGTCCGCCGTGGTCGATGACCACGGCCTTCACAAGACCAGAACCGACATCGAGTCCGATGGTGATTTTCTTTCGGCCGAAGAGCGCCATGGCTGTTGGGGTTGTGCTGGTGGTTGACACGCTGCCCTTCGGTGCTGCGCGCACCGAGGGGACAGATTGACCTGCCTACACCCGGGCGGTCTCCCTTCAAACGACGCTCCCCTCACGAGGTAACGCCTCTGCAGGGAGAACAGCCGGTACGACTGCCCACACCGTGACAGTGTCGGCCCATGCGCCCGCTTTCCGTAATCGGTCGTTCTGACTGTTTGCCGGTCAGTTCAGCGGGGAATACCAGAGCGAGAACGGCCCCGCGCGCGGCACGGCAATGGTGGCCAGGGCCATTTGAACGGCACATCGGTCGTACTGCACCGACGTCTGATTCCCGAGCTCCGCGGCGCGATTTCCGAGGGCGGCAACGAGGAGCGCCCCGCGCACGCGCAGCGCGGCGCCACGCGCATCGAGTCGTCCACGCACCACCAGGACGCCCTCGACATCCAGACGTCCCGTGATGACGAGGTCGCCGCTCACGGCGAGCAGTCCTCGCCACTGCGACGGTGATTGCAAGGCGACCGTCGCGCCATCGAGTAACAGGGCGTGCCAGCCTGGTAACGGTGCCAACGGGTGCGGCATCGAATCCGACGTACGAACGGGGCTGCGAGCGATCACGGAGATCCAGGCCTGATCGAAGGCGGCGCGCACCATCGCGGTATCGGCGAGCGTGAGCGATGGGGAGGGGGTCGTCCAGGTCCCGGGCGGTGCATCGACCAGCGCGGCCGACGCGATCGGCACCCGCGAGAGGGTATCCCTCAGGGCACCGCACGCGTCGGTGGCATCAGCACGGTCGCGTCCATCGATCGTCGTGGGATTCTGCCCATGCACGGTGCCAATCGCGGTGAGGGCGCCCACGATCGGCAGGGGCGGTGGCTCGAGGAACAGCGCGCGCGTGACGTGGCGGCGGACGAGCCCCGGTGTCCCCAGCGGGCCGAGAACAACGTCGGCCGTCAACCACGCGACCAGTGGATGGGTGCGCGTGAGTCGCACGTGCACCCGGTCGCCGACGGCCGTGGTCACGCGCGTGGCCATCGTCGTGCCTGGCGGCATGGCCGCCAGGGCCTCCGCCGGCCACGCATCGAGCCGTAGGGCGACCCCTTCGTCGCCCGCGAATTGCGCGCGTACGCCGTTGGCGGCGAGTCGGGTGGCGCGGTAGCCGCGCCAAATCGTGCTGATGGCCGCCAATGCGAGTACGGCGACGAGTGCGGTGACGACGACGACGAACGGGAGGACGAAGCCGGCACGCCGGCGCCGCTCAGCGAGCGCGCTGCGCACTTTCTGCTCTGAGCACGACATCGAAGGCGGCGGTATCACGACGCGTTGGCGGTCGCCCGTCCGGTGCGCGATCGATCCGCAGCTCAAGGCGCACGGCGGCGGCGTTTGCCAGGCTGAGGGTGACGGCGCCGGCGGCGTCGAGCACGCGCGCGCTCATGCCTCCCTGATCGGGCGACCGCAACGGACCGGCAACCGGCTGCACGACGTCCCACCCGCCACCGGTGCGCGTACGCTTACCCAGATACCATG
>Ga0114970_10002422_pt1 | contig 13941 bp, 11 predicted proteins | sample M_140205_XF_Meta_FD_87030 | JGI IMG/M metagenome (GOLD analysis project Ga0114970, IMG submission 87030) | Freshwater microbial communities from Lake Montjoie, Canada to study carbon cycling - M_140205_XF_MetaG | ecosystem: Environmental > Aquatic > Freshwater > Lake | place: Lake Montjoie... | reverse complement strand
CACCACCATTCGGGTTCACGCGCGCATCGTCGTCGGCCACACCGAGTTCGCGCAAACACGCCAGCCCCTGCGCGGCGAACGCTTCGTTCAGTTCGATCACGTCCATCTGGTCCAGTGTGAGACCGGCCCGCGACAGCGCCAACCGCGTGGACGGCACGGGACCCATGCCCATGATGCGCGGCTCGACGCCGGCGGCCGCGCTCGAGACAATCCGTGCCATCGGCGTGAGGCCGTAGTGCGACGCCGCACGGCCCGAGGCGATCAGCAACGCGGCCGCGCCGTCGTTCAGACCACTCGCATTGCCCGCCGTGACGGAGCCCTGCCCGTCGTGGCGGAACGCTGGTTTCAGCTTGGCCAGCGTCTGCATGCTGGTATCGGGGCGCAGAAATTCGTCCAGCGACACCAGCACGGCATCGCCCTTTCGCTGCGGGATCGACACCGGCACGATCTCCTCCGCCAAGCGTCCCTCGCGTTGCGCCGCCGCCGCCTTCTGTTGCGAACGCACCGCAAACGCATCCTGGTCGTCGCGCGATACACCGTACTGGGCCGCCACGTTCTCCGCGGTCTCACCCATGGAATCCGTGCCGTGCAGCTGCTTCATGCGCGGATTCACGAAGCGCCAGCCGAGGCTCGTGTCGAACAGCTGCACGTCACGCGCAAACGGAGTGGCCCCCTTCGACATGGCGTAGGGCGCGCGCGTCATGCTCTCCACGCCGCCGGCGACGTACAGATCGCCCTCCCCAGCCTTGATGGCGCGCGCGGCGCTGGCGACGGCGTTCAGCCCCGAAGCGCACAGCCGATTCACCGTCTCACCGGGCACCGTGACCGGCAACCCAGCCAGCAGTGCCGCCATGCGCGCCACGTTGCGATTGTCTTCGCCGGCCTGATTGGCGCAGCCGAAGATCACATCGGCGATCTGTGCCGGATCGAAGGTGGGAGACGTTTCAGCGACGCGCGCGAGGAGCGATGCGATCGCATGCGCCGCCAGGTCGTCGGCGCGCACATGACTCAGCGCACCACCGATGTTGCCGATCGGCGTGCGCAGTCCTTCGATGATATAGGCGTCGGTCATGTGGTCTGAGTCACAGCTGATGAGGAATGGCCGTACGATACACGGTGCCGCGGAAGTGACCGGCGATCACGTCGTCCTGGTTGCGCACGGTCACGTCGACGAACGCCAGGCGCTTGGTCGTACTCTGCTCAATGGCGGTCGCGGTGAGCACGTCACCGGGGCGCACGGCCACCGGAAAGCTGACGGTGCAGTCGATGGCGACACTCAATACGCCACCGGCGTTGGTCGCGAAGGCGAACGCGCTGTCGGCGAGCGAAAACAGAATGCCACCGTGCGACGTCCCGAAGCCGTTGACCATGTCATCCCGGATCGTCATGCGCAGCACCGACCGGCCGACGGCCGATTCAAGCACTTCGATGCCGAGCCACTGCGAGAAGCGGTCTCGCGCCATCAGCGTGCTGACGACGTCGGCTGCAGAGGGCGTGGTCACGAGTACCGCCGTGCGTCGAGCAGTGATGCGCCGGCCTGCACCGCGCGGCGCAGGCGTGTGCTGGGACGATAGCGATCGTCGCCGGTTTCCGACTGCAGTACCTGCAACTGTGCCAGCACGTTCGGCGCGCCGATGTCGTCACCCCATTGCAGCAGCCCGCGGGGATAGTTCACCCCCGTGGTCATGGCGAGTTCGATGTCCTGCACCGAGGCGAGTTGCAGATGCACGGCGTCCACCGCCTCGTTCACGAGCATCGCGAGTACGCGATCGACGATGCGCTGCGCGAGTGCCGGGTCCTCATGCGGCACCGGCGGCACCGCGCCCTCGCGATAGTCGTAGAATCCACGCTGGGTTTTGCGGCCCAACCAGCCGGCCTCCACGAGGCGCTGCTGAGCGTGCGAGGGACGATAGCGCGGATCGAGGAACATGCCCTCGAACACCGATCGCGTGACGGCGAAATTCACATCGAGGCCGATGAAGTCCATGAGTTCGAACGGACCCATGCGGAAGCCGCCGATGGCGCGCAACGCCCAGTCGATCGTGGCAGCATCGGCGATCCCTTCCTCGCGAATACGCAGCGACTCACCGTAGAACGAACGTGCCACGCGGTTCACCAGAAACCCCGGCGTGTCGGCGGCGAGCACCGTGGTCTTGCCCCATGCCGTCGCCAGCGCGCGCGCGGCGGCGATGACCGACTCGGACGTGGTGATCGCCGGAATGATTTCCACCAGCGGCATGATCGGCGCCGGATTGAAGAAGTGGACGCCCACCACACGCTCAGTGTTCGTGCACGATCCGGCCAATGCCGCGATGGAGAGCGACGACGTGTTCGACGCCAGGATGGCCGTCGGGGCCACGATCGCTTCGAGTGCGCGTAACAGCTGCTGCTTCGCGGCGAGCTGTTCGACGATGGCTTCGATGACGAAACCGCAAGGGGCGAACGCCGCTAACTGGTCCGGGCTCACGCCATCCACGTACGTGATGCGAGCCATCACGGCATCAGCCTGCTCGCGCGTGAGACGCCCCTTCTCCACGTCGCGGGCCAAGGCCTTCACATGTCCCGACCGCGCGCGCGCGATCGACGCCGGCTGCGCGTCGGCCAGCACAACCGCGTGTCCATGCACGGCCGCTACCTGAGCGATGCCGGCGCCCATCGCGCCAGCACCGACCACCCCCACGACTGTCTTATCCGTGTCCACCGTCATGTCGCTCATGCGCCGCGATACACCGGCGCCCGCTTGTCGAGAAACGCGCGTACGCCTTCCTCGTAGTCGGCCGTGCGTCCCGCTTCGTGCATCGCCTGCGCCTCCACCTCGAGTTGCTCGTCGAGCGAATTGGTGAAGCTGGTCAGCATCGCACGTTTCGTGAGACCGAAACCGCGCGTGGCCTGCGTCGCCAACGAGGCGGCCATCGCCTGCACGGTCGCCATCAGCTCCGCCTTCGGGGCCACGTCCCAGATCAATCCCCACTCCTTCGCCTTCACAGCCGGCAGCTTCTCCGCCAGAAAGAACATGCCCGTCGCGCGTTGCGTCCCCACGAGGCGCGGCACGAAGTACGTGCCGCTGGTGTCAGGGATGAGGCCGAGTTTCGCGAAGCTCTCCACGAAGCTGATATCGTCGGCGGCGATCGTGAGGTCGCAGGCAAAGGCCAGATTCGCACCGGCACCGGCAGCAATACCGTTGACTGCACAGAGTACCGGCTTCTCGATGGTGCGAATGGCGCGGATGATCGGGTTGTAGCAGCTCTTCACGATCTCGCCGATGTCCGGCATCGGACCGTCACCCTGCGGCAGCGCCTCGGCCAGATCCTGGCCGGCACAGAAGCCGCGTCCGGCACCGGTCAGCACGATCGCGCGCACCGCCGCATCGCGCGCGGCGGCCTCGAGCGCCGCGAGGAGCCCAGCCGCCATCTCGCGATTGAAGCTGTTGAGGACATCGGGACGGTTCAGCGTCAGGGTGAGGACACCGTCGCGCTGGTCGAGCAGCAGAGAGGACGTGGATGAGGACATTCCGAAAAATACCATGTCGGGCGCCACGTGCGTGCCGAGACTGGTGCCAGAATATTCGTCCCCGTGCACCAACGTTCCGGATGCGCCAGCGGGCGGGTCGCGCCATTCGGCGGTCCGGCCGCATGCACGGTGGCCGACGGGAATCGACGGTGATGCTCCCGTCAGGGGCTGCGCGTGGGCAGATTACTAGCCTATGCCTGCCAAGTCTGCTGCAAAGAAGGATATCCCGACGACCCGCCCCGGGTTCGACTGGCGACGTATCGCCTATCACACACTTGCGTCTCGCTCGGCCGACGAGGTCGAAGAGACGACGAATCGTCTGCGCAATTCCGTGCCGCGCGAGCATCTGGTGCTGTACCAGTTCTCGGCGCGGGGCCATGATATGGCTCAGGTCATTCTCGGCTCGCTCATGGACGGCCAGCACGACGGCGCGGGTGCGTACTACCGCTCGCGTCCGTTCTTGCTCTCTGTCGGCCTCTCGATTCCTGATGCCTTTGGCAGCCCGCTCGGCCGCGCCGGCGGATTCAGCGACGGCCGCGATATCGGGGTGGTGTGCAACCTGCCGAATCGCGCGGGATGCACGGTGCTGCCGATGTCGGGGGACGTGGGTTCGCAGTACACCCCCGCGGCGGGCTGGGCCCAGTCGATCACGTACCATCGCGACAGCCTCGGCGACGCGAGTTACGCCGGCTGCATGAGCGTCGCGCTTGGCGGTGACGCGTCGGTAGCGACGAGCGGATTCTGGGCGTCGCTGACCATGGCCACCACGCTCAAGTTGCCGATGCTGTTCTACATCGAAGACAATGGTCTCGGCATCAGCGTGCGCAGCGACATGCAGACACCCGGCGGTGACATCGCACGCAATCTCGCGTCGTTCACGAATCTGTTCATTCGCAATGGCAGCGGCACCGACCCGCACGAAGCCGCCGGTCTGCTGCAGGAGGCGGTGACGCACGTACGCAGCGGCGAAGGGCCGGCGCTGGTACGTCTCACGGTACCTCGCCTGAGCGGTCACTCGGGGCCCGACAACCCAAAGGGGTATCGCACCGACGACGAGATCGCGGCCGACCTGGCGCGCGATCCGCTGCCGAAGCTGCGCGACTATCTCGTGCCTGCCGTGATGTCGGCCGCCGAATGGACCGAGCTCGAAGCGGAGGTCGCGCGCGATATTGCGACCGGACTCGAGGAGGCCCGTGCCCGAGCCATCCCGAATCCTGCCACCATCGCGCAGCATGTGATGGCCGACGAGTCCCCTGAGGTGGCCGAGGCGATGGGTGGCTTGTCGCGCGCCGAGCGTGCCGCGCTGCCCAGCACCGAGACACCGAGCGACGGCGGTGAAATGCTCCGCTACGCGGAGGCGATCCGTCGCACGTTGCGCCATGAGTTGGCGATCAATCCCAAGGTCGTGGTGTTCGGCGAGGATGTGGGTCCCAAGGGCGGCGTGCACCTCGTGACGGAAGGGCTGCAGCGGCAGTTCGGCAACGCACGGGTGTTCGACACCAGCCTATCGGAGGAAGGCATCATCGGTCGCGCCGTCGCGATGGCGATCAGCGGTTTGATGCCGGTCGCGGAGATCCAGTTTCGCAAGTACGCGGATCCGGCCACGGAACAGCTCAACAACACCGGCACGATGCGGTGGCGTACGGCCAACCGGTTTGCGGCGCCGATGGTGGTGCGCATGCCGGGTGGGTTCGGCAAGGATGTGGGCGATCCGTGGCACAGCATGAGCGACGAAGTGCGTTTTGCGCACGCGTATGGTTGGCAGGTGGCGATGCCGTCGAACGCGGCGGACGCGGTGGGATTGTTGCGGACGGCCATGCGAAGCCCCAACCCGACCATCTTCTTCGAGCACCGCTCGCTGCTCATGACCGGCGACGGCAGCGCCCGCTATCCGGGTGACGACTATGTGATCCCGTTCGGCAAGGCGCACATGGTCCGTGAAGGCACGGACCTCACGGTGGTGTCGTGGAGCGCGATGGTGCAGCGGTGCACTGAGGCGGCGGAATCGCTCGGCGATCGGGTCGAGGTGATCGACCTGCGTACCATCGCACCGTGGGACCGGGAGGCGGTGTTGGCGTCCGTGCGGAAAACCGGGCGCTGCCTGATCGTGCACGAGGACAACATGACGGCCGGGTTCGGTGCCGAGATCGCCGGTGTCCTCGCGCAGGAGGCATTCTGGCACCTCGATGCGCCGGTGCGACGCCTCGCGCCGATCGATATCCCGGTCCCGTACCACGCGGTGCTGCTCGACGCCGTCGTGCCCACCGTGGCGTTGATTCGGACGGAAATGGAAGCGCTCCTCGCCGTGTAACGACATGGTTGGGGTCGCCGAACCACCCCAACCGTGCCGCCCTTGGTCCCGGGTTTGATCACTGCCCGGACCGGCGATGATGTATCGCGCCGCGCTCAAATGGCTTACGATTCAGAGGTCCTGTCCGGACAATTCCTGGGCGGGCATTCGGGCGATTGCTGTGCCCGTTCTTTGGCACTTACGCATAGGATTCCATGACAAAACGACTGATCGGTCTTTCGCTGCTGACAGCGATGGCGGCGGTCCCTTCGGCCGAGGCCCAGAGCCTCGGTGAACGCATTGAGGTTGGTGCGTTCGGACAGTACACGAAGCTTGACGAGAAGGTTCGCATCGATAACGTGGCCGGCATCGGAGCGCGTGCGGGGATCTCCGTGTACAAGTGGCTCGGTGTCGAAGGCGACATTCAGGTCGGCAGCACCAAGGCCAACCGCGCGCCCAACGAAGACATCACGTACCGCCCGTTCCGCGGTCTGGCCACACTGACCGTTCCGTTCGTTCCATCCAAGAAAGCCGCCCTGGTGCTCGGCGCCGGCTACTTGAATTCAGTCTATTCGGGCCGGAGCACGCCGAACGAGTACGAAGACGGCATGACGGGTCTCGTCGGTCTCAAGCTGTGCTCGAGCGGCCGGTGGGGCGCACGCATCGACGGGATTCTCGACAACAATCCGTCGCCGAACGAACAGAACCTCGACGGCACGTCGCGGAACCTCGGCCTCCGCGCCGGTGTGACGTACGCGCTCCGTGGTGGTTGCGCGACGGTCGAGCAGTTCGACTGGGCGCTCAAGATCGATCCGGCCACGGCCACGATCGCTCGCGGTAGCAACCGTCAGTTCGCCCTGTCGGCGGCGGACATGAAGGCGCGCCCGATCGAGATGCGGAAGGTGATGAACCAGACGTGCGCCTCGAGCGATGCGTCAGTCGCCACGGTGGACAACAGCGCGAAGGTCACGGCGGTGAAGTACGGCACGGCGACGATCACCTGTAAGGGGATCGTGAAGAAGATCGAGCGCTCCGCCTCGAGCACGGTCACGGTGCCGCCTCCGGCGTGGACGCTGACGCTCACGCCGTCCAGCGGTTCCACCGATGTGGGCACGACGCTCTCGTTTACGGCGAAGGCCGTTGACGCGGACAACGTCGATCTCGGCGCGATCACCTGGACCTCGGCCCAAGCCTCGATCGCGTCGGTCAACAACGGTACGGTGACGTGCAACGCCGCTGGGAATACCACGATCACGACCGCGAAGTCGGCCTACGGCAGTTCGCAGTCCAAGTCGGCGACGGTGGAATGCAAGGCAGTGGTCGCGGCGCGTGTGGCGCTCGACGAGACGCTGTTCGACTTCGACAAGGCCATCGTGCTGAAGTCGGGCATGGACACGCTCAAGGTCGTGCTCGACGCCATGATGCGCATGCCGACGCTCCGCGTCTCGGTGGAAGGACACACCGACTGGTACGGCGACGAAGCGTACAACAACACGCTCGCCAAGTCCCGCGCCGCCGCGGTGATGGCACGGTTGCTGAAGCTGGCCGGCAAGGACGCCGCATCGATCAAGGATCGCATCGTGTCGTCGAGCTTCGGCGAACAGTGCATCATTGCGCCGAATGGCGACGCCGATCCCGGCCCGCCGCGTCCGCGCGTCTCGAAGGGCAACAAGGCCGCGCAGGCGCCGAACCGCCGTGTGGAGATCTGGCAGCTGCTGGATGGCAAGGGTGCGCCGACCGCCTGCCGCTCGGCGGACGAGCGCGCCGGTCGCATGCCGTTTGGAGACCTCAAGTAGGTCATGCGGGACTGATGGACCGAGAACTGCCAACGGCTTAGGGGGCAGGAAGGAGAGAAAAAGGGAGGAGGAGGCAGTGTACCGCGCGAGCGGTTGCTGCATCCTCCTCCCTGACGCCCTCCTCCCTGCCCCCTAAGCTTTCGGCCGTTCAGAGCGCCTTGAATTCATCAAACGGCTGGCGGCACGAATTGCACACGTGAATCGCCTTGCACGCCGTGCTGCCGAACTCACTCTGCAGGCGCGTGTCGTGCGAGCCGCAGAATGGACACTGCACGGCCACCCGTGCGCGCGTGAGCGTAATGAGGCCTTGGGGCTCGGCGCGACCTGGCGGGGCGATGCCGTAGGCACGGAGTTTTTCCCTCGCCTCGGGGCCGATCCAGTCGGTGGTCCAGGCCGGTGACAGCACGAGCTTCACGTTCACCTCGTGCACACCGCGGGCGACCAATGCCGTGCGAATGTCGGCTTCGATTTCGCGCATGGCCGGGCACCCCGAGTAGGTCGGGGTGATGGTGATCGTGACCGCATCATTGTGGATGGCGACATCCCGCACGATGCCCAGTTCGACCACGCTGATGACCGGGACCTCGGGGTCCATCACCGTATCGAGGACCCCGTACACCTCGTCTGGACTCAGCATGGGGGGCCGCCTACCAGGAGGCGCCGGGATGCGAGCGCGCCACGATCTGCATGGTCGCCAGCAGGTGCCCCAGTGATTCGGTGTGAAAGCCGCGACGGCCACCACGACGCATGGCGGGATCGGTAGGCAACGTGAGCGTCGCGCGGTGCACCACGTCCTTCACCATCGTGAGCCACAGCGAATGCAGCGCATCGTGATCGATGGCGATAAATGCTTCGGCGGCGACGGCATCATCGACCGCGTCGTGGTCGAAGAGTTCGCCCGTGTAACGCCACACTGAGTCGAGCGCCTGCTGCGCACGTTCGTGACTCTCTTCGGTACCGTCGCCCAACCGCACCACCCACTCGCTGCTGTGGCGGAGGTGGTACTTGTCTTCCTTGAGCGATTTGGTCGCGATGGCGGCGAGCCCTTCGTGTTCGCAGCGCGACAGCGCGTCCCACAACAGCACGCTGTAGGCATCGAACAGAAACTGCCGCACCATGGTGACGGCGAAGTCGCCGTTCGGGATCTCCACCAGCAACGCGTTGCGATACGCTACGGCTTCGCGGAAGTAGGCGAGCGCATCGGCATCGCGTCCCTGTGCTTCGATCTCGCCGGCGAGCGCCAGCAACGAGCTGGCGTGTCCGATCAGATCGAGTGCCATGTTGGAGAGCGCGATGTCCTCTTCGAGGATCGGCCCGTGACCGCACCACTCCGACAGTCGATGCCCAAGGACCAGGCGATCATCGCCGAGGCGCAGCAGGTATTCGAACAGCGGATTGGCCACCGGCGTACTGCGCGGTGCGGCCACCTGGAACGACGGTTCGGTCATCAGCGACTCAAAAGATGCGCACGCCGCGCGGCGCGATATAGAACTGCGGATGACGGTACGGCTTGTCGTTGCCCGGGTCGAAGAACGGACCCGCATCCGACGGCGCCGAGGCCACGATCGCAGCGCTTGGCACGACCCACAGATTCACCGCCTCGCCGCGACGCGCGTACACGTCGCGCGCGTTCTGCAAGGCGAGTTCGCCATCGGGCGCGTGCACACTGCCGGCGTGTTCGAACGGTTCACCCTTGTTGGGCTGCGTAAACACTTCCCAGAGCGGCCACTGACTGTCGGACATGATGGGAATCCTTGCGGTCAGGCCGCAGCCGTAGAGGAACGCCCCTTCTGCTTTTCGGCATAAGCGGACGCGGCGGCCCGCACCCATGCGCCGTCATCGTGCGCTTTGCGACGCGCCTCGAGCCGTTCGCGATTACACGGACCGTTGCCCTTCAGCACTTCGAAGAACTCACTCCATTCGATCTCGCCGAATTCCCAGTTGCCGGTCTCGGCGTCGAGATGCATATCGGGATCGGGCACGGTGATGCCAATGGCGATGGCCTGCGGCACCGTGAGATTCACGAAACGCTGACGCAGTTCGTCGTTGGTCTTCCGCTTGACGCGCCACTTGAGCAACTCGGCGCTATTCGGCGAATCCGTATCGCTCGGCCCGAACATCATGAGCGACGGCCACCAGAAGCGATTGAACGCCTCTTGTACCATCGCCTTCTGGGCCGGCGTGCCGTTGGCGAGCACGGAGCAGATCTCGTAACCCTGACGCTTATGGAAGTTTTCTTCCTTGCAGATGCGCACCATGGCGCGGGCATACGGGCCATACGAGGCCTTCGCCAGCACCGTCTGGTTCACGATCGCGGCGCCGTCGACCAGCCACCCGATCACGCCCATGTCCGCCCACGACAGCGTGGGATAGTTGAAGATGCTGGAGTACTTCGCGCGACCGTCGAGCAACGCTTCAACAAGGTCGTGACGATCAACGCCGAGGGTTTCCGTGCCGCAGTAGATGTACAACCCATGCCCGGCTTCGTCCTGCACCTTGGCGATGAGCGACATTTTGCGACGCAGCGACGGCGCACGGGTGATCCAGTTGCCTTCCGGCAACATGCCGACGATTTCGGAGTGCGCGTGTTGCGACATCATCCGCGTCAGCTGCTTACGATAGCGCTCCGGCATCCAGTCCTTCGGCTCGATGCTTTCGCCAGCGGCGATGCGCGCTTCGAAGGCCGCAAGGAGGGCTGGATCCTCGGCGGCGACAGTCGGGTTCTGGTCCATGTCGGAATGTACCCACCGCAAACGGGGTTCGACAATCGGAGCGCCGCGCTATTTTCTCTGCATGACGACAGACGCTCCCCGCCCCGCTAACAGTCCGGACGGCTACGTCCGTACCGAGATCGCCGACGGCATTGGCCGCATCGAATTTTTTCACCCCAAGAGCAATGCGCTGCCGAGCGCCATTCTGCGAGATCTCGCGGCCGCGGTCACCGCGGTCGGCGCCGACCCATCGGCACGTGTCATCGTGCTACAGAGTGGTGGCACCGGTCCGTTTTGCGCTGGTGCGTCGTTCGACGAACTCACCGCGATCTCGAGTCCGGAACAGGGTCAGGAGTTTTTCAGCGGGTTCGCCCGTGTGATCTTGGCCATGATCCGTGCTCCCAAGTTCGTGATCAGCCGCGTGCACGGGAAAGCTGCCGGCGGCGCCGTGGGGCTGATCGCCGCCTCCGACTTCAGCATGGCGGTGTCCAAGGCATCAGCCAAGCTCAGCGAATTGGCCGTCGGCATCGGCCCGTTCGTGGTGGGTCCCGTCATCGAAAAGAAGATCGGACTTGCCGCGTTCGGTGCGATGTCGGTCGATGCGGATTGGCGCGACGCGGCGTGGGGCGAGCGGCATGGCCTGTACGCCAAGCTGTTCGACGACGTGGCCGCCATGGATGACGCCGTCACCGCACTGGCCACCACGTTGGCCGCATCGAATCCCGAGGCGATGGCGATGCTCAAGCGCGTGTTCTGGACGGGCACCGAACAGTGGGACACCCTGCTCGCGGAGCGTGCGGCGATGAGCGGCACGCTCGTGCTGTCCGCTTTTACCCGGAGCGCGATCGGCGCCTTCAAGACGCGTTAGAAGCGAAGCGTCGCCTTCAGCCCAGCGGGTCCGCGGCGATCAAACCATGGCGCGACGGCGAGGGTGGAGGTGGCGCTGCCGATCGTGGCGCTCCGTGATCGGCGCGCCACGATCGTGGCGCCGCGCTGCGAGCGATTGGCCGACACCACCGCGTCAATCAGGCCGATGACGGCGACGGCAGCCGCGGCGCCCAACCCGGCCGTGAAGAATGCGCGCTCCTGCGTGGTCTGCGTGTACGGCGCGGGGGCCCCGTTCGGATCCACATACGCAATGGTGGTCGTCGTGGTCTGTTGCGTGAACGCCAGTCCCGTCGCCCCGCCGACCGCGGCGAGAACGAGCACGCCGCGCACCGGATGGCCGGTGTAGAATTGCCCGAAACCGGGGACCATGCTGCGGGCGAACGCGACGCCGGGCCGGTAGACCGGACGACGCAGCACTTCGATGGCGCGACCGACCTGCACGCGATCGTCGACCGTCGGCGCATTCGCACGATACTGCTCGAGGTCCTGCAGGGCAGCGGCGCGCGATCCGTTGGCGGCGCGCGCTAACCCCCGATTGAAGTATCCCTCGGACGCCGTCGGCGCGTCGCGCACGACATCGTCGAATGCCCGGATGGCCGCTTCGTAGCTGCCGTCATCGAAGAGGGCGAGTCCAAGTCGAAAGGCCACCTGCACATCGGCCGCCCCGCGTTGCGCGGCGACCGGCACGATCCGTTGCAGGCGATCGCGCACATCGACGGCTTCGCGTCCCGCCGGTGACAGCGAGAGGTATCGGCAGAACTCCACGATCGCGTTCGCCGAGTCGGCAAGTTCCTCATGCGCGCGTCCAAGGTCGTAGGCAACGCGCTCGTCGCCCGGATTGAGGACCGCCGCTCGGGCAAACGCATCGCGCGCGGCCGCCTGATCGCCGATCAGCGCGGCTTCCTGCCCTGCCGCGGCGAGGCGACGCGCATCGGCATTGTCTCGCCTGGCGGCCGGGGCCTGCCCGATCACGGGCAATGCACAGCCGGGAGCCGCGCCCGTGGTCAGCAGACGCTTCGGCGTCAGGCTCGGCGCACCGCTCTGGGCTCGGATCGGCGCGCCGCACATGGCGATGGCGACGAGCGTGACAGTGATGCGACACGCCGTGCGCGCCAGCGGGCGTAACTCAGCGAACCGTGATCGAGACTGATGCACTGATGCCCTCGGAAGTAGCGGTGATGATGGCGGTGCCGCTCCGGACGCCCACGACCAGGCCGGTGCTCGACACGAACGCCACATTCTCATTGGCGCTTCGCCAGGTGATGGTGCGGCCGGTGAGCGGTGCCCCCGACGCATCGCGAAGTGACGCCACCAACTGGACGCTCGTGTTTGTCCCGATCGACGGGTTGTCCGATGCGAGCGTGATCGATGCAACGGCCGGCACACTGACTGTCACGGTACTCGTGGTCGAAATGCCTTCACTCTCGGCGACCACCAAGGCCACGCCGGGTGCCACGGCGGTCACGACACCCGTTGGGCTCACGGTGAGTACGCTCGTCGCACCGCTTTGCCACGCGATGCTGCGTCCGATGAGCGCGGTGCCGTTGGCGGCCCGCGCCACGACCGAAAACGATCGCACGTCGCCCACGAACAGCGACGCCGTCGATGGCGTGATCTCCAACGCGGCGACCGGCAGGGGTATCACCTGTACGCTGGCCAGACCGGTCTTGCCTTCGCTGGTCGCGGTGATGCGCGCGTTCCCTGGTGCAAGCGCGGTGATGACGCCGGCTGCCGTCACCGACGCCACGGCGGGCGCGTCGCTCCCAAAGGTGACCGGGCGATTGGTCAGCACGTTGCCGTCGTTGTCGGTGATTTGCGTTTGCAACGTCAGCTCCGAACCTACCGTGAGCGTGGAGACGCTGGGCGTCAGCGAGACCGCCCCAGCGGCCCGCGCCCGCACGACGACCGTTGCCGTTCCGACTCGACCTTCACTCGACGCAGAAATCGTGGTGGATCCCGGTTGCAAGGCAATGACATTGCCAGTGGCCGTCACGGCCGCGACCGTCACATTGCTCGCACTCCAGACGACGACGCGACCGAGCAATACCCCGCCAGCGGCATCGCGCAGCGTGGCAAGGAACTGGCGGTCGGTGCCCACGGTCAACGTGTCCAGACCGGGCGTGAGCGAGACAGCCTGAATGGGCGGTAGCGTGATCGTCACGGCGGCTTGTGCCGTGCGCCCCTCACACGTCGCGATAATGGTGACCGCACCGGGGGCGACACCGGTCACGGCTCCCACGGCGTCGACGCGCGCGACCGTGGGGTCACTGCTCGACCATGTGATGCGTCGTCCCGCGAGCGTCAGGTTGTCCGCGTCGAGCGGCTGCGCGCGAATCAGCACCGTCCCCCCGACGCGGACGGCGGCAATGGCCGGCGTGATGAGCAGCGAGGCGACCGGTCGCTCCGTGACCGTGACGGTGGTCGTGGCACTCACGCCACGTGCGCTCACCGCAATGCGTGCCGCCCCCGGCGCCGTGGCCGTAACCACACCGTTGGCGGACACCGTGGCCACCGACGCGTCGCTGCTCGACCACGAGAGCGGCGACACCGGCACGGTGTTGCCATTGGCATCCTGGGCGCGCGCACTGAGCGCCACCGTCGCGCCCGCCCGTAGCGTCGGCGCCTGGGGGGTCAGCTCGACGGTTGCAATCGTCGGATCGCCGACGGTGGGCTCCGCGCAGGCGAGCAGCATCAGGGCACCGGCCAAGCACAGCCGACTGAGCGGACGACCGATCCAACACATGAT
>Ga0114970_10002421_pt1 | contig 13942 bp, 12 predicted proteins | sample M_140205_XF_Meta_FD_87030 | JGI IMG/M metagenome (GOLD analysis project Ga0114970, IMG submission 87030) | Freshwater microbial communities from Lake Montjoie, Canada to study carbon cycling - M_140205_XF_MetaG | ecosystem: Environmental > Aquatic > Freshwater > Lake | place: Lake Montjoie... | reverse complement strand
TATTTAAGCATGGCCTTTGGCAATCCCTATGGCGATTTATGGTCGGCGAGCGAAGTCGCTGAGTGGGCCTCAAAGATTGCATCCTTAGGCATCCGAACGATTTCATTATCGGATACGATTGGGAGTGCTAATTCGCAGCAACTGGCCGACATGTTCTCTGAGATACATCATAAATTACCACACGTACAAATTGGCGTTCACTTACATGCAAAACCCAATGAATGGCTTGAGAAAATACAAGCCGCTTATGAGCATGGCTGTAGAAGGTTTGATGCTGCAATGGGAGGATTTGGCGGCTGCCCTATGGCAAAAGATGATTTGGTAGGTAACATTCCTAGCGAAGAAGCGTTCGCGTGGCTTTCAACCCAGCAATCAACTCAACTTGATTCCCAAATCAATTGGGCCAATTTGAAACAGCAAGCCATGATGGTCTACGCTGCTAATCAAAAATAAAAAAATCAATGAGGCAAGTAGAATATTATACCAAATGCTTCTCTGTTTTTAATAATCCAATAATAGTGTCGAGCTTCTGCATTAATTCAGAATTGGCTGAAGCCAACGATTCATGACTCACACCGCCAATTGCAGTACTTACTGGAGTTTCTGCGAAAAGATCTACCATTGTAATTTCTAGAGTTGCACAAATACGCTCCAGTGTGTCTACACGCATAGTGTGCTTCTTTAACATGTAGTGAAAACCTTGCTCACTTAATTCACATCTACGAGCAAGTTCTTTGATTGGAATCCTTTTGGCCGCTGCCAAATTCTTGATTTTGTTGTAATCGAATGTCGCCACAGTGCTATTTTTTTTTAATTGGTAAAACCCACCTCAATCCTACGGAATTCAAGGGGTTTTGCTCTATTAACTGAATCAATAGACCAATATTTTACTCTAACCGTTGGCTAAACAAATCATTGTGACACTTCAATTACCAAGTATTCACAATACATTAACTATCAAATAGTTGGAATTGTCTGCCGATTGTAAAAAGTATAAATTTTACAGAATATTCTTTGTAAAAAAATTGAAGCTCTGTACAAAAAATGGGATGAGCCCTATTTTAGTTTGGCGTTATTGACAATCGATTGCACTAGTTCTTTGTAGTTTTTACCAATTGGTAACTGTTTTGTTCCAATCACTACTGCGTTGTTTTGAATCGCTTCGATATGACTTTTAGAAACAATATAACTTCTATGAATTCTTACAAATCGATCAGCTGGAAGCGCCATCTCCATATTCCTCATCGTTTGCAATGTTACGATACGCTTATCATTTGAAATCCAAATTTTGACATAATCTGCAAATGCTTCAACAAAAAGAATGTCGTTGTATGCAATTTTTTGATGTTGCCCATCCACCTTCACAAAAACAAAATCGGGTTTAACACTTACATCATCATTTGTACCTCGTTTTATTGAGATATATTCTTCCAAACGTTTGATGACTTTTTCCATTCTCTCTGGAGAAATCGGTTTGAGCAAATAGTCCAATGCTTCAAACTCAAATGCATCGGCCGCAAAATTGGTATGGGCTGTGGTGAATATTACTGCATGGGGGGCTGGATATTGATTTTTCACCAAATCTAAGCCCGTCATGCCCGGCATTTGAATATCCGTAAACACTACATCAACTTGGTTTGATTCTAACCATTTCATCGCTTCCCCTGCGCTTGAAAACGTATTCACGATTTCAATTCTTGGGTAATTAACCAAATGAGATTTCAATACTTCTAAGGCCAAAGGCTCATCATCGATGAGAATACTTTTGATAGGATTAGTCGGCATAATTTAAATCGATATTTAAAGTAACGCAATATTCTCTTTGGTCGTTTGATATGATCAATTCATGCGCCCCAGAATAAATGTAATTTAACCGTTTTTTTAAGTTCTCTAGCCCAATGCCACCCTGGGTTGATGATTGGTATTCGATGGGTTTTGAGTTTTCGACAAATAGGCTATATCCTCCCACCAACGATTTGCCAGTAATTTTCACCCACCCCTCTTCCATTGCCGATTGTGCACCATGTTTAAACGCATTTTCAACCAAGGTTAGAAACAACATCGGTTCAATCAAATAATCCCGGCTGGGCTCCTCCAAATCAATTTCAACATTAACTCTGTCGCCAACCCTCATTTGTTCTAAGGCCACGAAATCATTGAGATGCTGTAATTCTTTTTGCAGATCTACCTTCCCTTCCCCAGTTTCATAGAGCAGATAACGCAAAATATCGCTCAAGCGCAATACGACTTGGGGCGCTAAATCACTTTTGATTAATGTCAATGCATATAGATTGTTCAAGGAATTGAATAAAAAATGGGGATTAATCTGCGTTTTAAGAAACTTCAATTCCGATTGTAGTTGCATTTTTTGCAAATCTCTTTTCGATTGTTGATCGGCATACCAATCTTTCAAAAACTTGAACGTCATTGAGAGAATGATACTAAACAGCAATCCCAATCCAATCAGAAATAGGAAAAATGACGACCATACTACACTTTGAATCTCTTGATTTGCAACCAACGAGTGGGTTAAAATAGAAATCGGGAAAGACGCTGCGCTAATCAGAAGTAAAATCGCAACAACGTAAGAAACATAGTTTCGGTTTAGCAGGAAACGAGGCACGAGGTAATATAGATTGAAGTAAACGACTATGGCGTGGGTAGCTAAAATTGGCAATTGTCGTAAAATAGAATCGCCCCATGAATTTCCTATTCGAATGACAGCAGCAATGATTACTGCGTAGATTAACCAAAATAAAATATGATAGAGTTTATATTTACTTAAGACTTTCTCAGACTTCGAGAATAACAGGTGAAACGGCTTCTGTGATCGTAAAGGCATTTCGTTTTTGAAGTGATTACTTCATTTTTTTGATCAATTCAAATCCCATTTCTAGCCATTTAGAGGGGGCTACCATTTTAGGACTTAAATCGAAAAATTCAAATAATACACTGTGGTTCAAATGGGCATTGGGGGTTGACTTAGAGAAATAAGCTTCCGCCGCAAAAAAACCAACCACATTAATTGTGACTAAAGTTGCGATAATGGTACAATTCTTTTTCAATCGTTTATCCATGATTTTCTATTTGGCAAATTTGGTGCCATAAAGCATTGACGATAAAACGATAATTTTGTTACATTATTTTCTAAAAAAATCTCTAATTAATTGAGATTGAAGACCCAAGACCAATGAGTCCGAGGGCGTTTTTAATTGAAATGCATCCATAAATAGAAAATGACGGTAACCACTAGCGGCCAAGACGGCCTTGTTATCTGTGAAAGAAATTGCCATTCCCGGATGATTTGCGTAAATCATATTTCTTGAAAATGGCGTTTTGGCGGCTTTACCTAGCAGCTGCTCTGTCAAGGTGGCATAAATATCGGTCTGACTCACAATCAAATGCGGTGCTACTCCCCTATACATATCTCTTATTGGCCCACCGGTAATCATCAATGGAATTCGGAAGAACTCTTGTTCATAATCTTCTGTCTCGGGTAATCCGACCGATTTCCCATGGTCGCTAACAACTACGATGACGGTGGAGTCGTATAGATTTGATTTTTTTAATCCTTCAATGAGTTTCCCGATGGCGGCATCGGAGTATCGAATCGACAATTTAAGTTTTTCCGCTTCAGGTAGGTCTTGATTGTCGATAACATCATAGGGTTCATGACTGCTAATCATCAACCATGAAGCGAAGAAAGGTTTTGGTAGATGGATTAGGTCTATTAATAGGCGATTCGACATCGTTTCATCATTCACACCCCACTTGGAATCTTGGTCGTTCGGATAGGTTTTAACATGTTGGAATCCAATAAACTTAAGGAAGGTTCCCATGTTTGCGAAATCTGGATCACCACCGTAATAGAAATTGGTATTGTAGCCTTGTTTCGCGAATTGTGATGGCAAAAACTGCTGATGTAATGCGCCCCATTTGGCGGGATCTAGCAAGATGCCTTTTACTGGCTGCGAAGGGTAACCACAAAAAATGGCCGCCAAACCTTTATCGGTGCGATCTCCGGCGGCATAGGCCTTCTTAAACCACATTCCGTCTTGGGCCAGGCGAAGCAAATTGGGCGTAATGGATTCTGAAGGATCGCGTTCTAACCAATGTTCATTGATTCCTTCCAGCACGATGAAAAGCACATTTGAACCTTTTCGGATGATTTGGGGCATTCGTTTCAGTCCACCAGGAAAAGTATCGGGTCCCATGTATTTTTCTAGTGCATTTTGTTCTATTGCGCTCGACATCAGGGCCGATTTGATGTTTTGGTTTAAGGTTGGTTGCTGAAAGGCGTGAACCAGGTTCCACAACGAATTGGTTGATAGGGAATTATAAAGAGAACTGTTGGTTTTCTGTGCGCTGCCTAGGCCTAATGGGATTGAGTTGATTCCACCGCGAGCTCCGATGATTAGAAGACAAACCAAAGGGAGAATAATCCACTTTGATTGAAAATTAGACATCAGTTTGTTGTGAACTGCACCAATCAGTTTGCCAAGAATAACTACTAGAGTTAATAATAGCAGGAAGAAAATAAGTATGTAAACGAGATCTTTTGAGCTTAGTGAGTTTAATATTTCCTTGGGATAAGAAAGGTAATCCAATGCAAGTCGATTGATTTTACAAGACCATGTTTTGAGCAAATAGTAATCAATAAGAATGACTGTAGAGTGCAGGATTAGGAATATCCCTTGAAATATGGCAACGAGCTGGGCTCTTTTGGGAAGGAGCAGTAGGAGGCAAATGGAAAGTGTGTAATAGGATGAAATTGAGATGTCTTGCAACAAACCGGCAGAAAGTAGGATTGGCTTAATTGACGGAGCTACGGATGGTTGTAATTGGATGTTAATGAGTAGGGTTCGGCCGAGCCATTGCGATAGCAATGCAAGGCCGAACGAGAACGTAGCCATCAAAAAAAAACCGTTCAAAAACGGTTTTTTTTTGATGCTATCTAATATCCTATTCAAGGATTAATGACAATTTTTGTTTGATATACCCTACCCGATTCATCCTTCACCGTAGCAAAATAGATACCTGCCCACGCTTCAGACAAATTGATCTGATTGCCTTCAAATGTGATCGGAATTAATTTGCCTTCTAAGGACTGCAATCTGGCTTCAACAATATTGTTGATTCCCATCACATTCATCACACCTTTGGCGGGATTGGGATAAAAAACCACTTGCTTAACCGGTAATTCCTTATTCCCGCTCAATACAACTTGAATGTAATTGGTTTTTAATTTCTGGTCATTACCCGATGTATTCGTTGCCTTGAGTGTTACTGAATAACTACCCAATGCATTGAATTTTACATCCATATTTCTCGATGATGCAGTTGTTGCATTCATCAATGTATATGTTGTTGGTGTTATTGTCCATAACCAAGAAGTTGGGGAATAATCACTCAAATCCACCAATCGAACAGTTTGAGTTGTCATTGGATTGACAATATCTGCGGCAAAATCAACCACCGGTTTTGCATCCGACAAACTAGAAACGTTGATATAGTTGGATTTAACTACCTGTGTTTTGTCTGCAGACATATTGGCTCCCACAAAGGTTATCGTATATGAACCCACCGCACTGAACGAAACAAAAATGCTCTTGTCTGTCAACTTAGAATTGGATTGCAAAGTATAGGTATTGGGTGAAATCGCCCATGAATACGAAACGGTATTATTACTACAAGTGGAGGTTAATGCAACTGTCTGAGCGACGTTAACCGCCGTTTTATTAGCAACAAAATCAACAACTGGCGGATCTTGAAATGTCAACCTGCGAATTACATTATTAGTAATATCAGTAATAAAAAATGCAGAATCAGCCTTTCGATATGTAAACAATCCCATGTAACCGAATCTGGCTGTCTTTGCCTGACCGTCTACGTACCCCACAGTTGATGCTTGACCTGCGTAAACTTTCAACGTAGTGCCATCAAAAACTTTGATGCAAGTTTCGTCAGCGATGTATATATTTCCATTTGCAACAACTACATCGGTGGGCATGTTCAATCCTGAAGAAATCACGGTGGTTACTTCGTTCGTCTTTAAATTCAATCGTTTGATTTTTTTATTGTTCCGATCCGCAATCAACATACTATTATCGTTTTCCAAGAAAATGCCCGATGGAGCATAAAACATCGCATTGCTACCAACACCATTTGCATCACCAGACGTTTTTGCCTTTCCTGCGATAGTTGTTACTTTACCCGCCGAAATCTTACGAATCACTTCATTTCCAAAATCGCAGATGTACATTTCACCCAATGAATTAATTTCGATGTCCGATGGTGAACTAAAATATGCATCGGCAACTAGACCATCCTTGTGATCACCCGTAAATGAATAATTGCCAGCAACAGTCGTAAAAACTGTACCATTGGAAACATTCACAAATTGCGTTCCTTTTCTGATGAGTGCGTTATCAGTATCTACAATGTAAAGATCGTTTGTGTTCTTGTTAACGCATACGCCTGAAGGCATATTAAATCGACTCACGGTTGAGGTACCATTATCTACACCAATGGAACCTGGCTGGGTAGGGTCGCCCAAAAATCCGCCGCGAATACGACTTAGCGAACCATCCAAAATCATGACATTGTGTTGGTCCGTCACCCACATGCGATTGTTATTGTCAACGCAAATACCCATGGGCATTGAATATAATTCATCGGCTAAATTGTTGTTTGGGGTGGCGTTATAATCTCCGCTACCCAAATATTGCTTTCCAGCATAGGTCTTTACATTCTGACCCGAGAGTTGGAATGAAACGGCAAATGTGGCTACTGCCATTAAAATTGTCTTTTTCATCTTTATAACTTTTCTAAAGTTTGATTAATATTTATTTCGATTTCTTCAATTACATTATCATAAGAACGTCGCTGCAACGAATTTCCCGTCATTGCCTTATACAATTCCTCGTAGCGCTCAGTGATACTATTCACAAATGCATCGTCCATTGTCGGCATGATCTGACCTTCGAGTCCTTGAAAGCCATTGGCCATTAACCATTCGCGAACAAATTCTTTACTCAACTGCCTTTGAGGCTCACCTTTTTCTTGCAATTCGTTATAGGTATCGGCATAGAAGAAACGACTACTATCGGGGGTGTGGATTTCGTCAATCAACATAACTGCATCATCCTTCAAGCCAAATTCGTATTTCGTATCAACCAGAATCAGTCCTTTTTCAGCAGCGATTTCTGCCCCTCGCGCAAACAACTTAAAAGTGATATCGTATAACTTATCCAAGCGATCTTTTGAAACGATGCCTTTTTCTAAAATCTCATCGTAGGTGGTGTCCTCATCATGACCGCTGGTTGCTTTAGTCGCTGGCGTAATAATTGGCGCCGGCAATTTGTCATTCTCATTAAGTCCTTCGGGTAGAGTATTTCCGCACAAAATTCTACCGCCCGACTTATATACTCTCCAGGCATGACCCGTAAGATAATTTCTAACCACGAACTCTATTGGAAGCGCATCGCATCGATGCCCAATGGTTACATGTGGATCGGGTGTACTGATTTTCCAATTTTGAACGATATCCGAAGTCCTATCTAAAAACAAACTCGCGATTGCATTTAGCACTTGACCCTTGTATGGAATGCTTCTGGGTAAAACGTGATCAAACGCTGAAATTCGATCGCAAGCCACAATCACTAGCAAATCGTTTTTAATTGTATATACGTCTCTAACCTTACCGCGATAAAATTGGGTTTGATTATTAAAATTATAGTTGGTTGCCGTGAGTGCGTTCAATGACATGTAATTAGTTGATAGCAAAAATAACTACCTAAATTTTATTGCTTTCCGAATCTTTTTCACATTCCGTCTCTCGATCATAGGCGTGTACAATTTCCTTGACGAGTCTGTGTCGAACTACATCATCCGTATCCAATTGAATTTGTGCAATTCCCTTGATATTTTTCAACAACCGCAGGGCTTTGCCGAGACCACTTTGCTGTTTACGTGGCAAATCGATTTGAGTGAGGTCACCGGTAATTATGAGCTTTGCATTGGGACCCATCCGCGTTAGGAACATTTTAAGTTGAAGGTCTGTACTATTTTGTGCTTCATCAAGAATCACATAACAGTTATCCAGGGTCCGACCTCTCATGAAGGCCAAGGGGGCAATTTCAACGGTCCTGCTTTCAACCATACTTTTTAGTTTGTCGTTTGGAATCATATCCTCCAACGCATCGTACAGCGGACGCAAATACGGATCGATTTTTTCTTTTAGATCACCCGGCAAAAACCCAAGATTCTCCCCCGCTTCTACGGCAGGTCTTGTCAAGATGATTCTGCGAATTTCTCTTTCTTTCAGCGCCAAAACCGCGATAGCGACCGCCGTGTAGGTTTTGCCCGTCCCCGCCGGGCCTATGGCAAAAACGATATCATTGGTACGAGCGGCATTCACCATTTTTACTTGGTTTCTGGTACGGGCTTTAATTTGCTGACCTCTGGTACCAATCAACAATACATCACCGGTACCGATCAATGGCGGGCCACCCGTGTTTTCCGGTTTAACCACTTCGATGCCTTCAAGTGCTTCCAAGACAATATGCTCATTAATTTCTTTGCTCTTGAGGAATACTTTCTCCAGATGTTTCATTGCTAATTGAAACGCATCCATGGAGGCCTCATCACCAAAAATCTTGATTTCATCGCCCCTTGCTACAAATTGCAACTTGGGAAACTTCGACTTAATAATTGTGAGATGTAAGTTGTTTGGCCCATAAAACTGTTGAGGGTCAATGACGTCGAGGGTGTAAATTCTTTCAGACAATAGCAGTGGTTTTTAACTATACAAACCTAAATGAAAATCACATCTCTAGTTGACCCTTTGACGTTGCATTGGCAATAACTTTTCACCATAATATCAACGAATACAGAAAACCACACTAATGTAATTTATTAATAAAATCATCCGTCCATAAATAAAAAATACACTATAATTGCGATATTTGAGGACCAATAATAGCAACGAATCCAATGAATAACCGTAAATATCAATTTGTTTTTATAGTCGCAGTTGTACTATTTACAGCATGCAACAACTCTATTGACCCAAAAAACGACCCTCGATTTGATGGCAATAGGGCCATGGTAAAACTACTTGATAGTCTGAATCAAAATGCTGATCCAGATATTAACTATTATTTAAGCGGTAGACGTGCGGCTCGAATGATTGAGAAAAAACACAACTATACGAATCCAATTGATATTATTCTTTGGGAAGCCAAGTACTGTTTTGAATTGCTTAACGCGGGAAATACCCAGGAAAGTATAAAAACATTAACCGCCATGATTAATAATTACCAAGGTGGACCTGAAAAAGCGCTGAAAGATCCTGAGTTTAAAGTTGTTTTTGATTTATTGGCCGTTGGATATTTAAGAATGGGGGAAAACGACAATTGTGTATCTAATCACAATTCAGCAAGTTGTATCCTGCCATTAAAGGAAAAAGCTTTTCATAAAAACACCAAAGGTTCATTGAGTGCTATTGAAGTATATACCCAATTGCTTCGCATTTATCCTAATGATCTACAGAGCAAATGGTTGATGAATATTGCCTACATGACATTGGGCAAATACCCTGCGGAAGTCCCTAAAGAATATTTGATTCCATTTGATGCCTTGGACGAAAAAGTAGAAGGCTTTACCCCATTCGAAAATTTGGCGGTGGATTTGGGCGTGGATGTCAATGGATTGGCTGGAGCAGCAATGACGGAAGATTTCAATAATGATGGTTACTTAGATATTTTTTGCTCTTCCTATGGATTGAACGACAACGTAAAATTGTTCATGTCTGATGGAAAAGGAGGTTTTGTTGATGAGACAGACAAGGCCATGTTAATGGGTATTACGGGGGGATTGAATGCCAAACAGGCCGACTTTAACAATGATGGATTCATGGACATTTTGGTATTACGTGGCGCTTGGCTTGATAAAGGCGGTGAATGGCCAAACAGTCTGTTAAAAAACAATGGCGATGGCACTTTTAGCGACATTACCATTTCGGCGGGTATTTTGAGTTTTTGTCCAACCGAAACTGCATCCTGGGCCGATGTCAATAACGATGGATTGCTTGATTTTTTTATTGCCAACGAAAACAATAACGACAATCAATATCCTTGTGAGTTATATATCAACAACGGCAACGAAACATTTTCAAATGTGGCTAAGGAATGGGGCTTGGCCGGAAATTTTGGATATGCAAAGGCCGCTATTTGGTCTGATTTCAATAACGATGGTCTGCAAGACTTATTCATCTCTTGTTTGAACTACGACAATAAATTATTCATGAACCGAGGCAGAATTGGGAATTTAAAGAAATTCAAATTTGAGAACATCGCCGATAAAGCGGGGGTTACATTGCCTAAACAGAGTTTCCCTGCCATTGTATTTGACTATAATAATGACGGATTAGAGGATATTTTCTGCACCTCATTTCCTGCCGAGAAGTTATCGCATGTAGGTGAAGAAGCAGCGTTAGAAATACTTGGAAAGCCCAGCAACGCTGAAAAATCACGACTTTTCAAAAACAACGGAAACGAAACCTTTACCGATGTAAGTAAAGAGATGAATCTTTGGAAACAAACTTTTGCGATGGGATTCAGCTTTGGCGACATCGACAACGATGGCTGGTTAGATATTTACGCAGGAACTGGGGCTTTTGAATTCACTTCATTGGTGCCAAATAGGGTTTTCAAGAACATGGAAGGAAAGAGATTTGCAGAGATTACGCATTCATCGGGAATGGCGCATTTACAAAAAGGACATGGGATTGCTTTTGGTGATTTGGACAATGACGGCGATCAAGATATTTACACAACCTTGGGAGGTGCTGTAGAGGGCGATAATGCCCATAACGCATTGTTTGCCAACCCAAACCACGTCAACCATTGGATAACCTTGCAATTACAGGGAACCAAAGGTTCACGTGATGCACAAAATAGCAAAGTACAGATCACCGTTTCAACACCGGCTGGTTCACAATCTTATTACCACGTAGTTGGATCAGGTGGGTCATTTGGTGCCAATAGCATACAATTAGAAGCCGGATTAGGCAAAGCATCGAAAATAGAAAGTATTGAAGTTTGTTGGCATGGAAACCCTAAAAACAAGCAAATTTTCAAGAACGTAGGAATGGACCAAATCATCAGATTGGTAGAAGGAAAAGGTGAAATTGAAAAAACAGGCTATAAGGCAACTCCTCTTCAAGGTAAAAGCGGCGGTAATAGTTGCTGCAAATAATCAATCTATTTATTGAGATCGATTCAACCACGCACGGTCTGTTTATATATTTGCATAAGATTCCGCGGAATCGAAACCTGCAAATATTTCCTAAATCATGAATTCACAGAACCTAAACTCCACTGCCATTATACATGTGCTTTGCGATTTTAGTGTTGAATCCCCAGATTATACTGTCACTCAGGCCCGATTGGCTAGAAATTTCCCAAATAATAAAGCCATCATCAGTCCCCAGCCATTCAAAAAAGGACATATTCTAGGTCAGTCCGTTTTCTTACAGCTGGTTGTACCCGAGTTCCCTGAAGGAAGTATCCATATTTGTCGCGTTGGAACTATGAGTAGAATGGCACCAAGATTTGTATTGGCAAAATGGAATGGGTCATTTTTCCTTGCGCCCGACAATGGATTGTTACCACTTTACTTCAACAACGACGATATCGTCTATTATAACATCAATCCAAGTGGCTACCAAGTCACCGATGCAATGTCTCAGATTTATATCCCTGCGTTGCAAAGGTTAATGGATTCGAATTTCGAAGTTGATGGCGTTTTTGAGATTAAGGAAATGATGGTTCGATCAGCACCGCCAACGCCTACCCTTTCAAACAACGTAATGAATCTCACCGTGCTGTATAACGACTATTACGGAAACGCCTATTTGAATATCAATCGGAGAACCTTTGAGGAAGTAGGTCAAGGCAGGGCATTCAGACTCAGAATCAGTCATTCAATGGAAATCAAGCAACTGAGTAACGGCTATAACGACGTGATGGAAGGCATGGAACTTTGTTTATTTGGATATGGTGACATAATGCAAGTGGCTGTAAATGCGGGTTCAGCCGTCCAATATTTGAGTTTGACTGAAGGAAGAAATATTTTACTCGAATTTGCGCCATGATTCACCGCATCGTTACAATGACATTCAGAGAAGACGAAATTGATTCGTTTTTGGAAGTGTTTGATGCGTCAAAAATTCATATTAGAAATTTCCCAGGGTGTCTGGGTTTAACGTTACTTCAAACAACCGACAAGCCCTTTCAAATGAGCACCTTTAGCATTTGGGAAAATGAGGAGGCTTTGGATGCTTATCGACATTCAGAATTGTTTAGGTCAACCTGGGCAAAAACGAAAATTCTATTCGCCGAAAAAACCGTCGCCTTTTCAAACAATGCAATTCGCACCATCGATTAATTAAGCCATTTCCCTGGATTTAGAATATGATTGGGGTCGAACGTATTTTTGATTCCGTGCATTAGTTTAAAATGCGTCTCTCCAAATACAATGGGGAGGTAATCTTTTTGTACGAGCCCAATTCCATGTTCACCGGAAATGGTACCACCCACTTGTTTGCAATATTCAAAAATTTCGACAATTGCTTTGGGGATTTCTACTTTCCATTGCTCATCGGTTAGGTTGTTTTTGAGAATATTGACATGCAAATTACCGTCGCCGGCATGTCCGTAGCAGACAGATTGAAATCCGTATCTAGACCCAATTTCTTTGACCTTTCTCAACAGCATAGGCATTTCGGAGCGAGGCACAACGGTATCTTCTTCCTTGTAAGGAGAAATTTGTTTCACTGTTTCACCAATGGAACGTCGCACTTTCCACCATTGGGCAGCAACATCAGCATTGGGTGAAGGCAAAATTTCGATGGCATTAAATCCATCCAATATTTCATATATCCCTTCGGCTTGCTCAAAAAGGTCGTCGCCTTCAAATCCATCAAAGGCAAAAAGCAAATAGGCTTCGGCGGATTCATGGATTGGAAATGGGGTTTGCGTCGCAGTCATTGAAATCTCTATTCCATATTTCTCCATCAGTTCGATGGCACAAGGCTTAAATTTAGACAACAATACGGCATTCACAGCGGAAGCACAATCTTCGAGGTTTGAAAATGCTGCGAGCAACAATAACTCTTGTGTTGGTTTTGGGATTAATTTCAAGACTGCTTTTGTGATGACGCCCAGCATGCCCTCACTGCCAACCATTAAATGTGTTAGAGAAAATCCCGTAGAGTTTTTCAGGGTATTGGCACCGGTCCAAATGATATCCCCAGTGGGTAAAACCACCTCCAAATTCAAAACATAGTCGCGCGTAATTCCGTACTTCACGGCGCGGGGTCCCCCCGCGCCGTGAGCCAAATTCCCCCCAATAGAGCAACTACCCTGAGAGGCGGGATCTGGCGGATAATATAACCCGTGGGCTTCCACAGCTTCCTTAATTATGGCATTCACAACCCCTGACTCAACAGTTACAGTTAAATTCTTGGTGTCGATATCCAATATTTTATTCAACTTTTTTGTACTCAAAACCAACCCATTCTGAACAGGCAAACAAGCGCCCGACAAACCTGTGCCCGCACCTCGAGTATACACCGGGAATAAATGCTGATTACAAATTTTGAGCAGTAATGAAATTTCTTCCGTAGAACGCGGAAAACAAACAATGGCCGGTGGAAAGTACAGATCTTCTGTATAATCAGAACCATATTCCTTCATATCGAGGGAATTTGAAATCAATTCAAGACCTGGAATTGCGTTTTGAAATTCTAAAATGATTTCCTGTATGGGTTTCATATTTTCACATCACTGCGGGAAAAAACAATGATATCCACGCAAGATAAAATCTTAGCACGAATAATACGAACTTTGTGTATTACAAGCCCATAACTTATAAATCC
>Ga0114970_10002415_pt1 | contig 13955 bp, 8 predicted proteins | sample M_140205_XF_Meta_FD_87030 | JGI IMG/M metagenome (GOLD analysis project Ga0114970, IMG submission 87030) | Freshwater microbial communities from Lake Montjoie, Canada to study carbon cycling - M_140205_XF_MetaG | ecosystem: Environmental > Aquatic > Freshwater > Lake | place: Lake Montjoie... | reverse complement strand
GGTTCTATTAGATACCTTGAAGCAAGAAGAGTTTCTAAAAGAAAAGAAAGTGATATAGCTTATAATGACGAATTAAGGGCGTTTCCAATGACTGTTGAAGAAGCATTTAGAGATGAACTTGACAATGCATTATTTAATGTGGAAAGAATAAACGAACAGATGTCTTTTAACTTAAACAATGACATTGATAAAACATTAGTTAGAGGAAACTTTTCTTGGAAAGACGGAATAAAAGATACTGCTGTTGTTTGGAATCCAAGTTCAAACGGGAAGTTCTTAATAAACTGGATACCAGAAAAGTCGTTACAAAACCAATATGAAATGAAAGCTGGCTGGTCTGGATATTCATATACACCTCTAAATGATGACATTGGAGCTTTTGGATGTGACCCTTATGATATATCTGGAGTTGTGGATTCAAAGTCAAAAAGAAGTACAAAAGACAATGATAATTCTGGAGGTTCAAAAGGAGCTTTAAGTGGCGTTACTTGTTTCACTTTGAAAAATGCACCATCAAATTCCTTTTTTTTAGAATATATATCTAGAACTCAAACAGCAGAAATTTTCTTTGAAGACGTTCTGATGGCTTGTGTATTCTACGGTATGCCGATATTAATAGAGAATAATAAACCTCGTTTACTATACCATTTTAAAAACAGAGGATATCGTAACTTTGCAATTACTAGATTTGATAAAGCTGTTAATAGATTATCTGTTACAGAAAGAGAGATTGGTGGTATTCCAAACTCATCTGAAGACGTAATTCAAATGCACTCATCTGCAATAGAAAGCTACATAAATAAAAATGTAGGTATAGTTAATGATGAAGGAGACTTTGGGTCAATGGCTTTTAATAAAACATTACAAGACTGGTTAGAATTTGATATTAGAAAGAGGGGGAATTACGATTTAGGTATTAGTTCTGGATTAGCTTTGATGGCTATAAACAGACACTCGTATAGAACTCAAGCAGAAAAGAAACCTATAACAATAAACTTACACAAATACGCATAGATGAAGCCGACAAAAGACATATCTGTTATTATAACAAATGCTGGATTGCCAAGACAAAACGATCCATTCTCTGAAAAGATAAAACCAGAGTATGGTTTGAAAGTTGGTAGGGCTATTTCTTACCAATGGTTTAAAAGAGACAATGGAACTTGTAGATTCTATTCTAACAGAGCTGAAGTAATTAGACGTAGAGCTTATGCTCAAGGTATTCAAAATACAGCTAAGTATAAAGATTCAATGAAGCTTAATGGCGACATGTCTTACTTGAACCTTAACTTTAGTCCAATTCCAATCATACCTAAATATGTAGATGTGGTTGTTAATGGTATTAATGAAAAAGAATATAATGTAAGAGCTTTTTCTGTAGACCCAGTGTCTTCAGACAATAGAATATCATATCGTAAAAATATAGAAAGAGATATGAACGCTAAAGACTTTCTTTTAAAAGCAAAAGAGACTTTAGGTGTTAATGCATTTAATACAGATCCAAATGAACTTCCAGAAACAAAAGACGAACTAGATATTCACATGCAACTTAAATACAAGCCCTCTATTGAGATATCTGAACAGATGGCAATAGAAACTGTATTTAATGAAAATAAGTTTAACCTAACTACTAAAAAGAAGTTTGTTAAGGATTTAGTTGTTTGTGGTCTTGGAGCTGCTAAACATAGATTTACAAAATCAGAAGGAGTTAAATTAGAGTATGTAGATATAGCTGACTTTGTTCATAGCTATACTAAAGACCCTTACTTTTCTGATTGTTATTATTTTGGTGAGTTTAAAAATAGTTTAATATCTGAAGTATATAGAGACTTTCCAGACTTGACTGATGACGATAGAGAAAGAATACAAAGCATAGGTTCTTCTTGGAATAAGTATTACTACCTTCACGAGAATAATGCTAATGATGCATTTAAAGATAAGGTTGGTTTATTGTATTTCAATTATAAAAGTACTCGTCAAAAAGTATGGAAAGAAAAGAAAACCAAGAATGGCGGTAAGAAAATAATCCAAAGAGATGAGAGTTTAAATGCTTCTAAAGATGGATTGTATGATGTATTGAAAAAAGAAGAAGAGGTTTGGTTTGAAGGTATAATGGTGTTAGGTACTGATATAATCCTTAAATGGGAAGTAGCTAAGAATATGGTTAGACCAAAATCAAACTTAAACAAAGTAATGTCAAACTATGTAGTATGCGCTCCATTATTACACGAGAGTGGACACATTGATAGCTTAGTAAATAGAATGATTCCATTTGGAGATGAGTTACAAATTATAAATTTAAAAATACAGCAAGTACTTCAGCAAATGAGACCAGATGGTCACGAGATTGACATAGAAGGAATTGCACAAGTATCATTAGGTAATGGAAATAAATATGACCATACAGAAGCTATTAATATGTTTATGCAGACTGGTTCTATTCTTACACGGAATACAAATGTCGGAGGAGAGTTTAATGGTGGTAAAAGAGTCATACAGGAAATTCAAAGTACTGGTTTCTTAAGTAAGCTTACAGCACTTACAAATCAATATCAATTCAAACTCCAAATGATACGAGATGTTACTGGAGTTAATGAAGCTAGAGATGGCACTATGCCAGATGCTGATTCATTAGTTGGTCTTCAAAAAGTAGCAGCATATAATTCTAATGTAGCTACAAGACATTTACAAGATGCTACGTTCTACATTGTTAGAGGTATTGCTGAATGTATAGCTTATAGAATATCTGATGTATTAGAGTATAGTCCTTTAGCTGCTGATTTAATAAATAAGATAGGTAGTACAGCAATGATTGACCTTAAAGATATTAAGGATTTACATTTGTATGACTTTGGAATATTTATAGATTTAGATTTAGATGAGGAACAAAAAGCAAAATTAGAATCTGATTTAAGTTTAGAAATACAAGCTGGGACTCTTGGTGTTGAAGATAAGTTTGCGATATTAAATATTAGGGATTATGGATTAGCTTATAGAGTATTATCTATGGCTAAAAAGAAAAGAGCTAAAGATTTGCAGAAACAAGAAATGGATAAAATTAAAGCCAATCAAGATTCTCAAATACAAATATCTCAAGCAGCATCTCAAGCTAAAGCACAACAAGCACAGATGGAAGGTCAAATTAAAATGCAAGTTCAACAAGCTGTTAATCAAGGCAAGCTAGACGAACTTCAGAAAGAGGCTGAATTGAAAATGCAGTTGATGGCTAAGGAGTTTGAATACCAAATGCAAATAAAGCAAAGAGAGTCTGATGTATTACATCAAAGAGACACTGTTAAGGAAGATAGAAAAGATGATAGGACTAAATTACAAGCTACTCAACAATCTAAAATGATTGATCAAAGAAGCACAGACAAAGCGCCAATAGATTTTGAGTCAGATGGTATGGATGGTCTTGATGGTTTCAGACTATAAATATCGTTTATAATTATTATATCTTTGCAAAAATTTTTATTATATTAAAGTTAAATCTAAAAAAAGTAAAATATGAGTATGTTTAAAACAGTTGATTACGAAGACGAACCTTTAAATCAAGAAGCTTTTAATGACGAGCAAGTTGAAGCTCTTGTAGAAGAAACTACAGAAGAGGTTACGGAAGAAGTTACAGAGCAAGTAGATGAAGAGGTATCTCAAGAATCAAAACCAGAGCTAGATGAAGATTTAGTTAAGGAATATTTAAAAAGTAAATACGGAGCTGAATTCGATTCTATTGATGATTTAGTTAAATCTAAAGATAAAACTAACGACAGAAAGATTCCAGAAGATGTAGAAAAATATTTAGATTACAAGGAGAAAACAGGTAGGTCTTATTCAGACTTTATGGAGACTCAAAAAGAATGGGACAAAGAAGATCCTAATTACGTTCTTAAAAAATACTTATCTGAAAAGAATCCTTACTTAGATGCCGAGGAGGTTAATGAGGAGTTCGAAGACAAATATGTTTTTGACGTTGATTACGATGATGAGAAAGATATTAAAACAAAAAAACGAGAGTTTAAAAAAACATTATCTGAAGCCTTAGATTATTTTAATGGACAAAAGGATGAATACGCAGTAGCAAGGTTTGACGAGAGCGTAATCCCAGAGACATATAAAGAAGCTAAAGCAATGTTAGATAATCTTAATGTTCAACAAGAACAAAGTCAGAAAACTCAAGCTAAACAGCAAGAGAATTTTGTTAATTTGACTGATAAATTATTTTCTGAAGATTTCAAAGGTTTTGATTTCAACGTAGCGGGAAATAAAATGACCTACAATGTTCCAGACGTGGTTCAAGTTAAGGAAAGTCAAAAAGACATTATGAATACGATTGGAAGATTTGTTGATGCAGAAACGGGGATGTTAAAAGATGCAAGTGGACATCACAAAGGGCTATATGCTTATGCTAATGCCGATAAACTTGCTGAACATTTTTATGAGTTAGGAAAGTCTGATGCTATTAAGTCAGACATATCAAATTCTAAGAACATAGATATGGGTCAGAAAGAAGTGGGTTCAACATCTAACGCATCGCCAAAGATGTTCAAATTATTATAAACGCTTAAAAAAATAAAAAAATGGCGAATAGCATTTTATCAGTTCCTGGAGTAAACTTTACTCCTAGTCCAAAAAAAGAAGTTACTTCTTCTAACTACTTAGAAGCATCTAACTTTAATTTCACAAACCAGTACATGCCTGACTTGTACGAAAAAGAATTCCAATCTTACGGTAATCAATCTGTAAAAGGTTTATTGGAAAAAATCGGTAGCGAATATGCTATGTCTTCTGACCTTGTAAAATGGACTGAAGAAGGTCGTTTGACTAAAATCTACAAAACAGCTACTAGAACTGGAAATGTATTCTCTGGAACCTCTCTTGTAGGTCACTCTGTTAGAGTAAACGAAACTGTATTAATTTACAATACTGTATCTGGTATTGAAAACATTGGTGTTGTAACTTCTGTTGCTGATGATAATTTCACAGCTTATTCTACTCTTGCTGCTGGATACGGTGTTGGTACTACTGCTAGTCAATTAACTATCTATGTATTCGGTTCTGAATTCAAAAAAGGAACTCCAGGACAAGATACTTCTTTAACTACAGATCCAAACATCTTCGAAAACAAACCAATCATCATCAAAGATGTGGATATTGTTAACGGTTCTGACATGACTCAAATCGGTTGGATTGAAGTTGCTCCTGAATATGGTGGAGGTTACTTATGGTACTTGAAAGACAGAGCTAAAACTCGTCAACGTTTTGATGACTTGTTAGAGATGTCTATGGTTGAGGGCAAGAGAATTGAAGTTGCTTCTGATGCTTATGTTACTGGAAAACTTAGAGGTACTGAAGGTTTCTTCGAATCTGTATCTAAAGGTAATATCTTTGAAGGTACTATCTCTGATATTGAAACAGATTATGCGCTTATCATCAACAGACTTGACGCTCAAGGAGCTATTGCTGAAAACATGATGTTTGCTAAACGTAACCAAGACCTTGCATTTGACAAAGGAATGGCATCTATCAATGCTATATCTGGTTCTGCTTACGCTGGTGGTCAATCTTACGGTTTGTTTGGAAATGATGTTAACATGGCATTGTCTTTATCTTTCAAATCTGTAATGTGGGGCGGTTATACTTTCCATAAAACAGCTTGGAAATACTTGAATGATCCAACTAAACGTGGAGCAATCACTGGTCTTTCTTCTATCAATGGTGTTATCTGTCCTGCTGGTTCTATGTCAGTTTATGATAACGTATTAGGAGCTAACACTACTCTTCCATTCTTGCACATTAAATATCGTTCTAACTCTGGTGAGGATAGAAGATATAAAGCTTGGGTTGTCGGTGGTGCTGGTGGAGCTACAACATCTTCTTTAGATGCTAATGAACTTCACTTGTTATCTGAAAGATGTCTTAACGTAATGGGAAGAAACAATTTCGTATTATTGAAATCTGCTTCTGCATAGTAGTTGCATTTTTATAAAAGTCAAAGGGGAGGTAATACTCCCCTTTTTCTATATAACATAATTTGTATCTTTGCAAAATATCGGTGATAATCACCGTAATAAAATAAAATTTTAAATAAAATAAAATGGCAACAGTAAAAAAAGCTGCAATTGTAGAAGAAGTTAAAAACAAAATCTACATACTTAAAGATGGTTCAAGACCATTAACGTACACTCTATCTAATCGTCATAAAGGAGATCTCCCTCTTCAATATCATGATAAAAAAACAAATACCTTAAAACCAATGAGGTATGCTACAAACCAAGAGAGTGTATTTATTCCAGAACAAACAGGAGAAGTAACATTAGGAAGTATTGTATTTGAAGAAGGAGTATTAGTTGTTCCTCATGGAAATCCAACATTACAAAAATTTATGGACTTACATCCAAAGAATGGAATGTTATTTGAATTGTTTGATCCAGAGAAAGAAGCTGAAGAAGAGTTGGTAGAATTAGACCTACAGTTTGAGGCTGCTAAAATTGTTAGGGAATTAAAACTAACAGAGCTTGAAAACATTGCACTATCTATTTACGGAAGTGAAGCAACTAAAATGTCTAGTTCAGAAATGAAGAGAGATTTAAGGATTTACGCTAGTGATTATCCAGAGATGTTTTTAAAGTTAGCGAACAATGATATGATTGGTCTTAGAGGTTATGGTATTAAAGCTGTATCAGAAGATATTTTAAGATACGATTCTGCTACTGGAAGATTCTATAATGGTAAAGATATTGTATTAAGCGTTCCTCACGGAGAAGATGAATTTGATTCATTAGCAAGGTACTTTAAAGGTAAAGAAGGTCAGCTATTATTAGACTTTATCAAAGCTAAATTAGATTAGAAAAATCGCCTTATTATTCATTGGCTTTAATAGTGCGTAACTTGAAAGGGGTAATTAATTTTATCCCTTTTTTTATGTAAATTAATCACTTTTTTATTTTCGTATCTTTGCAAGAAATAAACTATTTTTATAATGATAGATAAGGTTAGGAGTACGGTATTGTTCTTTATGAGCAAAGATGGTAGAGGGTATCTAACTCCAATGGAGTTTAATTCTTTTGCTGAAATGGCTCAGCGTTCTATATTTGAGGAAGACTTTTTCTCGTATAATAGACTTATTCTAAAGCAAGTAAATAGACTTACTGGTGGAGAGTTCGCTGATTTACCAAAAAATTTAAGAGAAAGAATAGATAGATATTCACAATATGCACCATTGTCTAAAGCTTCTGGCACTTGGACTTATGCAGCTACTGATGTGCATAGAGTTGAAGGATTAATGTATAACACCATAGACATAGAGGAGGTTTCTAAGTTAGATATAAACAAACTAACGAATACTCCACTGGTTTCTTATTCAGTTTCATATCCAGTTTACACTAGAGTAGGAACTGGTTTTAAGATATTTCCAGATAATATAACTGACAATGTTCAAATGTATTACCTAAGAACTCCTATAACTCCTAAATGGACATATGTTACTGTGGCTGGAAATCCAATATTCAATGGTTCTCCATCTTTAGGATACCAAGATTTTGATATGCACGAAAGTTGTTTTGAGGCTCTTGTAGCAAAGATTTTATCTTATGCTGGTATTTCTATCAACTCACAAGAAATAGTTAATTACGTAACACAACAGGAGCAATTAGATGCTGCTAAAAAACAATAAGGCATGAGTAATATAGTAACATTACCTCCAATAGATTATTATGAAGATCCTAACGAGAACTGGGGTGGGTATCAATACGTAACAATAAAGGATATTGTAAATAGATTTATGCTTACCTATGTTGGCGATGACAGAATACTTCCATCTTCAACAAAAAGATACCAAGTTATATATCATGCTAAAAGAGCATTACAAGAATTAAACTATGACGTACTTAAAGAAATCAAAGCTATGGAGCTTGAGCTTGGAGACACATTGCAAATTATTCTTCCAGGTGATTACATCAATTACGTTAGAATATCTTATGTAGATCAGAATGGTAGATTTCATCCATTAATTGAAAACAGAGATACTACAATAATTACAGCTCCGTACTTACAAGACAATCAATTTAACATATTGTTTGATGAAGATGGTTACCCATTAGAAGGTCAAAGTTTAACTGACATTAACTCTAGAAGTACAGACTTAGGAAATGTTAATCAATACTCTGGTTGTCAAGGCGGTTGTGGAGATTCTTCTTGCATTAGCACTGGATGTGGTGGACCTAATTATGGAGGAGCTAATTACGGTCTTGATACATCAAAAGCAAATAAGAATGGTACATTTAATATAGATAAAAAATTAGGTGTAATACAATTTAGTTCTGATGTTAAATATAGCACTATAGTTTTAGAGTATATTTCTGATGGTTTAGAATCAAATGACGAAAGCCAAATTGAAGTTCACAAATTAGCAGAAGCTTGTTTGATTAATTACATAGCTTGGCAAATGCTTCATACTAAATACAACGTGCAAGAATACATAGTAAGCAGATTTAGAAAAGAATATTTCTCTCAGTTAAATAATACCAAAATAAGAATGGCTGATTTGAAAGGTGAGAAAATAATGCAGTTATTAAAAGGTAGAAGAACTTGGTTAGCTTAAAAATATACAAATGACTAAAATATCAAATAATTTCCTAATAGGTACAGTAAATAAAGATTTAGATGAAAGACTTGTTCCTATGGGTCAATTAACTAATGCTTCAAACGTATCTATAGTTACATCTGAGGAAGGTCAAAAGGGAGTTGTTAAAAATGCTTTAGGTAATATTAAGAAAACCACAGTAGCATCTACTTTTGGAATTACAAATCCAAAGACTGTAGGCAAGTGTACTCTCCCATCTAAAAGTTTAGTTTATAATTTTGTATGTGGAGACAACTACGATGCAATAATTGAATACGACGCATTAACAAATTCCTCTGCACTTATTTTAAAATCAGTTGTATCTACTGGTGCTTTGAACTTTTCTAAAACAAAAAGAATAAAAGCATCTGACATTATTGTTACTGGAGAAGGACAAGGAGATTTGATGGCGTGGACAGATGGGGTTAATCCACCTAGAATAATAAACATAAACAGATTTAAAACTATATTTTCAGCAACACCTTCATATGTAGTTACGTCTTTAGAAATAAGCGTTATAAAACCAGCCCCTATATATGCGCCTACATTAGCGTTAAAAACAGTTTCTACTACTGGTATTAATTTTATAAAAGATAAGTTTTTAAGTTTTGCTTATAGATATAAGTACAATGATGGATACTATTCAGCTATATCTTCGTGGAGTGAAGTTGCTTTTACACCGAATAGTTTTGAGTTAGATTATCAAACATACGAAAATAACGGAATGTTAAACTTGTTTAATGCTGTTGATGTTTCGTTTTATACTGGAGATAGAGATGTTATTGGTGTTGACTTATTATTTAAAGAATCAAATAGTAACACGGTATATATTATAAATAAATTTATTAAAAGTCAACAACCTGGATGGTTAACAACTGGCGAAATACAGAAGTATGAATTTAGTAAGAGTAAGGTTTACTCTGTATTGCCAGAAGCTCAATATTATAGAAATTTTGATAATGTCCCTTTATTAGCTAACGCTCAAACAACTATAGGTAATAGATTATTATATTCAGATTATACAGAAGGAAGAGATGTAGGTAACATAGATTTTACTGTAAGTTCTTCAAATACGCCTCTATTTTCTGATGTAATAACAGATACAACTGTTAATTATATAAACGCAACAAGTTACTCAAACTTAGTTGATTTTGAAGAAGGTCGTTATGTTAGTGGAACTGTATTAACATCACCTATTAATTATTCAACAAACACATTATCCACCTATCAATTAAACGCAACATACCAAACTAGATTCACATTTACAATAACTCCATATGCTGGATACACATCTGCAGTATATTCACTTAGAGTTGTTAAGGTTTCAGATTCCTCAGTAGTACATTCGCAACTAAATAAAACTGGAACTAATTCATTTGTTTTTAACAGTTACGGAACTACTCCTCAATACAGACTATATGTTGATGGGCCTGTACTATATGATTTAAAAACTAATTGGGATATATATCAAGTTGTTAATGGTATAGTTTATCCAGATCCATTTTCAAGATATGAATTCAATGCTGTTCGTCAACTTTCATTTCCTGCAAGTTCTGGTTCTGATTATACACAAGGAAATACAATAATCAAAACATCTTGCGCATATGATTTTACTGGTTTTCAGTTTAAATCTGGAAAACAATTATTTTTTAATTTTAAATTAGACTCGTCACTTGTTGAGTGGACAGCAGAATGTACTTTTAGTTTTATATTAACTAGTGATTATTCTAGTTTATCTGATTTTTACACTAATTCTGATTTTAAATATCAACTAGAAAGTGGGTTTTCTAATTTATTTAGGTACAATTTTTTATCAAATGCATCTTCAACAATAGTATCATATAGTGGTTTTTCAGCACCTACTCCAGTTGGATCTGTATTATTGGTAAAAACTCCTAACGTAGCATATACTATAACAGATACAAGTGGAACTGTAGCAGAAAGTAAAAATGAATTTTACTTAATAAATGACATTTCCCTATATGCATCTTTATCTTCTGCATACAGAAGTATGCATAGCAATAGGGACTATGAGGTTTGTATGATATATTTAGATGCAGAAAGTAGGAAAACCACAGCACTAGTTTCTAACACAAATACAACATACATTACTCCAGAAAATAGTACTAATATAAACTTATTAACTGTAAATATAAATCATACTCCTCCGTCTTGGGCTAAGTATTATAAATTTGGTATTAAACAATCTAAAAATCAATATCAAACAATATATGCTAACCTAGTTTATACTGATGGTATTTATAGATGGATAAATATAGTCGGAGAAGATATAAATAAAGTAAAGGCTGGTGATATGTTAATTGTAAAGTCTGACATGAGTGGACCTAGAAAAGATACTTTGCCTATAACTACAAAAGTATTAGAAGTTACAAATAATGTAAGCAATTTTATATCTGGAAACTACATAGGAAGTAATGAATTGTTAGAAATTCCTGGTACATATATAAAAATAAAACAAGGAGATTTTGACTTAGACATAGATCAATCAGCTTTCGTTGAATTTTCTGGAAGTGCTGGAGCTAGATACCCATACTCTGGGAATTACAAAACAACAACAAGTCCTAACTTTGGGACTATTACTGGGACTACGTATACTCCATATGCAATAACAGCTGGAACTTCTATACAAATGAAAGTTCGCACCTATGCTTATGGCTCTATAGCTTTTGACGCTGTTTTTGAAATAGATACTCGTGCATATGCTGATTATGATAACATAAAATCATGGTTTGAAACAGAAGTACAGCCTTTGAGTAGTTGGGAGCTATTCGCTGTTGAAACTGGAGCGAAAGGTGGTTTAAAAACATCTAATGGTTACGGATGGAACATGGATGGTACAAAACCAAAAACGTTCTGGATAATACCAAAGAGAGATGGTACTGCAAGTAGAGACGTGTATTCTTCAATAAAAATAAACGTAAACTTTTCTAGTGGAGATTTAATATTTGAAACAGAACCTACATTAGAACTTAATACTCCATACTTCGAAACTCCAGAAGTTTATGCAATAACATCAGGCGCTCACCAAGTAGGAACTCATACATTAAGTAGAGCATTCAACTGTTTCTCATTTGGAAATGGAGCTGAAAGTTATCAGATAAGAGATGCTTTTAGTGGTAAATCATTTTCTATTGATAGTAATCCAACAGCTGTTTCTGAGGATAAATACAAACAAATAAATAGATTCTGTGATTTAACTTATAGTGAAGTTCTTCAAGAAAGTACGAATATAAATAGGCTTAATGAGTTTAATTTATACTTAGCCAACTACAAGGATGATATGGAAAAATCATTTGGTAGAGTTACAAGTATAAAAGGATTCGATACCAATCTTGATGTTATACAAGAAGATAAATACTCGGTTGTTTATTACGGTAAAGACTTGTTATATAATGCAGATGGAACAACCAACTTGCAGAAGATACCACAAGTATTAGGACAACAAAAAGCTTTAGATGGAGAATTTGGCTCTCAGTTTTCAGATGGGTTTGATTTCTATGGTTACAATAGATTCTTTCCAGATGTAAAGAGAGGTACTATAATGCAGAAGTCTAATCAAGGAATAGTTCCAATATCTAATTTTGGTATGAATTATGACTTTACAAAACTATTTAGAGATAATGTAATAAATAACATTATAGGTGAGTATGATCAACACTTAAATGTATATGTAATAAATATAAAATACAATACAAATCAGTTTGTAACTTGGCTTTATTCTGACGATAGCAATGGATGGGTAACAACTCAAACATTTAACCCAGAAGATATGTGCAGACTTAATGGAGAGTTTTATTCATTTTATGGTGGTGATATTTACAGACACAACGATAGCACTAATTACAATACGTTTTACGGAACGGTATATGATTCATCATTCTCATTCAATATGAATGTTGAGCCTGGAACAAGAAAAATATTTAGAACTTTATCTACAGAAGGAACTGATGCTTGGATAGCAAATTGTATTACAGACCAACAAACAGGGCATATATACGCTGCGGATTACGAAACAAAAGAAGGTGTTAAATATGCTTATATAAGAGGCAATGACACTTCATTGATTGATACTGCAACACCATCAGTTCAGGGAATTGGAACTATAACCTCTATATCTGGATTAAATGTAATTACTGGAGTTTCTGTCCCAAATTTAGTGAATATTGGAGACGCAGTATATACATCTTTAATGGCGTATATAGGGAATATTACAGCGATATTATCCAATGGCGTTACTTTAAGTTCCGTAACTGGTTTAACTGCTGGAACTTTTATTATATCGGTTAAAGGACAAAGCGCAGAAACATCTGGTTTATTAGGATATTACATGAATGTAACATTAAAATTAACAGATAAAAACACTAGGTCTGAACTATACCAAGTTAACTCAGAGGTATCTAAATCTTTTATGTAAAATACATTATCTTTGTAACTATGAAAAGTAGATTTATTACAACAGAAGACTATGATACACTTGTAAAGTGGTGGAAGTTCTGGAGGTTTTGTCCTCCAACACAGGAAGTACTGCCAGACAATGGGTTGTCAGGAATTGTTGTGACAGATGATGATGATAGACCCGTTTGCGCTGGTTTCTTATACTATACAAATAGCCCTATAGCTTGGATAGAATTTATAGTTAGTAATCCAGAAGTTAAAGATAAGACCATACGACATGACTCATTGGTTTTCTTAATAAAAGAACTTAGCGGAATAGCATTGATAAACAATAGAAAGGTGATATATTCATCTTTAAAAAACGAAAACCTCATGAACAAATATGTTGAATGTGGTTTCCAAAAAGGAGGAAGTAATACAACTGAAATGATAAAAAGTACATGGGAGTAGCAACAACAATGGCGATTATAGGAGGTGTAGCATCTGCTGCACAAGCTGTAAAGGGCGCTCAAGAAGCAAGTGAGGCAAAATCTGCATTAAACAATTTGAAACTACCAGAGTGGCAGAATCCTTATGAGAATATGCAAGTATCTACTATGGGAGCTGACTTACAAATGCAAGAATCTCAAAGAACTGCTGCATCTAATATTGAGGCATTACAAGGCGCTGGTGTTAGAGGAATAGTTGGTGGTGTGGGTAGAGTTCAAGGAGAACAACAACAAATGAATCAACAAATAGCTGCCGACTTAGATAGACAACAAAAAGAAATTAATCAACAGTCAGCACAAGCTCAAATGCAAATTCAAGGAGTTGAAGAACAAAGATATAGAGGTGATGTTTCGGCATTGTCTTCACAAGTTAATCAAGGAAACCAAATGATGTGGACTGGTATCACTGGTGTTGCTCAATCTGGAATGGC
>Ga0114970_10002414_pt1 | contig 13963 bp, 13 predicted proteins | sample M_140205_XF_Meta_FD_87030 | JGI IMG/M metagenome (GOLD analysis project Ga0114970, IMG submission 87030) | Freshwater microbial communities from Lake Montjoie, Canada to study carbon cycling - M_140205_XF_MetaG | ecosystem: Environmental > Aquatic > Freshwater > Lake | place: Lake Montjoie... | reverse complement strand
TTTTCGAGGCGGTTCATGGATTGCGGAGCATAACGAGGGCGGCACCAGTTTCACCACGACAAAGTGTGTGCGAAATGCGGCAGGGAAAGTGGCTGCGGCTTTAGCTGCATGTTTTTAGTTTGTGTCCGCAAATATCGGACAATCACCCAATACCCGCCTTGACATAGATTTGATGGAGCCGGACAATCTCCGGCATGACAAAGACCCAAATCCAAGTACCCGAAGAACTGTTTCGCGAACTCAGGCACTTCGCCAAGCAACGCGAATGGTCCCTGGCGGAAACCTTCCGCCGAGGAGCCGAGCTTTTGCTCCAGGTCTATCCTGAGCCGCCGCCAGCCGATAAGGCCGTGTGGACGCCGCCGACCTCCAGCAAGGTGGGATGGAAAGGCTTGAGCGCCGCCCAGCTCCGAGATGCCGCCTTTGCCGATTCCGATCCGCGCCTCGCCTGATCCGTCCACCCCGCCGTCATGCTCTCCATCGACGCCAACATCCTCCTCTACGCCTACAGCGAGGCCGCGCCCGAGCATGACCGCGCTCTGGCCTTCATCACCGCACAATCGACAAACAAGAATGTGGCCATCAGCGAGTTCGTGCTCACCGAGTTCTACCTGCTCCTTCGAAATCCTGTCGTGCTGAAGAAGCCTTTATCGGCACAGGACGCCGTGCAGGTCATTCAAAACTATCGCCAGCATCCCATCTGGAAGACCCTCGGCTTTCCGCCCACCAGTCGGGAGATCCACACCGATCTCTGGCATCAAGCAGCCACGCCAGGCATCGCCCGCCGCCGCATCTACGACACCCGCACCGCCCTCTGCCTCCGCGCTTTTGGCGTGACCGAGTTCGCTACGGCCAACGTGAAGGACTTTGAGGGGTTTGGCTTCAAGAAGGTTTGGAGCCCGATTTCGAAAGCATGAAACACTCGCTCTAGCCGCTATGCTTTCCGAATAAGAGTTCGAATACCATCTCGTCCAACACATCAAGGCTTGGAATCCTTACAAGAAGCCTAAATCAATTCATCCAGCTTTGACTCAGCCGTTGGAGAAGCAGCAGGAGATTCTCGATGCGGCAATGGTTCTCCCTCAAAATGTCACCACAGATCGGATGCACTCTCAAAGCAGCCTTGCCGGCCTCTTACTGGAGGCACGTCTGCCAGTCGCTGACGAACTGATGGTATCGTGGCTGGAACGCCACGCCGATTGGCATTCGTTCATTGCTCTTCCTTTGGATGGCCTGGTCGCATGGGTTGAGCACAGACAAGCATCCAATCCGTTGTCGATAAGACTGCTTACCTGTCTTCGGGCGCATCATCCCAAGATATCCAAACGAGCCACGGACAAGAATCACCGCAGCTTGATGCATGGGATGGCTGTGGCATTAGGTTTGGTCAGTGATGATGTCATTCCTGGCCCCAAAGACGCATGGACCGCGAAAGCTCTGGCATGGCGCGACTCTCTTCCCGACAAGAACAAGGAGACATGGGAAGCATTGCTGAAGCTTGCCAGCACCCAAAAATCCTCCACGCCCTCCAAATTCTATCTCAAGAACGCAGGTGAACTGGTGGCTGCTTTACCTCAGTTCACCATGATCATGCGCGACATTCTGGAAGCTCTGGGACGTGATGGACCAGTCGGCGGGACCTGGAGGGGATATCCTTCTTCCATGAAGAACCTGCTGGATGATGACTACACCGACCTTTTGAGGCCTCTAATCTGGCTTTGTGCCCCCGATGCCGTACTAACCGATTCACTTCGGGATGCCGCCGCGCGATGCTCTACCAAAATCAAAAACATCGGCCCTCTTTGTGCCAAGATTGCGGCAGCTTGTGCTGACACACTCAGTCGTCAAATGGTGGAGACGGCAACGCCATCGCTTTCGACCCTTCAGAGTGCTGTGAAGCACAAATCGACCCGAAAGGCATTAGCAAAGGCAATGACCGCGGTCGCAACCAAGGCAGGCACGGGATGGAGCGAGCTTGAGGAGCAGCATGTGCCTGATCACGGATTCAAAACAGGTTATCGGATCGACTTGGTTACTGCCAAGCTCACCTGCTCCCCTCCGGTGCGCCTGAACTTTTGTGGTGTGCGGATGGTGCCGAGCCTCAGAAGACCGCACCAGCCAGCATTCAAAAGAATCACCCCGATCAGATACAGAAGATCAAGTTGCTGCTTCGTGATGTCAAAAAGACCCACCGAGCGCAAGTGTTGCGCCTGGAGAGGCTGATGTGCGAAGGTCGCGATCTGCGGTTCGAGGTTTGGCAGGAATACTACCTTGATCATCCGATCGTGGGCACATTGACTCGTCGCTTGTTGTGGAGGTTTGGCAGTGAGCTTTTTCACCTTGGCCAGAATCCGACCGCTTCGGAAAATCCGAACGGCAACACTCTTGATGGGCGCGCTATCGTTGGCTGCGATGGAATGACCATTCGTCTATGGCACCCTGCGGAACTAAAAAGCGACGAGCTCAAGCAATGGCAGAAGTGGGCGCTACCACATCGGCTGATGCAGCCCTTTCAGCAGGTGTTCCGAGAGGTTCATCACGCTGCAGATGGTCCCGACACCACAGATGACCGTCGCTACCAAAGTGAGCTTCTTCACCAAGGTGCCTTCGCTGCGCTCTGTCGTGAGAGAGGATGGCTCTACAGCTTCCATGGGAGCCCTGAGCAGTTCAGTCCTTGCATTCATTATCCCCGCTTAAACATGCGTGCGGTCATGAATATCACCGAAGAGGCAGACCCTCAGGGCAGAGCTATCATCTGGCTCAGAATCGCAGACATCAAGTTCTACCATGCAGACCAGATGATGGCCTTACATTCGGTGCCTGCCGTGATTTATAGCGAGGTTATGAGGGACATCGGCCTGTTCCTCACAGCTACCAGGGCGACCAACGATTCCGGCTGGCGCAATACAATTCCCCGCGCGGAATTGGATAGCTAGCTTCCATCGAAGCAGGAATAGCATTCAAGCCCAAAGGCCCCTGGCTACATCAACAGCAGCTAAACCTTCCAAAACTCGATGCCCACGAGCGTGTTCGACAGTTCAGGGAACTCGAAGGTGAACTGAGCGTTCGGCGTGAGATCAGCGGCAAAAGCAATCAGGCTGAGGAGCGGGCGGTGGAGTTCATGCGCGAATGTAAGGCTCGTAGTCGAAGAAGGGATAGTCGTTTTCAGGGACAAAAGCGGCTTCCGCTTGAGTTGGATCTTCAGGCGCAGCCTGCACCATGACAGGCACGGCCACGGCGGCAGCGACGGTGCCTTTGATCGCGCTGAGGAGCGCCTGGCGGCGGGTGAGGGTGTTGGATTTGGTGTTCATGGGATTGGGAGTGTGGTTCAGCCCTCTGGGCTGATCAGATGAGTCCAGAGGACTCAACCACATTGGAATCAGCCTTCGCTAAAGGGGCCGCCATTCTGCTTCGCGAGGGCTTCACGCACCTTCACGCCATCGATGGTGCCGACTTCGCTCTTCGACTTCATCGCGAGCGCGGCGGCCGTTCCAGCGGCTTCGCCGAGGGCCATGGCCGTGGCGGTGACGCGACTGGAAGCACTGGCCTCGCTGCTGGCGCTGTGGCAACGACCAGCGACGAGGAGGTTGCTCACTTTTTGCGGAACGAGCGTGCGATAGCTGATGTCGTAGGGCTTGGGCTGGAAGCCCGAGCCGGTGAAGGGCTTGTCGAGCGTGGTCTCGGGCGGATGGATGTCGAGAAACCAGCAGCCGGTGGCGATGGCGTCGTCGTGGCGTGTGGTCTTTTGCAGATCGTCGAGCGTGAGCACGTTCAGGCCCACGATGCGTCGTGTGTCGCGCACGCCGATGTAGGGGCCGCTCATGATGTAGTAGCTGTTCTCAAAGCCCGGCACCTTCGTCTTCCATTCGTTGAAGATGGTCCACGCATCCTTGCGGCCCTGAATCTCCGCGCGGGTGAAGTCGGCGGCGTCTGTGGCATCGGCAGGCACACGTGTGGCGTGGACGTAGCACTCGTCTTTGGCAAAGGCGAAGATGAGACCCGGACCGTAGAAGTTTGGCAGGCGGCCTTCCTTGTGCGCCTCAATGAGCACCTTCTTCGCGGCTTCTCTCGTCTCTTTGACGGGCGCCACATTGCCGATGCGGAAATGCATGGTCAGCGGCATGAGCGGCGTGGATTTAATCGTCGGGCAACCGGCCCAATGCGCGATGTCGCCATCGCCCGTGCAGTCGATCACCTGACGTGCCTCCACGCGAGTGAGGCCGTCTTTGTTGGCGATGATCACCGCCGAGATGCGACCTTCCTTCACCTCCACATCGCAGGCCATGCTATGATAGAGCACCGTCAAATGGTCACTGTGCTTCAGGATGAGCTCATCGCTCAGCAGCTTGAACTCTTCGACATTTGGAATCCACACACTGCCCCAGTATTTGGTGATGAGGTCCGGCCGCAGGTCGTCGATGTGCTTCGCGCCATCCTTGGCCACGCCGAGCTTCTGCAGCAACTCCAGCGGGATGCCTTTCACGACGAAGCGCCCGCTCGGCTTGTCGATCAAGCCATCGAAATACGGCAAACCGACCGTGGTGATGATGCCGCCGGAGAAGCCTGCGCGTTCAATGAGCAATGTCTTCGCGCCATTGCGAGCGGATGACAATGCCGCTGCGATGCCAGCGCAGCCGCCGCCGCAGACGAGGACGTCAGTTTGGATGGTTTTCATGATTCGCAATCATAACCGAAGCCGGTCGGCAACCACCACGACAAAGACTGTGTGAAATGCGCCTTCGGCTCAGGGCTTGGCGACACCCTTGATGCTGAAGTCGTCGTAGTTCACGTCGATGCGGTTTGTGGTGAGACTCACGACGGTCTTGTGATCATGCGCGACACCGGGCGACTGGAAGCTGCCGACGACCTTGCCGTCGATGCTGGTTTCGACCACGTCGCCCTGCGTGCGCACGGTGAGCGTATGCCACTCTTTGAGTGAAACCGTGGTTGGTAGCGACTTCGTCCACTTGAGCATGTTCGCCTTGTCTTCAGCGGTCAGCGTGGGCGGTACCGCCTTCTTGCGCTCATAGATGTCGTTGCTGAAGGTGCCGGTCTTGGCATCGGCCACGACTACTGCCTTCGGATTCACCGAGATGCTGCAGATGTGCCCTGCGTGCGAGCCTTTGTAGTCCCTGTCATCAAACCAAATATTGAAGCCCTTCGCCTGATCGCTCACGAATTGGAACTTCACCGACACTTCCAGATCAGTTTCAGGTGCGATTTTGATCACATCCACCGCCGCATGATCCGACTCCGGTGCGGTGATGCCTTTGAGCACCCCGTCCTTCACGACGCTGGAGCTTTTGTAGTGGCCCCAGGCCTTGCCGAAGCCATCGGCGGTGAAATCATCGGAGAAAATAACGCGCGGGTAATCGGCGGCAAAGGCGGTGGTGCAAAGAAGTGCGGCAAACAGAAGAGTTGGTTTCATGGGGCGTGAATAACGCCCCACAAGACACAAACCTTCACCAAACTCACACCGGCCTCAGCACGCTCTTTACGACCTCGCCTTTGTGCATCTTATCAAAGGCTTCGTACCATTCGGTCACGGGCCAGACGCCGCCGATGATGGGTTTTACGTCAAACTGACCGCTACTCATGAGGGCGATGACGCGTTCCCAGATGGGCCAGTTGTGACTAAAGCTACCTTGCAGGGTGATGTTCTTCTGCACGAGCGGGTCCATGTTGAAGCCGAGCGGTTGCGGCCCCCAGCCGACTTTGGAAATCCAGCCCGCAGGGCGGACGATGTCGAGTGCGATCTTGAGCGTGACGCTGGCGCCTGCGGCATCAATGACACCGTCGCAGCCGAGTCCGTCGCGTTCCATGGCCCAGGGTTTGGCATCGCCGATGATGACTTCGCAGCCGTAGTGCTTGCGGGCGAGTTCGAGACGATGCGCATCCTGTTGGAGGCCCACGATGGCGACTTGAGCACCACATTGCTTGGCCATCGCTGCACAAAGAATGCCGATGGTGCCGGGTCCGAGAACGACCACGCGGTCGCCAGGCTCGATGCGGGCGTTTTTAACGACAGCGTTGTAAGCGACGCAGCAGGGCTCGGTGAGACAGGCCAGCTCGAAGGGCAGATGATCCGGAACATGATGCAGGATGCGGCTGGGCACGAGCACATACTTCGTCATCGCGCCGTTCACGCCGTAGCCGAAGCCCTTGCGGGTGTTGTCGAGGTTGTAGAGGCCGCGGCGGGTCATCGGGTTGTCTTTGGAAATGATCGCGGCGGTCTCGGAGACGACACGGTCGCCTTCCTTCCAGCCTTCCACGTCTTTGCCGACCTCGATGATGTGCCCGCCGAACTCATGGCCGAGCACCACGGGATAATTCACCGGCCAGGAGTGATCGGCGGTCCATTGGTGAAGATCGGAACCGCAAACACCGACATTGGCGACTTCAAGGAGCACATCCTCGGAACCGATGATGGGCTTTCCGATCTCACGGATTTCGACGGAGCCTTTTTCAGGCGCGAAGTTGACGACGGCGGCAGATTTCATGGTGGTGAGAGGCATCATACGCTGCGCCAACAGATGTCCACCACGACAAAGAGTGAGTGAAATGCGCCAGACACCTCTTTACATGGCGGCCACCATCCTACCAAGGCGTGAACCTCAGCCCGAACAACGCCAGCACGCTTGCGCATAGCACGCCAAGCGCGGGCATGAAGAACGGGTCGTAGAAGTCGATGACGTGCGGCTGTTTTTGCAGCACGACGACTTTTTTCATTTTATCGATGCTTTCGAAGACTTTCTTCAAGGCGTCCTCGCTGACGGCATTGAACACCTCGCCACCGGTGGCACGCGTGATGTTGGTGAGCGGTTCGGAAATCTTGTCGCCCGTGAGCATGATGGTGAAGACGGTGATTTTCTCTGAGCGCAGATGCTCGATGATGGCGGCGTCCAGCGGTGGATTGATGTCGCCACTCTCGCCGTCAGTCATGAGGATTATCATGCGATCTCCCGTGGGTCGCTGCGAAAGGAGCTCAGCCGTGCCATGCAGCGCCTTGCCGATATAGGTCTGGCCCCAAAGCTCGTCGGGCAGGCCGTGACGTCCCATGGAGGGCGGATCAAGCTTGGGGTTGTTCGGCTCGATGAAGCGCTTCGAGAGCGGAATCGACTGCGTGTCGAGCGTGAGCGGCAGCCAATGAATAAACGTGCGCGAGAAGATGGTGAGCCCAAAGGCATCGCCCTGGCGATAGGTGATGAACTGCTCAATCGCATTCATCGCCGAGTCGAAGCGCCGATGACGGCCATTCGCCTGCGAACCGTGGTCTTCAGCCATGCTGCCGGAGGTATCGAGCACGAACTGCACATTGTTGAGTTTGCGCTCCACTTCCGGTGGTGTGTAGGTCATCGGATGCGCGAGGAAGATGATCGCGATGGCGAGCAACGCCGCTGGCAGGCAGTTCGCAGTGAGCACCAAGAACTGTAAAATACGTCCGCGACCCTGCTGACCATGATCGAATGGCATCGCGATGGCTTGTCCGCGACGTGTCCACTCCCAGAAGGCGAGGATGACAGGCAGCGCGAGCAAGCCGAGCAATTGCGGATGCTGGAAGATCATGACACAGCCTCCAAGGTGTAGGGCTTGATCACCGCAGCAATGTCAGCGCTGGGAACGGATGAACTCGGATGATGTAACCAATGCTGCAGCTTCTTCAAAGCCTCGCTGGTCTTGCCATTGCTAGCGATGTGAGCGAGCGCGCTGTCCATCGGTTCATTGCCTAGGGCGAGTTCGTTGCGCCAACATTGCAGCATGACCATTTCCATTTTGGCCTTCGCATCACTGTTGAGCTTGCCGGCTTCGAGTTGAGCAAGAAACGTCTTCATCATCTCAGCGAGTGTCGGTGGTGGTGGCCCGACATCCGGCTCGGCGGGTGGCTTCGGACGCTTCCAAAAAATGAGCATGAGCAACCAACCGATCCACAGCAGCGCGAACAAAGCCATCCACTCATAGTAGCGGCCACCGACATCAACGCGGACCTCCTCGGTCTCCTGGATGCGTGTGTCGAGGTTCTTCGAGAGCTTGGGATCGCCTTCGAACTTGAACGCGGGCAGGCCTGTCATCGCGCTGCCGTCATCCGCGACGAGGTAGTCCTTGAGATCAAAGGTGCCCGCACGATTGACGATGTAGCGCAGGTCATACACTCGACGGTCCGCCTTCTCCGTGACCTCCGCGATGCGCACATTCACTGCCACACCCCACTTGTAAGGCGCAACCGCGAGCAACGGGCCGCTGTAGGTGACGATGGCGGCTTGCTCGACACCGAGAGGCACGCGCAGTCCATCATCCTTCATGCGCGTGACCACAAAGGTAACGATGCCCGCGATGACGAGGCCTGCGGCGAGCAGGATGATGTGTTTGCGTTTCATCGTCCTGCGCTGCCTCCGAAGCCCCGGCGATTCAAGAAGTGACGCAACTTGCCGAGGATTGGCTGGTCGGTGAGGAGGTGCAGGTAATCAATGCCGAAGCGCGTGAGTTCGCTTTTCCATTCCTCGCTCTTGATGAAAGCGCGACGCCCGTGGCCGACAAAGCTGCGGCCGGACTCAGCTTCACTGCCGCGAAAGATGCCCGCGCCTTGGATATTCAGTTCGGCAGGATCTTGTAGATGCAGCACTAGGCAATCATGCTCCTGCGACATGACTTGCAGTGCCGCGAAGGCATCGGGGTCATGCAAATCGCTGAGCGCGATCACGGTGGTGCGACGCTTTAACGATGGTGCGACTTCGCGGGCGCGTTTGGCGAGGGAGGTCTCTTCGAGGAAGTCGTGAAGCCGCAATTTGTGCGACCACTCCATCACGAGATTCCTCGAGAGCGTGGGCCGCACGTGCAACTCACGCGCGCCGCAACCGAGTAGTCCCACCGGCGTCATGCTGGTCTGTGCAGCGAGCGCGATGCCGGTGGCGATGCGCACCGCCCAGGCATACTTGCTCAACGTTTGCGACGTGATGCACATCGACGCGGACGTATCGAGCAGGAGGTAGAGCGGGATTTGCTTTGGCTCCTGATACTCTTTGATGAAGAGCTTGCCGACACGCGCGGAGACTTTCCAATCGATGAACTTCACCGGATCGCCCGCCACGTAGAGACGCGACTGCGCATACTCCAATCCGCCACCGTGGAAGACGGACTCCTCCTGCCCGAAATTGAGGCTGTTAGCCAATTGCTTGACCGTGACCTCGAACTGCCGTGCATCGACAGGATCTGGATTGAGTTGGACTTGGCGTTGCATTGACGTGGGGTGTCAGCGTGTCGCTGGTGGTGTTGAAGAGAATTTGAGTGACCAGAGCACCTCGGGTGCTGCATCGACGGCGAGGCCGACTTGATTGGCACCCCAGACTTGATCGTAGCGGAGCAGGAGCTTGTTCCATCCGGCTTGCAAGGCAACGGGCTGCGAGCTGTCGAGCGAATGGTGCAGATCGTTGGCGCGCTGATTTTTGGGAAACGCGGAGGGTAAAGGCTGGTCGTTGAGCCAGACGCGCATGGCGTGGTGGCCATGGTGTTCATCGAGTGGCTTGAGTTTGACGCTCACTGCTTTTGGGGATTGCACCCAGGTGACGAGGTAGGCGCTGCCTTCGTCTTCGTAGCCCTTCCAGGCGAGCACGGTGTCGAAAGAGACGATGTCACCGCTGATGTTTGCGGGCTTCCATGTCAGCTTGTGCGGTCCTTTGCGCGTCTGTGTTTGATCGCCGGTGAAGGTGGCGCTGAGATCGATACCTTGTTCTGGAGGGAAGACGGTGGCGGCGAAAGTGCGCGTAATCTCCGGGCGATCTTCACGATGGCGAAGCTGCGCCAACTTGGCGAAACCGAAGGGCCCGATGGCACTCCAAGCGCGCACAGGCAGTGTCGCCATCGGTTCGAACAAGGCCTGCGACCAGGCTCCAGGATAGAGCCTTGCTTCGGTGGGTTCGTCGTAGGTTTCGCGAGTCGCGGAACCGTCTGCGTTGGACCACCAGACGCGATTGTGACCTCCGAACGTGGCATCGTAATCCACCTGCGTGCGGAACTCTGAGTCGAATGCGGGCAGCACGGGAACGCTGGATCTTGGGATTGCAGCGGCGATGACAAAGCCTTCGCCGTCAGGGTCCATCACGTGACCGAGTTTCGCTGCGTTGAGCAAGCCCACATGCTCGAAGACTGCCGCACCACCGGCGGGTGTCCGATAGGTCAACGGGCTTGGTTTGCCCGCGCCAAACCATTTGGGAAGCATGGCGAGTGCGACGGGGCGCAGTTGGTCGTTCACTTTGAAGAGGCCGAAAACAAAGCGTGCATCGCTAGCGCGCGTGGAGCCATTGATTGCCGGCTTGGCATTAGCGTCGCCCTGAATATAAAAGCTCATGGTGTCAGCCTCGCGGTCATGAGTGAAGATGCGGTCAGCGGGGTCGAGCGGCTTTGCTTCAAACTTCCTGCCGAGCCTGACATGCCAGCGCAGGTAGAGTCGCTCGGGATCGAAGCCACAACGCACCTCCACGGTTTGCTTTGCATCCGCACTGAAAGCAACAGGCTCGCAGATCTCCCAGCCCAGCATGGAGCCATCGAGCGATGGACCGCCGCCGGGCATGGGTGTAAAATGAGCCACGCGTGTAGTCGTGCCGCCGCCGCGCTGCTTGCGCACGGCCAGAGCGAACTCAGGCGCCGTAGCGATTTGTGAAGCGGCGATGGAGACGGTCTTCTGCATCGTCTCGAGTGGGTGCGTTGGATTGGCCGTCGTCGTCCAGTTCTCAGCTTCGAAGATCATCGGCGTTGTCTTACCAAGCGCGAAGCAGACTTTGCCGTTCGCAGTATTGGCAAAGGCATAACCCGTGAAGAACTCGCCGGGCAGGTTATACGGGCCCATGGTCTTGCCGCCGGTCTTGCGTTCATCGGGAAAGAGCGTGTCCACATACATGCCGTCTTCGGTGTAAAGCACCATGCCCATGCGTGATTGATCCACCTGCGTGATGAGGCCGCCGATGGGAGCAGTCACGTGGATGGAGCCATACACTTCGCCTTCGTCCGCCGTGCCATGAATCGCCACGCGGCCAACGCGCCACGCGAGTGCATAGCCGCCTTTGCCATCAGGCAGATAGCGCGAAAGCTTCTGCTGCGCGCCGAAGTTGGCACCGAGATCTGGTCCACGCGCATTCACATAGAAGCCGTCCTTCACCGAGCCCGCGACCATTGCCCAGGCGGAAGAAAAGCGATCACCGATCTCGTTGCCCCCAAAGGTCGCAGTGGCGGTGCCTTGTTTGCGCGCATCGAGGATCGGATCGGTCAGGAGCTTCTTCCAGCCATCCGCAGCAAACACGGGATTACCATGAGAATCGAAGGACTGTGGAGCCAACCGCCACACATCCGCCGCGCCTTCTTGAATCGCGACGAGCGACAAATCATCGAGCCACGAATCGCCCCAATAGCGCTGGGTTCCTTGCGGAGGAGTGGTTAGGTGCGGCATGCATTCGGCGTCCTGGACTTGGCCATCGCCGTTTTCGTCATGCCACATGTAGCGCTTCCGGTCCTTCCCTTCGCCTTCGGTTAAAATCGCAGCCGATGGCAGCCAGCGGTCACCAGCTTCCCGATAGATGAAGTCACCGCGCGACCATGCGAGATAGCGTGTGTCACCACGGTAGATCATGCGCGGAAAGCCGAAGTGCTTGTGCTCGAAGCGACCCGTGCATACCTCAGGCCACACAGCCTCCGCGCGCCACTCGCCAGATTGGTAGTCCACGTGAAAGCGCATCAGCCAGCCGCCGTGGCCTTGAATGTAGAGCTGTTCTGGATGACGCGGGTCCACTGCATAACCCGCATTGGCAAAAGTCTGCGCACTGAGCCATTCGCGGATCAAGCGACCATCGTCAGCGCTCCATTCGCTGACGCGATCAAACCCTTCCCTCTCGATCACGATCAGTCGGTCATGTCCTTCCGCATCGCGCCAGCACGCAAGCTTCTCAGGCGACATGAATGATTCCCGATCATAGCTGCCGGAGCGCTGGACTGGGAGTTTGCCAAAGGTGTGGAGCAGCTTCCCATCCGCCGAAAACTGAAATACCTTGTTAGCCTTCGCGTCGGCCACATAGACACGCCCATGGCTGTCCACTTCCAGATCGCTCGGCGTGATCTCCGCAGGCACCGTGAACGAGCGCGTCAGCGTCTGCTCCGGCAAACCTGCCTTCAGTGCCGCAGAGCTGATCGCAAACCCAGCGCCCTCCTTGTGCAACACCCACAGTCGGTCGCCCCATCGTGCCACAACGCTTATCGGCTCCGTCACTGGCACGACTGCAATACGCTCAGCCGACGTACCATCGAGCACTTGGATTTGATTCACCAGTTCCGTCTTGCTCTCCTCGGGATGATACCAGTGCTTGTCGTCACGGACCAACCGGCCACGTTCAGCGAGATACACGAACGATTTGCCCGCCGCTCCATCGCGCCACGCGGCCATGGCAGTGACCTTGCCTTCCTGAAGATGCACGCCCTTGCGGAATCGACCATCTTGTTTGCCAAAGGGCTTGCCGTCCGCGCGGAAGACGAAGCCCTCGTTCTCACTGCACCACGAGGTGATGCCATCTGTAGCAACCACTTTGCCACCAGCAGCGCCGCCTGAGCCATAGCCAGGCGTGGCCTGCTCATAGTTGATCGGTTTGTTAAAATCTGCCGCGTAAAAGTTCCGCGCGTTCTCCAGATACTGATAGCAAAAGACGCCCACGCCATTGGCTCCCACATCCACATCGCCGATGGGACTATTCACCGGATCACCCACCACAACTGGGGTCTTCGCCTCGCCCGGCAACGCGCGCCATGCACCCGCGCTCGTGACGTAACGTGGCGTGATCGAATGATACTCATCATCGATCGTCCACCTCGCAGCTGGCATGTAGATGCCCTTCAATGCATAAGTCCCCGGCGGCACAGGCATGAAATTATCGTCCAATCCGTTCCAAATCTCGCTGAACTTGCCGCCATTCTCCATCGTCACCGTCCGCACCACGCCCGCAGCAAATTGGCTGATAATCCACTCAGGCTTCTTCGCATCGACAACAGCCAGCGTGACTCGATACGTATGCGGCAGCGGTCCCGTGGCAGGAAGTTGATAGCTCACCTCCACGCCCGTATTTGCGTCGGCGGCGCGCGCCAATGCGGGCATCCAAGTGATTGCCAAGAGGATGAGTTGATAGAGACGAGAGGCGGTCATGTCACGAGGTATGCTGTTTCGGTTTCAGCGCTTAACCCAATCCACCGAGGATACTCTCCAGCACTTGCTTGCCCGTGTGGCCAGCGGCGGAGGCTTCGTAGCTGACGCGGATACGGTGGAGGATGACGTCTTCGGCGAGATCGAAGAGATCCTCGGGCGTGACGTAATCGCGGTCATGCATGATGGCGCGGGCGCGGGCTGAGTTGATGAGCGCGAGGCCAGCGCGCGGGCTGCAACCGAAGTCAAGCAGTGGATTGCCGCGCGTGCGGCGCACGAGTTCGACGCAGTGCTTCACGAAGACTTCGCTGACGTGCACGGCCTGCACCGCTTCCATGGAGGTGACGAGATCGGCGACTGAGGCACCTGGCGTGTCTTCGATCATGTCGAAAGCGGAGCGCGGCACGGCACCGCCATCCTCTTTTCGCAGACCCATGCCGAGCTGGCGTTGCAGAATCAGTTGTTCTTCATCACGCGTCGGATAGCCGAGGCGATGCAGCAGCATGAAGCGGTCGAGTTGTGCTTCGGGGAGATCGAAGGTGCCGGATTGTTCTACGGGATTCTGCGTGGCGATGACGAGGAAGGGCGTGGGCAACTTCAGGTTCTGGCCGCCGATGGTGACCTTGCGCTCTTGCATGGCTTCGAGCATCGCGCCTTGGACCTTCGGTGCAGCGCGATTGATTTCATCGGCAAGCAGCAGATTCGTGAACACCGGCCCGCGATGGATTCGGAACTCGCCGCTCTTTTGCTCGATGATCTCTGATCCGATGATGTCGGACGGCAGCATGTCGATGG
>Ga0114970_10002411_pt1 | contig 13963 bp, 12 predicted proteins | sample M_140205_XF_Meta_FD_87030 | JGI IMG/M metagenome (GOLD analysis project Ga0114970, IMG submission 87030) | Freshwater microbial communities from Lake Montjoie, Canada to study carbon cycling - M_140205_XF_MetaG | ecosystem: Environmental > Aquatic > Freshwater > Lake | place: Lake Montjoie... | reverse complement strand
GTTCCCGCCAATCCGCTCAACCGCTTCTGCCGTAGCGACCAAGTGAACTACGTGCGCAAGAATATTCCGGTCGTGTACATGTCGCTGGGCTACGGCCCCGACTACCACATGCAGTCGGACGAACCGCAGTACATCGACTACGATCACGCGGCACGATTGGGCCGCTTCGTGCACGACGTGATGACGGCGGTGGCGAACCGGAAGGAGAAACCGGCGATCGGCGGCGCCGACCCGAGCTACCCGAGCTGCAACCGGTAGGGCGGTAGCCCGATTGGCTCCTCAGCGCGCCACGGCCCGTCGCGTACCCCTAGGTGCGCGACGGGCCGTGCAGTAGTTTCGCCCCAGTCAACAGTGCGGCCACCCCACTCCGCCGCCACTCCCACCCTTCCGGAGCACTCGTGAGTCAGTCGCAAGGCTTCTCGTCCCGAACAGCGATGATGCTGGCCATGCTCAGCATGGCCGTCGGTACCGGCAACATCTGGCGCTTCCCCCGCATCGCCGCCACCAACGGCGGCGGTGAGTTTCTCGTGGCCTGGGTGATCTGCCTGTTCACCTGGTCGATCCCGCTCATTCTCGTGGAATTCGGCATGGGGCGTATGACGCGCCTCGGGCCCATCGGCGCCTTCGTGCGCACACAGGGGAAGAAGTCGGCCTGGATGGGCGCCTTCATTGCCTTCGTGGCGGTGGCCATCATGGCCTACTACTCGGTGGTCACCGGGTGGACGCTCCGCTACACGATCGCGGCCGGCCTCGGAGAAGTGAACGGCGACAATTCGGTGAGCTTCTGGCGCACCTTCTCGACCACCACCGCGCCGGTGCTGCCGCACGTGATCTCAATTCTTGCCGCCACGTTCATTGTGGCCAAGGGTGTGAAGGGGATCGAACGCACCACCACGATTCTCATGCCGATCCTGATCGGCATCATCCTGCTGCTTACCGGCCGCGCGCTCATGCTACCGGGGGCCAGTGCCGGCCTCGATTTTTTGTACGGCGTGGATTGGCACCGCTTGAGCGACGCCAACATCTGGCTGCAGGCGCTCACCCAGAATGCGTGGGATACCGGTGCCGGTTGGGGCCTCGTGCTCACCTACGCCGCCTACATGCGTCCCAATGAAGACACGGCGCTGAACGGCTTCATCCTGCCGATCGCCAACAACACGGTGTCGCTGTGCGCCGGTATGATGGTGTTCTGCACCGTGTTCACGGTGGTGCCGCAGCTCGTGGCGTCGATCGCCACCAACCCGCAGGCGCTGGCCGACTTCCCTGACCTGGCGAAGGCCGTGGCGTCGGGTGCGCCGCTCAACGCGGATCTGGTGCAGAGCACGATCTTCGGCGCCGGCAACGAAGGCGTGACCTTCATCTGGATTCCGAAGCTGTTTTCCACGCTGCCGGCCGGCGGCCTGTTCATGACCTTCTTCTTCCTCGCCCTCTTCTTCGCCGCCTTCACCTCGCTCATCTCGATGGTGGAACTCGGCACGCGCGTGCTGCTGGACATGGGCTGGACGCGCGCGAAGGCCGTGTGGGTGGTGGGCGTATTCGGACTCGTGCTCGGCCTGCCGTCGGCCTTCTCCATCGACGTGCTCCACAATCAGGACTGGGTGTGGGGCGTCGGCCTGATGGCCTCCGGCTTGTTCTTCGCCATTGCGGTGAACCGCATTGGCCCCGCCAAGTTCCGCGAGGAGCAGCTCAACCATGAGCACTCGAATATTCGCATTGGCGCGTGGTTCGACGTGTTCATAAAGTATCTCGTGCCCTTCGAAGCCATCGCCCTCATGGGCTGGTGGATGTGGCAGGTCCGCGGCCCGGGCGCACTCAATCCCTTCGGCATCGAGAACATCGGCACGATTCTGTTCCAATGGGGCATCGCCTTTGCCCTGCTGCTGTTCTTCAACGATCGCATCGCCAAGATCGCGCCGACGGAAACGGCCACGATGGACGCCGGGCGCATGCCGCCCAGCATTCCGTGACCGGCGCACGCCGGCTCACGATCACCTGGGCCGTCGCGACGGCTCAGGTGATCGCCGCGGCGGTGGCCGCAACGGTGGCGGCGTCGGTCGCTGCGGCGCAGTCACCGAAGCCGATCGGCTTGATCACCGGCGGCACGGTGCTGCTGGAGGCGAAGTCGGTGACGCGCGACGCGGGTATTATCACCGCCGCCCTGCGTGTGCAGTTCCACAAGCCCACCAAGGTGCCGGGCGGGAACTGGTACAGTTCACGCACACTGCTCATGCTCGACTGCCGCAAGCAGGTCGTGGCGGTGAAAGAGAACTGGTACTACAGCAACGCCAAGGGCACGAAGGTGGCGCAGCACAAAGAAGTGGGCATCCCCGGATACGCCACCCCGCTTCCGGGTTCCATGCCGAAGGTCGCCCTCGACCACCTCTGCCAGGCGAAGTAGCGCGTGGGTATGCAGCGAACGGGCGCCGAGGTTACGCGCCCGTTCGCAGCAACTGCTCGGTCGTAAGCAGGGCACCGATGGCCGTGGCCGATCCGCCGTCGTCGGGGGTCACAATCGTGGCGCCGTAGAACTTGGCCACAAGACCGAAGGTGCGACGGATGCTCGCGAGCCCCGTGAGGTGGCCCACGATCACCACCTGCGGCAGCTGCTCCGCGCGCGCCGCATTGATCGCGATCAGAGCGATCACCTGCCCCACCATGTTCACCAGCGCCGCCGCCATATCTTCGCGAGACGCGTGAACGGGATGACGGGCCACCCGGCCGAAGTTCACGGCCGTCGTTTCCGGTGGCAAGCTGCCGATCGCGCCGCCCAGCACTTCGGCGATGGTGAGGTTGTGCGTCGTGTCCGTACCGCGCTGCGCCAACGCATCGATCTCACGCGGATCCACGGTATCGAGGAGCAGGCGGCCGAGTCCAACCAGGGTACCACCGCCCACGCCTGTACCGGTCACGTGGTGCGCACCGCTTCCCAAGGCCGCCACGCACGCCGTTCCCGACCCGGCGCTGGTCACCAGCGCCGATTCGAGATGCGCCAGCGCCAATCCACCGCGACCGATGGCGCGCACTTCATCGACCCGATGCAGCACACGACCGTCGATGGCCGGCGGCAGCAGCGCACGGTTGCCGCCGGTCACCGCAATCCACGCGAGATCGCGCGGGGACACCCCGCCCGTCTCGAGCACGCGCCGGACGCGCGCCTCATCGGGCTGCCCTTCGGTCGGCAGCGTCCAATGACGCGGCGCACCGCCGTCGCGCACAACGATGTCGGTGTTGCTGGCGCCGAAATCGATCGCGGCGACGGGATGCATCGAATCGTCAGCCACTACCGTCACTGCCCCGGGTGGTACGTGCGCTTGGCGTTCTTCTCCACGTCGTCGCGATAATAATTGACCGCCTTGAACTGCCCCTTCGCGTAGTCCTCGGCCTGGTTCATGAAATACGGCGACGCCGGGTCGCCGCTCACACCGCCGGCGAGCGACGTCTTAGCCACGAGACGCGGCCCGAATTCCACCGCCGCGATGAAGCTGTTGCCGCGGTTGCCGTAGATGCGTTTGGTGGTGCGCACGCCGTTCTGTGAGAACGCGGCCAACGAGCCCCAGTTCGACGTCGTGTAGGGCACCGGGATGCTTGGCTTGGCGTCGTCGTACACCGCCGTGATGCGTCCATCGAGCCGCTGGAAGCGATTGATCTCACCCCACGGCGTCTTCCAGCTGCCGAAGTCGCTGGTGAGCTTGTCCGACGAGCGCGCGAGGGCGCCAAGCATCACCGCGTTGTCGCGGCTCGCATTACGGTTGGTGCGGGAGACGCGCCCCATCTCTTCGCCGTACGCATTCGCCAGCGACATCGCCACCGACGTGAGGCCGAACCGGTAGTCCCAGCTGCGCAGCACCGCGATCTGCTCGGCGAGCCTTGTGCGCAGCGTGTCGGCGCCGGGCAGCGCATCCCACGCCCCCACCAGCGGCGGAATCATCTGCTCGAATGCCGGGAGATAGCTGTCGTACGCCGCGGCGATCAGCTTGTCGACGGTGAAGTCGGTGCGACCATCCAGCACGCGGATGGCGTGGATGCCGCGCGCGTTCTCGTCCTGATACTGCGACATGTACTTCGGATAGTCGCCGATCTTCGGGCTGTTCGGACCGGCCGCGGTAAAGGGCCAATTGTTGGTGTTCATCAGCCAGCCGGTGGCCGGATTCGTGACCATGATCGTTTCCTCGATCGCATGCAGCCCCTGCCACTCGGTATCGGGCGTCCCGCCATCGACCGGGCGCGTGTAGTCATACTTCGGATTGCGCTTCGGGATGAAGTCCCCGTTTACAAACGCAATCGTGCCGTTCGCGTCGGCGTACACCGTGTTGTTCGACGAATTCGTGCGCAGCTCCATGACCTTCTTGTAGCTCGCGAAGTCGCTCGTCTTCGTGCGGCCGAACGACTGCATCAGCGCCTTGATCGGCTCCTGCATAAGACGCACGGCCACCCACTTGCCGTTGTCGCCACGGATGATCGGCCCCTGATGGCTGAAGTATGCCGTGACCGTTTTGCGCTGTAGGCCGGTAGCGGTCTTGTACGGCAGCATGATGCGCTTGGCCTGCATCTCGCGTTCACCGCCCGCGTACTGGTAGAACGCCTTGCCATCACGCTCGGTGACCGTGAGCTGATACTCGTCAGCCACGTCTCCGCCACCGGTGGTGTGCATCCAGCCGTTCTTGTCGTTGAAGCCCTGATAGATGAAGAACTGCCCCCACGTGACGGCGCCGTAGGCTTTCAGTCCTTCCTCGCTGGTCACGTGAATTTCCGGACGGAAGTAGTGATCCGTGTGCGGATTGATCATCAGGAGCGCGTGGCCGTTGGCGGTGTTCTTGGGCGCGATCGCGAAGCCGTTCGATCCCGTCGGCTCACGGGGCTCGAACTCGGCGTCGAGCTCCTCACGCGACGGACCGGCGGGCGTCATGCCCATGCGCGGCGCGTAGAACTGCTCGATGCCACCGGCGTTCACACCGGCGATGTCGCCACCGATGCTGCCTTCGGTGAACGTGAGTGCCATCCACGGCTCGAACTTCGTGAGCAACTTCGGCTTCACCTGCGGGTGCGTGGCCAAATAGTAATTCAGTCCATCGGCAAAGCTGTTCATCAATGCCTTGAGCCACACGGGGCTCTCGGCGTACTTCGCTTTCATGTCGAGCGTGTCGATGAAGAGCTTCATGCGCAGGTCGCGCCAGAGCGCGCCCTCGCCTTCCACTTCCGACGTGCGGCCCATCGCGGTGATGTAGTTCGTCTCCACGCGATTGAAGTCGTCTTCGGCCTGCGCATACACCATACCAAACACCGCATCGGCGTCTGACTTGCCGTACACGTGGGCGATGCCGTACTGGTCGCGCATGATCGTGACGCGGTCGGCCTGCTTCTTCCATTTCGACGGCTGCGCCGACGAGACGGTGGGCACGACGAACGACGCGAGCAGCAGAGTCGCCGCGATGGCGGAGCGGAGCATGATGCGCATGGAAAAGCCTACCGTGGTCTAAAAGGTGGGAGTTACAGGCGGTACACCGAGATGGCGCTGTCGTCGAAAATCTGCGTGTGCTGCGGCTTCACGATCGTGGGGAGAACGTGCACGCGCGCATGCTCGATGGCGAGGATCGTCGAGAATTTCTGCCGGTGCCAGCTCTCGATGAGCCGGTCGAGCATCTTCGATTCGTATGGGGGATCGGCAAAGGCGATGTCGAACTTCCCCGACGGCAAGGCGCCCGCGAACGGCAGGGCGTCTTTCTTGTAGACTCGGGTCTTCTCGCGCACGCCGAGGGCGGCAATGTTGGCCTTCAACGCGTGCAGGCTCGAGGGACGGAACTCGACAAAGTCCACATACTTGCCGCCGCGCGAGATGGCTTCGAGTCCGAGTGCGCCGGTACCGGCGAACAGGTCGATGATGCGCGCCCCTTCGAGATCGTTGCGCAACAGGCGCATGAGCGCGACCCGCACCAGCTCGCCCGTGGGGCGCACCCGGAAATCATTGGGTGAGGTGAGGTGTCGTCCTGCAAACTTTCCGGCCACAATGCGCATAACGGTCTTCTGAGCTACTCGGGTTGGTTGCGCATGTGATCCGCCAGCTGGTGCATCCTGAGCGTCAAATATCCGCGGAGTTCCTCGGACATCGCGTGCTCGGTCAGCGCCTGATCCATGCACCACAGCCACTCGTCCCGCTCACGCGCGCCGATGGCAAAGGGAAAATGCCGCATCCGCAACTTCGGATGGCCGAACTGCTCCACGTACAGATCCGGCCCGCCGGTCCACCCGGTCAAAAACAGATACAGCTTCTCGCGAGACGCCTTGAGACTGGTCGCGTGGAGCGCCCGCACGTTCACCGCGTCGGGCGCGGTGTCCATGAGATCGTAGAAGCGATCGACCAGCGCATGGATGCCGGACTCGCCGCCGAGTTCGTCGTAATGAGACATGAGAAGGAGGAAGAGTAGCGTCCGATGGGTCAGCGGCAAACAACGCCGAGAGTAATTGGCGCCAAGATTCAGGGGCGCGAAGGTGACGAGCGCTAAAAGTGAAGGGCGACACCGCCGTTCACTCTTAGCGCCCGTAACCTTAACGCCCCTAACTCTCAGCGCCGTTTACTCTTAGCGCCGTTCGCAGGTGCCTAATAGCGCGGCCATCTCTGCGGCGTCCCCACCGGCGCCCGTCCCCGGTCGATCACTTCGCCGATGACCGTGCCGATCATCCCGCCATTGCCGCCTACGCGGGTGCCGATGCGGCCGCCGGTCCGCCGTCGGTCGTGCTCCTCGCAGTGGTCCACGCCGGCACTGGCACCGCGGATCACGACGCCGATGATCCCACCCCAGCCTCCGCCGCGCCGTCCACCGTCGCCGGTGGTGCCGGCGGTGTCGCGATCACGACCCGCCTCCTCATCACCGCGCGCCGACGGGCCCGACGTGGCCACGGCCTCGGTAGAGAGGTCGGGCGGTGCCTGCACGCCCGGTTCCGCGCTCGGGGCCGGGCTCGGGGCCGGGCTCGGCTCCGGGCTCGGCTCTGGGCTCGGCGCGTCGCTCACCAATTCCGCCGACACCGACTCCGTGACCGGCGCGCTCGGCGAGGGTCGCGCGCTCCGGCGCGGTGTTGGCACGGCATCGCGGCGACCAGCCTGATCGCCGCTGGGCGCGCCCGTGGGCCCGCCTTCGATCGACGACACCACAGCCGTGCGCGGACGCCCGGCAACGGTGGCCATCTGCAGGTCGCGCTCGAGATCGGCCGTCATCGGCGCCTGATCGCGTTCTCCGCCGCAGCCACCCAGCGCAAATACCGCGGCCATCCCCGATACGACTGCCACCGTCTTCATCGACTTCCGCACGCGCTCCTCCTGGCCGATCGGCCGAGTGTTCCCGGTATAAGGTGCAGCGCAAAGACTGCGCCAGCCAGCCGCCGACGGCGCCTAGAGCAAAGCTGCCCGCAGCGGGAGATGGACCGTCCTCTCTCGGTGACAACCGGTGTTCGCGAGATGAGAACACTGGGGCCCGGCGCGGCCGGCGTCGTGGCGGGTTATCCTCACGGAGCGCTGCCCCGCGACCCTGATCGCCCGCGGCGCTGATCGGGACCCCGTACCCCAGGCCATCGATGCGCTCTCCCCCCCATCGCGCGCTTGTCATTGCCGTCGTCGCAGCGCTGTCGGCGCTGACCGCCTGCACCGACCCCCTGCGGCTGTCGCCGGCCGACCGACGCACGATTGCCGACACGCTGAGCGCGCTCGTGACCAACGCCTACGACTTCTCGAAGCCCGAGCCGGCAGCGCGCCTGCTGAGTCTCTATCCCGACAGCGGCCGCATCATCTCCGCCGTGGCCGGACGGGTTACGACCACGCGGCACACGCTCGCCGGAGAGATTGCCGGCTTCTGGCAGCGCGTGGGCCGCAACATGCAGAACCCGCGCTTCGTGCTTGGCTCCACGTACGTGGACGTGATCACGCGCGATGCCGCCGTGCTCACGCTCGTGTACAGCATTCCGCACACCACGCCGCAGGGCACCCCGCACACAGTCAGTGGCGCATGGACCATGCTCTGGCGCCGCGAGAACGGCCGCTGGCGCATCGTGCAGGAACATCTCTCCGATACGCCCGCATCCACCGCGCCAGGCCTCGCCTCGGAAGCCCCGTTCGTCTCGCCGCCGCCCTCGCATCAGCACTGACCGAGACGAGGCGGTGCACGAAGGGCACCGTGGCGGGAAGCGGCGTGAACATGCGACAGGGGCGAGGGCATAGGAGCCGAGGCGGTGCGTCGAAACGATCGCGGGTGCGCACGAGGGGTTACGTGGGGACGGGGAACGCGTTGCACCGTGGGTGATGGCCAGCGGCGAGACCCTTCTGAGTGTGCTGCACGACCGGATCGTGGCGAAGCATTACAGCGTGCGCACAGAGGAGGCGTACGCGCAGTGGGTGCGCCGGTACGTGCGGTTTCACGGGCGTCGGCATCCGCGTGAGCTGGGGGAGACGCAGGTGCGAGATTTCCTGACGCATCTGGCGCGCGACGAGCGGGTTAGCGCGAGTACGCAGAATCAGGCGCTGGCCGCGTTGTTGTTCCTGTATCGCGAGGTGTTGGAGCTGCCGATCGCGCGATCGATGGCGCATCTGCCCGCCAAGCGTCCGGAACGAGTCCCGGTGGTGATGACACGCGATGAAACGCAGCAGGTGCTTCAGGCAATGCGGGGCACGACGCGACTGATGGCGTCGCTGATGTACGGCAGCGGCATGCGGGTGATGGAGTGCTGCACGCTGCGGGTGAAGGACGTGGATCTGTCGCGTGGCGAGATCGTGATCCGGTCGGGGAAAGGCCAAAAGGACCGCATCACGATGCTGCCACAGCGCATCCTACCGGCATTACGGGTCCACCTCGAGCGCGTCGCGACGCAGCACGCGAAGGATCTCGCGGCGGGCGGCGGGTATGTGGCGTTGCCCGATGCGCTACGCCGGAAGCTGGGCGACCGCGCGTCGCGGAGCTGGCCGTGGCAATGGATCTTTCCGGCCACGCGGAGCTACCGCGACGCGGCGACGGGCGAGCGTCGTCGGCATCATCTGCACGAGAGCGTGCTGCAGCGCGAGGTGTCGAACGCGGTGCGCGAGGCGCAGATCGGCAAGCGGGCGACGAGTCATACCTTCCGGCACAGTTTCGCAACACACCTCCTGGCGTCGGGGTCGGACATTCGCACCATTCAGGAGTTGCTGGGGCACAAGGACGTGCGGACGACGATGATGTACACGCACGTGTTGAATCGGAGCGGATTGGGGGTGCGCAGTCCGTTGGATACGTAACGGTGAAGTAGGGGGTAGGGAGTAGGGGGTCGGGGACGTCGTGCGCGACGTGTGGCGGTGGTGTGTGCGGCGGCGTGTCCGTGTCGCGCGTTAGATCGGTCGAGCGAAGAACACGCGAGCGGCATACATGCGGGGACGAGACGCACGACTCGTGAGATTGAGCGGGGTTGCGGAGTGGCGGGCCGAGTGGGATCGTCAGGGAGTCGCCGAAGTTCGATTGACTCGCTGACGGTACGTCGGTCGAGCGAACAGGCGTTATGCCGCTAGTCCGATGATCGATTCGACGGCTGGCGCCTACTACGCCAATGGCTTATAGTTCCCCATGCGCTTCATCGAGTCGCCGGTCTTCACCGCCAGTCTCCGGCGGCATCTTGATGACGAGCAGTACCGTGCAATGCAGGCCGCGCTGAGTCTGCGCCCTGAGCAAGGGGCGCTTATCCTTGGCGGCGCTGGACTGCGCAAACTGCGCTGGGGCGCGGAAGGGCGTGGAAAGCGCGGTGGCGTACGCACGATCTATTACTGGGCCGTTGATGACGACCTGTGCTACATGGTGTACATGTATGCCAAGAACGAGCAAGGCGATTTGTCGCCGACACAGATCCGCGCGCTGGCTCGCGTGGTCCGCGAGGAGTTCACGTGAAAGCAGAAGCCTTCGAAGAGCTGTTAACCAGCGTTCGCCAGCTTGGTGAGATCCGCCGCGGCGAGCGCAAGCCGTCACGTTCACGCACGTTCAAGCCGACCGATGTGAAGGCGGTGCGCGCCGATCTCGGCCAGTCGCAATCGGAGTTTGCGCTCATGATCGGCGTCAGCGTGGCGACGCTCAGAAATTGGGAACAGGGGCGCCGGATGCCAGACGGTCCCGCGCTCGCGCTGTTGCAAGTGGCCGCCCACAATCCGGCGGCGGTCGTCGAAGCATTGCATCGTCCGCGCCGTCGCGGCGCCGCATAACGATGCTTGCTGCAGTCGGGCGAAGTAGATGCTCGCTGCGCTCGCGTCTTATTTGATCGCCCGCTGCAGAAGCCAGGCGTTAGACGGCGACGCTCGCCGCACAACGGCGGCGGGACGAATCGCGGCTTACGGGCGAAGTGGTTGTGGCACGATGCGTTGCGGAGTCGCACGTGGGGCCACAGTGTGCCGATGGTTCAGCCGTGCCGTGATGGCGACATCGCGATCGTGCTTGAGATCGTGCGCGAGGTACACCGTCGCCATGCCTCCGGCGCCGAGTTCGCGATCAGCGCGGGAGCGATCTCACAGCGCGGCCGTGAGGCGGTTCAACACGTCGGTCATCGCGGCGCCGCTCCCAACGGCCACGGCGAGCTGTACGGGCACTCCTTCAACGCGTGCCGCGCCAGAAACGCCTTCCACGCGGGCTCGGCGCGAATGGCGTCGTAGAATGGAGTGCAGACGGAGAACACATTGTTCGCGAGCCCGCCGTCCTGCTCGAGGTTGTCGACGAACAGCGCGGCCGCCGCGGCGCGATCCCCAAACACCAATGCACTGACAGCGCGGTCAAACGAACGCGCATCGGCACCGCGCGCACCAATCTCCCGTTGCAGCGCGCGCGCGGCGTCCCATTGGCCCGCAGCGGCGGCGGCCAGGATGGCGTAGCCGAAGCGGCCTCGGATCCGATTGGACACGGGGTTGCGTTGGGTCACGCGGAACGCGCTATCCGCCAGTCCTGCCCAGATCAGCGGCACGGTCGCGTTCAGGAGAAACGTGCTACTCAGTGACGCCGCTCTGGCGTCATTCTCGATGGCGCGTGCGAACTGGCGCCGCTCGGTGAGCATGCGTGCACGCGTATTGAATGTGGTGGACGAGAGCGGGTCGAGCGTGAGCGCTCGCTCCATCTGCTCGTCGGCGTGAACCGTATCGCCCACGGCATGAAAGGCGATGGCGGACCAATGCGCGGCAATGGCGCTGCTCGGCTCGAGCCGTCGCGCGGTCGCCATCGAGAGCGTAGCTTGCGCGGATTCGAATCGGCGAGTGGCCCGAAAGCCGAGGGTCGCGTGGGCGTCGGCACTAGCGGAATCGAGCGACAGCGCTCGTCGCGCCGCGCGCGCGGCCGCCACCTCGGACGGCGCGAAATCCACATCGGTGTTGAAGTTCGGACGAACCACGTACGCCAGCGCGAGCGCAGCCCAGCCGCGCGCGAACGTACTGTCACGCCGCACCGAGGCCTCGAGATACTTCACCGCACTATCAAGTGGATCGGCGCCTCGCTGGGCCCAGTAGTAACGCCCCTTGAGATACAGATCGTACGCGACTGCATCGGTGGTGCCGCGCGCGGCGACAGTTGGCTGCTCCGTCTGCACGATCCCCCTCGCTGACTGACCAAGCCGAGGCGTCAGTGCCGCGACAATGGCCTTCGTAAACGCATCCTGCACCGCAAACACATCGGCGCCGGTGCGTTCGAAGGCATCACTCCAGAGCACTTGCCCATCGGTCGTGCTGGTGAGTTGCGCCGTGAGACGGATGCGATCGCCAGCGCGGCGCACGGTGCCTTCCACGATGGCGCCCACGCCGAGCGTCCTGCCGACGTCGGGCGCGAGGATCGTCTTGCCCTTGAACGAAAAGCTCGAGCTGCGTCCGGCCACGCGCAGTCCCGGCAGCTTCGACAACGCGTGCGCGAGTTCGTCGGTGAGTCCGTCGCTAAAGTACTCGTCCTTCGCGTCGCCACTGGTGTTCACGAACGGCAACACGGCGAGTGATGACAGCACGGACGAAGTGTCGGTAGCGCGCCGGGCGTTCAGTGCGAAGCCACCAACCACCACCACCGCGAGCAGTGCCATACCGGCGAGCACGCGTGGCCATACACCGCGCGTCCGTGACGGCGAGGGCGTCGAGGCACTCGCCGTCCCCACCCCACTCGCCGCACGCGCCCCGCTTGGCGTGGCCAGCGCATCGAGTGCGGTCAGCAGTTCACGGGCCGACTGCGGGCGATGCGCCGGATCCTTCTCGAGACAGCGCATGACCAGCGCCGCCAGCGGCGGCGATAGCTCGGTGCGCGTGGCGGCTACCGGTATCGGTGCTTCGGTGAGATGCGCCACGAACAGCTTGGCCGGCGAGCGATGGCCGAACGGCGAGGCCCCGGTGAACAGCTCGTAGGCCACGCATCCCCACGCATACAGGTCGGCGCGATGATCGATGCTGGGGTCGGCGCTCACCTGCTCCGGCGCCATGTACGCCGGGGTGCCCAGCGACACACCAGCCGCCGTCATGCCGTCACCCGCGGTGCCCACGGATGATCCATTGGCGAAGGACAGCGCTTTGGCCACGCCGAAGTCGGTCACGACCGCCGCGCCGTCGGCCAAGAGAATGTTGTCCGGCTTGATATCGCGGTGCACGAATCCGCGCTCGTGCGCGAAGGCCAAGGCCTGCGCCACGTCGCGCAAGATCTTCACCGCATCGGCCAGCGGCATCGGTGCGCGCCCGGCCATGCGTGCGCGCAACGAATCCCCGGGCACGTAGGGCATGGTGAAGTACGGCACGCCCGCCGCCTCACCGGCGCTGAGCACCGGCACGATGTGCGGATGCTGCAGCTGCGCGGCGGTGGTGATTTCACGACGGAAGCGCTCAACGGCGGCGTGGCCGCCCTCGATGGGCACCACCTTCACGACGACCTGTCGATTGAGGGCGACCTCGCGCGCAAGGAACACACGCGACATGCCACCACCGCCGAGTTCACGCTCGATCGTGTACGCGGCGCCGAGTGCCGATTGCAGTTGGTCGCGGAGGTCGTCGATCACGAAGTGACGGCGGCCGCGGTCGGATTCTTTATCGACAAAGCACACGGTGCGAGGGACGGTCGATCGACACGAGGCGCCCGGTCGGGCAGCATGCCTCGGAGGCCCCGTCGTGGTCTACTCGAACGGTGGCCGTTGAGCATACTGCGCGATCGCCGACCTCGCCAGCGCCTCGTGGCGGGTGGCAGCGTGCCCGCTGACGCGTTCGTGCGCCTCGTCACTCGCCTCATCAACGTGAGCCTCCGACCAGGTGTCCGTCCTGTACCCAGGTGCGATCGCCGATGGTCACTGTCGCGTCGATGAAGAAATTCCAGCGCACGTACCCGCCGCCGACCGTGCCGCCAAGCTCCGTATTGTCGCCGAGGGAAAGCCGAACGACGCCGGCGCCGTATCCGTAGTAGGGAATCCAGCGGTCGCCACTGGTCGGGATGGCCAGCAGCGGATTGAACCCGAGGGCAAGCTCACGGAAGGCGCGACCGCCGGGGCCGGCCTGCGACAGCTCCGCCTCGACCGCCTGTCGGCCGGTGCGCGTGGACCATTCGGTGACGCGTCCGTTGACGAAGGTCATGACCAGTCCTTCGACCCGCTCGCGGCCCCACACGGACGGCGGGAAGGCGATGCGACCGTTCACGCTCTCCTCGATTGGCGCGGTGCGAATCGCCCCGGCCGGCAGTTCGATCTCGCGATCGATCAGGTTGCGCGCCGAGCGCATGTGTGCCGCGCTCGCGTCGCCGTCCTGCTTCGTGACCGGCCGGTCGCCGATTCGGAATGTGATGTCCGTGCCCGCCGGTGTGGTGACACGGACCGGTGCCGCGCGCACCGCCCGTTCGAACGCGGACTGCGCCGCTGCCAGTCCGCGATAGTCGGTGTCGCGCAGGACCGCGCTGTACATCGCCGCGATCGCGGGCGTGATGTCGATCGGCGACCCGTCTATTGAATAGGCCCCTTCCCAATGGAAGTGGATCGT
>Ga0114970_10002410_pt1 | contig 13966 bp, 20 predicted proteins | sample M_140205_XF_Meta_FD_87030 | JGI IMG/M metagenome (GOLD analysis project Ga0114970, IMG submission 87030) | Freshwater microbial communities from Lake Montjoie, Canada to study carbon cycling - M_140205_XF_MetaG | ecosystem: Environmental > Aquatic > Freshwater > Lake | place: Lake Montjoie... | reverse complement strand
CTTTGGCGTGGCTGGCGAGTCAGAATGATGTAGTTGATGCGTTTGAGCGCGGTGAGGATGTGTATAAGATTATGGCTAGTGCTATATATAATAAGCCGGTTGAAGAGATTACACCAGATGAACGGTTTGTTGGTAAGACCACAATTTTAGGATGTGGCTACGGTATGGGTAACAAGAAGTTTCGGATACAGTTAAAGACATTCAACGTCGATTTGTCGGAAGCGGAATGCGAAAGGATTATTAAAGTTTATCGTGAAACTTACGATTGGATACCTGCCCTTTGGAAGAGAGCTTCTACTACGTTAGACGCAATGATTGAGAATAAGACTATATCAATAGGCAGAGATAAAATATTAGTAGTTGATGGTAAGAAAGGTATACGGCTACCTAATGGTATGTATATTAAGTATCCTAATCTAAGAAAGGTTGATAAAGATAACGGGGGTTATGAGTATGTGTATGACGTAAAGAAAGGTAAGAGCACATACCCTAGCAGGATATATGGCGGTAAGGTAATTGAGAATGTATGCCAAGCATTAGCCCGTATCATTATTGGTGAACAGATGCTTATGATTAACAAAAAATACAAAGTTGTAATGACCGTTCACGATGCAGTTGCTTGCGTAGTCCCAGAGCACGAGTTAGCTACAGCTAGAGAGTATGTTGTTATGTGTATGAGGATGCGACCGAAATGGGCTATGAAATTACCACTAAATTGTGAATCAGGCGTGGGTAGAACCTATGGGCACTGTAGTGCAAAGGAGGCTATATGATTGAAGATAATGAGTTGAGAGACTTCTTTGCGGCGTTTGCTATGAGTAGGATGGTTAGACAGGACAATGAGTATGAGGAGGTGGCAGAATGGTCTTATCAGATGGCAGACGCGATGTTAGAAGCACGTAAACAAAAAGAACCAGAAGCAGGATTAGCGGCGGTTAAAACAAGGAGAAAAAAAGATGCTTAAATTAAAAATGGCGGATAAGATAAAAAGTTTAATACAAGAGTTACTAGATGTAACTGTAGCAGAGCATATGGAAGGTAAGTTTTATAAAGATGCGGACATGATTTGGAATGAGATCATGGGGCTATTAGACGAGATAGTTAAGGAGAAAGAATGACTAGAGATGAAGCATGGCAGAAGTTTTGTGAAGAGAAGATGCCAACCAGAAGGGGTTATGTATTCCCAAGAGAAGGTGCATTTTGGGACTGTTGGGTGATGGCGTGGCGGGCAGGGTATCTTGAGGGGTTGAAGTCAATAACTAAGGACAAGGAGTATCTCAATGACTAAAAGAGAATGGCAAATTGAAATGGCAAACCGGTTCGCTAAACGTGACAATGACATAGAAGAATTGGACACAAGGTCTTATTTGATTGGCAGATACGATTCAACAAAGACACTAACAGATGAGGAAATTAGTGCGGTGTGGGCATCAAAAAAATATGATGGTGAACACTTTGTTGACTACATTGAATTTGCTAGAGATTTACTAAGAAAGGCACAGGAGAAATGATTGAATATATATTAGTTTGGGTGATGGTGTCTGCGTATCAAGGGATTCAATATTCACCCCCCGTAAAGACTTTGGAAGATTGTCAAAGGATTCAAGAAGCTGTAAATAAAATGTCGTTGGGAAGAACAGTTTGTGTTCAAGTAAACATGTTAAGAAAGGCACAAGAAAAATGACTAAAGAAGAAATCATAGAGATGGCTAAACAGGCTGGTTTTGAAGAACATCAAGCAAAGTTAGAGTGCTATGAAAGATTAGCCGATGCTAACAATATGGCATCAAACCCTATGGGCGTAAAAAGTAGAGTAGCGCTAAAAAATGTACGAGAAATGAAAACAATCGTGACTAAAGACGAAGAAATACGCAAAGCAGTAGAAGCAGAACGTGAGGCGTGTGCAACTATTTGTGAGCAGCTTCCATTACCTGAGTGGCCAAACAATATACGTCAGCCATTAGCGCAAGCCATTCGAGCAAGAGGACAAGCATGAACATAAAAGAAATTATCCAAATATTGCGAACCGCTACGCTTAATTCCATAACGAAAAAGTCTCTTTCTGAATCTTGTCTAGTTCAATTTGAAGGCATATGTGATGCGGTTGAGGCGCTTAAAGAACTGGATAAGCCAAATATTGCCGCTTCACCACAACGCACATGGGTTGGGTTGACGGAGGAGGAAAAACAAGATGCGTATTTAAAAATAGATACGTGGAATAATTGTGTTGATTGGATTGAAGCTAAATTAAAGGAGAAGAACATATGACGCAAGATGAAGAAATTAAACGACTCAATGAAAAAATTGAGTTTCTTTCCCGAACCAATATGCTGTACAGCGATTGGGAGCATCGTGAGACACAAGTCACAAGCGACTTGATTCGCAAGGGTATTAAAGCCTCCAAACTGAATGTTGAGTTGCTGTTTGCATTGACCGCTTGCCTTGATTGGATGGAGAAATTACGCACTAGTGGGGATGCTGGAAACTGGGATTGGGAAGATGACGCATACACAAAAGGCCGAGCCATTGAAGCTAAATTAAAGGATAAGAACACATGACCTACGAAGAGTTTTTAAACTTCGTGCCTTCTAAATGTATGTACGAAACCATATATGATGATAGCGATGGTAGAACTATTTTGGTAATTAAATTGCTAGACGCATTTAACATGGTTAACAAAGCACAACGTACATGGGTTGGGCTGACGGATGAGGAAATAAACGATTGCTTAGTAAGCGCAGACCCATGTGAATGTTTGGCTGAACCAGAAGCAAGACAATTGATTGAAGATGTTGAAGCTAAATTAAAGGATAAGAACACATGACAGAAGAAGAAAAGCCAGACTTTAAAGGGTTAAAGATGAACGACACAGTTAATCACCCTACGCATTACACAAAACATCCCAGTGGGGTTGAGTGCATCCAGATAACAGAGCATATGAACTTCTGTCTTGGTAACGCAATCAAGTATATATGGCGGGCTGATTTAAAAAATGATTCCGTCGAAGATTTAAAGAAAGCTATTTGGTATATCAACAGAGAAATTGAAAGAAGAAAAGCATGAGTGAACCACAAGACTATAGCTTAAACGGAACTAGATTTTGTAGTAGCTGTAGATCAACGAAAGATGTTATAGGTGGTACATATATTATAGTAAATAAAGGTAAGAGTAGAAGATGGAAGTGTGTGGATTGTAGACAACTTGCGAAAGAGAGGGAAAACAAATGAGTGATTACAGAATAGAAGTTAAAGTAAAGAACGCTAATATACTTAGAGCAATAAAGAAAAACGGATACGATAACGTCAATAGGTTTTGCGTCGCTAATAATTTTTCACCACAATCTTTTGGGGATTACGTCAATTTAAAAAAATCACCGGTAAATAAACATGGTGATTGGGTGCCTTTTGTAATAAAAGTAGCTGAGGCGCTTGATGTAATGCCTAGTGATTTGTTTTCACATGAGCAATTAATACCATTAGATAACAACAAGTCATCTGCTGATGTGTCTATGGAAGATATTGGAACGCTGCTACCCGCACCAATGAAAAGCCCGCTTAAGTTGACGTTAGAACAAGATGCGAAGGTAACTGTGGATGCCGCGTTAGAAGTATTACTAACTGAACGTGAGGCTAAAGTATTACGCGCTTTATCTGGTATAGATCAAGAATCTAAAACTTGGAGACAGATTGGTAAAGAACTTAATATATCTCTCGCAGGGGTTAGGCATATAGAAGCAAGAGCACTTCGTAAATTACGCGGAGCAAATGGTATAAATGGAGCCGCCCCCAATTATTTGAGAGATGCTTTAAAATCATTTGAGGATGCTGACAATGACTACCAATAAAGAAGCCGCGAACGCCAGAAAAGCATTAAAGAAAGTGCTTATAAAGGAGAGGCGTATTCGGGATAGAAACAAAAATGTAAGGACTACTGTTTGGTTTATCAGCACATTGCCAGAAGGTCAGATACCACAGAAAGAAGCTTGCCTATTACAAGATCACTGGCACACCGCTGGTGCGCACTTTGTAGAAGAAGATGTGATAACATAATGTTTTTTAAAGGAGTACGCTATGTCACTAGTTTGGTCGTATAGCAGTTTAAAGACGTTTCAGCAATGTCCTAAGAAGTACTACCACCTTAGAGTAGCTAAGGATATTAAACAAAGCGATACGGAACATACTATATATGGCAAGGAGATGCACACCGCCGCCGAAGAATACATAAAAAACAATAAACCATTACCCCCACAATTCTTATACCTAACAGAGCTATTGGAATCACTTAACAAAATCCCGGGGGAAAAGTTATGTGAAGTTAAGTTGGGAATAGCTAAGGTCAACAATAGATATCAACCGTGTGACTTCTTTGCTAAGAACGTATGGTGGCGTGGCGTTGCTGACTTACTGATTATTAATGGCGACACGGCGTATTCAATTGATTATAAGACCAGTAAGAATGCAAAGTATGCGGATACCCTTCAGCTTGATTTAGTTGCCGCCGCTATATTCCAACACTATCCAGAGGTTACTCGGGTTAAGTCAGCACTGGCATACGTAGTTAGTAAGGACTTCATTAAAAAAGACCATGAGAAAACATTTAAGACAGTATACCTAGAGAAAGTTAAGTTTGACTTAGAGCGTATAGAAACAGCTACTGCAACAGGTGTATGGAACGCAGTATCGGGGCCATTATGTGGATGGTGTCCAGTTAAAACATGCCATAATTACAGGGAGAAAAGATAAGTTATGGGCTTGATGTATATAGTATTATTTGGCACAATGTACATTATTGATGAGGAGAGTTGAGATGCCATACAAAAACAAAGCAGATCGTAAATACGTACAGGCCGCAAAGTACGAAGATACACCCGAACAAATTAAAAATAGAGAAGCCCGCAATAAAGCGAGAGCTAAGTTAACGAAAACAGGAAAGGTATCAAAAGGAGATGGACAAGACATTGACCACATCAGACCGCTTAGCAAAGGCGGTTCAGATTCTGCAAACAACCTTAGGGTTAAACCAAGAAGCAAAAACAGATCATTCAGTAGAAACTCCGATCACACAGTCAAACGTAACAGCCCCAAGAACTAGTATCCTTACAGACTATGGGTGGCCCGGAAAATTTAAACCGTTTGCCCATCAAAAACAGACATCTGAGTTCCTAACACTGCACCGCAAAGCGTTTTGCTTTAACGAGCAAGGCACTGGTAAGACTGCTAGTGTGATATGGGCTTGTGACTACCTAATGAATTTGGGTGTGATTCGTCGCGTCTTAGTTATATGCCCGCTATCTATTATGAAATCAGCATGGCAGATGGATTTGTTTAAGTTTGCTATGCACCGCAGTTGTGACGTAGCCTATGGTGATGCTAAGCAACGTAAGAAGATCATTGCCCAAGGCGCTGAGTTCCTAATCATAAACTTTGATGGTGTTGAGATAGTAAAGAATGAAATACTTAACGGTGGGTTTGATCTTATTGTAGTAGACGAAGCAAGTGCATATAAGAACGTACAGACTACACGGTGGAAAACACTTAGAGATATCTCAGCAAAGGTTAAGGGCATGTGGATGCTAACTGGTACCCCTGCCGCACAAGCACCGACAGATGCGTTTGGTTTAGCTAGATTGATTAACCCTAACAACGTACCTAAGTTCTATGGTCATTTCCGTGATCAAGTAATGTACAAGGTTAGTACTTTTAGATGGGTAGCTAAACCCAACGCGCAAGCAATGGTACATAAAGCGCTACAACCTGCTATACGGTTTGAGAAAGATCAATGCTTAGACTTACCACCATTAACATTTGTAGAACGTGATGCGCCACTAACCCCGCAACAAAAGCTTTATTACAAAATTTTAAAAGATCAAATGGCTATGACTGCGGCGGGTGAGCAAATAACATCTGTCAATGCGGCTACTAATATTAATAAGCTGTTACAGATATCAGGCGGTGCGGTCTATACGGATACTAAAGAAGTTATTGAGTTTAATGTATCTAATAGACTACAAGTCATTAAGGAAGTTATTGAAGAAGCATCGCATAAGGTTCTTGTGTTTGTGCCATTTACTCATACTATACAGTTGCTACATGACTACTTAACCAAGAACGGTATTACGTCAGAAGTTATTAACGGTCAAGTATCTGTCAACAAGCGTTACGAAATTATCAAGAGATTCCAAGATGAAGATACTGTAAAGGTATTAGTGATACAACCACAAGCTGCATCACATGGACTAACCCTAACAGCCGCTAACGTAATCATCTGGTATTCACCTGTAACTAGCGTGGAAACTTACCTGCAAGCAAATGCGCGTATTAACCGTCCGGGCCAAAACAATCCTATGACTGTAGTACACATAAGAGGCAGTGAAGTAGAGTCTAAACTATATAGTATGTTGCAAAACAATATAAGTACACATACAAAAATAATTGATCTTTATCGCCAAGAATTAGAAAATACTCTTTGACACTGTCAAAAGATGTGGTATAGTAATGACTCATTAAGGAGATTAAGAATGGGTGATGAACAAATATCCACAGAGAAAGCAGTTGAAGTATACATAAAGATTAGGGATGAAAGAAGTAAATTGAAGGAGGAGTTTGAAGGGAAAGACAAAGAGTTATCAGCACAGATGCAAGTATTATCAGAAAAGCTATTAGAAGTATGTCATGAGATAGGTGCTGACAGTATTAAAACAGCAGCAGGGACAATCATGCGTAAAGTTGACACACGTTACTGGACAACTGATTGGGAGGCTATGTACGATTTTATTTCAGAGCACGATGTATTCCCCCTGCTAGAGAAACGGTTGCACCAAACAAACCTTAAACAGTTTCTCGAAGAGAACCCAGATGTATTACCTATAGGTTTACAAGCAGATAGAAAATTTACCATAACAATCAGAAGGAGTAAGTAGAAATGAGTAATGTTTCAATTTTCGAGCAGCAAACGTCAGTATCAACTAAGCGTGGTATCAGTGAGTTAACTAAATCTTTGGCCTCTAATGCTGGTACTACAACACGCCGTATTACTATGAACAAAGGTGTATTCCGTAGGATTGTTAATGGTAAGGAAGCAGGTAAGGTTAGAGATGGTTTCATTAATGTGATCATTGTTAACGCGCTACCTAAAGTATCCCGCCAGTACTATGCCGCCGCTTATGACCCTGATGGTACACCCACCCTGCCAGATTGTTGGTCTAACCTAGGTGATATACCTGATGCAAAGGCTTCCAACCCACAAGCTAGTTCATGCGTTACTTGCCCACAGAACATTGATGGCTCTAGCGCTAATGGTAAGAGTCGTGCATGTAGATTCCAACGTCGTATTGCAGTAATACTTGAAGGTGATATGAGTGGTGATATCTATCAAATGAACATACCTGCCGCTTCCTTGTTTGGTAAGGGTGTTGGTAATGTGCATCCGTTTGAAAGCTACCTGCGCTATCTACCTGCTAATCAGGAGAGCATCGACCGCATCGTAACTAAAGTTTTATTTGATGAGAATGAAACAGCAGATGTTCTTAAGTTTACACCGTTGCGTCACTTGAACGATGAAGAGATTGATGTTATTGAAGCTGCACAAGCAACAGAAGAATGCAATAACGTGGTTAGGTTTACTGCGGCCCAGCAAGATAAAGTCACTGCTCTTCCTAAAGCAGTAGCAAAGGTTGATGATGACGACGAAGAGTTTGTACCCAAAGCCAAAGCTAAACCAGTAGTTGATGAAGAAGTCTTGGAAGAACCAACAAAGCGCGTATCTAAAAAGGCGGATAATACCCCTCCTGCACCTAAGACTAGCTTTGCTGATGTTATTAGTGAATGGGATGACAAGTAATAATGAGCATCGGCTACGCATTTAAAACTGTTAGGCTTAACAAAAAAGCGAGTAGATCTCGTATTGGAGTTAAGTTAGGTAGGTTATGTATATGTAATGACATAGCTGCATCAACAGTTGCTGAGACAATGGGGGTTAGTAGGCAGACAGTGTATAACTGGTTTGCCGGTATTACTAATCCTCATAAGCAGCATGTTGAGAAAATCTTAGATCTAATAAATAGTTTTAAACGCAAGTAATAATAATCACCGGAGGGTGAGGGGGGAGTAATCCCCCTTTTCTTATAAGAGATACGCATGACGAATGTTGACCTATTAAATAGAGTGCAAGCCGCCGATGGGTGGTTCGTTATCTTAGGGTTAAATCGTGGAAGATATGCTAGTCAAGAGATTGTAGAGACACGTTCTGAATTTGATGCACTTGTACAAAAGTACTTAGCTAATAACTGGGATGTATATTTTGGTGTTGCTAAATACTTCTACAAGGACACACAAGTTCGTACTAAAGATAATGTGCAGAATGTAAAGGCGTTTTGGATTGATTTAGACTGCGGGGAAACCAAGGCAGAAGTTAATTCAAAGACAGGTAGACCAGAGGGGTATATAGACCAAGCAACAGGGCTAAAAGAATTACAGCGCTTCTGTGTAACAGTTGGGCTACCCAAACCTTTACTAGTTAATTCAGGCAGGGGTATACACGCATATTGGCCTTTAACTGAGTCCGTAACAAAGGAACAGTGGGAGCCGGTAGCTAAACGCCTAAATCAATTAGCAGTTACACATGATCTTTATGTTGACCCAAGTGTATTTGAAGCGGCTAGGGTACTTAGAGTGCCCGGCACATTTAACTTTAAAGATAATCCACCTAAGCCAGTAGAACTAATAAGTGATGGGAAAGATGTTGAGTACGATACATTTAAATCTATACTAGGGGTTAAAGAAGAGGACTTAACGCCTAAACCCCGCAAAGCATTTAGTGCACTACAGCAAGCTATGATGGACAACACACTAGCTAAGTTCAGTAAGATTATGAAGCGCAGTGCTAGTGGTGATGGATGTGCGCAGTTGCTATTTCAGTACCAAAACCAGAATGATGTCTCTGAGCCTATGTGGTTTAACGCTTTGTCTATAGCACAGCAATGCTCGGACAGGGATACTGCTATACATAAGATATCAGATAAGTATGAAGGGTATGACTATGAGGATACGGAACGCAAAGCAAGCCATACAAAGTTTCCTCAGCGTTGCAGTACGATCGAGAACACAAACCCCGGAGGTTGTGATGGCTGTAAATGGAAAGGTCGTATTGGTTCTCCTATTGTATTAGGTAGAGAAGTAATAAGGCCCGAAGACCCAGAAGCAGAAATAGAAGTAGAAGTTAAAGACATACCACAAGAGCCAGAAGAGAAAGAAGATATATCTACTAAGGTATATAAAATACCTGCATATCCACACCCATATTTCCGTGGGAAGAACGGTGGTATCTACTACATGTCTAAGGAAACAGAGGAAGCTGAACCTATATGTATATACGAGCACGATTTGTATATCGTTAAGAGGTTACTAGATTCTGACCCTGAGGTTGGTGAAACAATTTTAATGCGGCTACATTTGCCGATGGATAAAGTTAAGGAATTTACTTTGCCCCTATCTACTATTGGGGTGAAGGATAAGTTGAAAGAAGCACTACTAGTGAAGGGTGTGGCGGGGTTACAACCTCAAATGAATGCCTTGGCACACATGGTTATGATATCCGTTAAAGAAATGCAGTACAAAAAAGGAGCTGAGCTTATGAGAACGCAATTTGGTTGGGCAGATGGGGATAGTAAATTTATCATTGGGGATAGGGAGATTAGCAAGGATGGCACGTTTCATAGTCCACCTTCAAAAGCTACTGCGCAGATGGCAGAACGGATGCAACCACGAGGCACACTAGAAAAATGGAAAGAAGTATTTAATCTATATAGTACGCCCGGACTAGAACACAATGCCTTTGCTGCTTTGACTGCGTTTGGAGCGCCCCTACTTAAGTTTACTGGGTATAGCGGGGCAATCATGAATGTTATTTACAAAGGTTCAGGCACTGGTAAGTCTACAACCCTGTTTATGTGTAACAGCGTATATGGGCATCCTGAGACTTTAGTATCTATTTGGAAAGACACTATGGCAGCGAAGATGATTCGTCTAGGTGTCATGAATAACCTACCATTTACCTGCGATGAGATTACTAATATAACTCCCGCTGACTTCTCTACCCTTGCATACAGTATGTCTCAGGGGCGTGGCGCTGACCGTGCTAAGTCTAGTGCTAATGAGTTGCGGGTCAATACATCTACTTGGTCTACGATATCACTATGCAGTTCTAACGCTAGTTTCTATGAGAAGCTTGGTGTGCATAAGGATAGCCCTGATGGAGAGATGATGCGGTTATTAGAGTATCAAATTGGGTATAACAACATTATCCCACCGCAAACAGCTAAGGCTATGTTTGATCATCAACTAAAGGAGAACTACGGACATGCGGGTGATATCTACGCTGCTTACCTACTTGGCAACCTAGAAGATTGTATTAATACTTTGTTGACTGTACAGCAGAAGATTGATACGGAGATGCGTCTAACCAGTAGAGAGCGGTTCTGGTCTGCACTCATAGCTTGTAATATCGCAGGTGGTTTAATTGCACGTAGCCTAGGTCTACATAACTATGATATGAAAGCTATATACGCATGGGCTATGGCTATGCTTAAGGAAGTACGTAGCGAGATTACTCCCCCCGCTAATAACGCAGGGGCTATTGTGGGTGACTTTTTGAACCGCAATATGCGTAACATCCTTGTAGTAGATGATCAGGTAGACAAGCGTAACAATATGCAAGCACTACCCGTACGGGAGCCATGGGGTGATCTAGTCGTGCGCTACGAGCCAGACACTAAGAAGATGTTTCTAGTTTCTAAGGCATTCAAGAAGGACTGTGTTGAGAGCCAGATATCTTATAAGGACACGCTGAAGGAACTAAAAGAGAAGGGTATATTCTTAGGTTCAGAAGTTAAGCGTATGTCTAAGGGCATGAAGGTATCATTTCCGGGCGTTAATGCACTGGTATTTGATTGCTCAAGTCCTGATTTCATTGATGTTGAGGGGCTGGTAACATCGGCAAAAGACGATGCTGATAGAGAACAGAAGTTATAACATTAACTGGAAAGCGTTTAAGACGGGCACTTCTTTTTTCGTGCCCTGTTTGGATGGCAGTAAAGCTAAGAAAACTATTCAAAGTGTTGCAAAAAGGTTAAAAATTGAGGTTTTAATGCAAATAGTTATAGAAAGTGGCGTACGGGGTGTACGTGTTTGGAGAATTTAGGTTATACTCCGCAACAGCAGACTCATTCTTCTGCTCCCTCCTGTTGGAAGATGTCTCTCTTCCACACCTTAGCCCCGCTTTGTGCGGGGCATTTTTTTACTCAAGAGGTGCAGCCGCCCTAGATGAAGGCATTATGTAAGGCGCTAAGTCTTTACTCATAGCTTGACCACGTATAGTCATAGCACGTCTTTGTCCGTACGACTTGATAGAACGCTCTATAGTATCGCTTTCAATTACAAGACCCTTAGCAGGGTAACGCTGATTATGCTGCCTAATTTGAATCAAAATATTTTTTACTTTTTCTGGATCTCTACTGCTGTCGTAAATTGTTTCATCTAGGCGTTTAAGTAGCTTAGTGCGTTCAGTTGTTGCTTCTGTTATTTCCTTTTGCACTTCAAAGTTCTTTTCTTGTATACGTGCTAGTCGAGTAGGAGCAAAACCTAATACTTGCGCTATTAAATTAAGATCACTGATCTCAGAAGGTTTAAGTATAACCGCCCCGCTTTTAGTTTCAGCGCCTTCAGATGCTAGACGACCGGCTACTAAAGAACCTCTAAAGAGTGCGGGTACAAGCTTCTCTAATCCACGTTCAATCTTACCGTTGCCAAAATCATCAAAAGCACCAACCATGTTTACACCAGTAGACACGCCCGGCCCCATGTTATCAATTATAAAATTCTGTGTGGTTTCTACAAAGTTTCTTCCGGTTCTAGGTGCTCTCCACCACATGTTATCAAATGATGTACGAGAACCAATGTTAACATCAGTGAGTGCGGATATAGCACCCTTCTCTAATACATCACTAAGTCTATGCTCACGCCCATCAAGCCCAGTTATTTCTATATGCCCAAAGTTTTGAGGTAACCACTCATACCGGAATCGTAGATTAGAATTATCAGCAGTCAATGGGTTTCTTCTACGGCGATAACGCTTTTCATCTTCATCACCAAATTGATCAAGAACTATATCTATAGTAGAGCATATAGTGCTGTATAGAGGCATACCTACTAACCCGTGGAACATTCCGCCCATAGCTAATACGCCAGTTAAACGGTGCATAGCTTCAACACGTTCTGCTTTAGGGGTAGAAAGGCGAATAATTTGATAGGCATTACGTACAAACCATGAAGTCATATACACAGCGTACATCTTAAACTGCCCAATAGTTTTACCAAGAGTGTTTCTTAATATGCGGGGTCTATTCATATTGTCATAGCGACCTAACAAATCATTAGTAATCTCTACGGCTTTTTGCACAGACGCATCAAAGTTTTTAGTTTTTGCGTACTCAAGTTCAAACGTCATCATGAAAGAAATCTCACGACTTATACGTTCGGCACTACTAAACAACCCAGTTAACATATTAAAACCATTCCTAACCGCTACATAGGCTTTGTTAGTCGATGCGGAAGCAGGGGTCTTTTTGTTATCTGTTAACACCGAAGTATTAGTAAGTTGAAATATGTTGTAGTTCTCTGTTGCTGCTCTAAAAGCATCTTCCAATATCTTATTACCCTTAACCATTTTAGAAGAGCCAATAGAAGGGGCGGTAAAGGTTGTTTCACCATTAGTTTCAGTTTTAGTAACACCCATTGTTTTCCATATCTGGGAGTACTTTGCAAGCTTGCTAGCGGTTGCACCATACCCATACCGCGCATTGAGTGTAGGCACTACCATTACAGGCACAGAGGACATCTGAGTAGCAGCGGAGGCCGCACTAGTTAACAGCATAAGGAACGCAAACCGATTAATAGCCGTAGCTGCTCCCCCTTGCTCTGGAGGGTTAATTTCTTCTCGTGCACGGATAGCAACTTCGTCAATAAACAAACCAAGCTTAGCCATATCAAGAGCAGGGGAACCTTCTAATGAATCCCGTGTTTGGCTTATAGCGTTTTCAATCTGCACACCATACTTAAGTTTAGATGTTTGATTAGCAAATTTTGTAGCAGACACTTTAAAGTTGCGAAGTATATCGCCGCTAAAACCAGTAACTTTGTCTGCATGTAAGAATTGTTTACGGAAGCTACGCTCGGGCAACGTCATCAAATAGGTTTGATATAGTTGATCTTTTAACTCTTCTTTAAACGCCGCACTTGATTCCGCAGCTAACTTAGGACTCATAGCATCAATATCTGCAAACATCTTTTGCAACATCTGGCTTTGGCCTTGAAAGTTTTGGCGCAAGCTAGTGATATCATCACCCGATTTAAAATTAGAATCGTCTGGGCTTAAACCTAATTCTTTAGCACGTTTGTTTAAGTACTTGTTTCTATCTACACCATTATCAAACATGAAAAACTCACGCCCAGTAGGGCCTTTAGCTACACTAAGCCAATATTGACCATGCCGCATAAGAGGGAAGTAATCTTCCTCCATGGGTTTAAATGCAACTTCTGTTAATTTATCTGCATCCTCTAGATCAATAGCGGCCTCTTTTGATTGCTCTCTCATTAAACGAGCAGACTTAAGAAGTTTAGCTTTAGCAGCATCATCTATAGGCAGTGCAGCAATCTGATCATCTAGAATTTTACGGACAACAGTTTGGTTATCTTTATAGAACTGACGGACAGCACGGTACATTTCGTGCCCATCTTTTTGTTTACCTAATTTTGCCCATTCGCCATATACTATTTCAAGATTCTTAGAGCGAGTAGTTATTTTACCCTCATAACTCCGCATAGACTCCGTAGTGGTATTAGGGGCAGCAATTTTCTTTTCGTAGCCTTTAACTATGTAATCGTCTTTAATAACTTGATCTAATGGTTTAAGGT
>Ga0114970_10002409_pt1 | contig 13971 bp, 15 predicted proteins | sample M_140205_XF_Meta_FD_87030 | JGI IMG/M metagenome (GOLD analysis project Ga0114970, IMG submission 87030) | Freshwater microbial communities from Lake Montjoie, Canada to study carbon cycling - M_140205_XF_MetaG | ecosystem: Environmental > Aquatic > Freshwater > Lake | place: Lake Montjoie... | reverse complement strand
TACCTGCATACGGAGTATTTCGTGAGTTCTTTGGAGAAGCTGTTCCTACACAGGTTCCACCCAATTATAATTTTATGGGTCAACCAGATGGTAGTTATATGCCTGTAGGAGCTCCATTTCAACGATTTACAACACCAAATTCATTTGGAAAAAAATTACGTCGTTACAATGTTTCAGGTTCACCTTGTAACAAACTTAAAAAACGAGTTTGTCGGTCTAGTCCCAATTGTAGCTACACCCGTCGGGGTTGTCGCAGACGTAAAGGAACTAAATCAGGAGCTATGGTTTATGAAGGACCTGCACTTCAGTTTGGAAAACGTAAAAATCGTTACTTAGTTCCATATCCAGTTTGTAACAAACTTAATAAACGGGTATGTCTGTCTAATCCCAATTGTAAATATATGAGTGGTCGTTGTCGCAGACGTTCGTCAACTAACTCAAAAATGTATCAAGGACCATCACTTGCTTTTGGAAAACGTCGCCGTCGTTACAATGTTGCAGGTTCAGCTTGTAACAAACTTAAAAAACGGGTTTGTCAGTCTAGTCCCAATTGTTCTTACACCAAACGAGGTTGTCGCAGACGTTCAGGAACTAAATCAGGTGCTATGGTTTATGAAGGACCTTCACTACAGTTTGGTCGTTCGGATCTACCGGAGAAGATCTGGCTGGCACCTGGACAAACAGAGAAGGGGTTTCAAAATTGTCTTATGAAAAATTTACCTTTATGTAAGAATGCAATACAAAGATGTAATTCTAAATATAATGTCCCCCAAAAAGGTTGTAATGCAATGAAAGGGGAATGTGAACAAGATATGATTTCGTCGTGTCAGCAGGGGAATACGGTTTATAAAGTAAGACCTGTAGAGTTTGGTCGCAGAATGAAATTTGGTCGGGGTCCTAGTGTTCCATTCCCAATGTGTCATGACATAAATAGAAAACCATTACCAAGTGTATCAAAAAGTACTTGTCTTAGTCAAGGTAAATACTGGTGGTAAATGTTAAGCGTTAAAAATTTAAAAAGAAATTAAAAGTTTATATCTTTTAATAATTCAATAACCAATGGATTTAATTTTTCAGGGTAAATAACATTAAAAACCAAAGTCAAATCAATTGAACCAAGTTTATAACCATCATTTGTTTGTATTATTTTATTAATACAAATATTATGTGGTGTGTCAAAAGGATCTTTAAATATTTTATTAAATCCTATTAAAGATTCTTTTAAAGTAATATTGTATTTACAAAAAAGTTTACCATTATATAAATAATATGGTTCTTCAATTTTTATTTTAATTATTCCAACAATTGGATGCAAAAATTCAGTTAATTTTAAATTTGAATTTAAAATTATATTTATAATTTGTTTACAATTTCCATTACAAATTTGTAGATATCCATTACCCAAACATTCCATACAAGTATTTAAAATAATGCCTTTATTATTTTTTAAATTAAAACCAGAACCTGCACAATTTATACATAAATTTTTTTCACAATTACAAACTCCTTGTATTTTTACAGATTTTGTTGTTCCAGTAAAATATTCTTTAGGTGTTAAATCAATTAAAACTTCATTTTGTTTTTTTATTGGAATTTGATTAAATAAATTAAATGGATTAAATGATTTAAATATAAAAGATAAATCTGGTTGTTGAAAAACAGGAACTGGATTTAAAAGAAATTCATATGCCTGTGATACTTTTAAAAATTTATCATTGGCATCTGGTTCACTATTTTTATCGGGATGATATTTCATTGCCATTAATTTGTAATTTTTTTTTAACATTTCTGGAGTATAATCATCGGAAAGTTCTAAAACCTCCAATGCTTCTAATAAATTCATTAAAAAGTAATTACTTCTTAATGAATGTATTCAATTTATTTTAATATTTTTAACGCTTAACATTTACCACCAGTAGTTACCTTGACTAATACAAGTACTTTTTGATACACTTGGTAATGGTTTTCTATTTTTGTCATGACACATTGGGAATGGAACACTAGGACCCCGACCAAATCCCATTCGGCGACGACGACAAACTTTGCTCTTTTTCTTCATTTTTTTCATTTTAATTAGTTTCTTAAGAACAGTTGCACTTTTATAAACACGATGTTTTCCACGTTTAATTGTTGTTTTAATACGATACTTTCGACATCGTTTAAGAAGTGCTGCAGGTGGTTTACGAACTGATTTTCTGCGACTAGATTTGACTTTTCGGCGTTTACCAATTTTATTCATTTTTTCATATGAATTAATTAATTTTCTTACATTACCACTTGTTGGTTTAGCTTTAGATTTGTTTAATTGATTATAAAAATCTCTTATACATTTAACATCTCCAGATTTGCAACCGGTATTTGAACCAAAAGCAAGTGATGGCCCTTCATAAACCATAGCTCCCGATTTAGTTCCTGAACGTCTGCGACAACCTCGTTTGGTGTAGCTACAATTGGGACTAGACCGACAAACTCTTTTACGAAGTTTGTTACAAGGTGAACCTGAAACATTGTAACGACGGAGTCTTTTACCAAAAGCACTAGGCAACATTGGACCTTGATATTGTTCACCTCCAAGATGACCTACTTGGCGTACACAACGACCACGACCACTATTGGCACCTGATTGCCAATTACAATTTGGATTTCCTCCACAAGTTGCTTGGTTACGTCCGATGCACTCATAAATTCCACGAATGTCAGCAGCATTAACGGGTGCAACAACATCTTCTTCATCAATACCATTTAAACCACCAACTGGTGGTGGAATTGGTGCAGCAGCAACACCTGCAAGTCCCGGAACAACCGCAATTACAAATGACTGGTATTTACCCATACCAGTTGCACTATAAGGAATTGAACCACCTGGACGCATTTGGCAACGATTATTTCTACCACCTGACCAATTACAAGGATACATTCCATTTACATTATAGTTTAAACAAGTTGATGTATTACTAGGAAAAAGTGTAGAACACACACTTCCAAAACGTGAACGGCGAAAATTGTTTCCAAATCGAAAATTACGACGACGACCAAAAGCGGCTGCCTGCACTTGAAAATCTCTTTTCCATTCTACTAAAAAAGGAGTAATTTGTGTAGAAACAATACCTTGTTCTTGTAAATAATTTTTAATTGCGGCAACACCTGAATTACGTGCAGCTAAAAGAATCTGATTAGCATTATTACCTGCTGCTTGTGCATTTGCAGCTGCTTCATTTGCAGCAGTTGTTCCCCTGTTAGAAGCATCTGCTCTTATATTATCATTAATTTCTCTAGTAGGTGCTTGATTAGGAAGTTCAGCGAAATCTTCTGGACCAAGAACAGGTTCCTGTGGTGGAGCTTCAAGAAGTAATTGTTGAACTTGCTGTTCTGCTTGAGCAACATCTTGAGCATTACCACCAGCTTGTTGAATAATATCAGCTACAACTGGTTGAGCTGCTTCTATTGCAGCAGCCTGTGCATTTGCTTGAGTTCCACCATTTGCTAAAACATTGGCAGCTGCAACATCGGCAGCAGCAGCGCCTGCCATTATAGCTTGTTGAGCTATAGGAGCACCATTTTCAGCAGCATTAGCAGCTGCTTGAGCAGCTACTTGAGCAATTTGATTTTGAACGGCTGGTTGAGCAATTATATTACGCCAGTTTCTAGCACGACGACAACCACGACGACGAACATAATTACATCCACGATTTGATTTACAAGTTCTCATTTTAAGACGATTACAAGGTGAACCTGCTACATTATATCTTGTAGGTCTACGACAAGATTTTTTACGACGGTCACATCCCTTTTTTTTTCTTTTAAGAAATCCAAATAAATTAAACATTTTATATTAAGTTCAATTATTTTAATTTAAACGAAATTTAATTATTAATTAATTATTAATTAATTTTAAAGTTTTTTCTGCAGCAAGTTGTTCTGCCTGTTTTTTACTTTTACCCGAACCAGTTTCATAACGTTTTTCATTTATTGTAACTATTACATTAAATACCCTATTATGGGGTGGTCCTTCTGTATTTACTAAGATATATTCTGGTGTGCAATTTTTAAATACTTTTTGAGAATACTTTAAAAGTATATCTTTATAATTATCTTCAAAAAGTATATCATTAAAATCTAATTTATCAATTAAATTAATTACAAACGAATTTACTGCATCAAATCCAAGATCCTTAAATATTGCTGCCAAAAAAGCTTCAAAAGCATCTTCTAAAATTTTTTGACTATTTCTACCTTTTATATTTTCAACGTGATTACTCATAAGAATGTGTTTTCCTAAATTAATTTGTTTCGCCAATTTTGATAATTGAACGCCATTTACCAATTTAGTTTTTATACGTGTTAAAAAACCTTCATCATTTTCTGGATACTTATGAAATAAATAATTTGCAACGATTAACCCCAACACTGAATCTCCTAAAAATTCTAGACGCTCATTGTGTTGAAAAAGATATTCTTGTAAATCATTTCCTTGATAACGCTTAACTGCTTTATATATACTTTTATGAACTAATGCACGTTGGTAATGCGTTATATTTTTTATTTTCATATTCAACATTTCTTGAATATCTTCACGGTTAACATGAGATTTAGAAAAATCGTGAGTTGCAAGATCATCTTCTATTTGTTTTTGTATTAATTGATTTATACAAGTTTGTTTATCAATAACTAATTCATCGGAATCACTTTCTGAAGAAATTAAGTCGGACATTTTATATTTACTTTACTTTTAAAACTTTAAATTAAATAACGATGCTTTTTAAATGAATAATGTAATTGTTCAAAAACAAATTTTATTTATTATAAATAAATTTTTATTTCCAAGAAAAATTAAAGACCCTGAGAAAAAATTGATATTAATAAATTGTTTAAACTCAAATAATTATATTACAAGTGTTTCTGAAGAATCAGATCCATTTGAACACCTTTACCAACACCAAGATCAACACCAATACCAACAAAACCTTACCCAAGAAGAAATCCAAACTTTACCTGGTTTTACACAAAGAGAACATACTTCAGTTAATCCTTATGGATTTAATAGAACTTTTATTAGTCCAAGTGACGATGCAGGAACTAAAAGACTTATGGAAGTTCAAAAACGTGGAGCAACACCAGAAGAAATTGCATTTAATAAAGTTGCTGAAATGATTGATTCTGCATTAAACCGTATAAGCTCAGATTTAAATTTTGAAATGATTAAAAACACAGCATTAAATATATATCTTAATATTACTAAATTTTATATTTATCAAGAAACTGTACTTAAAAAAGATAGAATCGTTAATGGTGAAAATAAAGGAAGTGTCAGAAAAGGTTATATAGTATTATCACTTTATTATGCACTAAAAAATAATTTAATTGATATTCCAAAAGACCGTTTAGTAACATATTTTAATGATATAGATTTAGGTGATTTACCTAAAGCTGATAGCAATTTAAAAATAATATTTAATGGTATTCGGGGTTATGAATTTATGTTTGAAAATAAAATAAAAATAAATTTAACAAGAGAACAACAGGAAGAAGTAAATAAAGTAATGAATGATTTAACAGAAGCTGGTTTATTTAATAATCTTCCAGTTCAATTTGCCGCAATTATTAAATATCTTAATTTCTCTGATTTAAAATCAATTAGTGAAAGATATGGTATATCGAGTGCAACAATAAAAAAATATGAAAAAATAATTTTAAAATTTAAAATTTAAAATTTAAAATTTAAAATTTAGGTAAATATTTATCAGCCATATATTGACCAAATTTAACATCAACTGAATATTGGTCTTTGCCTCCTTCAAGTTCACGTTTCATCTTTAACATTTGTTTAAATATAATATTTTCTTGAATATTATTATCTGCTAAAATTAATTCAAAAAACATTCTGTTAGATGTTCTAAATTCCAAAAATTCTTCCATTTCTGTTATTTCATCAGAAGTATGTTTAAGATTTTTTAAAGTTTGGATTTTTTTAACAATTTCTTCAACTTCAGTAGCTGTAAATATAGCCATTTAAAAGTTTCTTAATAAGAAACGGTATTTTTCTTTAAATTCTTTTAAAAATTTATATTAAATCCACCACGTCCACTGTTCATACCAGTCAAATTATTAAAAGACATAATTTTTCCACTAATACTAAGACAAATTAATCCAATAATAATAATAACAATAACAATAAGTATTATATTATCACTCATAGCTCCAAAACTAGAAATATTTAACATATTTTTAAGAAAATCAGTTGGTCCTACTGGTATCATTGGTGGAATAGGTGTCATTGCAGGTATACTTGGGGGAGTTATTTGCGGTTTTGCTTCATTTTCGCCTTCCATTGTGCGATCGGTATATTCTTTTTTCATTACATCAAAAACTTCTGGTGATTTGTAATATTCTGATAAATCTAACTGTTGTTGAAAAGCATTTTCTATAGCTTTATCTGTTATAATATTGTCTACACAAGTAGATAAATATGGATATGTTTGTGAATCACATCCATATAACCCTGCCTTAGGATCAGGTGATAATTGCTTGATGTATAATTGAGCAGAAACATTTTGTGTATCCATATATTCTTTTAAATTAACAGTTATTTTAATTTAAAATTTAATTTTATTTTTTTTACAAATCGTTTAATACTTAAAAATTAAAAGATTAAAGTTTTAAAAGCTTAAAGTTTTATTTATGGAAGAAAATCTAAATTTAGATGACATATGGTCCGACTATTATTCAAGTATAACAACAGATAAATCATCAACTTTAAATAATGATAAACATTGTAAAAATTGTAATTCAGATTCGGAAAAATTTATAGTAACTTTTGGCGATATAACTTGTAAAAATTGTGGTTTTATTCAAGAATCAAGTATAATTTCAGATGATCCTGAATGGAATAATTATAAAGATGAATCAAGTATTATTAAAAATTCAGGAACAAGATGTGGAAACGTTTTAGATTATACAAATCCTTATGATACAGGTAATACTTTTATTCCTAGATATCATTGGTCGTGGCATTTTGATGATCAAGGTGTTAAAAGATATACTAATTTATCTAAAATCGCTATACGTGCTAGTTATTCATCTAAACAACGTGCTTTTGATGAAGGTAAATATTCATTTGAAAAAATTAAAGAAATTTTAAATTTATCGGATAACATTTTTAATACTGCAAAATTATTCTGGGGTATTATTTTAAAAACTGATATACTTAAACGTGGTGGTAACCGACGTGGTATGAAAGCTTGCTGTGTATTTTACGCTTGTCTTAGTGAAAAAAATCAACGTAATCGTGAAGATATTGCTTCTGCATTTGATATAGACCATTCAGCCGATTTTACAAAAGGTGAAAAAATATTTAGAGAAATTTTTGAAAAAAATAATGATTATTCTTGGGTTTTATTTAAAGGTTCTGAAAATGAATCTATGTATTCACGATACGTTTCACAACTTAGTTTACCACACCATTTTACTAAAACGATGTGTATAATTAAAGAACATACTCGCGAACATCTTTTAGGTATTGCGGCAAAATCTGAAATTGCTGGTTTAATTTATTATGTTTGTAAAGAAGCTTATGGGCTAAAACACCCAAATAAATCTGAAATTGCAAAATGTATCGGTATTTGTAACCCAACTCTTAATAAAGTTATTGAAATACTTAATTACTTTTATAAAATTAATCCAGATTTAAGAAAATTAATTTAAAATTTAATTTAATGATAATTTAAAGTTTTAAAAGTTAAATAAAATAAATAAAATAAATAAGATAAATAAATGGAACCACTTCTAGAACCAAGTAATGACCGTTTTTGCGCTTTTCCAATTAAATATCACGATATTTGGAAAATGTATAAAAAAGCTGAAGCAAGTTTTTGGACTACAGAAGAGATAGACCTTCAAGAAGACCTAAAAGACTGGGAAAAACTTAATTCCGATGAAAAATATTTTATTAGTAATATTCTTGCATTTTTTGCCGCCAGTGATGGAATTGTTTTGGAAAATTTAGCTGTGCGTTTTATGAAAGAAATTCAAATTCCTGAAGCCCGTGCATTTTATGGATTTCAGATAATGATTGAAAATATCCATTCCGAATTATATTCACTTCTTATTGATACCTACATCAAAGAACCTCGTGAAAAAATGCGTCTTTTTAAAGCAATTGAAACTATACCTATTATTAAAAAAAAAGCAGAATGGGCACTTCGGTGGATTAATTCTGAACGTTCTTTTGTAGAACGTCTTATTGCTTTTGCGTGTATTGAAGGTATTTTCTTTTCTGGTTCATTTTGTGCTATTTTTTGGTTTAAAAAACGTGGTTTAATGCCTGGTTTGACATTTTCAAATGAACTTATTAGCCGTGATGAAGGACTACATTGTGATTTTGCCTGTTTACTTTATGACCACATTGTTAATAAACCTGATCCGATTGTTATTTTAGATATAATTATTTCCGCTGTTGATTTGGAAAAAGAATTTATTTGTGAATCTTTACCAGTTGACCTTATTGGTATGAATAAAGTTACTATGAGTAATTATATTGAATTTGTTGCTGACCATCTTATTGTTTCACTGGGGTTAAAAAAATACTACAATACCATTAACCCATTTGATTGGATGGAAATAATTAGTTTACAAGGTAAAACTAATTTTTTTGAAAAACGTGTTGCTGAATATCAAAAAGCTGGAGTTTTAAACAGCGAAGTTAGAGTTTTTTCTGTTGATGAAGATTTTTAAAGTAATTTAAAAATTTAAAAAAATACAACTTAAAATGAAAACATTTGAAGAGTGGAAAAATTTAGTTGACCAATTAGTATTTGTATTAATTGGATATCATCTTGATGATTTACCAGATGAAAATTACCGTTTAAACTATGATACTGGTTTAAAATTTTGTGATATGGGAAAAATAGTTGTTTCAAATTTTGATGCACAATATTAAAATCATTAAAACGCGTAAAAAAAATAAATTCTTTTAAATTTAATATATTATATTAAATTTAAAGTAATGGTTAAAAGAAAAAATCGTTTTGGTGTTGTAGAAACTAAAAATGTTGATTTTAATGAAGCTCTAGGTATAGCAAGAGAAAATGAAAAAATGAAAAAACATGAAGATATGAAAAATATGACAGAAGAAGAAGCTCACGAATTTACTAAACGCTATTACACGGCAAATCCAGTTATAGAACAAATTCAAGACCAACAATCTTTAAGTTCCGATTATGCTAAGAAATGGAAAACCAATTTAAAAAATAAAAAAGAAGCAAAAAAACAAGCTAAAGATGCTAAAACTCTTCAAGATTTTCAATATCAAGCAGGTATAACAAGAGACCAAGAAGAAGTTGTTACAGATATTTGGAGAAGAAAAATAAAAGATCGTAAAGAAGCAAAAAAAATAGCTGATGAAGAAGAAGCCCACGAATTTACTAAACGCTATTACACAGCAAATCCAGTTATAGAACAAATTCAAGACCAACAATCTTTAAGTTCCGAATATGCTAATAAATGGAAAACCAGTTTGAAAAATAAAAAAGAAGCAAAAAAAATAGCTGATGAAGAAGAAAATGTAAAAAAATTAATTAAAGAAAGAAAAGAACTTCAACGTCAACAAGAAATTAAAAAAGAACAAAAACTTGAAGAACGTCAACGTAAAAGTGATAAAATTAAACAACAACAATTAGCACGTTTAGAAGAAGTAAGAACTGAAAGAAATATGAAAGAAATTGAACGTCAAAATGAACTTAAAAAAGAACAAAATGAAGAACAAAATATGCAAGAAGAACGTCAAACTAAACTTAAAGAACAAATTCAACAACAAATTCAACAACAATTAGCAATTCAACAACAAGAACAATTAGCAATTCAACAACAACAAGAACAATTAGCAATTCAACAACAACAAGAACAACAATTAGCAATTAAACAACAACAAGAACAATTAGCAATTCAACAACAAGAACAACAATTAGTAATTCAACAACAACAAGAACAAAAAAATATTCAAGAACAAATTCAACAATTAGCAATTCAACAACAACAAGAACAAAAACAGATTAAATCTCAACAACAGAAACAACAATTAGCAATTCAACAACAACAAGAACAACAACAAATTCAACAACAAATTCAACAATTAGCAATTAAACAACAACAAGAACAACAACTAATTCAACAACAAATTCAACAATTAGCAATTCAACAACAACAAGAACAACAACTAATTCAACAAAACCAAATAAGTTACCAACCTCAAATAAAAATTAATAAAATTAATCGTTCTGTTTGTTCTTATAAACGTGGAAAAAATGAATTAACTAAAGTTACAAATATTATTTGTTATTTAACTAAATTAAAAATTTAATTAACTTAAAAACTAAATCATTAAATTAAAATAAAATATCGCAACTTTATAAGTTGCTTTTATGGCTAAACTTAAAATGATAGATTTATGTGCGGGAACTGGTGCATTTACACTTGCGTTTGAAAATACTGGTAAAGTTGAATGTGTATTTGCAAATGATAATTTTAAAGGTTCAAAAATAATTTATGATAACAATTTTAAAAGCTCAAGCGTTAAATTATTATTAAAAGATATTAATGATATTAAAGTTGAAGATATACCAATACACGATATACTTTGTTCTGGATTTCCGTGTCAAGGTTTTAGTATTGCTGGTAAACAAAAAGGTTTTGATGACATCAGATCAAATGTATTTTGGAAATTATTGGAAATAATTGAATATCACAAACCAAGTTATATTATTTTGGAAAATGTAAAAAATATATTATCACACGATAATAAAAAAACTTTTGAAATAATAAAAAAAAATTTGATTGCCAAAGGGTATTTTATTAATTATAAAATACTTAATACTTCTGATATTACTGGAATACCTCAACACCGCGAAAGAATATATATTGTATGTACTAAAAATGAAATGAATTCTTTTAATTTGGATTTTGATAAAATAAAAAAAAATAAAATAAACCTTTTATTAGAAAATAAAGTGGATACAAAATATTATTATACAGATAAATCAGTAACTTGGGATCTTGTTAAAGCAAATGTTGTTAAAAAAGATACTGTTTATCAGTATCGTCGTGTTTATATAAGAGAAAATAAAAGTAACGAATGTCCTACACTTACTGCTAATATGGGAGGCGGTGGTCATAATGTTCCATTAATTTTAGATAATATTGGTATTAGAAAATTTACACCGAGAGAATGTTTTAATCTACAAGGATTTCCCGATACTTATAAACTAGAAAAATTATCAGATACACAGCTTTATAAATTAGCTGGTAATGCAGTTAGTTTACCAGTTATTCAATTAATTGCTAACAGATTAATTAACGATTTCATCAAAAGTTCCTGAAAATACTAAATCATATTTTATTTGTGTATTTAACAAAGACCAACACATACGTGGTCTTCTATTTTGTTTAATTTGATCTTCAAATGTTTCTGTTTTATTTACTTTAATTTTTTTCCATTCATTAGAAGATTTTTTATGTTCACATTTATATAATTTAAATTTATCATTTAAAAAATCAGTTGCATCTAAAAAATAAATAACATTCCAATCTGATTTTGGTGAAAATGATATTGGACCAACACTTGTAAAACATTTACATTCTTGTCTACCTTCTTTTAGAGAAAACAAATCACCTAAACAACAATCCCAACTTGAGGTTGTATCTCCAAGTTTATGAATTATATATTTTATTATATTTTCACTGATATCTTCTGGTATTCCTGAAAATCTAATATTTTTTATTTTTTTTCGTTCAATAAAATAATTTTTAAAAACTTGATATTGTTTTTTTAATGTATTTTTATTATAACTTTCATTTTTAAAAAATGAATAAATAGAATTCATTAATAAAATTTATTTATTTTATTAATCATTTAAAACTTTAAATTAAATTTCGGGTAAATTAACAATAGGTTCAGGAACAATGTTATTATTATTATTCGTTTGTTCATAAATAATAACATTTGGTTCAGGAATAACATTTGGTTCAGGAATAATAACATTTGGTTCAGGTAAAAAATCTTGTATATCAGGTAAATTTATAATTTCTTGTGTGTAATTTTCTGTATCTGGAATACTAGATGTATAATTTATATTTGTAAATGCACTTTTTAATGAACTAACTAATTTTGAATTTTTAATATTATTAAGTTCATTTTTTAAATTTTCTTTTTTTCTTGTAGTTGGACTACCACTTACATTTGATTTTATAGATTCCATTAAATTTATAAATTTATTTTTTTTGATTTCTTTAAATTTTATACCTGCTTCGGCAACTTGAACTGCAAGTTTAGATTCAAGGTCTTTATAAATATCTACTGGTTTTATTATTATTATTTCAGGTTCGGCAATACCTTTACCACTCCATTCAGCTTCGTAAAATGTTAAAACGTGTTTTGGTATACAAGGACTTTGTTCTATTAAACGATCTATTTCAGTTCTTGTTACTTTAACGCAATCGGCACCACCTGAAGAACGATCTTTTACTGGTAAATTTAATTCAACAGTTAAGGTTCTTGTTAATTTTCCATAGTTTATAGCACTGATACGATGTGATTCCATAAATTCAGATATCTTTAAAAATTGATAAATAGTTGTCATTATAGCAGAAATTAAATTTATTGCACCTATAATTTGTGGGACATTTGGTCTTATTACTGCTGGAAAACTACTTTGAGCAAAATTAGCAGTTCCTGTTACAGTGCTCATTACTATTAATGGAATCATATACCAAAGATTTTTCTTTTTATATGTCATATAAGCCTGGTAATGCATCCAACGATAACTTGATGCTATTTCTGCCCAATTTTTTAATAATTTTTCTTGTTGCTCGTGCCAAGTAAGGTCTACTGGTTTTTTAGGATCGACGTTATTCATTTAAATTAAACAAATATTATTTAATAAATTTCATTTTGGTATAAATAAAAAAGTTGAATCTTTAACTTTAAAAGATTTAATTAAAGATAAGATAATTTAAAGTTTTAAAAAAAATTAAAAATAAAAGTGTGAAATGAATCCAGTTGAAATTTGTTTAAAAAAATATGATTTCCGTGGACGTTCAATTAAACAATTAAAAAAAGAATTAAATTTTTCAAAAAGAAAAATAAATCATTTTATTTGGTGTAGTGATTTTATTGAAAATACATCTGGGTTATTTCACGGTTCTGGTAAATGTATAATTAAAGTATATAATTATAATCCCAAAGCAAAAAATAAAAATAAAACTAAAATTAAAAAAAATGAAGTTGAAAAAGATAAAATAGTTGAAAAAGATAAAATAGTTGATATTGTTGAAAAAGATAAAATAGTTGAAATTGAAGAAAATGATTATATTTTAATTTAAAATAATATATACGTTGCTTTTAAGTTGCTTTTAAGATGAATCCAATAAGATTTCACTGTATTGTATTGTTAGAAGTTTTAAATGATGAACTTGACAAAGCTGTATTACAAAAAGTTCCAAACGTAAGACGAATGGTTAAAACACTATATGAAATATATTTAAAACCAGAATGTTTTGAATATATTTTATCTAATTTTTATACTAGCACATTTAGATCGGCATATGCAGATATAATGAATCAACTAAAAATATCTTCAATTTACCAAGTTCATAATATAGATTATAAATTGTTATATGAAATAGCAACTAAAATTGCAAATCAAAAAAAAAGAGAAATAGCTTCTGGTTCCGAATTTACATTTGGAAAAAGAAATTAATTTAAAAGTAATAATAATAAATAATTAAAAATGAATATATATATATAAATACAATTTCATCTTTATCTCTTATATTAATAATTTGATTTAAAAAATTATTAATATACCCATTTTCTTTTTTTACATCTCGAACTTTACATTCAATGTAACTCATAGTACATTTTCTATAATTAAATATTGTTTTAAGTAAAAGAAATACTAAAACAAATATATAATATTTATT
>Ga0114970_10002408_pt1 | contig 13978 bp, 11 predicted proteins | sample M_140205_XF_Meta_FD_87030 | JGI IMG/M metagenome (GOLD analysis project Ga0114970, IMG submission 87030) | Freshwater microbial communities from Lake Montjoie, Canada to study carbon cycling - M_140205_XF_MetaG | ecosystem: Environmental > Aquatic > Freshwater > Lake | place: Lake Montjoie... | reverse complement strand
CTGCACCAGGCGCGCACCGGCAATCGCTTCCGACAAGCGCTGCGGCGAGATACCGATGCGCCGGAGCTGCACCGGATCGTACGACACCGACACCCCCATGTCAGTGCCGCCACGCACCTGCACGCCGGCCACCCCGGGTATGCTGCCCAGGCGCGGACTCACCCGGTCCTCCAGCAGCTTTTGCAGTGTGCCCGACGTGTACGGCCCGAATACCGAGAGCGACATCAGCGGCGCTTCTTCCAATCCCTCGGGCACGTAGTTCGCCACAGTGGGCGCACTCGCGCCCGGTGGCAAATCGGCGCGCAGTAGTTCGAGCCGCTCGAGAATGGCGAGGCGCGCCATCTGCACGTCGGCGCGCTCTTCCAGCTCCACCGTGAGCATGGCGTAGTCGTCGTTCGAATTGCTGGACACCCGCCGCACCCCGCGCACGCCCTGAATGGCCGCTTCCACCGGACTCGTGAGATACGTTTCGATTACCTCCGGTGACGCACCCGGCCAGCTCGCAAACACGCTGAGTCGCGGCAGCTCCACGGTGGTACGCGTGGCCAGCGGCAGTCGCGTGAAGGAGATGGCGCCGGCCAGTAGCAACGCCACGCACATCGCCCACACCACCGCTGGGCGGTGCGTCGCGAAGCGAATCACGCGGTGCGCTCCGCACTGCGCACGGCGTGACGCAGCGCGCGGCGTTCGGTGCGCCGCTCGAGCACCGCGTAGGCCGTAGGCAGCAGGAAGAACGTAACCAGCAGCGCGCTGATGCTGCCGCCAATGATACCGGCCGCCAGCGGCTGATACAGCGCGCCACCACTGCCCCAGCCGAACACCAGCGGCAACACACCTGTGACCGTGGTAATCGACGTCATCGCGATGGCGCGTAAACGCTGCTCACCGCCGCGAATGATCGCCTCGTCGATGCTGTGCCCAGCTTCGCGGAATTTGCGAATAGCATCGAGCTTCACCACCGCTTCGTTGTCGGCCATGCCGATCATCACCACGATGCCGATCAAACTCACGGCGTTGAGCGACTGCCCGGTAAGCCACAGAAAGATCACCGCACCGGCACCGGCCAACGGTACGGTGAGCATCACCACCAGCGGAATCGTGAAGCTGGCGAACTCGCCGGCCAGCACCAAAAACATCAGCAGCGCCGCCAACACCGCCACCAACGTGAGTTCATTGCTGGTGCGCGCGCGCTCGGCGTCGGCGCCGCCCACCTGCCACGATACGCCAGCCGGCAGCGTGAGGGCCGCCATGCGCGACTGCACATCGGTGGTGGCCTTCGCGGTGCCACCGCTTTCCACCAACCCCTCGATGATCGTGACCGGACGCTGCCCCACGCGCACCACTTCCAACGGCGCCCGCGTTTCGCGCACCTGTACTAACTGCGCCAACGGCACGCCGCGTAACGGTGTTTTGAGTGCGGTCTCGAGCTCTTCGTTGCGCAGGCCGGCGTAGCGCACCATGATCGGCGTGCGACGATCGGTTTCGCGTAGTTCACTGGCACTCACCCCACCCAACGCGCCGGCCAACGCACTCGCCACTTGGCTCGGCACGATGTTGCGTTCGGCCATGCGTGCACGCTCCAGCGACACTTCCACGATAGGCTGTGTGGCCGCGAAGGCATCGCGCACATCGGTGAGTGACGGCACCGTCTGCATGGCGGTGCGCACGGTATCGGCCCACCGCTGTGATTCCACCAACGTTGGAGCCGACAGCTCCACGCGTACCAGGCGGCCTTCGCGGCCGATGAGTGAGCCGAACTCCGATTGGCCGGCCAAGTCGATGGCCAACGCCCCCTTGGCCAAGTCCGGCAGCTTCGCCCGCAACTGCTGCGCGAACTGGGCGGCGTCGGCACTCGCCGGCACCGGCACGATGAGCTGCGCCGTGGCACTCGATCCGGGGTCGGCGCCGGCTAGCACTTCTTCGTCAGTGGCCTTGCCCACGCGTGCGTAGATGCCCTTGGAGCCGAGTGCCCGCGCGGCGCCTTCTACGCGCGCTACCTGCGCGGCGGTCGCCTGAATGCTGGTGCCTTCGGGCAGCTGGACCGCCGCCACCAGCACCCCTTCATCCACGCGCGGCAGGATTTCCTTGGGGAGCGTGTAAATGAGCACCACCGTGACCGACAACAACGCGCCGGCCATGCCGAATACCGATCGCGGATGCGCCAGCGACCAGCGCATGCCACCCTCGTACCACGCGGTCAGCGTGCGTCCCCAGGTATCGAGCGTACGCGCAAACGCCGACGGTGTCTTCAGAGGCGCGATTCGCGCCGGCGCGGACTTCGCCAGCTTGCGCCGCCCCACGATCATCACCGGCATGAGGGTGAGCGCCAACACCAGCGACGCCGCCACCGTGGTGACCACGCTCAAGCTCAAGTCGCGAAAGAGCGCCGCCGCGAGACCGCGCACGAAGATGATCGGACCGAACACCAGCACCGTGGTGAGCGTACCCGCGAACAGCGGCGCCGCCACTTCGTCGGTACCCGTGACCGCCGCCTCCAGCAACGACATCCCTTCTTCACGCCGTCGCCCCACCGACTCGGCCACCACAATCGCCGTATCCACCAGCAAGCCGGTGCCCAACGCGAGGCCACCAAGCGACAGCACGTTGATGGACACATCGAGCGCCTGCAGCGCCACGAGTGCCATCAGCACCGACAGCGGCACCGTGACACCGATGGCCAACGAAAGCCGCCAATCTCGCAAGAATACGAAAATCACCAGCAGCGACAGCAGCCCGCCAGCCGCGATCTCCTGCCCCAAATTCGACAACGCATCCACCACAAAGTCGGCCTGCGCCGCCACCACGGTCATCGACACGCCGGGGAATTCTTTTTCCAGCTGCACGATGGCGTCGGTCATGCGACGCGTCACCGCCACCGTGTTCGAGCCGGCGTCTTTGTACACCACCATGCCGATCGCCGACGTGCCATCGAGACGCGTGAGCGTTAGCGGATCGGCCAGCCCGAGCGACACCGTACCCACATCACGCAGCGTGATGCCCGCGCCCACCTTCCCGACCGGCGTATCGAGGATCTCGGCCGGATTGCGAAACTCCGTGAGCGCCCGCACCGAGAAGCGAAACTGTCCTTTCCGAATGGTGCCGCCGGCGCCGGTGGCATTCTCGGCCCGGATTGCAGCCGCCACATCTTCGGGGGTGAGATCGAGGGCGCGCAGCTTCTCGGGGTCGAGCTCCACGCGAATCTCGTCGTCGGGCGCACCCACCACGGCCACACTCGAGACCCCTTCAATTTGCTCGAGACGACGCGCATGCACTTCAGTGGCCGTGCGCGCCAAGCTGCGTAGGTCGCCACCACCCTGCGCCCGCGAGTCCTTTGCTGCTCGCGATTGCGACTGACGAATGGCCAGCACCGCGATGGGCCGTTCACCCGGATCGCTGGTGAGCAGCGTGGGGCGATCGGCGCGCTCGGGCAGCTGACTGCGCGCGGCGTCGAGCCGTTCGCGCACCGACAGCACAGTGGCGCGCATGTCGGTGCCCCACTCGAAGCGCGCGGTGGTGGTCACTTCATTGTTGCGACTCACACTGCGCAGCTCGGTCAGCCCCGGCGTGGCGCCGATCGCTTCTTCAATCGGCTCGGCGACAAAACGCGACACTTCGGGCGCCGCGGCGCCGGAGTACGTGGTGCGAATGGTGAGCACCGGCAGCGACACATCGGGGAGCAGCGACACCGGCAACTGGCTCAGCGAAACGGAGCCCAGCAGCACGACGGCCAGAATAGCCGAGAGCGTCGCCACGGGGCGACGCACCGCGTAGGCGGCGAGACTCACGCGCCGCCCTCCTTATCGCTTGAGCTTGGGCGCACGATCGCTCGGCGCAGCGGCACCGGCCGACTCGCGCGGCGCCGTCACGCGCACCGGCGCATCATGCGTGAGCGTGAGATGGCCTTCGGTGATGATCTGATCACCAGGATTCACCGGAATCTGTCCGGTGGTGGAGTCGGGGAGCACCTCGGTATCGATGCCATTCGTACGACCGGGCACGATGTACGTCCACTGTGCGCGGCCGTCTTTCACCACGAACACCAGCGGTCGCCCGTCGCGCTCGATCACCGCGCGCGACGGCACCATGCGGCGTCCCGGCAATCGCGTGGCCTCGAGTTGCACGTCGGCATACATGCCGGGGCGTAACGTGCCGTCGCCCTGCACGCGCACAATGGCGCGGCCGGCGCGCGTGACCGAATCCACCAGCGGCAACAGCGCATCCACGCGACCGCGCAGCAGTCTGCCCGGCGCGCCGGCGCTGCTGATGCTGGCTTCGCCCCCAACCCGCACCAAGGGTAAGTCGTGTTCGAGCACCTGCGCCTCGATGCGCAGATTGCGGGTGTCGACCACCGTGAGGAGTGCGTGCCCTGCACTGACCTTCTCGCCGGCCGAAATCTCGATGGCGTCTACCGTACCGTTCACCGGGCTGCGAATCGTGGCACGATCCTGTTCGTACCTGGCGCGTTCGAGGCGCAGCCGCGCGCCCACCAAACCCGCCTTGTTCATGAGTGCCTTGCGCTGCTCGGGCGTGGGGCCGCGGCCGGTCACGACCGACTCCGGCACGAAGCTTTCGAAAAAGCGCTGCTCGGCTTCGTCGGTGCTGGCCTGGGCGTCGCGCACCGAGAGGTCGAACGGATACCCATCGAGACGGGCGAGCACCTGCCCCTTGGTGACCGCTTGGCCCGGTCGCACCACCAGCTGCGCCACCGTACCCGCCACTTCGGCGCGCAGCTTCACCGCCGCATCGGAGCGGATCTGCCCTGTGGTCGTTACCCGGAGCACCAGGTCGCCGTCGCGCGCCTCTTCCGCCATGACCGGCAGCGCGAGCGCGGGGCGACCGGCTTCCTCGGCCGCTTCCTGCGCGGCCGTGGCGGTGGCACCGGCGGAATCGATCGACGCAGCCGTATCGCTTTGGTTGCATGCGACGAGCACGAGCGCGGCGAATACAGGCGCCACAGCCCGCAGGCCGAACGAGGGTCGAGCGACGGACCGAGAGCGAGAAGGAGTACGCATTGGGGGCGAGTGGAGCGAAACCAGCACACGCGGAACGCGGCCCCGGGAGACAGCACACCATTGGTGTCATCCTGACGGCCAACGGTTACCGTTGGGTGAGTCGGGAACAGTATGGGGGTCAATACGGCATCGCGCGATGGCAGAATGACGCGCGCGGCATCATGTGACCGCAACCCATCCGCCACTGCTTCCTTGCCCCAGTCGTCCCCAGCGGATTACCTTGTCCTATCTAGCCGACGAACGGTGTTCCTTCGGGAATGCCACGATCCGGCGTTGCGCGTGTAGCTCAGTTGGATAGAGCGTCTGCCTCCGGAGCAGAAGGTCGCAGGTTCGAGTCCTGCCATGCGCGTCCGTTCGGCCTGCGGTCACTCTCGTTTCCCATGCCTAGTGCACGTAGCCGAGCTGAAGCGGAAGTCGGTTCCTGAACTCCTGGCGCTGGCCGCGTCGTTGCACGTCACCAGTACCAGTGGCCTTCGCAAGCAGGAGTTGATCTTCCGGATCGAGCAGGCTCTGCTCGATGCCGAAACGACGCTGTACGGTGAAGGCGTCCTTGAAGTGCTCCCGGAAGGCTACGGTTTTCTCCGGTCGCAGGACTTCAATTATCTGCACGGCCCGGACGACATCTACGTCTCTCCTTCGCAGGTGAAGCGCTTCGACCTCCGCACCGGGGATACGGTGATGGGGGAAGTCCGCCCGCCGAAAGAGTGGGAACGTTATCTCGCGCTCCTCAAGGTGGAGCGCATCAACGGTGGTGACCCTGAGCAGTCGAAATTGCGTAGCGCCTTCGACAACCTGACCGCGAAGTACCCCGACGAACGCATCCGCCTCGAGCGGAGCAACGGCGAAGTCGCCACCCGGATCTGCGACATCATCGCCCCGCTCGGGAAGGGCCAGCGTGCCCTCATCGTTGCGCCGCCCAAGGGTGGCAAGACGATCCTCATGCAGCAGCTCGCGAACGCGATCATCGAGAATCATCCCGAGATCACGCTCATCGTGCTGCTCATCGACGAGCGCCCGGAAGAAGTGACCGACATGCAGGCCAGCTGCCCCAAGGCCGAGGTCATTTGCTCCACCTTCGACGAAACTGCTGAACGCCATGTGCAGGTGGCTGACATGGTGATCGAAAAGGCCAAGCGACTCGTCGAAACGGGCCAGGACGTCGTGATTCTGCTCGACTCGATCACGCGACTGGCGCGCGCCCACAACGCCGTGGCGCCATCCGGCGGTAAGATCATGTCGGGTGGCATGGAAGCCTCGGCCATGCAGAAGCCCAAGGCGTTCTTCGGCGCCGCGCGCAATCTCAAGGAAGGCGGCTCGCTCACGATCGTGGCCACGGCCCTGATCGAGACCAACTCGCGCATGGACGAACTGATCTTCGAGGAGTTCAAGGGCACCGGCAACATGGAGCTCGTGCTCGATCGCAAGCTGGCCAACCAGCGCATCTTCCCCGCCATCGACATCAACAAGTCGGGCACGCGTCGTGAGGAGCTGTTGCTCACGCCGTTCGAACAGCAGCGCATCTATTTGCTGCGCGCGTTCCTGGCCGACATGCCCTCCGATGAGGCGCTGCAGTTCCTGATCAAGCGCATGGAACGCGCGGCGAACAACAAAGAATTCTTCGACCAGATGGCGGAACCCTGACACCCTTTATGCCCAACACTCTATGAATGCTACGACCGGTCGCCTCCTCGCCGTGGACTGGGGGGACAAGCGTATCGGGCTGGCCGTCAGTGATGAACTGGGCATGCTCGCCTCGTCCGCTGGCGCCATCACGCGTCGTGCCGGAAAGCGCCCGCCGATCGCCGAACTGATGCGCCGTGCCGACGACCTCGGTGTGACTGGATACGTGTTTGGCTTGCCGATCGATCCCGCCGGCGTGGAAACCGATCGCTGCCGCGAGGTGCGTGACGTGGCCGCCAAGCTGATCTCACGTCAGCCGTTGCCCGTGCGCCTAGTCGACGAACGCTTCACCACGTCGGCCGCGTTGCGCAGCATCAAGGAACAGGGCGGCAGCACGCGTGGTCGCAAGGAAGAGGTCGACGCCTTGGCCGCCTGCATTCTGCTGGAAGGCGTGCTCCGCGCGTCGTCGCAGGGCGTGACGTTGGGCGAGTTGGTCGAGGCGCCGGCGGCCACGACGGCCGCGAGCGCGGACGAGCGCACCGACGAGAGCACCGAGGCGTAAATGGCTCGGCGTTCGCGGTCGCGCGGAGGGCTTACGCGTATCCTGTTGCTCGCCGTGCTCGTGGCGGCTGCGTGGTACGCGTACAGCGAGATCGCCGGTAGCGGCGACGCCACCACGTCCAGCGAGCGGGTGGTGATTCCCGAGGGCGCCTCCATGCGCGCCGCGGCGGAGTCCCTGGCCGTGCACGACGTGATCGGGTCGACGCGACTGTTCCGCTGGTACACCGCGGCCGCCGGTCGCGAGCGCACGATCAAGCCCGGCACGTATCAGTTCCCATCGGGTGCCGGCTACGCCTCCGTGCTCGATGCGCTGGTCACGGGCAGCGGCATCATGCGCACCGTGGTCATTCCCGAAGGCTTCGATCTGCGTGACATCGCGCCGGTGCTGGCCAAGGCGCTGTCGGTATCCGAAGACTCGGTGCGGGTGGCCGTCACCGACACCACGTGGCGCCGCACGCTCAACGTGCCGGCGCCGTCGCTGGAGGGATATCTCTTTCCCGCCACCTACGCGTTTGCCGACGGCACCACGGCGCGTGAAGCGGTGAATGCCATGCTCGAGCAGTTCGAATCGGTGTGGAGACCCGAATGGGATGCGCGCGTGAAGGCGATGGCGATCTCGCGGCACGATGCCATCACGATGGCGTCGATCGTGGAGAAGGAGGCACGCAAGCCCGAAGAGCGCGCGCTGATTTCGGCGGTGTACTGGAACCGCGTGAAGAAGGGCATGCTGCTGCAGGCCGATCCCACCGTGCAGTACGCGCTGCCGCAGCACGTGGATCGCGTGTTCTACAAGGATCTCGAAGTGGAATCGAAGTACAACACATACAAGTACGTCGGCCTGCCGCCCGGCCCGATTGCGTCGCCCGGCGAAGCATCGATTGCCGCCGCGCTCGCGCCAGCCGATGTGCCGTATCTGTTCTTCGTGGCGCGCGCCGATGGCGGCCACGAATTCCGTACCACGTTCGCCCAGCATCGGCAGGCGATCGCCGACATCAAGCGGGCAAAACGCCAGGGTACACGATGAGTCGGGTTCCCCGCATGGAAGGGGCCGCGGTGGTGTCCCGTCGCGCCGTGCAGCGCTTGCGCGGTGGACACCCGTGGATATTCCGCTCGGACGTCGAACGGCGGCCGCCGGGCCCCGCCGGCATCGTGCCGGTAGAAGGCCCCGACGGCGCGCCGCTGGGCTTCGCGTTGTGGAGTCCGCTGTCGGAGATCTCGTTGCGGCGCATAGAGACCGATTTATCGCGCACGCCCGATGCCGCCTGGTGGCACGCCAAGCTGCGCACCGCGATCGCGCGTCGTTCGTCGTTGGCGACCGAATCCAACGCGTACCGACTCGTGCACGGCGAAGGCGATGGCTTGCCGTCGCTGGTGGTCGACAAGTACGGCGACGTGCTGGTAGTACAGTTGCTCTCGGCCGGCGTGGACGCGTGGACCGACACCATCGTGTCGTCGTTGGTGGAGCTCACCGGCTGCACGGGCATTCTCGCGCGCAATGATCCCGCCGCGCGCGGTCGCGAAGGGCTGCCGCGTGAAGTGAAGCTGCTGTACGGCGAGGTGCCGCGCACGGTGGAAGTGGTGGAACACGGCGTGCGCTATCTCGCCGCCCCGTGGGATGGACAGAAGACGGGCGCCTTCCTCGATCAGCGCGAGAATCGTGTGCTGATTGGCTCGCTGGCCCGTGGTCAGGCGCTCGATTGCTTCGCGTATCACGGCAGCTTCGCGCTACATCTGGCGAAGAAAGCTGACAAGGTGTTCGCGCTCGATGTATCGGCGCCGGCGCTGGCGCGCGTGCACGAGCATGCCGAACGGAACGGGCTCACCAACATCGAGCCGGTCGAAGGCGACGCCTTCGATATCCTGCGAGCGTGGTACAAGGAGGGCCGACGCTTCGACACGATCGTGGTCGATCCGCCGGCGTTCGCGAAAACCAAGAACGCCCTCGACGGTGCGCTGCGCGGCTACAAGGACATCAACCTGCAGGCCATGCGCTTGCTGGCGCCGGGCGGCCTGCTCTTCACCGCCAGCTGCAGCTTTCACCTCTCGCGCGGGCATTTCTTTGAGATGCTGCAAGACGCCTCAGCCGACAGCGGGCGCGCGTTTGCACTGCGCGCGATCACCGGCCAGCCGCTGGATCATCCGGAACTGATCACCGTGCCGGAGACCGGCTACCTCAAGGGTGCCCTGCTCGAAGCGATGAGCTGAGCGTGCACGTCGCGATCGAAGCCATCAAGCTGCTGCAAGAGCGTCGTGGCATCGGTCGCTACTTGCGCAACCTGCTGCCACAGTTCCTGGAGCGGGACCCGTCGCTTCGATTCTCAATGTATGTGCGCCATGACGGCGACATCGCACTGCTGCGGGCGCACCTGGCGACGCTGCACGCCGCCCTGCCCGATCGCACCACCGTCGCCCACGTGCGCGAGTTGCCGCGCACCGAGGCCGACGTCGTGTGGTATCCGTGGAACTTCATTACCCTGGCCGCCCCGCACCGGCCGATGGTGGTCACGATGCACGACGTGGCGCCGATGCTCCAACTCGACCATCGCTGGTGGAAGCTGCTCAAGCGCGTGCGCTTCACACACCGCTATCAGCGGACCATGCAGCGCGCGGCCGCGGTTCTCACGGTGTCGGAGTTCAGCAAGGGGGAGATCATGCGCTACCTCGGCGCCGACGCCTCCCGCGTTGTCGTGACGCCGCTCGCCGCGGATGATCTCGATGTACAGGGCCCGGATGCGCCGCGCCCACTCGAGGACGCGGGCGTGACCGGTCCGTTCTTCATCACCGTGGGCGGTCAGGAAGGGCGCAAGAATCTGCGCACGTTGTACAGCGCCATGGACGCGCTGTACGCGAATGGCGTGCGCATTCCACTCGTGCAGTGCGGCCCCGGGATGTCGTCGAATACGCGCGCACGTGCCGGCAGCGCACCGTGGCTGCACCACGTGGGGTTCGTGAGCGACTCCGAGTTGGTCACGCTGTATCGCCGCGCAGTGGCGTTGGTGCTGCCGTCACGCTACGAAGGGTTCGGCTTGCCGGTGCTCGAAGCGATGCGTGCCGGCTGCCCGGTGATCTGCGCCGACAGCAGCGCGTTACCCGAAGTGGCCGGAAGCGCGGCGCTGCTCTTTCCGTGGAACGATGCGGCGGCGTTGGCCGCGCAGATGACGCGACTGGCGAACGATCCCGTGCTGCGGGCCGAACGGGTCGCGGCCGGTGTCGCGCACGCGGCGCGCTTTTCATGGGCGCGCGTGGCCGACCAGACACTGGCCTGCTTCGTGCGGGCTCGCTGACCGTCGCGCGCATGCATCTGGCGATCGAAGCCACCAAACTGCTGGGCGAGAAGCGCGGCATCGGGCGCTATGTGCGCAATCTGCTGCGGCAGTTCGTGCTGCAGCGGCCCACGATGCGCTTCACGATGTACGTGTCGCGCCTCGACGACGCGGCGCCACTGACCGCACTGTTGGCCTCCTGGCAGGAGGAGCTCCCGGCTCGCACCACGGTCGCACTCATCGAGACGCTGCCGGATACCGACGCCGATGTGGTGTGGTACCCGTGGAATCTCATTACGAGGGCCGCGCGCCGGCCGATGGTGGTCAGCACGCTCGATCTGGCGCCGATGCTGCAGCTCGACAACCAGTGGTGGCGCGTGCTCAAGCGACTGAAGTATCGCCGTCGCTACCAGCGTACGGCGGCGCGGGCCACCGCCATCCTCACGATCTCCGCATTCAGCAAGCGCGAGATCGTGGACCGGCTGCAGGTCGATCCGTCGCGCGTCACGGTGACGCTGCTGGCCGCCGACGATCTCCCGCTCGACGAGACAGCGGCGCCGCTTCCGGATCACGCGGCGACGATCTCCGGCCCGTTTTTTCTCACGGTCGGCGGTCAGGAAGGACGGAAGAATCTGCGCACGCTGTACGAGGCGATGGCGCTGCTGCACGCGCGCGGCATGACCGTCCCGCTGCTGCAGTGCGGCCCCGGCATGTCACCGCAAACGCGTGCGTTGTACGGCGCGGCCCCATGGCTCATGCATGTGGGCTACGTGACGGATGCACAGCTGGTGGCGCTGTACCGGCGCGCGTCGGCCCTCGTGTTTCCGTCACGCTACGAGGGCTTCGGCTTGCCGGTACTCGAGGCCATGCGCGCCGGTGGCGCGGTGATCTGCGCGAACGCCAGTTCACTACCCGAAGTGGCTGGCGATGCGGCGTTGCAGTTCACCTGGAACGATGCGAATGCGTTGGCCGAGCAGATGATGCGGGTGCTGCACGAGCCGGGGCTGCGCGATGCACTCGTATCCCGCGGAGAGGTACAAGCCGCCCGTTTCTCGTGGGCGACCACGGCGCAGCAGACGCTGGCCTGCTTCGAGCGCGCGGCAACCGACCGTCGTTAGCGTCGCTGACAACGCCGACAGTAGAACGTGCTGCGTCCCGCCTGCGGCAACCGCGTGAGCGTTGCGCCGCAGCGACGACACGGTTCACCGTCGCGTCCGTACACACGCCAGATCTCGTTCTCATCGACATCGTCACGCCCGTAGTAGCGCTCGGTGGGCGCCGTCTCGAGCACGAGGCGCACGGCATCGCGCAGTCGCGTCACGCGTTCGCGCGACAGCGTGTTGGCCGCGGTGGCCGGGTGAATGCGCGCTTCCCACAGCGCTTCCGACGCGTAGATGTTGCCCACACCGGCCACCAGTTTCTGATCGAGCAGCGCCGGCTTGATGGGCCCACTGCGACGCGCCAGTGCCGTGCGAAATCTGTCGGCCGTGAAGTCGTCCGTGAGCGGCTCGGGGCCGATGGCCGGCAGTACGAAGGTGCCGGGCGCGTGCAGGCGCACCACGCCCAGCGCCCGCGAGTCCACCAGCGACACGCGCACCCCATCGGCCGTTTCCAGCCGCACCCGCTCGTGACGGGGGGGCTCGTCCCCGACGCGGGTGAATTCCCAGTCGCCGGTCATCCGGAAGTGAACCTCCAGAATCGCCCCATCGCTCAGATGCACCAGTTGGATCTTCGCCCGGCGCTCCACGCGGGCGATCGTTCGCCCTTCGGCGGCCTGCGTGGCCGCCTCCGGTAGGTGACGCTGCTGGGAGGGATGCAGGGCTGCGAGGCGGGCAATCACGCGTCCGGCGACCGCACTCCGGAGTCGCTTGGCGGCGAATTCGACTTCGGGCAACTCGGGCATGCGGCGGGGGCAGCGGGGGGGGCGGGACGCGCCCGGGGACGAACGACGACGTGACCGGCCGTCGCCATGGCGCACTGTCGCGGCACCATCCCAACTGTAATGCCGAAAGACACTTGGAAGTTCTGGGATCACAAATCCGTCGTCGCTGTCCTCTTGCGTTCCGGCTGAAGACACCTACTTTATCCACATTCCATCCACACCTCTGGGGCACCGCTATCCATTCTCCCCGATCGCTCAAGTACGAGTACGAGCTTTACGTCGAACGTGAGATCGAGGACTACAAGGACTCGGTGTCGCGCGGCGCGCTGCTCAAGATCGGCGACGAAGCCGTTGAGGTATTGCGCAAGCAGGATCAGATCGCGCTCACAGAAATGGTGGTGTGGCAGGAAGTCGACCGGCTGATCACCAAGCGCCTGCGACTGCCCACGTACGCCACCTGGAAGCGGCGCCGTCTCAAGATGCTCGAGCAGTACCAGACGCCTGAGCACTGGGGCATCGACCCCAACGCGATGCTGGTCCGCGCCTTGTCCAACTCGAGTGATCGGCATGTGCTGGTGGCCGGAGCGGAGCGTGAAGGCCCCGCGTTGTATCTCGCGGCGCGTGGGTGCGCCGTGACCGCCGTGGAGCCCGCCGTGGACGCTGTAGAGCGTGTTGTTCGGGCGGCGGAAGCCGCGGGGCTGACCGAGCGGGTTCGGGGCTACTGCGCCGATCTTGGGGGCTGGGCGCCCGACGTGGCATTGCATGGCGTCGTCTGCTCACCCACCGCATTTGCCGGCCTCACGATGCAGGATCGTGCGCGCGTGATCGAAGTACTGCAGAGCGCCACCGTCGACGGCGGCGTCCATCTCGTGGAAACGATCGCCGCCGGCACCGAAAGCATGCACGGTGGCTTCCCGCTGGAAGAGCTGCGTTCGCGGTACCGCGGATGGACGATCTCGGTTGAGAAGACGGTGGGGCTGCGCGAAACGTTCATGGCGCGCAAAGACGTCGCCGTCGCCTAACGGCTCGCGACCAGGGAACCAATCCCGATGTGTGTCGTTTGCACACGGCAGATGCAAATTTGTGACGTGTCAGTAGGACACCGCCGACGGGGCTCCCGTCGGCGTTTGTTTTTAAGTCATTTATTAGCAGAGAGTTACGAATTCAGCGCGGCTGGCACTAAGCGTGCTATGGAGTACGGTGACGGGTCGCATTCTGTGCCACCCTGCCGTACTCACACTCGGGGTTGAGGATCACCCACCATGCGTCTCAAAGAGTCAGCCCTCGTGCTCCCCCAGCGCGAGCCGATGGGGATCGTGATCGCCGATGGTGGCCCAGGCGATCGTCCGTCGCGTTTTGCCGCCTTCGTGTGGGGTCCCGTGCCCGACGATGAGCCGCTGGACATCATGCCCATGCAGGAGTTCGTCGGCGCATCTTGACGTACATCGCACACGATCATGGAAACGTGAAAGGCGCCGGCAGACATGCCGGCGCCTTCGCGTTTATACACCTGCAAACGGCACGAACGGCTGATTACTCGGCGGCAGGCGCCGGAGCGACAACCTTCTTGGCGCGCTTGGTGGCCTTGCGGGCTCCCTTCTTGGCGGCCTTCTTGGCTCCCTTCTTCGCGACCTTCTTCG
>Ga0114970_10002405_pt1 | contig 13985 bp, 11 predicted proteins | sample M_140205_XF_Meta_FD_87030 | JGI IMG/M metagenome (GOLD analysis project Ga0114970, IMG submission 87030) | Freshwater microbial communities from Lake Montjoie, Canada to study carbon cycling - M_140205_XF_MetaG | ecosystem: Environmental > Aquatic > Freshwater > Lake | place: Lake Montjoie... | reverse complement strand
TTTAAATGATTCAAATAACAAGAAAGTTTAAATAAAAATATCATCAAGGTATGTAAAAACTCCCTAAATCCAAATCAATATTTAAATTAATCAAAAAAAATATTTATATAAACATCAAATAATTAATTTTCAACATCTTAAAATTAATGTCTTAATAGTTTACAAAGAGATTTTAATAATAATCATACCCCATCTTTTCAGACTTGTTTATATGTGTTTGAAGCGTTATGATATCCGGCTCCAATTGGTTTTTTCCTTACTAAGTTCTTGCAAAAAGCGAACGATAGGCCTATTGGATTCAGATGACAAGCTAGGATCCTCGGCTAATATTCGCATTGCTGAAGCCCTTGCCAGCTGAAGGATTTGGGCATCTTTTATAAGATCCGCGATTTTCATTCCCTCCATTCCGCTTTGCCTGGTCCCTGCCATATCGCCCGGCCCGCGAAGCTTTAAATCCGTGTCAGCAATTTCAAAACCATCATTGGTACGCACCATGGTTTCCATTCTTAATTTTGCTTCCGCAGATAATTTATAGGAAGTCATCAGAATACAAAAAGATTGCTCAGCACCTCTACCAACGCGGCCGCGCAACTGATGCAATTGAGAAAGGCCAAATCTTTCTGCACTTTCAATCACCATCACTGAGGCATTGGGAACATTCACACCCACTTCAATCACGGTAGTAGCGACCATAATTTGTGTTTCTTTCCTAACAAAACGCTCCATTTCATAGTCCTTATCCTGCGAAGACATCCTCCCATGAACAATACTTACCTGATAAGCCGGTCTGGGAAAAGCCCGCAAAATACTTTCATACCCATCCATAAGATCTTTGTAATCCATTTTTTCAGATTCTTCAATCAATGGATACACAACATAAACCTGCCTACCAATAGAGATCTGCTCTTTCATAAAAGAAAACAATTTCAATCGAGCCGAATCAAAATAATGACGGGTATGTATAGGCTTTCTGCCGGGGGGCATTTCATCAATCACAGACGTATCTAAATCCCCATAAATGGTCATCGCAAGTGTTCGGGGAATCGGTGTAGCTGTCATAATGAGTACATGAGGCAAAATGGTATTTTTATTCCACAATTTAGACCGCTGCTCAACACCAAAACGATGTTGTTCATCAATCACCACAAAACCCAAATTTCTAAATTTCACAGGGTCTTCTATCAAAGCATGGGTGCCAATCAAAATGTGCAATCGGCCATCAGCCAGATGTTCCAATAGTTCGCGCCTTTCTCTTGTTTTTGTTGAACCCGTCAATAAACGAACCTGAATATCAAGTCCTTCTACCAACTCTTTGATGCTCTTATAATGCTGATTAGCCAAAATCTCCGTGGGCACCATCATTGCCGACTGAAAGCCATTATCTATTGATATCAGCATGCACATCAGGGCCACCAAGGTTTTTCCACTACCCACATCCCCCTGCAAAAGTCTATTCATTTGCTTGCCCGAACCCATGTCAGCCCGGATTTCTTTTATTACACGCTTTTGGGCATTGGTCAATTGAAAGGGTAATTTTTCATGATAAAACACATTAAAATATTGCCCAACGGTGGAAAAAATATGCCCCTTCACACTTTGAGAACGATTATTTTTTGCACTCAACATGCGCACTTGTGGAAAAAAAAGATCCTCAAATTTCAATCTGAATTCAGCCTTTTTTAAGATTTGCAAATCCTTGGGAAAATGAATCTGTATGACTGCTTGCTTATGGGACAATATTCTCAAATCTTCAATAAGTTCTGAAGAAAGATTTTCCGGTAACAACCACATCACATCTTTATTTAAAAGCATGGGCTCCATTTGGGAGAAAAGAATCTTCATGAGCTTGTAAATACCCTTGGAATCCAATCCTTTGGTTTTTAATTTTTCTGTAGAATTGTAAATAGGCTGTAAAGCTGTATCTGGAGAGGCTTCATAAAGTGACAGCAACTCCAAATCGGGATGCGCGATATTGATAACGCCATTAAAAGCCGTCGGCCTGCCTTGAAGCACATAATCAACCCCGGTTTTTAAAGAATTACGAACCCATTGAACTCCTTGAAACCAGATGAGTTCAACACTACCGGTTTCATCTTTAAAGGTTGCCATAAGCCGCTGAGAGCGACCACTACCGGCTACACCAAAATGCGTAATCTTACCTTTGATTTGAACATAAGGCAATTCAGGCTCTATGTCCTTTACCATGTAAAATTTGGAGCGATCTACATACCTGAAAGGGAAATAATACAACAAATCACCAAAGCTTGACAGATGCAATTCCGATTTTAGCAACTGCGCCCGCTGAGGGCCTACGGTTTTTAAATAACTGATGGGTGTATCTAGAAAATTTGTCTGCATCATCGCACAATAATACTACGAAAATATTGATAAGTTTTGAATTATTATCCGATCTAAAAAGAATCAAAAAAAATAAAAATCAAACTATATTTTAAACATCCAGCCAAAAATATCCTCCTCTTTGCCCATTCGTATATCTGAAAGATATGCAGACAATCGAACGGAAAAAGACGTTGAAGAGGAATCTGGAAGTATATAATCGACACCATCATAACCGATGACGCCAACAGAGGCTATTACCGCTGCTGTCCCCGTGCCAAAGGCCTCTGACAGTGTATTATTTTTAATGCTCTCTATCATTTCAGAAATGCGCACAGGCCTCTCTTCAACACCCATACCCCAATGTTTTGCGATTGAAAGAACACTATCTCTGGTAACACCCGCCAAAATGGTGCCTCCTTTAGGAGGCGTAATCAAGGTATTGCCTAGCACCAAAACAATGTTCATGGTACCGGCCTCTTCAATATATTCATGCGTTGCTGAATCGGTCCAAATAATCTGATGGTACCCAAGTTCCTGTGCCAATTTGGTTGGAAACATGGAAACACCATAGTTACCTGCTGCCTTTACAAAGCCCACTCCACCCTCCGAAGCACGGGTATATTGGGTTTCTACAAGTAATTTTACCCGATCAGAAAAATACATACCGGAAGGAGAAGTAAATATGACCAACTTATAGGTATCCGATGGCCTAACACCAATTGCTTCGTCGGTAGCAAACATTACCGGCCGAATATACAAAGAACAGCCCTGCTTTTTAGGCACCCAATCTCTGTCTAAATGAATAAGTTTTTTTAATGCATCCATAAAAAAATCCACTGGAATCGTCGGCATGAGCATCCTTTTTGCCGACTCATTCATCCGATTTAAATTATCAATGGGACGAAATACCATTACCTCTCCATCCTCATTTTTATATGCCTTTAAACCTTCAAAAATGGCCTGTCCATAGTGAATGGCACTGATTCCCGGACTCATCGGTAAATGCCCATAAGGAACAATTTTCCCAGAACTCCATTCCCCATTCGAAAAATCAGCAACAAACATATGATCAGAAAAATGCTTCCCAAAAGCCAAAGGCCCGGCAAGAACCTCGTCAACCCTTGATTTTTTAACTTTTTCTATTTGAATTTCCTTAGGCATACCCCTCATTTTTAATAGCGAGTACAAAAATAACATTATTTGGGATAAGCCACGCGAATATGCTTTAAATACAAAGAATTGACAATGGAGATAAATTTCCACAAACGAAAAAACTATATTTGCAGTCACAAACCCATACTGGATTTAAATTTTTAAATATAAAACATGAAGATCTCATACAATTGGCTAAAACAATATTGTCCCACCGATCATAAGCCTGAGCAAATTGCAGAATTATTGACAGATTGCGGATTAGAAGTTGAATCTATTGAAAAATTTGAAACCATACAAGGCGGATTAAATGGATTGGTCGTTGGCTTTGTAATATCCAAAACGATACATCCAAATGCCGACAGACTTTCTGTTACCAAGGTAGACATCGGCGAAGCTGAAGCACTTCAAATCGTTTGTGGCGCATCAAATGTGGCTGAAGGACAAAAGGTTATTATAGCAAAAGTAGGCAGCACGCTTTACCCTACTGAAGGGGGAGCCTTTGAAATCAAAAAAGCAAAGATAAGAGGAGAGCTTTCTGAAGGAATGATTTGTGCCGAAGATGAAATTGGAATGGGAACTTCCCACGAAGGCATTTTGATATTAGACCAAAATGCAAGTATTGGCATGCCGGCGAGCACCTATTTCAATTTAGAAACAGATTTTATTTTTGAAATTGGACTTACCCCCAATAGAGCAGATGCAGCATCACACATAGGTGTTGCCCGCGACCTTTCCGCTCTTATTCAGGTGCACGAAGAAGGCAAAACAACTTTGCTAACACCCGAAATTGATTCATTTCATATTGACAATGAATCCCTTCCCATAAATATTACAATTGAAGACCAGATTGCATGTCCGAGATATTCAGGAGTGAGCATAAGCGGAATTCAAGTAAAAGCCTCTCCAGATTGGCTTCAAAACAGACTCAAATCCATCGGATTGAAACCCATCAATAATATTGTTGATGTTTCCAATTATGTCCTACACGAAACGGGACAGCCGCTGCATGCTTTTGATGCAGACCTCATTTCAGGCAAAGAAATCATCGTTAAAAAAACAGCACCCGATACAAAGTTTACCACCTTGGATGGTATAGAAAGATCAATGCATGCTGACGACCTCCTCATTTGCAATTCAAATGAACCGATGGCAATAGCAGGTGTGTTTGGCGGACTAAAATCAGGAATCAGTCCATCAACAAAAAATATTTTTATTGAAAGTGCGTACTTTAACCCTACAGGAATTCGAAGAACTTCAAAGCATCATGGCATTAAAACAGATGCCTCTTTCCGCTATGAAAGAGGTGCCGATCCTGAAATTACAATCTATGCATTAAAAAGAGCAGCATCCCTGATTAAAGAAATCGCAGGGGGAAATATCTCTTCCCAGATCATTGACGTCTATCCACAAAAAAAAGAATGGAAAAACGTATTTTTCACGTATTCATATCTCGAAAAAATTGCAGGATTTAAAATACCCAACGAAAAAATAAAAATCATTTTACAAGCATTGCAAATAAAAATCATTGAAGAAAATACTGAGGGTCTCGCACTTCAAATTCCCCCTTTCAAATCAGATGTAGAAAGAGAGGCGGATATTGCAGAAGAGATTTTGAGAATTTATGGGTTAAATCGCATTCCAATGCCGCATGGAATGAAAATACCAGCACCATTTTCCAGCAGACCTGACAAAGAAAAAGCCAAACAACAACTCTCAGACTTCCTAAGCAGCAATGGCTTTTTTGAAATTATGAATAATTCAATCGGCAAACTGGAATCAGATATACATCTAGGCATAAACCCTGAACACAGTGTAAAAATACTAAACCCACTCAGCAACGAATTGGCAGCCATGCGCCAACATATGCTCCCATCCGGTCTTGAAACTATAAAATATAATTTCAACAGAAAACAAACAAATATCAAATTGTATGAATTTGGTAAAACCTATCACAAATACCCTAACGGATATACAGAAAACAATGTATTATCCATTTTTATAACCGGCAACACGCATACAACATCATGGACACAGCCCAATTTACCAACAAATTTTTACCATCTGAAATCAATCGTTTTACTTTTACTGGAAAAAGCAGGAATCCATTCTACTGAGTTAAAAATAAAATATACGCCTTCAGAAGAAAGTATATTTTCCGAAGGCGCAGAAATACATTATAAGCATTCGCTCATTGTCAATTTAGGAAAAATCAGAAAAAAAATTCTTAAAAAATTTGATGTAGATACAGATGTTTATTTCGCAAATATCAATTGGGATACCCTTATGCATGGCATAGGAACAAAAAATATTCGATACAAAGAAGTGCCTAAGCAACCGGAAGTAAGGAGAGACCTTGCCTTATTACTTGATGAAAAAATACAATACCAAGAAATAGAATCCTTAGCATATCAAACAGAAAAATATTTACTTAAAAATATAAATCTCTTTGATGTATATGAGGGAGAAAACTTGGGAAAAGGAAGAAAATCATATGCCATGAGTTTCACGCTACAGGATGAAAACAAAACACTAACTGACGTTGAAATAGACAAAACAATGAACAAACTTTTACTTGCATTTGAAAAAAACCTAGGAGCCATCATTAGAAAATAAAAGGGCCTATGGAAAGATAAGCCGGAAAGTCGTTCCTTCATTAGGCTTAGAAAATAGCTTGATTTCTATTCTATGAAAATCGGCTATCGTCTTTACTATTGGAAGACCTAAGCCATAGCTATCTACATGCTTATGATTAAGCTTTTTAAATCGACTAAAAATAGTCTCTATATATTGGGCCTCAATACCTATTCCATTGTCAATAATATCCAAATTATAGTGACTGTCTTTCCAATATCCCTTCAATAAAATACACCCACCTTCTTTATTATACTTTATGGCATTATTTATAATGTTAAAAAACAGGGTATGCATCAATTCATGATTACAATTGTGAAAATCAAAATCAGATTCCAAAGCATATTTCAATACAATACCTTTAGAAACCATCCGTTCTTCAATTTCATCACAAACATCTTCCAAAATATTTTTTATTAAAATAGTATCCTCTCTTAAATATTGATTATTCTCTATTTTTGAAATCAACAACAAGGTTTTTATTATTTTACTCAAACGAGTCAATGTCTTTTGAGAGTCTACAATTTTTATCGCTACATCATTACTTACATCACCACTGCCAAGAATATTTTCAAATCGACTTTGAAGAATGGATATGGGGGTAAGCAGCTCATGAGAAACATTGGCAATAAATTCCTTTTCAATTAAAAAGGCATCATTAATTTTTTTCATCAGATCATTAATACTCTGATCAAGCTCGCTGAATTCAAAAGTAGATGTTTTAATTCTCGTAAAATCAAAAAATGCTGGCTCTTTGGGTTGTCTGATTTTTTTTTCGACAATCCTATAAAAAGGCCTTAGTAAAATACGAACAAAAGCAATATCAAGAAACACAGAAATGAGAACCACCACAAGCAACATCAAAAATGTAAATTTGCTAATAGTTGCATTCAATTCATTTAATGCAGCTAAACCTTCCCCAATATTGATTTCATATAGTTGATGGTCATAGTAAAATGATCTTCGTGCTATGCGGTGATTTAAATAATCACCTCCAATAAACCACTCTTCATTATGAAATGTAATTCCTGGCTCTTCGGATTTATTTGCCAATGGACGAATCGCAATAAATTCTTCTTTCAACAAATTATAGCTATCAAAACTACAATCCTGCTCCATGATAATTTCCTTGATTCCACCTTTTTCAATGATCTTCAAAACACGCTCGGTCCTTGCCTGCAAGCGCTTATCCATATGAATATAAACAACCTTCTCTACGATGATGGGTAAAATTATGCCTATCCCCAAAATAATGAAAGCCTTGATTAAAGCACCATAAATAGCAAACTTGGTTTGAATTTTCAAATTGAAAAAATATTAAATTATACTAATTTTATATCCAATACCCCTCACCGTCTCTATCACTTCTTCATTAGAATAATTCATCAGTTTTTTCCTGAGATTTTTGATATGAACGGCAATATAATTGGAATCATAATCATCTTCAAGGATATCACCCCATATATGCTCTGTTAATTGCATGCGGGTAACAACTCTATTTTTATGAAGCAAAAGATAATATAATATATCAAACTCTTTTTTTGTTAAGTTGATAAGTGTATTTTGATAATGAAGACTATGATTTTGAATATCAAGAACAAAACCATTAAAAATTAAAGTGTTTTTTTGCAAACCAAATTTTCGCCTTGTGATTGCATTCATCCTAGACAATAACTCCAAAAGAGAAAAGGGTTTTGCCAAATAATCATCAGCACCCATATTCAAACCTTTTAATTTATCATTAAGTCCATCACGCGCAGTAAGAATGATGACTGCCGAATCCTTTCCATCCTCCCTTGCCTCTTTTAACAAATCCAAACCATCGTAATCTGGCAACCCTAAATCCAAAAGTATAAAATCATATGAACCTATATACATTTTCTCAGAAGCTGCTTGGCCCGTATGCACTATTTCACAGGCATAGCCCTCCTTAACCAAAAAAGAAGACATCTCCTTTGCCAATCCCATTTCATCTTCAACAATCAAAACATTCATAATACCAATATACAGATTATTTATTTTATAATCAAAATGAATTGCTTGCATCAACAAGCTGAATGCATTCTAAAATAACTTGGCATGCCCATAAAATTTGTTCCTCAGTAATTTGCAGTGGAGGCGCAATTCGCATTTTATGACTTGAAAACAAAAACCAATCCGTCACAAGACCTTTTTGCATACAAAGTGCAATAACAGCAAAATTAAAGGCCGGAGACTCAAACTCAATGGCAAGAAGCAATCCCAAACCATATATTTTTTTTATTCGATGATGAACAAGATTTTCTCTAAAAATAAGTTCTTTCTCAGCAACCGAATCTAGTAATTTTTCATTTTGTATGACCCGCAAGCTTGCCAAGGCCGCAGCACAGCAAACTGCATTTCCACCAAAAGTGGTAAGATGCCCAAGAATTGGATTTTCCGTTAAAGATTTCATCAAGGCAGTAGAAGAAATAAATGCTCCTATAGGCATTCCACCTCCCATACCCTTAGCTACCGTGAGAACATCTGGTACAATATTAAAATGCTCAAATGCAAACATCTTTCCGGTTCTTCCAAATCCGGTTTGGATTTCATCTGCAATAAGCAAGGCCCCCACTTGATAACATTTTTTTCGCAGCGCAAAAATAAAACCCGGTAAAGGGTTCAATGCACCAGCTTCACCTTGAATCATTTCTACAAAAACAGCTGCAGTATTTGATCCAATCAATTCAATACCTTCAAAATCATTATATTCAAGAATTCTTGTATGGGGCAACAATGGACGATACGCATTCTTGAATTGCTCATCACCCATGATGCTTAGCGCACCTTGCGTACTGCCATGATAGGCATTTCGAAAACTTATAAATTCTGTTCTGCCTGTGTATCTTTTTGCAAGCTTCATGGCACCTTCAATGGCCTCTGCACCTGAATTAACCAAATACGTACAATTGAGTTCCTTGGGAAGAATGTCTGCTAAAGCCTTTGAAAGCTGCACCTGAGGAGATTGAATATATTCACCATACACCATCAAATGCATATATTTTGATGCCTGCTCCTGTATCGCACTCACTACTGCTGGATGACAATGTCCTACATTGCTCACAGAAATACCCGATATCAAATCCATATATCGTTTACCCAATAGGTCATACATAAAAACCCCCTCTGCCTTCACAATCTCAAGCATGAGCGGAAAAGGACTGGTCTGTGCCTGATGCTGGAGAAAAAGATGCCTTTGCGAAATCATCCCTGCTTAATAAAGATCATTTGTATCAAAGAGGTCTTTTACATCCTGATATTGCAAATTTTGCAATTGATCAGCAGCCTTTTCATTTTTCCTTGGAATATCCATATTGGGGGATGAGGAGTTGTTATCTCCCGGTTGAATTGAATTATTCAAATCAAAAACATCATACATCTGAAGGTTATTAACCATTCTTTTTGCCTCGCCAAATTTCAGTGTAAGTCCAAAATTTATAAATACACTATTATCCAATTGCACCCAATGAGCATCAGCCACTCTGTCTGCTTTTTTATCCGATAATAATATTACTTTACGATTAGTAACAAGACCTCCACCTATATAAATAGAAAAATTACTTCCAGAAGAATAACTGATTTGTAAACCACTTAAATACTCCTTCCGCCTAAACTGTTCAATGGCAGAAATATTTCCCTTTTCCCATGACAATATACTATTGTCCCCTTTTCTAAAATTATAAACACCTCCCATGGGCTTAAAAAATGCACTGCCGTCCAAATGAGATCCCAATGGAAAATTCAATGAAATATTTCTTGGTAAATGAACATTCAAATAAACACCATCCAATGGCCCAAGCCTTACACCCAATATAGGCAGTGGAAGCGCCTCACCAAAAACAAAGGTTTTAAGCATTCCGATTCGATAGCTAAAATTTCGACTTACCGTTCGATTAAAAAGGACTATGGAGGCAAATCGCAAGGTGGGATTGTTGATGGTATAGCCGTCTTGCGCTACAAATGGAGATACATCAACAAACCAGGTATTTTTCTTCCCATTGGCATAAATGGCACGAAGTCCTATGCCGGGCTTAAAGATTTTTGGAGCAAGGGTAGTTTTTAACAATTCTACCTCAGGTCTTGCAATCAGAAAATTTCCGGTTAAAAGGAAATGAAATGTTTGATACACCTGATTTGATTCATTCCAAGCGGTCTTCGTAAATAAAGGCACATAAAACCCTAAATCCGTTTGAGAAAAAGCATAGGAGGTCCCTAATTTATTAAACTTAACAGGGTTTGTACGAAAGGTATTCAAAAAAAATGCCGGACGAATATAATTTTGAACAGATTTTTGAGGCGAGGAATCAGATACCATTTGCTGCAAAGAAGTTTCTATCCCTCCTGCTCTTGCAAACAATTGAATTCCAAACAACAAACTCACCCAAAGCGGTATATATATTTTTTTATGCATGGCATTAAAGTCTAAATAATTAAGGAAATACGGATTTTTTTAAGCAATGATTTGATCAATACTAACGAGATGGTGCTTTTTCCTGTATTTTTTTCAGTAATTCACGTTTAAAATCCTCTTCTGCTCTATATAGTAGGGCAAGTTTACGAAGGGGCAAAACCTTTTTCAGCTGCAGATGAAATTTCTTTTTAACATCCATTTCATTTTGACGAAAAATAATTTCACCATCTACCAACTTCTCTATTTCCTTGTCACTCATCGTTTCAATGCTCCCTTTAAAAGAAGTTGATTCCCTTTTCCAATTTTTTCGAACATTTTCCAATTCATCCTGGTACTGATTATATACAGGCCAGAAAATACGGGCTTCTTCCGGACTAAGCTTCAATTTTTGAGTCAGAAAAGAAACTTTAAAAGCTTCAATTTTATCTTTTTTATCTGCTGCATCATCCACTCCTTGAGCCCGAAGCAGCAAGCTCGAAAACAATGCCAAAAGAAGCGCTATAAATATAGGTTTAATTTTCATTTTTGTAGTATTTATAATCATATCTAACATTTTATAGATTCCCTTCAACTCCTGAAATATCAACATTGTTATCAATCAAATAGTCTTCGATTTCTGCTTTTGGATTCAGCATTTGAGGTTCCAATTCAGGAAGACTTTCTATTAAGGTATTTTCATCAACAGTTGCCAGTAATTCTGATTCTGAAATATCTTTTGCAGAAATAGATACAACGGCCATGTTTTGTACTGATTTATCAGGAAAATATTGAAACAACATTACTGCTACCAATACCAAAACACCAAAAGAAATGGAAAAACGCGGGTTTCTGATGAATATAAAAATCTCCGACCAAATGCTTTTCTTTTGAGATTTCACACATAACTCTTGAATAATCGATGGTAGTTCATCAAAATACCCCTTAGGAACCTCAAAAGGATTCTTTTTCTCTATTTGAGAGAGATAAGGAGCCATTTCCTCCCATTTTTCGTCTTCTATTTGTATCTTCTTTTTCATGCTTAACCAATGCCTTTGACTATTCTGTTTTCAAAAGGTTTAATCCCCTTTGATAAATTTTTCTATTTTTTTTACCGCATGATGAAATGAAGCTTTGAGACCACCCACACTTACCCCTAAAACCTCTGAAATTTCTTCATATTTCATTTCTTCAAAATATTTCATATTGAAAACAATGCGCTGTTGTTCAGGAAGTTTCAGAATGGCCTCTTGAAGTTTTCGCTGAATGCCATCACCACTAAATAAAGGATCATGGCTGAGTGAATCTGACATTTCATGCATCACATCATCCATACGCACAAAAATATTTTTCTTTTTTTTCCTTAGAAAAGTGAGGGCTTCATTTGTAGCGATGCGATAAAGCCAGGTATACAAACCGGATTCTTCCTTAAAATTGTCTAAATGCTTCCACACTTTGATAAATACATTTTGAATCACATCGTGTGCATCATCATGATCAATGACTATTTTTCGAACATGATAATATAGCCTCTCCTGATATTTTCTTACCAGTTGATTAAAAGCAAAATTGCGTGTTTGCTCATCCCTAAACTGCAAAAGCAATTCATTATCGGTATATTCAATCATGCGCTTTTGACCTTTGAGGTTGCCAAGATGAAATACATGTATAGGCTACTTACGACCGATGGCTCTTTGGGCAGCTTCAACAATATTTGAGGCAGAAAGGCCATATTTTACCATCAATTCCTCTGGCGTGCCACTTTCACCAAAATGATCATTCACGCCCACCATTTCCAATGGGGTTGGTTTTTTTCTAGACAAAAGCTGAGCAATTGAGTCACCAAGGCCTCCATTCAATTGATGCTCTTCAGCACTGACAGCGCAGCCGGTTTTTTGCAGAGAATCCAAAATTATTTTCTCATCCAATGGCTTGATGGTATGTATATTAATTAACTCTGCACTAATACCCATTGAAAGCAGTTGTTCTACAGCAAGTACTGCCTGCCATACCAAATGTCCGGTGGCAAAAATACTTACATCCTTTCCCTCGCTCATCAAGACCCCTTTGCCTATTTCAAATTTCTGATCAACAGCAGTAAAATTGGGTACTGCAGGACGGCCAAAACGAAGATAAACAGGCCCCTGATGCTCGTAAATGGCAAAGGTAGCGGCCTTGGTTTGGTTATAATCACAAGGATTGATAACAACCATACCGGGTAGCATCTTCATCAATCCAATATCTTCAAGTATTTGATGCGTTGCCCCATCTTCACCTAGCGTAAGCCCAGCATGTGAGGCACATATCTTTACATTTTTTCCTGAATACGCAATCGATTGCCTAATTTGATCATATACACGACCGGTAGAAAAATTTGCAAAGGTACCCGTAAAGGGAACCAATCCACCAATGGTCATACCAGCAGCCATTCCCATCATGTTGGCTTCTGCAATTCCTGCCTGAAAAAATCGCTCAGGAAATTCTTTTGCAAAAGCATCCATTTTCAAGGAGCCTGTTAAATCGGCGCAAAGCGCTACTACATTTTCATGGGCTTTCCCCAATTCAAGCAAACCGCTTCCAAAGCCGGAACGGGTATCTTTTTTTTCAGTGAAGGTATATTTTGTCATGGTTCTATTTGTGTTCAATAGCATTTTACAATAGCAGCATTCAATTCCAATAATTGGTTCTCAATATAAATTTATACTGGAAGAAACGCCGGAAATAATTTTAAATGTTTTATCTATGGTGTATAGTGATAGTTTTGAATTTTTAGGACGAAATACCACCCGATAATTTCCCGGTTGAAGAACAAGGGTTTCCTGAGTGAGGCCTTCATTTAAATTATCAAGCAAGGTTAATCCATTCTCATCCTCAAGGTATACACTTCCATATCCTACTGAATTCGAAAGAAATGTCATCACCCCAGGTTGAGGGATTTGAATGGTTGTTGTATGGCTTTGACTAATCTCTACATCTTTTATTTTTATTCGAGGCAAGCATAAAATTTCAAGATCATAGGTGCCCACCAAATATTTTTGTTTGGTATTAAATTCTTGAACATTTAGTGTATTCGGGTCTCCTGCCTTGCGAACAATACAAAGAAGCTTGCGATTTTCTGAGGCCTGCTCAGACTTCGGAAAAAGATCACCTTGGGGTGTAGGAATGGCAATAATGGTATGTTTACCGGCCGTTAATTTGATACTATCCTTTTCTACCGGTGGAATCGTATGTACTTTTATTTTATACTGAATAAGTGGATCTATTTTGAGGGTATCAGGAACCCCTTTATCATTAAAAGTATGTACAAAATTATATTTTAAACCCTCTGAAACCCGATTATAAAAACTCATATTTACATTGGTTTCAGTTGCGCGTCCATACATATCCAAAAGCTTTACTTGAGCGGTAGTTGGGTCAAGCGCCTGTGAAATCACTACATTTAAAATTTTTC
>Ga0114970_10002404_pt1 | contig 13985 bp, 12 predicted proteins | sample M_140205_XF_Meta_FD_87030 | JGI IMG/M metagenome (GOLD analysis project Ga0114970, IMG submission 87030) | Freshwater microbial communities from Lake Montjoie, Canada to study carbon cycling - M_140205_XF_MetaG | ecosystem: Environmental > Aquatic > Freshwater > Lake | place: Lake Montjoie... | reverse complement strand
GCTTCTGTCATTTTTTTATAGCATGTTGCATATTTTTGCTCATTTATATCTCCAGAAAGTTCCGATTCCCCATCCTGAATCTGCGCCCCATGATGCAGGGCATCCGAACCAAAACCATACAAAAATTGCTGGACACCTCCTCCATTCAACGCATAAAAATGGTTGCGAATTTTTTTGGCAATCACCCCCTCTTTCGCCAAAGCATAACTAATGACCAAATCATCCGAAGCAAAACAGGAACGCCCTGAGTCTGTTGCAATTAAATGTTTCATTAGATCTGTATTTACAAACCCAACTCGATACGCAACGCCTCCAAAACCTTCTATTATATTGCAGTTAGAAAATTCTGACGTGCCGCAAGTAAAAAACCCTCTTGACTCATGGACATAAGGAAATCCATAAGAAGAAATATGCCAATAAGGGAGATCCTGCGCAGAGGCAGCCACCACGGAATTTTCATTCAAGACAGCAGAAAATATAAGTTCATTCATTGCCCCCCATGGATATCCTGAGTCATCATCCACGGTGATCACAATGGCATCCGGATCCCCTTGCTGTTTTACATACTCAACAGCAGGAATCAGCTTAGAAATAGGGCCGAGATCCTTTTCAATCGCCAATATTTTCACTTTTGTTGAGAATTGTCTCACCTTCTCTATGATTCTCTCATCATACATCTCCCCTTTGCCTTTTGCATCCGGCTTCCCATATCCGGAGCGAATGGGCAAAGCAAGAAAGACCTGCTCTATATGTTCCAAGTTCAAGGTTCGCAAGACGTAGGGCACCATAGACAGTCGCTTAGGAGAGCTGGTAAGAGAAATATATACCTTATGTCTCTTCAGAAAATTCTGTACCATCGGATAGTCATCTAAATCTCTGCTGGGCATACGGGAAAGTCGCTCTATTTTATTTTCCGCATCCTTCATCTCAGGGGTATACCCACTCTGTCCCACTTTAAACTGAAAATTTTCATCCCCGTTTTTTGCCCACTCTATGTCTTTCCCTTCCCTTTGTACGCCAACTAAGTATTCTCCCTCAGTCTCATTTGGAAACGCTCCAATCATTGCATCCCACTCATTGCTTTCATTCAGCACAAAGGGGGCTTCACGCTGTGTTTTCCAACTGTCTATCGTATAGCGCACCATCGCTTTTTTTATGGTAGAAGCAAGACCTGGTTTAACAAGGGTAATCCGGATCTGAATCGGCTCTTGGGGTTTTGGCACAGTTGGAGGAAAAAATGAAATGGAAGAAATTAAATTTCCCTCCACTCTATCAAAAGAACCTTTTCGTTGCACTTTTTCATTAAGCAAGACAGTCGTCTGTGGACTTTTATAGGAATGATTCAAAAGGAAATCGTCGGACTGAATCCAAAATTTGACCTCTTTGCTTCCAGAAGGATACGGCCCCAAAACCCCCCACCAGATAGAAGGATTTCGATCATGGGTCAACAAATACTTCTCCCCCTTATCAGAGTATACAATCGCTTGATCTAAACGCACCTCCTGCTTGTCAATCACCTGAATATGCAAATATTTTTCATTATCTTTTCCATTCTCTAGAAAATAATATACGTACGAATTCAAAATTCGCTCTTCTGCCTGCACAGGTAGATGCTGAAAAATGACGCCGAGACACACACCGACTCGAAAAAACCAAACGAACATGGCATTCCCCTAAAAAAATTCACAACGCCGCCTGTATATAAAGTGTACCATGACGCCCCGGGAGCGGGTATCCATTCACTTCACTGTATGCGGTGTATCCTTTCCGGATCGGTTCTCGAGCTGAATAGATGGCTCCACGTTTTGTGTCCCAAAGATTTTCGATTCGAATCCCCACGTGGAGCACTCCGCCACCCACAGTTACTTTCCCATCGAGGGAAGCGTCATGAATCCAAACTCCCGGCACTTCGATGGTATTGCTAGGATCTCGATATACAGGGCTTTGATATCTTGTGTGCCAACGAGGGGTAACATATCCGGATTCGTAGCTAACCTCCTCCGTAAATACCCACGGAGCAATCCCAGGAATTTGATACTTTCTTTCTCCTAAAAAAGAAGCAGGATCCAAATAAGCAATCCCGGTAAACACCCCAACCTTCCCCACAGAACCTCGGAGAAAACTTTCCACGCCTCGAATGCGAGTGTGAACTAAGTTCAGCGCTTTACTTCCCATGAGGGAAGGCACAAAGGTAATTTTATCATGCACGCGATCCTGGAATACCGCACCCCCTAACCAAAACCCCCGTACTTGACTTCGAATACCAAGCTCTTGATGAAACACTCGTTCAGGTTGTAATGCGAAAGAGGGGGCAAAAGCGCCTCCATCTCCATAACGCTCCAGCAAATTAGGAATTCGCGTCATCCATCCAAGAGACGCGTATACACAGGTTTGCTCTTTTTCCCAGGCAAGGGTGAATCCATAAGAAGAAGATAGGGGCTCCGAAGGGCCCTCTTCCAAAAGACCTCGGTTCTTTGTTTGATCCCAAGTACCACGCAGTTGACTTTGCAAAGTGAGAGAAAAGGAAGAGGCCAATGGAATCAAAAGCCCTCCGTATCCCACCGCACTCTCTCGTTTCACTTGCAATGCACCAAAGGAAGAACGGTAGGCAAAATCCATGCTCCCGTATCGCACATGAAGCAACCCTTTCACATGATGATCCTCTCCCCAATTCCCTTGCATCACAGCTTGTTGCAAGCCTGTTTGGATTGCATCTTCCTGGACAAGCCCATGATAAGAGCCTGTGGTTTTTTTCTCATCCATTCGAAGTAAAAACTGGGTCTCTACAGAACGAGGCGCGAGAGGCGACGCAGAAGAAAGCGTGTATCGATAGGTCCCTCCATGCAGTTGCCCACTGCCTTTTTGCCTAAGGGTAGAAGGTTGGTCTCCTATACCTGGAATCCCAGATTCTCCTCCATAAACCAAGCTAGTTGCGGTGGCACGATGATTTTCTTTTTCCCAAGACAGAGCAGGGTAGACGACCCAAGAACGAGCATCATTGTTCTCTCTCCAAAGGATCTCATCGTCTTCCTCCATATAGGGCGTGCCGTTGTCGCTATAATATGGATAGCGTCCATCGGTCTCATGGGTTCTCCCATAAAGCTGAAATTTCCACGTTCCCGAGTCTCGGGCTTGTCGGACTTGTCCCAATCCCCAAAGCGAATGGCCAAAAGGGGCCCCATAGGCACTGCCCATCTCTGCTCGAACAGATCGAGAGACGGGTTTTCGAGAGAACACCAAAGCACCCTGAGCATGGACACTGGGGAGGGAATAGGGAGAAACGCCTTCGTAGAAAGACACGCGCCCTAAGGCTTGCAGATCGAGCCCCACCCACAAGGGGTAAGACAAAACCGGATCCACCAGCAGCATCTCCTCCAACCAGACTTCACAAAAGCGTCCCTCTTGCCCTCGAATGCGAGGAACTTCAAGCGAAAGCGGATCTGAACCTGTTTGTATGGGTTGTAGCGAAGGGATATTTTGTAACTGGGTATTGATGTCGAATCGAGTGGCCTCTACCGGTTGGAATACATGATTTTGCCCAGGTGGCTTTTCATGTCCCCGTTCTTTTCTTGTCCCTGTAACCACCACGGGATCGGATGCCCAAAGGCTCAGAGACATAAATACATAAAAAAAAGGAGCCAGCCACCTACCGTACCAACGCACCATTATACGGCCTCTTCTCCACCTTCACCCGACCCACCATTCGATGGGAAGTGGTATTCCACAGTAAAAGCTGTCCTTGATTATTTGCCCAATCCCCCACATAGAGTGTGTGACTCGTCGAATCGAGCAACAGAAGATCCGACCCTATAGAAGACGTGGATCGATGAATCTCCTCCATTGGCTCCACCCGCCCCTCTGTCTCGATGCGAAGGCGAATCAATCGCTTTCCCTCGGGGATAGCGGAAACAAAGGCAAATGCCTCCCGGGGATCTTCGCCTCCCACGATTTCTCCCTCAGACATCACTCCATCGGGAACTACGGCTTCAGATCCCCAGGTAGCGGTATGGAAGTCATACCGACCGGCCCCAGCCTTACAATTACGGGGTAACATCCATTTGGTGCAAAGCCCGAGAATCCACACTCCCGTTTCATCGGGACGCAAAAAGTGGGGGCTCGTCATTGGTAATGAAATCACTTGCTTTTTCACCAGTTGACTCGCAGGGCCTTCTTCAAATATCACCAAGGTTTGCGCCCCATTGGGCTGCCATCCATTATCAATGCCATGTACCAAGCCCATCACATGGGAAACCCCTTTGATACGAACACGCAATAGATCTGAGGCTTGTCCTACCGCTCCACCCCCTAAAGCCAAGGGGATAAGATGGGTATGGCGAAGTTCTAAGGTTTTGCCATGAAGCTGCTTCCACGTTGCACTCACTCCGTCACTCAGCAAAAGGTCCTGATTTTCAAGATACACAGCACTTTGAACATTTTGTGGATAAATCGCCTTTTGTGGTGTAACAGTTCCACCTTTCCGCTCCACAAAAAATGCGTTATGACTCTGTGCCGTGCGATTGACCATCAAAACCCCAGTTGGGGTAGGCAGTACCCATGGATCACCTGACTCTCCCGAGAGGGTTTCCTTCACTGTTCCCTGCTGAAAATCCATCCAATAAAGAGAAGAACTCGTGTATTGCAAGTCGGCAGCCGTAAAAAAAAGCCCAGAAAATTGGGAAGTTAACACACGCACGCCTGGCGATTCTGGCAACACCTTCGGAGCTCCACCACATCTCGCAATCAGCGCACCCCAAAAAAGCCCAATGAGCCAACCTCTCATAGGAAAGTCCTTTCCTGCTGCAAAAGCGAGTTGGATATACTCTGACTGACTAGCCATGTCAAAGAATTTGACTCAGAATGTGATAGAATCATTTCATCGTTGCAACTCATTATTTGATTTCTTTTTTATAGAACGATCATGGAAAAAAAAGCCTCTTCTCCCATCTTTATGCTCGCAATGCTCATGTTGTTTGTGGATTGTCAATTTTTCCTACAAGGCTCTGTGGGTATCTTGACAGACTACATTAAAGAAAGTTTCCATGCTGATGCGGCTGCTATGAGCATCCTATCGTCCAGCTTTTTCTATTCCTTCATTTTATTACAAATTCCAGCAGGCATGATTATCGATCGCTTCGGGGTACGAAAAATTTCCACCCTCGCCTGCAGTTTCGTTGCGATTGGCTGTTGGATTTTCTCTCAATCAGAAACCCTTCAATGGGGAATCCTCGGTCGAATTTTTATGGGAGCCGGGGGCGCCTTTAGCTTTATTTCCATGCTAAAGGCCATCAAGGATTGGTTTTCCCCCAAGCAGTTTCCCATCCTCTTAGGGATTGTAGAAACCGTAGGCATGGGCTCCGTAGCGGGTATTAATACAGGCATATCTGAAATCACCCAGATCTGGGGATGGCGCGTCTCCATGATGGGATGTGCATGCTCCATTACCTTACTCACTATATTGCTATGGTTTTCTGTCCAAGACAAACCCCGGGAAGCGATCGAGGAAACGCAGAGCAACATCCCATTTTCTCGAAAACTTCAGAAGCTCTTCCGTATGAAAGAGCTTTGGCTATGCGGTATTTATGCAGGCTGTACCTTCAGCATCGTAACGGTATTCACCTATTTGTGGTGTGTTCCTTTCCTAACCCAAGGCTATGGTATTTCTGAAGTGACAGCCGTGATGCTTTGTTCTTTTATCTACGTAGGCATTGCCATTGGCAGCCCGATTCTGGGTTGGATCACCAATCGCACAAGCTCATCGACGCTCATGTTTCGAGCGGCCTTGCTCAGCCTGATTCTCTTTAGCACACTGCTGTATGTTCCCGGATTACCCGTATGGAGCATTGCTACCCTCATCTTTGCCCTGGGGATGATCATTGCCACGTATCAGTTATCGTTTACCTATGTGAGTCGTGCGGTTCCCACTTCTGTTCAAAGTACAGCCAATGGGGCCGTTAACATGATGACCATGATTGGGGCCCCTCTCCTCCAACCCGTGGTAGGACTATTTCTTTCTTATAATAAAGATGGGAGCAGTTTTGACGGGGGCGCAGAAGCCTATAGCGGAACGGAGTACCGCATGGCGCTGTCCCTCATTCCTATGTGCCTTTTCATTGCCCTTCTTTGCGCAAAATCTTTGCAACGACGAGAACAAGCAAGAGCATAAAAGGGCCTTCCCCTCATCCAAAGAGGGCTTTTTTGTGAAAAATACGCTGTGTTATAGCTTGTTGCATAAAAACTCGACCAAAATAACGTCCATGTTAGAATAGTCATGACCAAAATGACATGGATGTTATTTTGGTCGAGTTGTAGCGAAAACCAGGGGGAATCACTTTGTCCTCCCCCAATCGGTAGATCACATGGTCGGCGCCCTGGGAAACGATGGGAAATAGAGAAAGGGAGCCCCATTGGGGAAACTGGGCAAGGAGAAGCCAACGCACAAGCGGAACATCGATAGAGTATTCACCTGCCTGCATGTTGACTACTCCCAAAGGGGGCGTATGAGAGAGAAAAAAGGGGAGGGCCTTACTCAGCAAGACCCAATTTGCGCATTTGCTTGACGCGACGCTTACGAGCCGCGATTGACTTCTTCTTCAAGCGAATAGAAGGCTTCTCATAGTGCATGCGTTTCTTCAAATCTCCAATCACACCGGCTTTTTCCACCTGTTTTTTGAAGATTCGCATCATTTTCTCGAGAGGCTCTCCGGGGCGAATGACTACTCCTGGCATTGAAATCCTTCCTACAATATTCCTACAAAGGGACCATTTCTAAACGTAAAACGAGCAATTTACACGGGTATAGGCGGAAAAGATAGGGAAAAATATGGGGCTCTCTCTTCCGGGGATTAACGGCCTGAAAAAGAAAGATTTTTCCTTTTCGCCATCTCTTCTAGGCTCTTACGATCCACGGAATTCTGCCACGCCTCTTCCGAAGTGATCACCCCTCTTGCCATGAAATCCAACAAGGCCTCATTGAGCAACTGGTTGCCGCCAGCTTTTTGAATTTGCATATGGTTTTCAATCATATGGGTTTTCCCTTCTCGAATCATCGCAGCCACGGCATCATCGGACACCAATAGCTCTACAGCGGCACAGCGATTACCATCCACTTTTTTCACCAGCGTCTGGGTCACCACCCCTTTTAAGGAAGCGGCTAACATGCTGCGAATCATAGACTGGCGTTCACTGGGAAATTGATCCACTACCCGGTTTATGCTGGATACAGCGGAATTGGTGTGCACCGTTCCAAACACCAAGTGACCGGTCTCCGCTGTCTCTATGGCAATCTCCGTGGTCTCCATATCCCGCAACTCACCGATCAGGATGATATCTGGGTCTTCCCGCAAACAAGCCCGCAAGGCAGAAGGGAAACTCTGGGTGTGTTTGCCCACTTCTCGTTGACGAATCAATGCTTTTTTCGAGGTATAGCTAAACTCGATGGGATCCTCGATGGTGAGGATATGCAAAGGTTTTGTGGCATTCACAGATTCGATCAAAGCTGCCAGTGTGGTGGATTTTCCACTCCCCGTGGGCCCCGTCACCAAGACCAGCCCCTTGCTCAGCGTAGCAAACTTTGCTACGGGCGCTGGTAATCCCAACTCAGCGAGCGTGGGAATCCTCTCAGAGATATGACGCATCACTGCGCCCACCCCTGCCTGATCTCGAAACATATTCACCCGGAAACGGCCCAGCCCTATCACTTCGTAAGCAAAGTCCACATCCCAGGTGTCGGAAAATCGTTTGCGTTGCAAGGGGGGAACGATGCAATCGAGAAAAGCCCGCATCATGGTATCACTTACGATGACATCCATGCGCTTTTGAATATCCCCATTCTTTCGAAAGGCAAGAGGTTGCCCAGTGGTCAAATGTAAATCGCTGGCATGCAGGGCCACCATTTCTTGCAAATAGCGATCGATGGGATTGCCCCCTTGGCTTTGACTTGCCGCCGAGGTTAACACAGGGGAGAAGTCGATCGGCTCGCCAGCCACTTCCCTCGCAGAAGAAACGAAAGCCGGAGGGGCCATCGGAGGCGCAGCCACCTTTGGCATGACCACAACCTCGGTCAAATCGGGTTCCATCTCAGGCTCCCCGTATTGCACAGGACTGGTTTTGAGTGGTGGAGGGGGTGGCGCGGCCATCTCCCGAGCAAAAAGATCGGGTATAGGGCCAGACACAGGAATAGGCGACTCCATGGTGTCAAAGGAAGGGCCGGCGGTGGCACCTGCCATATGGGATTGTGGCGCAAGAGGGGGTGGCGGAATCAGATGAGAGAAAGAGTCGGGCAACCCCACCTCTAAGTCACGCAGCCAACGAGTACGATAGCGATCTTTTTCCGAAGCAAACGAGGGCATAAACACCACCATAGCGGGCTTGGGGCGGAACCCTGCCAGCACAATCAGTGTGCCAACCTGTTTCACCACCAGAGATCCTTCTATCATAATCCCCGCATCGTAGGAGGCAATCTCCTTCGGCAAGATTTGGGAGATACAGCCGCGAATCCACTCCGCTGTACAAGCTGGAAAGGCCTCCAAAGAATCGATCACCCCCTCAGATTGGTGAAGACTCGGCAAGGCCCCTTCTTGCATTTCTAGAAAAATGCCCTCTTTTTTCACCAAGACGCTGAGAAGCTGCTTAAGCGTTTTCATCAAAACCCCTCTGCCTATCCATGGAATTCCCATGGAAGAACTCCGAGTCTTATCGGCAAAAAATAGGGGTTTATGAGAAAAGAAGCAGTCGACTGAAAATAAAGAGAATTATTCGTTCGTTCCCGAGATTTGCGTAACACCAACCCCAAATAAGCGATTTAAGAATCCATACACAGTTCTCCAATCTTGCGGCGTGCTTGCCACGGAAACAATCTTCGCCTTCCCATCCATAGGCACCAACTCCTCGGCGAGGGTATGGGAGTCATTGGGAATCTGGAAGAATAAGATGTTCAAATCAAACCCTGTAGCTGACCAAGTATGCTTGCGTTTGTCGATCGAAGCACAAGAGGACAGAAGACCAGCGGCCAGACAGCAGGAAAGCATGATTTTCATACAAACTCCCTTTCTTAATGTACAAAGCATCCAATAAAATACCCGTACATTATGCTGCTGCCTTTGCGCCCAAGCGTCAAGAAATCCTCTAGCGGGAGACCCCGCGACTCCAGGGCAATGTCGACATTCTACGCCAACCTCTTTCGCATCTTTCTCACCCGCTGGGACGCCTCCTCCAAACGATGACGAAAGCCAGCATGCCGGGAAGCCTCTGTTTCCAGCGCCTCAATGGCAGCATTCCAGCGATCAAGCCCCTTACAGACCAATAAAAGATCCGCACCTGCCGCTACGGCTTCTACGATATAGGCCTGCCATGCGACTAGATCACCACTCACCGCACCCATACACAGATCATCACTCACAATCACCCCGGCAAATCCCATCTCCTTTCGCAAGAGTGTCTGCATAATGACCGCAGAACGAGAGGCCTCTCGCACATCGAGAGCTGGATATACACAATGGGAGATCATCACCATGGGAGCTTCGTGTAAACAGGCTGAGAAAGGTGCCAATTCGCGGGTTTTCAACTGGGCCCGAGATACAGCAACCTCTGCGCGGCCTTCGTGGGTATCCACCCGAGCATCCCCTTGTCCAGGAAAATGCTTCAGACACCCCAATACCCCACTGGCTTGCAATCCTCGCAAGAATGCTGGCCCTCGAAGACACACCGCTTCTGCCGTGGTACCAAAAGCCCGGTTTCCGATGGCATGGTTCCCCTCCCATGTGAGAACATCCATCACAGGAGCAAAATCACAATTGATACCCATTCTGCGCAGATTTTTTCCCATGGACTGAGCCAATGCCTCAATTTCTGTCAAAGCAGCGGCATCGGTTTTCCCTTTTCCCAACGCCATGGCAGGCCCTGGATCAAACCCAGGACCCTTGATACGCGCCACTCGACCCCCTTCTTGGTCGATAGCCACCAAGCATTTCTCTGGCACCGTACGCAAAAGCTGCACATCTCGAATAAGCTTCGTAAGCCCTTCCAGGTTGCCATCTCGAAGGTTTCTCGCAAATAGAGTCACCCCAGCATGGGGCCCTGAAGCAAGAAATCTTCTCTCTTCTTCCGTCAGACTGTCTGCGACAAGAGAACCTGCCACAATGGAGCTCGCAAGCGAGCGTAAGTCACTCATCGATAATCTGCAAAATGTAACGTTTGGATAATTTGGCCGCAGCACAGTTCAAAATCGTCCGAATGGCATCGGCTGTGCGACCTTGACGACCTATCACCTTTCCTATATCTTCCTTAGCTACTTTCAATTCGATAATGTTGGTTTGATTTCCCTGGATCTCATTGATGTCGATTCGGGTGGTTTCATCCACAAGGGCTTCCGCTATGTACTTGACCAGTTCCTTCATAGACAAATCTGCATCTTCCATCGCTGCAACCCCTCATATAAGCAAATCCAAAAGCATTGGAGACAGTTTATCGAAAAAAAACCCGCGAGAGAAGAAGGCTTTTTATCGCCACAAAATCCGTCTGGCTGGATAAAAGCTAGAAGCCTATTCTTTTTCTCCCTGATACAATTTCATCCGAACAAGATGATGATCCCAATGGCACGGAAAGGAGCCCGATGAATATTCACGAGTACCAAGCCAAACAATTGTTTCGTCATAACGAAATCCCAGTTCCCAAAGGACAATTGGCCTCTTCTCCCTTGGAAGCGGAGTTCGTATATCGACGCCTCAAGTCTCCTGTCGCTGTGGTGAAAGCCCAGATTCATGCTGGAGGCCGAGGCAAAGCGGGGGGGGTAAAACTGGTACGCTCCCCAGAGGAATGCTTCCAAGCGGCAAAAGGCATGCTCGGGACAACCTTGGTTACCCATCAAACAGGACCAGAGGGCAAGAAGGTACACCAAGTCTACATCGAAGCAGGCAGTGAGATTGCCAAAGAATATTACCTAGCCCTTCTTCTCGATCGAGAGACAGCCAATATTGCTGTGATGTTTTCCACCTCGGGCGGCATGGACATTGAAGAAGTTGCAGATAAAACACCGGAAAAAATCATTACGGTTCAAATCGATCCCACTCTTGGATTGAAAGATCATTTGCTCCGATCCCTTGCCTTTCGTGCCCAATTGCCTGAGGTTGAAACTCAACAGCTCATGGTGTGGGTAGAAAAATTATATCGTATGTTCCTCAAGTACGATTTTTCCATGCTGGAAATCAACCCGCTCATCGTAACGAAAAAAAATGAGATGTTTGCCCTCGATGGAAAAATGGCGTTTGATGACAACGCGCTATATCGTCATCCTGATATCGAAAGCATGCGAGATTTGAAAGAAGAGGATGAACGAGAAATTGAGGCGTCGAAGCTAGGCTTGAGCTATATTGGTCTAGATGGAAACATCGGATGCATGGTGAATGGAGCGGGGCTTGCCATGGCAACCATGGATATCATCCAATATGCAGGGGGACATCCTGCGAATTTCTTGGACGTAGGCGGCGGGGCCACTGAAGAGATGGTACGACATGCATTCCGCATCATTTTGCAAGATACAAAAGTGAAAGCCATCTTTGTGAATATTTTTGGTGGCATTATGAAATGCGACATCATTGCCAATGGAATCGTCGGCGCTTCAAAAGACCTCAAACTCCACGTGCCCTTGGTTGTGCGATTGGAAGGCACCAATGTGAATGAAGGGAAAAAAATCCTCCGAGAATCAGGCCTCAATATTTTGACGGCAGATGATATGGGAGATGGAGCCAGAAAAGTAGTGGAAGCGGCAAAGAAATAACGAGGAGGGATCACTGTGGCCATATTCGTCAACGAGAAAACACGTGTTATTACTCAGGGAATCACGGGAAAATCTGGGATGTTTCACACCCAATTGTCCCATGAATATGCCCCTCGTTTTGTGGGGGGAGTTACGCCAGGCAAGGGAGGCTCCACCGCCTGCAATTTGCCTGTTTTTGATACGGTGAAAGAAGCCAAAGAAAAGACGGGGTGCAATGCCTCCATGATTTTTGTGCCACCACCCTTTGCTGCAGATGCCATTTTGGAAGCCATTTCGGCAGAGATTGAGCTGATCGTTTGCATCACCGAAGGCGTGCCCGTATTGGACATGGTGCCTGTGAAGAAGGCGCTGGAGAGTCGAAAGACGAAGAGTCGACTGATTGGTCCCAATTGTCCGGGGATTATTACCCCCGGCGCCTGTAAGATCGGGATCATGCCTGGATATATTCACAAAGTAGGTAATGTTGCCATTGTGTCAAAATCAGGAACCCTCACCTACGAATCCGTCTGGCAAACCTCCCAAGCCGGCCTGGGACAATCCACCTGCGTAGGCATCGGGGGGGATCCTATTATCGGATCCACCTTTATCGATATTTTGGAGCAGCTGGAAGCTGACCCCCAAACCCACTCCATCATTATGATTGGGGAAATCGGAGGGGACGCGGAGATCAAAGCTGCGAAATTTATTAAGGAAAATATAACAAAGCCCGTCTGCGCCTTCATTGCTGGGCAAACCGCTCCCGAGGGGAAACGCATGGGACACGCTGGTGCCATCATTTCCGGAGGCAAGGGGACAGCCGCAGAAAAAGTCGAAGCCCTACGAGCTGCTGGCGTTGCCGTAGCCAATTCTCCTGCAGAAATCGGCTCCACCCTTTTGCAGCGCTTGCAAAAGAGCCGCTAACCCGCTATGACTAGCAGCTACTCATAGCATAGCAAGGAGGGGTTTGGGGAAATGCCCTCCACATAAAAGAGCAAGGAGGGGTTTGGGGAAACTGCGCAGCTGGTTCCCCAAGAAATTATGTTAGGCATCCGCTTCTACAAAGAAAAATCTTTCGACATCTGGCAAGGCACGCCCACAGACTTTGTCTGCAACGCCCTTATTCTCTCTCCAGAGGAAAGCCAAAAAAATCATCCAACGTCTCACGTTTTCATCGCAGAGGAGAAGCCTCTACTCCCTCTCTTTCTGAAGGCCGACGCCCAACAAGGACGACATGTAGCGTGTACATTCCAAGCCTTTGGTTCCATGCCACAGGAAAAGATAGTCGCTACCATCGAAGCCTTGTCCATGGCTTGCCAAGCGGAAGAATTTCCTCATCTTCAGCGATTTAGTTTTTTGGTACAAACAGCCGAAGAACACGCATGGGTACAAACCCAGCTTGAACTTCATTTTGCAGAAGCTCCGTCATGGCATGTCTAGAAAACATTTCCCTTCGTCCCTACTCCGCTTTCTCTACGGGTGGCACGTGTCGATATTTTTGGCAACCGGAAAGCCTCGAAGAACTTTCCCGTGAGTTGCCTCAACTCGCTTCCCTTCCTCTGTTCATACTGGGAGCTGGATCCAACTCTCTGTTATCAGATGAACCTTGGCCCGGAGTGGTCCTTCAATTGGGGAAGCTCCAAGGGCACAAAGAAGTCGGTACGGGATTTGTATGCGGAGCCGGTGTTGCCAATTCCCAAGTAGCAGAATGGGCTCGAGACCGACAGTGGGCCGGGGCAGCGTGGATGTACCGGCTTCCTGGGCAACTGGGCGCCACGGTGCGCATGAATGCACGCTGCTACGGAGGAGAGATGAGCCAAGTGGTCTCCCAAGTACGCACAGTGACGCGCATGGGGGAAATCAAGACCTACGATGTGACATCCACAAACAAAACGGATATCTTCAAAGGCTATAAAGACACGATCTTTATGTACAACGGAGAAATGGTGGCGGAAGTGTCCATCAGTCTGCAACCGGGTCCGTTAGCACCCATCCAAGCCCTCATGGATAAAATCGAAAAAGATCGCACAGAAAAAGGTCACTTTGATTTCCCCACATGCGGTTGTGTGTTTAAAAACGACTATGCACCCGAGGTCTCCGTCTCTAGCGGCCTTCTCTTAGAATTGGCTGGCAGCAAGTCTTTACAACAAGGACAAGCCCAGGTAAGCAGCAAACATGCCAATTTTATTTTCAACACAGGGAATGCCACGAGCCAAGAAATTCTTGAGCTGAGCCT
>Ga0114970_10002403_pt1 | contig 13986 bp, 10 predicted proteins | sample M_140205_XF_Meta_FD_87030 | JGI IMG/M metagenome (GOLD analysis project Ga0114970, IMG submission 87030) | Freshwater microbial communities from Lake Montjoie, Canada to study carbon cycling - M_140205_XF_MetaG | ecosystem: Environmental > Aquatic > Freshwater > Lake | place: Lake Montjoie... | reverse complement strand
TCCGGTGTCAAAGTGAGCTCCGATGCAAAGGAAGCGAAGCTGACCCCCGACGCACTCGCAGCACTGCCGCTGTTTTTAGGTTGCAAAAGACAAACCCTCGAGGCCCTCTCAGCCCAATTTGTCAGCGAAACGGCCGAGGCGGGTCATCGAATTATCCGGCAGGGAACTCCAGGGTCTCGGTTTTTCGTTGTGGCCCGTGGCCGGGTCGATGTGTTCGTGGCTCCCGACAACGGAGGGCCAGAGATACTCGCAGCAACTATGGAAGACGGCGATTTTTTTGGCGAAATGAGCCTTCTTCAGTCGGCCCTCACTTCGGCTACGGTGACTGCTAGAATACCTACGCTGCTTTTGGCCCTTGAGAAGTCGACTTTTCAGGCTCTGATCTCCAGTGATCCTGTCGTGGCCCAGCGGGTTCGCGAAATGGCAGACCTGCGCAAAGTTGAAAATGCCCGACGTCGTTCAGGGAGCTAGCACGGGAATCTCCGCTTGCCATGAGGGAGCCCCAGGACCGAGCAAGAGCCGGTAAGGTAAAAAGGGTTGAGGTTTTGTCACGGCGGGTATCGACACCCGCCGCTGCCAAGCGGCAGGGATCAGAGCCAGTGGCACGGCCCGAGGCCCGGGCGCTACAACGCGAAACCATTGCCTGTTGGCAACGGGAAGCCAGTCAGGAATCTCCAGCCACTCGATTTCCGGTAGCGGCCAGGAGTTTGCTCCCAGAGTTTCCAGCGTTTCCGCCACCTTGCCTCCCCCCTGTTCCACTCGGAGCTCAAAGGTGCGGGCTTGGGGCGTCTGCGCCAGCAGACGGGTGCGAACTCCAGAGGTCAAACCCTCTAGCGATACGTATCCTTCCATTTCACCCCCCACTTGCCAAACCAACAAGCCAGCCGCGAAAGCTAGCGGAAGGCCAGCACTCAACGGAAACCTGAAGGCCATAAAGGAGAGGGTGAACGCGCTTCCAAACACGAGACCCCACGAAAGCGGCGCGTGGGCCAAATTGTCCGGCCGGTTTCCCGCCAGGAGAATCGAACCCAAGAGCCCTAAAGCGGCGAGATTCAGACACATGGGAACCACCCAGGATTTCAGCGACCGGGCCTCAGGGTTCCATCGCGTTAGCCACGCAAAGCCGATGCCGAAAAGCAGCGCAGAGACCAGAAGCCACAGTCGGGGATCAAGGGTCATGGTGAATCCAAATTAACCCAGACGCTTGAACCCTGCAAGTAATACAAGTAGAATGGCGCGAATCCAATGGAGGATACTTCATGGTCAAAAAGCAGACGAAAATCGTTGCGACGATTTCCGACCTGATGTGTGACGAAGCGCATATTAAGGCTCTTTACGAAGCGGGCGTCAATGTGGTGCGCCTTAATACTGCCCACCAGAAAGAGGAAGACACCTTGAAGGTGATCAAGAGTGTGCGTAACGTCTCGGACAAGTTGGCTCTGCTCCTCGATACCAAAGGCCCCGAAGTTCGTACTGCAGAAATGTCCGAACCCCTGGAAGTCAGCGAGGGTGAGACCATTCGCATCTACCGGGGGGCGGTTCCTACCGGCCAGAAAGGCTTCCAGACCAACTACGACGGCTTTGTCTCAGAAGTCGCCGTGGGGGCCAGGGTGCTCATAGACGACGGTGAAACAGGAATGATGGTCACTGGAAAGGGCGAGAACTACCTCGAGCTCAAAATAGGAAACAGTGGCAGAATCAAGAACCGGAAGTCAATCAATGCCCCCGATACGGAACTTACCCTTCCTTCCATCACCGAAAAAGACCGAAACTTCCTGAAGTTCGCCGCGGAAACAGACCTAGACTTTGTGGCTCACTCCTTCGTTCGCAATAAACAGGACGTGCTCGACGTCCAAGCCATCCTCGACCAGTATGGCTCCAAGGCCAAGATCATTGCCAAAATAGAAAATATGGAAGGCGTGCGAAACATCGACGAGATTCTTGACTTCGCCTACGGCATCATGGTGGCCCGTGGCGATTTAGGAATTGAGGTACCCGCCGAAGAGGTACCCGTGTACCAAAAAATGATGATACGTAAGTGCATTGCTAGGGGCAAGCCGGTGATTACCGCCACCCAAATGCTTCATACGATGATCGAAAATCCCCGTCCAACCCGGGCCGAGGTCTCAGACGTGGCCAACGCGGTATTTGACGGTACGGATGCGCTCATGCTTTCAGGGGAAACTGCCTACGGCAAGTATCCGCTCGAGGCCGTGGCAACGATGGCCCGCATTGCGAAACAGATCGAAAAAGTCAAGGAACAGATACGAGCCCAGGGAGCCTATAACACCGACAACCCCATTCGCGACTACTTGGCACAGGCGGCGATTCAGGCCATAGAAACACTTCCGGTCAAGGCCGTCGTGTGCGACTCCCTCACCGGACGTTCTGCACGAATCATTTCGACTTACCGCGCAGACGTACCACTTTACGTAAAGTGCCACGACCCACGTGTGGTGCGAGAACTTGCCCTCAGTTACGGCGTGGAAGCCGAGTACCTTCCGCTACCCAAGAACACCAGTGAGCTTATTGTGCAGTCTCTTCAGAGCCTGCTCGACGAAAAAGCCCTCAAAAGAGACGACTTGATCGTGATACTCGCTGGTTCTCCGGGACATAAAGATGGGGGCTCCAATATCCTTGAAATCAACACCGTGCAAAACAGCCTTCAAGGGCGACTGGATGGTTACTGCTGACCAACTTGTGCCCATCAACGAGCAGGGGTAATGGGAAAATGAAGTCAATATTGCTGTTCACCGTTTTGCTCATCGTCACCGGGCCTATCCTCTCCGGGCAGGAGGCATCACCTGCTTCTGACGTGCCGCCACCAACGAGCTTGCTTGAGGGTGCCAGCAAGTTCATTAAAAGTAATCACTTACATCAAATCAGTGGCTTTAGCACCCTGTTGCTGGCCGGATCAACCGGAGCAGCGGGAATTGCGATGGCGTCTGGACTTGATGTTCCTGGCGGTTGGGTCGCTCACAAGGCCTTGGCAGCAGGTACCATCATCGCCGGTGCGGCCACCTTGGGGCTTGGACTCACTGCCTACTCGTCCCGGCTCGACGACGTTTGGCCCCATGCCGCCTTGATGGCCCTTGCCGAAATCGGTTGGATCGCATCCATTAGTTTTGCCGACACCGAATCCGGCCCTAATCCGCAGGGAGTTTTGATTCACCGCGTAAGCGAAGCCGTTTCCACCACTAGCCTCCTCGCGGGTCTGGCCGCCATCATCCTTCTCACTTCAAACTAGGTAAAGGCGTTGTAGAGAGGACCGGAGCGGGCTACCTGCCCGTGAGGACTGACCGAACGGACTGCGCCGCCGGCAGATGCCGCAGCAGCTCCCGCCTCAGACGCCGCGCAGGTACTAACTCAGAGTCTGAGGCCGGAGCGTCGCGAGGACATCTGATGGCAAGCAGGGAGCGAGGGGAGGACCGGAGCGGGCTCCCTGCCCGTGAGGACCGACCGAACGGACTGCGCCGCCGGCAGATGCCGCAGCAGCTCCCGCCTCAGACGCCGCGTTCAATGCGGAAGTTGGAGACCAGCTCACCAAGATGCTCTGCCAGGTGCAACAATTCCTCGGCCGACGAGGAGCTTTCTTCGGCACCCGCGGCGTTAGCTTGAGTCACCCTGTCGATCTGATCAAGACCTTGATTAACTTGGTGAAGGGAAAGGGCCTGCTCTTGAGCTGAGTTTGCCGTTTCGCTGACGAGCTGAAACAGCTTTTCGGAGTCGTCCACAATGGATTGGAACAGAGCCATGGTGCTCTCCGCCTGTTTTTTTCCGCCCTCGACGGCACCAAAGGAAGCGTCCACTACCCCGGTGGTTTCGACCACCGACTGTCCGCTTCGGTTGGCCAGGAGACGAACCTCGTCGGCGACAACGGAAAAACCCTTCCCCGCCGAACCGGCCCGCGCGGCCTCAATGCTCGCATTGAGACTCAGCACGTTTGTTTGAAACGCGATGTCATCAATCGTTTTAACGATGGCCTTGATAGACCGGAAAGACTCAAAAATGTTCTCCATCGAAGCTCGCAAATGTTGCATTTCCGCATAACCAGTGCGCGACCTCTCCAAGGCTCTTTGAGATAATTCTTTTCCTGTATTGGCTTTGGTGAAGTTTTCCTTCGATTGGGTCTGGATGAGCCCTAAGCTGGAATTAATCTCTTCTACCGAAGCAGCCTGTTCGACTGTTCCGCTGGCCAAGGAGCGACCAGCGTCATTGAGCGCCATCGCCCCGGCGGTCACCTTTTCGACCACTTCGCTGATCTGCAACAACAGCGAGCGCAGGGAGGTTTGCATCAGACTCAGACTATTGCCAAACTCGTCCTCCGGGGCAACTTCGTCCAAGTCCGAGGATAGGTCGCCCCTCGAAATCGAGTCGAGAACATCGGCTCGAGTTTTGAGCGAGACCCGCATGGCATTGAGGCTGGAAGCCAAGGCACCCACCTCATCTTTGCGGTCAAAATGCAAGGTGTCAGTAAGGATGCCTTGTTCCACTTTACGGGCTAAGGCGGCACAAGCCTGAAGAGGAACCGTAATGGATCGGATAGCGAACACAAACAAGACCAGGAGCATCAGCACGAGGCCGAGGGTGATACTCGTGGTCGTGATCGCCGTGTTCCATACCCGGGTATCAGTTTCGGCAAGGCTGGAAATCACTTCGAAGGCGCCATGAACCTCACCGACTTTCCAGTTTTCCATTTTGGCACCGGTGGGATCAAGACCATTCTCCGTTCCCCAAAGAGCCTGGCTGGTAGCCGGATCTCCGTGGCACAAAAGACAAGTCTCTGTGAGTACCACTGGCCGAAAGAACCTGACTGAGTTCGTGGCTGGGTCTACCACAGAATACTCTTTGACCTCTCCCTTCTCCAGGAGGTCCAAAACCTTGGATTCCAAAGCATCGGGCTGGTTTTTTGGATTCCGTGGGGAGTGCTTGGGAACACGGAACTCATAGCCGCCTTCTTTGGCGTTGATCATCGCCGATTGGTAGGCGTTGTAGACCGGGACCATGGAAAGCACGAGGTTGATTTCTCTGGCCTTCGCATGGCCTAGGATGTCCTGAGAATTGAAGACCCCAGTGGTCCAATAGTCCTGCATCTTCTGCCTGACGGCCTCCACGTTGAGAACAATGGCCCTGCTCTTGGACAGTATTGAAGCCTGCGATTCCTGCTGAATGGAAGTAATGGTGAAGGCGGCCATCACCATCCCGAAGAAAACCAGGCCTCCAACACTGACAGTCAGAACTTTGGTCAAGATCGACCAGTCTTTGAAGCGGAACATGGAGCACCCCTGAGGGTGGAGTTTAGCTCAGTGCAGTCAACTTTTCCATAGTATTACCCTCAGGAATGCGAAACTGAGCCACCAAGGCTCCCAAACGGGAAGCTAGGTCGGCGAGTTCCTCGGCGGACGAAGAACTCTCTTGGGCTCCTGCGGCATTCGCTTGTGTCACCTGGTCAATCTGATCAAGGCCACTATGAACCTGCCGGATGGCCTGAACCTGCTCCTCGGCCAGCGTAGCGGTCTCAATCACCAGCTGCGACAAGCTCTCCGAGTCTGCCAACAGAGCGCCAAACTGACGGCCGGTCGCATCCACTTGCCTCTTTCCCTCGTCCACCGTTACCGAGGACGAGTCCGCCAGAACTTGGGTTTCGTGTACCGACTGTCCGCTTCGGTTTGCCAGCGAACGAACTTCATCGGCAACGACAGCAAACCCCTTGCCTGCCGCTCCGGCCCGTGCGGCTTCGATGCTGGCGTTGAGGCTCAGCAGGTTGGTCTGAAAAGCGATGTCATCGATGGTCTTGACGACACTTTGGATAGCCCGGAACGACTGCTGGATTCCTCCCATCGTGACCGCCAACGCTTCCATGCTCGCTTGACCTTGCCTCGACCGCTCTAAGGTTTTTTGTGCAAGTTTCTGGCCTTCCAGAGCTTTGGCGTAGTTCCCTTGCGCTTGGGACTGAACCAACGACAGGCTCGCGTTGATTTGTTGGGTGGAAGCGGCCTGCGTCACCGTTCCGTTGGCCAAATCAAGGCCGGCGTCGGCCAAGCCCCGGGCTCCAACGGCCACCTTGGCAACGAGGTCACTCACGTTGCGCATCAAATCACTGAGTGAGCGTTGCATGCGATCAAGGCGGGTACCCAATTCGTCGTTTTGGTCTACTTCGCCCAGATCGGTTGTAAAGTCGCCCTGAGAAATGGTTTCCAGCACCCGGCCTCTGGCCATGAGCGACTGACGCATTGATTCCAGCGAATGAGCAAGTTGGCCCAGCTCGTCGCCACTTGCCAAGACAGTCTTGTCAATAGGGGTTGATAACATTCCACGCGACAACCCTCTCAGGCCGCCTTGCAACGAGCGGACGCGACGCCGGATCCCGGCCACGACCAAGAGCAAGATGGCGGCCCCAACGGCCAGTCCCCCCAGCGCCACGCTCAAAGTCACAGTAAGATTTCTTATCAAGGCACCCAGACGGGCTTGAAGCATGGCATCGAGAACTCGGAAGCCCTCGCTGCCCAAAGACTCGAGGTGGCTGGATACAGAAATGATTGCGGAACTCACCTGCGGGCGGGCCTCGGCATTGCCCCCACTCCAAGCCTTCATGGAATCGCCGAGCTGGCCAGAGGACACGCTGAGCAGGGTAAGCTGCTCATTGACCGATGACTGGTATCCGTCAACAGCGCCGTAGTTGGCTGCGTCGGCGCGCACCGAGCGCTCCAAAAAGTCACCGAGTTCCTTTTCGGCAACTTCCAGATCGAAGGCCCGGGCCTGATACGCGGAAAACTCATCCGCTAGGGGTTGCGGCGCAGCGGGATCAGAGGCGACACGAAGCGCGTCGAGGTCTTGCATCAGGCGCGGCATTGTCTGAAACAGCGACAACATCAAGTAGTAACTGTCGAGGTCAGGGTCGAGCACCAGGCCACTGGAATCGGCCAGGTCGTGTTGGGCGACCAGCAGTTCGGACATGGGTTTGGAAGCTCCCTGACCCTTGAAAATGCCGAGAGCGGCCTCGGCAAGCGGGCGCGATTGGGCGAGGCCATCGCGCTCCTTGTTGGCGGCCACAATCTGCGTCGAGCCGTAGGCGACCAAGGAATTGAGCGACCAGGCCAAGGGTATCAAGAGACAAAAAGCGCCACCAAGGATTTTCATTCGTAGTCCGAGTTTCATGCAAAGCTCCTATCACACAAAAGTCTTGAGAAAATCCTTGTCCAAATTGTATTTCTTTATTCTCAGCCCCATGATTCGCTCGGTGATTCCCAAGGTTTTGGCCGCTTTTGAATAGTTGCCCTTGGACGATTTCAGAGCATCAAGAATGAGTTCACGCTCTACACGGTCCATAGTTTCTTCAAGCGACGTCGAAGGGGCCGTTCCGGTACTTTCCGCACTTTGCAGGCTGGGGGGGAGGTGAATCCCAAGAATCACGTCGTTGTTGGCCAGCAGGACCGCCCGCTCGATGACGTTTTCGAGCTCGCGGACATTACCGGGCCAATAGTAACTCATGAGGAGGTTGATAGCGCTTGTCGCAATGCGTTTGACGGCCTTGCGGCTTCTCTTGTTGTACTTTTCAATGAAATGGTCGGCGAGCAGAAGGATGTCGCTCTTGCGCTCCCGCAGAGGAGGCAGGTGGAGCGGAAACACGTTCAGACGGTAGTACAAGTCCTCGCGGAACTGACCTTTTCCCAGTAATTCCTCCAGATTCCGGTTGGTAGCCGTGATGATGCGAACGTCAATCTTAATGGTACGGCTGCCACCTACCCGTTCAATTTCCCGCTCCTGGAGGACACGCAACAACTTGACCTGCATCGAAGGGCTGAGGTCACCGATTTCATCGAGAAAAATCGTCCCAGTATCGGCCAGTTCAAACCGACCTTTGCGGGTGGCGATAGCCCCGGTAAAGGCCCCTTTCTCATGGCCGAAAAGTTCGCTTTCGATGACGGCTTCGGGCAGTGCTGCGCAATTGACCTTGATAAAAGGGTTTTCCGCGCGGGAGCTGGCGTAATGAAGGGCTTGGGCTATCATTTCTTTGCCGGTGCCACTTTCGCCTCGGATGAGCACCGAGGTGTCGGAGGGTGCTACCTGGGCTACCAATTCGTACAGCGACCGCATAGCGTGGCTCTTGCCGATGATGTTGCTCGGCTGGTAGTTCTCTTTGAGCACGCTTTTGAGCCTGCTGTTCTCTTCCACCAGGACCAACTTCTCTTCAGCAAGCTCCTGCCTCAGGCGCACGGCTTGCGCAATCATAGAACACACGACGGTTATGACCCGCACGTCCGCATCCAGCACAACCGGGTCGCCAAAGACGATGTCGGCGCTAAAGGCACCGAGAACCTCGGTTCCCTGCTTGATGGGAATGCAGAGGAACGAGTGTTCCTTCTCCAATTCGGTCTTACGGGCGCCGGTCCGGTTGAGAAAGTTCGGTTCCCGGGCAATGTTGGGAACAATGGCTGGCTCACCGGTTTGCACCACCCGGCCTGTGATTCCTTCACCTAACTTGTAGCGACCCCGCTTCTGCTCAGCCGGCGTTAGTCCGTAGCTCGACTCTATGACGATTTCGCCAGTTTGCCGATTGAGCAGGGTTATGGAACCGCGCACCAGCGCTAGGTTGGTGGCAACATGAAAGAGTACCGACACAATGACCTGTTTGAGTTCGAAGGTCCGGTCGAGAATCTGGCTCACCTCAAAGAGCAAGGAAAGTTGGCTGGCATTCTCGGAAACCCCTTGGGGTACCAGAGGCAGGGACTTTGGAGCGGGTGGCATAGCTGCATTCTACAATTTGGTAGGCATCTTCTCAAGGGGTTCCCGCTCAAGAACTTAACCCTCGAGGTCTTCGCTTCGCTTGTTGCCGCGGTCGATGGAGCGCAACAACAGGAAATCAACAAAGCCGTAGGCCGCAAATACGAGCAGGAGGGTACGGGCTGCCGAGGCAGGGTCCCAGCCAGAGCCCTGCAACAACAGCCAGAGCACCGTGCAGCAGAGGATGCGAGACAGCAAGTACAGCGACTCCTGATATAGCACCGCTTCCGCCAGCGATAGCCCCTGTTCTCGCGAGAGCAACTCAATGCGCCGCCTCACAATGTTTTCGCCAAACACAAAGGCCAGAGGAACGACAAAACTGTCGAGAAGGGATTTAGTGATCAGCCCGGGAACCGTAGGAAACAACAAATAGAGAAAACGGGAGGCCGCATCACCGGAGTTTCCAATCAACACCATTCTCACCCGGGAAAGTGGATAGCGTGTGAGCAAACGTGCAATTCCGAGGAAGAACACGGCGCTGGCGGCGGCCACCCAGGAGGCAAAGAGTCCGAGATTGAACTCGGTCTTGAGCACCGAAAAGTTCAAGATACCCAAGGCAATCGTTACCACGACCCAATTCAGGTCGGCAAAGAACAGGTAGGCAGTGAACGAACCTTGCCGGGGTGCTTTCACGGTTGCCAAAAGAGGCTTCAAACGAAGGGTCTGGGGGCTAATCGTCAGATAGGGCGACACCACGAGCGCCAGGGTCGCCAAGACGCCGGTGAGGGCGTATACCGAAAGATAGCCCGTTGGGATGACACTGATTCCAGCGGGGGCCGCCGTAGGCCACACCAAGTAATTGATGGCAAAACCCGAGAGCACGGGCAGGATGATTCCCAGAACAATGGCCATGATCTGCAGGTTCATCGACCAGCGGTCACGGCCTTCGTCGGCTACACAGTGCAGAATGGCTAGGTGGCGGGTACTCCAGAAAATCCCTTCCGACACACCCTTGAGGGCGAAGAAGCCGGCCAGAATCAGTGGGTTGCCTAGAGAACCGAACCCCGCAATCAGGTAAAAGCAAGAAAGAGCCATCACCAAAAGATCAAGCCGAAAGCCACGGGACGCCTTGCCCGAGCGCAACAAGTAGGTCCCAACCACGAAGAACACATAGAGCAGCAGAAAATAGATCAGGTTAAAGAAGATGATGCGCTCGAAACTTCCGGTTAGCCTCAAGATAAGCGCGATTTCGAACCCGCCAGCCAAGAGGGCATAGAGGTTGTGGACCAACGTGTAAAACGTGACCTTGCGGCTCTCGGAGGTGAGAAGGGTGCGCTCCAGCCAGCGCGAGGGGAGCCATTTCGTCGTCACGCGAGGTTCACCGGCAAGCCGTCTTGTTCCATCGACCGGTTGGCGGCCAGACCCACCTTGAGCGACTCAAGCCCGTCAGCATAATCACAGGCCAGCAGCGACCGGTCGCCCGAGCGAATGGCTTCCAAAAAGGCCCTGGCTTGCACTTGAAAGATCTCGGCTTCCGCAGGGAAGGTTTCGAAGCGCTCGGCAGTTTGCAGGGAAGCTTCGAACCCCCAACCGGATAGCCGCACGACGGCCGAGCGGGAGGCGATCACCAAGCCCACGCCGGGTTGTGCCGGCGAACCGGGTTGCCCAAAACACCCGGTTTGGAAGGTCCCGAGGGCGCCATTGGCAAACCTCGTGTTCACCGTGATGGCGTCTTCCACCGTAGCGTTAAGTTCACTGCGGAAGGCCGAGGTACCGAAAGCTTGCACGGTGGTCATTTCTCCCACGATGTAACGCGCGAGATCAACCACATGGGTGCACTGCTCCACAAACTGACCGCCAGACTGCTGTTTGCTGCGCCACCAAGGGGGCCCGGGCATGTCGCCCACCCACCAACCGTTCACCAGCACGGGTTTGTCTGCAGCAGTGGCGAAATGGGCACGAGCCCTCTGCACACCCAGGCGGTAGCGGTTTTGATAACCAACCGACACCAGAGTTCCGGCCCGGGTAAAGGCGGCAAGCGCCCTTTCGGCCGGTTCCAGCGTGTTGGCCAGCGGCTTTTCAATCAAGACGGCCTTCACATGGCTGGCCAAAAACTCTTCCACCTCGCCATGCAGGTGAGGAGGCAGGGTGAGGTACACGGCGTCGGGTTTTTCCGTGGTCACCATGGCACGGTAGTCGCTGTAAGCCCTTGCCCCACAGGTTGCGACAAGTTCTGCTAACCTCGACGAATTACGGCCAGCAACGCCGACCACTTCCACCTTGAGGGCAAGAAGGGCTTCAAGATGGGCCGTGGTAACCCACCCGGTTCCGATGATAGCAATACGCATCGTGGGAGCATACACCGGAACGGGGGTCGACTAAACCAGTTCGCGCTTGCGTTTCTGCGTGTAGCTGTCCATCCACAGGATGGCGACGATGACGGTTCCCTTGAGCATCATCTGGTACCAAGAGGGAATGTTGAGCACGTTCATCGCGTTGTCTAACAGACCAAACAACAGCAGGCCCAATACAGACTGCCAGATACCCCCCACGCCGCCGGCGAAGGAGGTACCCCCCACGACGACTCCGCAGTTGACCACCAGCGCCGTGAAGTCGCCATAGATGGCCGAACCAGTGTTGAGCTTCGAGGATAGAAGCACCCCGCCAAGGGCGGCCATGGTTCCGCTGATGACAAGAGTCATCCACTTGTTGGCAACCACGTTGATACCGGAGTAGCGCGCCACGTCGTAGTCGCCGCCGATGGCGTAGAGATTTCGTCCGAAAGAGGTGTAACGAATCAGCCAGGCGAAGAACACAAAGCAAATCAACATGATGATGACGAGGTTCGGAATGCCGGGAAAATGCCCTTCGGTGAATTGACCGTCACCAAACTGGTACCCGTTAGAGATATTCATGAAATCCGGGTTGTTGGCGGGTACTGGGTGAGCGTCAGAAAGCTGTTGAGCTACGCCGGTGAGAAGCAGGCCGACACCTAACGTGATGATAAAGGGCTCGGTCTTTTGCTGCACCACCAGAAACCCGTTAAAGAAGCCCACCAGGGTGCCGAACAGCACGGCCAACACCAAGGCAAGCGGCATCGGCATGAAGTTCTGCAGCTGTATGGAAAGAATACCTGAAACGACAAGGATGCCGCCGATGGAGAGGTCGCAGCCTCCGGCAATCACCGTGAGTGTAACTCCCAAGCCCAAAATGACCAGAATAGTCGACGAGTTGAGCATATCAAGAAGGTTGTAAGAGCTGAAGAAAATGCGGCTCACATCGCCGCCTGCGGCGACCATAACGAGCAGGATCACGGCGATGGCCACGATAGCCTTCTGCTGAGTGAAGAGGCGGTAGAGGTTGTTCATAGCTGGTTTCCCTGCACTTCTTTGCGGTTGTCGAGCCAAATGGCAAAGACCAGAATGGCGCCACGAGCGGCCCACTGCATGTAAGAAGACACGCCTAGGAGGTTGAGGCAGTTATTGAGCAGGATAACCAGAAGCACCCCCATAACGGTACGCAGTACGCTACCCTTTCCGCCCTTCAGGGTTGTGCCACCAACGACAACGGCCAAAATGGCGTTGGTCTCAAAGCCTGCCCCGATGACCGGTGAAGCCGTGGTGACGCGGGAGAACAGAACAATCGCCCCCAGCGCGGCCATGAAGCCAGCGATGGTATAGATCAGTACGATGGAGCGCTCAATGGGAACCCCAGACAAGCGGGCCGCGGTCTTGTTGCCTCCGGTGAGCGAGATGGCCCTGCCCGCCGCCATTTTGGTATGAAAGATCCACAGCAGAGCCAATGCACCCAAGAAAATGACAAACGACACGGAAAGGGGGCCCACACTGCCTGCGCCGATGGCTTCAAACATATTGGGCATCTCTTTGAGATCCCAGAAGTGAAAGGTTGAGCCACCGGAATAGATTAGAGCCAAGGAAGAGTAAACCGTGCTCATACCAAAGGTGATGAACAGCGCCTCGGCCTGCGTGGTGGCACCGCTAGTGAGGATCAACCCCGCGTTAATAGCCCCGCAGATCGAACCGATCACCAGGCCGGCAACGAGCGCGCCAACTTGCCCGAGAGGGTCTATGAGAGTAATAGTGACCACGGCCACGAGGTTGATGGTGCCCGCCACCGAAAGGTCAATGAACCCACCCACAATGACGAACGTCATGCCCAGAGCAACCAAGATGAGCGGACCAAATTGGCGCATGATGTTGTTCAAGTTGGCTGGGGAAATGAACTTGGGCTGGATGATCGCCGTTACCAAAGCCAAGCCGAGGATCATTAACAGGACAAGATAGTCTTTGAGGATGAATCCTACTTTGTTCATGACGCTCCTCCCAAGCCGAGTGCGGCACGCATGATCACATCGGCCGGAATGTGTTCGGGGTCGAACTCGCCGGTGATGCGCCCGTCGTAAATGGTCAGCACTCGGTTGCTCATATTGAGCACCTCCGGCAATTCGGAAGAAATGAGAATCACCGCACCACCCTTTTCAGCGATCTCTTTCATCAAAAGGTAAATCTCGTACTTGGCCCCGACGTCGATGCCCTTGGTGGGCTCATCCATAATGAAGATGCTGGGGCCGATTTCCATCCAGCGACCCACGATGCACTTCTGCTGGTTGCCACCGGACAGGTTCTTGATAGCAACCTTGGTGTCGGGAGTCTTGATACCCAAAGATTTCACATGCCGGGCGCCAATACCCTTTTCGAGCGACTTGATCAGGAAGCCGAAGCGCGTAAAGCGGTCAATGGAGGCCATAGAGATGTTTTGCTCCACCGAGAAAGGCAACACAAGGCCCTGGAGCTTGCGGTCTTCGGGAATCAACCCGAGCCCGGCGTCTTTGGCCTGCTTTGGGTTGTGGATGGTGACCGGCTTACCGCCAATGGTCACCTTGTGACCCCGCACCCGGTCGGCGCCGAAGATGGCCCGCACCGTTTCCGTGCGACCAGCTCCGACCAAACCGACGAGGCCAAGGATTTCTCCCTTGCGCAGAGTGAAGCTCACATCGTGGAGTTTTCGGGTATTGATGCCTTTGACCTCCATGAGCGTTTCGCCGACTTGGCGGGAGCGCTCGGGGTATTCGTTTTCGATGGTTCGGCCGACCATTTTGGTGATGAGCTCGTCGCGGGAAAACTCCCCTCGCGGCTTAGTATCAATGACGTTTCCGTCGCGCATGACGGTGACAACGTCGCAGAAGTCGAAGATTTCTTCGAGTTTATGGCTAATGTAAATGATCGAGATTCCCTGAGCCTT
>Ga0114970_10002402_pt1 | contig 13988 bp, 16 predicted proteins | sample M_140205_XF_Meta_FD_87030 | JGI IMG/M metagenome (GOLD analysis project Ga0114970, IMG submission 87030) | Freshwater microbial communities from Lake Montjoie, Canada to study carbon cycling - M_140205_XF_MetaG | ecosystem: Environmental > Aquatic > Freshwater > Lake | place: Lake Montjoie... | reverse complement strand
AGAATTGAAGGCGGCGCAAGCTAAACCGATTGAACCAGTCAAGACTTCACAATTGAAGCACGCCGACAAGCCCGCTAACAAAGTGCCACCCGCAAACGGGTTCATTCTGTTAGCGGAAAACGAAACAGTTTCCGAAGTCGTGACGATTGCCTCCATAGGCAATCCCTTTTGGGGTAAAGGGTTTGGTGGTCGTTCTTGCATGAAGCAAGCGGTCAATTGTGTTACCAAGAGCGGTAACGGAATTGTGGTCTTTCTGTTATTGAATCGAGATGCAGTTGGTAACACAATCCCAACTGGTCTTGTTGGCGGTGCCAATTATGTTTTGTCTGGTGTCGCTGCGGGCAAGACTTGGGAATTCAATAACGAAAAAACCAATATTGTAAATAGGGCAAGGTTCAGCCCCGTATCATAACGATATTGGACACGCTAACTAAATAACCCCCGGCTTGTTAGCCGGGGGTTTAATTATGTAGTCATAGTGGACAAAAGTAGTATAAGAATGCCAGGAGTAGAGTGCTGCATCGTTTAGGGATTGCGGCGGGAAGAGGATTAAGCTACTACGTTTGTAAACTACTTCATCGTTTAGTGCCGGGAATTTTCTCTCAAGTCTTGCGGCTTGAATGCCGATAACAATAGTAGGACGATCATCGGCATTCAAGGATGAATAACAATGGCAAGGTCAATTGTGTTATTGGTTATTATGTTATCTGGTTGCCAGCACATGAACCACAATGAACGTAAGCCAATGAGGCAGATAACAGAATTGAATATCAATACTGAATGGACTGGCGATCAACCCAAGGTTCAAGCTAACATAACGATGCGCTGGTCCAGATAACACAATTGAATGGCACGGTGTGATAACATAATTGCACCGTGCCTTGTTTCATAGGCATTTTTAATTTTGTTACAAAGCTGCCATAACAAAATGACACTTGAGATTCCTATAAAGCCACTAGGGTACTCCGGTATCCTCCCGCAGCCATGGCTCCGTTTTTGTCCTTTGTCTTTGTTTTTGAAAAATTTTGGAATAATTTTATTTTATTTTACAAAAATGTTGTGATATGGTATTGTGTATATGTGGTAATAGGTTAAAAAGATATGAAGGGGTGGGGTTTAAAAAAATGCGCCGGGGTATTTTTTGGTGTGGTGGTGGGGTTTTTGTTTTAATGGTTGTAAATATGTATTATGAAATTCAAATTATGGTTATTGAATGAGGATTTTGAATTACCTTTTAGTGTAATCAAGGACATATATGAATTTTATAAAAAAGTAATTAACGAAGATGATGAGGATAATAAGCTAAGAAGAGAAAGAGTATTTAAAATTGATTTTACTGGGACAAATTTTGAATTTCTCAATAAATTAAATGCAGATTTAAAAGTATTAGTTGGTTATGATTATAATTATCGTTTAAAGAGATATTCTGCGAATGGAATCTATCTAGGCTTAGAGTATATTAATTCAGAATGGCACGGGAGAGGACCATATCTTGGAACAGAACGAAACCAGCTTCGTGGTACGATTGGTCTACCATTGTTAGATCTTACAAACTCCCGTGAAAAACATCTTTATGAAGATGCTATTACTGTCGCAATTGAGCATGAAGTATTGCATTTTGTTCAAGATTTGATAAAGGTTGCAAAAAATTTGGAACATATAGGTGGATTACCAAGTCCTAAATTTGTAAAAAGAATAACAGATAAAGAAGGAATTGATAGTGTGAATGACCAACAAGTTCCTCATCACAAAAGACCAATCGAATTTTATACAAACATTAATAGTGCGGTTAATGATATTCAATATAGTTATCTTTATTTGTGTTCTAGACGTGAGTATGATTTAGATTATTGTCAAAAAGATAAAGACATGAAAAAAGATTATTTAAAAAAATGGATTGATGTTGCGAAGGAAAAAGAACGATATAATTTTGATCAAGAATATTTTAGGATGATTCTTCAGAGTGCGTATAAGAGGTTTGTTGATAATGATAATTTTTTGAGTAAGTATTATCATGTTTTTGATGATGAGAATTTTGAATATACCACAACTTACAATGGTAAAGAGTATAAGCAGAAAGGTTCATATTTTGCGTAATATGATATAGTAGTGGGATAGATAGTTTATTATGAAATTTAAATTATGGTTAGAGACGAGTGAGACTGGTTTTTCAGAAATAGATTTTGATGATCACGATGCTGATCTAGTGGTACAATTTATGGGAAGGAATGGATGGTTATCATCATCTTCTTTGATTGATTCAAAAACTGCTGTTTATACAAAGCCTTTTATTTATTTGAGTAAGAGTGTTTATGATAAAAAGGGTGGGGTTTATGTTGGTGAAAAGAATACGCATCATGCAACATTGATTTATGATTACAAAGATATTGATAAAGATTTGTATGATGCGATGAACAAGGTTTATAGTTCAAAGTATGATGATGATGCTCCAGTTGGTGGGTATGGTAGGATAGGATATATTGTTGATTGTCGAGTTGCATTAGGATATGACATGGAAAAACTTATTTCTTTCATGCGTTCATCGGGTGTGAGTGAAGAAAAATTAAATTTATTTATTAATTATGATGATGAGATTAGCAGAGGTAAGGTAGAAAACTTAAAGAAGTTGGTTCGCAAGAATAATGTAGTGAGTTTGTATTATAGAGGTAGTAATTTTGCGGATGAGATAGTGAGTGATTTATTGAGAGTAGGATTTGTGCGTCCAGATGATTTATATTTGGTGAAAAATCACGAGCGTGGTTTTAGTGCTGATGTTATTAAGGTATCATGAGATAATAGTGTGGAGTGAGTTTACGCCGGGGTATTATTTTGTTTCCCTGTGGTTGTGGTTGTGGTTGTGGTTGTACTTGTGCTTCAAGAAATTGGTAGAAGTTAATCATAATGGTATATTTATGCGTGTTGATTTAATTTGTGTAGAGAGCGTTAATATTTCGCCGAGTTTTTGATATATAAATATTATGCATAATTTCAAGCAATGGTTTATTATTAATGAAAACAAAGAAGAGAAGGCTTTGGCATTAGAGTTAGCTGGTAATGCTGGTGTATTGACTGATTTATCTAAAGTGATACCGCAGGGTAAAAAAGATACAGATAAATTATTATTGTTGGCTGCATATTATTACAGTAAGAATAAGAACTTGGAAGAAATTAAGACTGAGATGTCTGCTTACATTGGTTATGTTGTAGAAAATAAAATGGAATTGATTACTGTGGATTTGCTTTCAAAGCAACCTGTTTCACCTTGGAACAGTTATGTTTATTGGACACAGATTATACATGGAAAGCAAGGTAACGATGCTTTTAAGAAAAAAGCTAATTTTGAGCCTACTGAGAATGATTTTGATGGTGAAGTTCCATTTTTGACAAGTCCAGATGGTAAGATAAAGGTATATAAGGGTAATAGTCCACAGCAATGTATTATACTTGGGAAAGGTGAAAGTTTTTGTATAAGTAAACCCGGAAATACCAATTGGCAAGGTTATCGTGATGAGAGGGTTAGTACATTTTATTTTGTATATGATAGTACTAGGAATGATCGATTAAGTATTGTGGTTATTGACCAGCAGGATCATGAAACTGAACTTACGGACAAGGTTAATAATACAGGAGTAACATTAGATCCATATACTGGAAAAGAGGTTTTTGATTCTGAATCTTACATGAGATATCTTAAGGAGAAAGGTATTGATACGTCGAAGATTGTTAATATTCCTAGATCACCGGAAGAAGAAGAAGAGCGTCAAAAGTTGGGTTCTAATAACGCTGATTTGGATTGGTTTGCTTCATTGTCATTTGAGGATAAGTCTAAGTATATAGGAAGAGGGCATAAGTTAAGTGATGAGCAGTTTGATTATTTGTTGAGTCACAAGCTTGATGCTTTATTGATTCAGTATGTGAGGACTGGGCTGAGATTAAATGATTACCAAATTAATAAGATAGCAACCATTCGTGATTTGAGGGATAAGTATATACACAATAGATTGATTAGGGAACATGAATTTAGTCGATTGAAGAAGAATGAATATTATTTACTTAATCCTGCACAGAAGGAAAAGTATTATGAAAAAATGAATGATGAATCCAAATTAAAGTCAGCAGTTAAATATAATGATTTAAATAAGGTTAGATCTATCATGGATGGAAAAAATACAATAGAAAATTTTAATTTTTTTAAAGGAAATTTGTTGGATGAAGCAGTGAAGAGTGGTAGTTTAAATATTTTGATATATTTTATAGAAGAGAAAGGCGTAAAACCAAGACCAACTTTAATAAAAACAAGTATAGAAAGTGGTCAGTTAGATATTGTGAAATATTTATTGGGAGATGAGGTTGTTGACAAGGAAGGTAATGTTTATAAATTGAAAAATAATACACTAACATACAACATAGGTAAACATGCAGTTTCTAATGCAGTAGAAAGTGGTAATTCAGATCTTGTTAAATATCTTATACAAAAAGGTGGGGAAATAGGTACTGATGCAGTTGCTTATGCGGCAAAAAGTGGTAATTTGGATCTCGTTGAATATCTTGTAGAAAAAGGTGGGAAAGTAGATGATGCAGTTACTTATGCGGCAGAAACTGATAATTTTAATCTTATTAAATATCTAGTAGAAAAAGGTGGAGAAATAGATCCTGTTCATGCAATTCCCCGTGCAATTAAACGTGGGATTTTACATATTATTAAATATCTTGTGGAAAAACTTGAAGAACAAGGTGGAGAAATATTTGATCATTACGTTAATACCGCAGCAAGTTTGGGTCGTTTAGATATTGTTAAATATCTTGTGGAAGAAAAAGGTTTAAAAATGAATCCTGAGTTTGCACTTAACAATGCAGTACAAGGTGGTAATTTAGATCTTATTAGATATATTGTAGAAGAAAAAGGTGGAGAAATAAGTGAGCATGCTGTTTATTGGGCATTGGTAGAAAGGTACAATAATATTGTTAGATATTTATTGGGAGATGAGGTTGTTGATGAGAAAGGCAATGTTTGTAAATTGCCTCGTGGTAAGCGCATAGGAGTAATAAATGATGAAGCATTTGAAATTGCAGTACAAGGTAATAATTTAGATTTTATTAAATATCTTTTGAGTAAAGGTGCAAAAATAACTGATCGAATAATAAATAATAGGTTTTCACAGACGGTTAAAACTGATGTTTTCAATTACCTTTACGATGTATATTTCTCGAATAAGAAGTAAAATATTTCCCTAGAATTTTGATATATAAATATTATGAATAATTTCAAGCAATGGTTTATTATTAATGAAAACAAAGAAGAGAAGGCTTTGGCATTAGAGTTAGCTGGTGATATAGACGTTATAAATCAATTATCTTCAATAATACCGCAGGGTAAAAGAGATACAGATAAGTTATTGTTATTGGCTGCATATTATTACAGTAAGAATAAGAACTTAGAAGAAATTAAGACTGAGATGTCTGCTTACATTGGTTATGTTGCAAACAATAGAATGGAATTGATTACTGTGGACTTACTTTCAAAGAAGCCTGATTCGCCTTGGGACAGTTATGTTTATTGGACACAAATTATACATGGTAATCAAGGTCGAGATGCTTTTAATAAAAAAGCTAGTTTTAAGCCTAGTGATTCTGATTTTGAGGGTGAAGTTCCATTTTTGATTAGTCCAGATGGTAAGATAAAAGTGTATAAGGCTAATAGTCCTCAACAGTGTATTATACTTGGAAGAGGTAAAAGTTTTTGTATAAGTAAACCCGGAAATACCGATTGGCAGCGTTATCGTGCTGATTATATTAGTACATTTTATTTTGTATATGATAGCACTAGGAATGATCGATTAAGCATTGTGGTTATTGACCAGCGTTATTCCGGCACTGTTCTTACAGACAAAGTGAATTTTACAGGGAAAACATTAGATCCATATACTGGAGAAGAGACTTACTTTAATTCTGAATCTTACATGAGATATCTTAAGGAGAAAGGTATTGATACATCGAAGATTGTTAATATTCCTAAGTCACAGGAAGAAGAAGAAGAGAATAGAAAGTTAGGGTCTAATAGCACTAGTTTGGATTGGTTTGCTTCATTGTCATTTGAGGATAAGTCTAAGTATATAGGAAGAGGTCACAGGTTAAGTGATGAGCAGTTTGATTATTTGTGGGATAACAAGTTTGATACTTTATTGATTCAATATGTGAGGACTGGTGTAAAATTATATGAGCATCAATTTAACAAGGTAATAACCAATCGTGATTTGAGGGATAAGTATATACACAATAGATTGCTTAGGATAATTGACCCAGCTGAGTTGACAACAGAGGAATATTCTTTACTTAATCCTAAGCTGAAACTAAAGTATTATGAAAAATTAGAAGATGATATGCAGTTAGATTATGCAATTAGATATCGTGATTTAAATATGATTAGATACCTTGAAGGCGATAAAAATCAAATATTAAATTGGTGGGAAGGCAAGGAAGAAAAAAAACTTAACAGATTAATGAGAACTGGTCGTTTAGATATTATCAAATACTTTTTGGATGAAAAAGGCTTAAAGATTAGTGATGATCTACTTGTTCGACAGCTACGATTTGCAGCAGGTAATGGTCGTTTAGATATTGTCAAATATTTTGTAGATGAAAAAGGTGTAAGAATAAGTTGGGATTTATTTAATGATGCGATAAGCAGTGGTGATTTAGATCTTGTTGAATATTTTGTGGAAGAAAAAAAGGTGAAAATTACGTCTAGTGCTGTGCAAGCGGCAGCTCGTAATCATGATCCAACTATTTTGAAATATTTAATAGATAAAACAGGTGAAAGAATAACTGGTAGTAGTCTATTAGATATAGCAGTAAGTCATAGTAGTCTCCAGACAGTTGAGTATCTTGTGAAGAAAGGTGCGACAATAAGTTTGGAAGCTATCGATAGCGCACTATACGGATGCAAAAGAAATGTTCTTGAATTTCTTATTGATAAAAGCAAATTTAAAATTTCAGATATAATTTCAAATGTAGATATTGATTTACTATTAAGACCAGATTATAGCGGAGGTTGTGTAGGTATTTTTCAATATCTTGTAGAAAAAGGTTTAAAAATAACTTACAGTTTAATTAAGAAAGCGCAGTTGGCTGGTAGACAGGAAATTTATGATTATCTAAAGAGTAACATGCCAAAGCGAGCAAAGTGATTATGAATTGTTCTAGTTCGCTTTGGTTGATGGTTATTTCATATTGTTGAAGTTTAACATTATAGGATGATTTATGATATATTTCAAAGAGTGGCTTCAATATTATGAAGGTTATTCACATGATATTGTTATTAATGGTCCTTTCAGGTTTTATCATGGAACTAGTTCTGGAAAGAACGATGAGGTATTGAATTCATTTAAGAGGGATGGTGCTAGGTCTTCGGGATATGGTCATGGTCAGGGAGGTGGTTTGTTTCTTTGGACATCGGATGAAAGCGCAAAAACTCATGCTTTGGCTCGTATGAACAGAGAATTGTATGGTTTGAAGGGTTCTTTAGAGGGTAATCCTATAGTTGTTGTAATAGATGTTCCAAATATTGATTTTGGTGAATGGGATTTGGACATTGAGAATCATGCGAAAGACATTCTTACTTATGCTTCTAGAAGAGTTGGAAAGCTGAACAAGTTGGGAGATGTTAATTTAACAGACAAGACAAAAGAATATTTGTCAAAGGATGAAGTTGGAGAAAAGTTGACTGGTATTGATGCCGAGCCAGTTCCATTTTCGACTATTAAGAAGAATCCTGTAGCCAGAAGTTTGTATGGTAAATTTCCCGGTAGAATATTTGGTATTCGTGATCCTTTGTTGAATGATGACCCTTATTACAGTGCAGGAGCAGCATCTAATATAGCTCCTTTTTATTATGGACATCAGGATCGGAATCCAGAATTGCATAAAAAACTGGAATCTTGGTTTTTCCAGAATAATTATGGAAAGAATCCTATGGCTTTGAAGTACACAGGAGAAAGTTCTTTACCTGTGACTAAAATTTTAGTTCATAATGGACAGGATTGGATTGAGTCTTGAACAATGTTACATTTTGAATTGTTCTAGTTCATCTTGGTCTAGGACATATGCTTTGATGGTTTTGTGGTTTAGAGAGTGAGCTTTTGCGAGTCTATGTACACCGTCAGCGATGAATAGACCGTCTGGGTATTTGACGATGATGATTGGGTATTTGAGGTCAGTTAGTTCAGTTCTTTTGATAAATTCAGGATGACCGGGTAGTTCATCGCCTTCTTCGTGTGGGGATGGTTCTAGGTTATGTAGTAGGGGTTCTAATGGCATTTCTTTTATTGTTTTATTTTCTGTTGCGTAGTTGACTATTTGTGGTACGGAGTAGGTGCCGTTGTTATCGGAGAAGGTTTGGTCTTCCATTTTGTAGGATTCTAGGAATTGTTTGAAGGTGATCATGTAGTATTTATGCTTATTTGTGGATTTAATTTATAGAGATGTGGTGTGATTTTTTTGTTTAGTGGAATATATAGTTTATTATGAAAACATTTTTTGAATATGTTATTAATAGAGATTTTCATGAATCTGTAGATCCAGAAGCAGCCGAGATAATTTTTAAGTGTAAGAGGAGTTTGGAGAATTTATTTTTATGGTATTCTGATAATTTGGGTAAGAAGGAAAAGTTTTATGATAGATTGGACAATAATATAAGAAATTGTTTTAGGAATAGTCTTTTGCCTTATCAGCGTGGAATGGTTATAAGAAACATTGTTGATGAAGAGGACATTATCAACAGGACTTTGCTGAGGGTTCACAATACGGTTGAAGAAAAAATAAGAAATAGAAAATTGAATTACAATTTAATTGGTGGTTTGATTACAAACATGATTAGAGCATCTGTTGTGGACATTATAAGGCGTAATAATTGGAAGAGTGAGAAAGGAAATGTGAGTTTTAACACAGTTGGTACTATTCATGAGCCTAGTTCATTTGCTGATGATCCATCGTCTGAAAAGATGGGATTAGAGGATTTGTTAAGGGTTCCCAATTTGAGTCCAAGGCAGAAGATTATTTTGACTCGCAGGTCTGAGGATGTAATGAATAAAGATATTGCGGCAGAATTGAATATTCGTCCTTCTTATGCAACAATTCTTTACAATGATGCGATTGATAAGATTAAAGAGTACTATGGTATAGGCACTTATTCCTCAGATTCAGAATAATTATATTAATTTTATTAGAATTAACTGGAGTTGTTACGGTGATTATTTGAAGGTAGTCATGTAGTATTTATCTTTAAACAAAGAAATAGTGAATATCTTTTTCATCGTCGTATAGCATAAAGACATCATTGTCTTCATCGTGGAGATAGATGGCATCTATGTCTTTTAGATTATCTGGGACATTGACATTATTGATGAATTGGTCTTTAGTTATTTTTGTTGCATTTTCTTCAGCTTGGGCGAAGTGTGTGGTGTCTGTGTATGGAAGTTGTGGTATGGTGCAGTTTCCGTCTTCATCGAAATCTTTACAACTTCCGACAAGGTGTTTTTTTGTTTTGTAGGATTCGAGGAATTGTTTGAAAGTGATCATGATTTATTTAGTTGGTGTTTATAAATATATTTATGAAAAGTTTTAAAGAGTATTTAAAAGAGCAGAGTGAGGAGGTGATTACATTTGCCCAATTAGGAATTGGAGATATGTATCACAGGGGTAGTATAAGTTCGATAGAAGAAATAGATCCATTTAGGATAGCATCTAAGCAGAATAAGAGAGGTAGGAGTTATGGTGGTTTTTATGTAGGTTCTTTGGACCATGCAAAAATGTATCCGGGTAATTTTTTATTAAAGTTGAAGATAGATCCGAGTGCTAAGGTATTGATGGTTAGTGGTGTAGGTAAAACAGACAGGTTGGATATTAGTTCTTTGAGATCGCATATGGATAAAGGTTTAGACATTATATGGGGTAAAGATATTCGTGGATTTGAGCAAGGTGTTATTATCAATAAAAATATAATTAAGGGTGTAGAAATTGATAATTTTAACAATCAATAGCGACGATTCTATTATCTTGAGTGATGCCGAGGTTATGTGAACTTAGGTCATTAGTAGGCAGTCCCATTTCTATTGCGTCAGCTAGATATTTGGTTGATTTGAATTTTTTGAGGAAGGGTATAGGATTTTCTGAGGGGAAGTACAGATTGTCTAGTGTGTATATGATTTTGTTTGCATTTTTGGGATATAGTCGTTTAAGTATTTGTTCATAGAGTGTATTAACTTTTTCTTTGAAGGATATGACATAATTATCGTATGTTGTTAACAGTAATATTTTGGCAACGCCTTTTGATAATTGCATATGTGGTTCATACATAATTTTTTCACATTCACCTTTTTTTGCTATTCTGGCGATGATATTTGGGTTTATGGTATTAAAGACAGTTGCGTGTGCGCCTGAGTCTAGGTAAGTGGTAGGTAATGGCATGTTATATTCTGTTGCTGCTTTTTGTAGAGTTTCTTTTAGATTTGTTTCGTCATTTTCTAGGAATTGTTTGAAGGTGATCATGATTATATTTAGCTGGTTGATTTAATTTATGTTCTTTGAGGATATGACAGATTAAGTTCTCTTGGGTAGTTTGGTTTATTTTGAACAACTTTGTCATAATTTTGTAAAATTTCTTTCATATAATTTTGTTTTTCTTCTGGGTTAAGGCTTCGATAAAGATCGATTAAACTATCTGCATCGCTATCAAGTAATTTTATTCTTTCGATGATATAATTGATTTTTTGTTCTATTTCTTTTTGTTGTAATTTTGGGTTATTTTGAATGATTTGTTTTTCCCATAGGTCGTTATTTAGGATGAGGTTAAGTATTTGTTTTTCGTCTTGAGGTAAAGACATTTTGATTGCTTGAGAGACGGGGTCATTTCCGAGATAATCTGATATAGTTTTTGATGATATTAAATTTTTGATGGCAGCAATTCTAACGCCCATTTCTCTAGGGTCGTGCATGTAATGTTTATAACTTGAAGCAGTTTTTTGTTTTCTTGATTGTGGTGTTTTGCTATTGTCTTGGGTTGTATGTCTGAGTTCATGTGCCAAGAATTCTATTCCTTCTGGTGTCAATTTGCCAATAGATGTTTTACTTGGGAGTTCGATAAATGAGCTTTTTCTCATAACTATTACAGAACCTTTATGATCTATTGTGGCGAATGCGAGTGTATTTCCTAGTGTTTTGTTCATAGCTTCATCGGTAATGATAATCATTCTGATTGGTTTATTAAATTTCTCTTTATCTGTTGCGAATCCTAGATCGTCATCACCGGGTTTTTGAAGATTTTCATAATCTTTATCAAATTTTTCTTTATTTTTTTGAGCCATTCTGATATAGTTTATTGGCATTACTTCTTTTATGGATAATATGTTATCTTTGTATTTATTTTCTGGTGAGTGATAGGTTGACTTTAATTTTTTTTGTTGGTCTTTATAATTTTGTATTTGTTGTGGATTGAGTCTATAATGATATTGCAATTTGTTTTCTTGTTCTTCCATGAAATCTGGAACGATGACATATTCCATAACTCCTTCATAATCATTTTTTACAAAAAATATGTTTGCTGCTGGAATTTTTTTGTATAAGTCTTGCAATGCTTTTAATACTTCTTTTTCAGTAATGTTGTTTTCTTTTTGATATTTTGTGTCTAAAAGTTTTTTATAAAATTCTCCACCTTCTCTAAATGTGTTATATACACTACATATTTCCTTTAAGGAATCTGGGTCGGTATTGATTAGTTTTTTGAATGCTTCGAGGTTATATTCAGGTTTATTTTCTTGTTGGTTTACTTGATTTACAGTGGGTGTTGGAGATTGTGCGTTAACTAGACCCATAGAGCTTCCGAGTCCCATTAGTGCTGCTGCGGCATTTGCTTTCCAGCTTTCGTTGAATTGTTCGTGCAGCAATGGGTCACGGATTTTAAGCCATTCATTGAAGGAAATGTTGACAGAAAAGTATGGCGGATTGGTCATAGTTATATTTATAATTAGAAGTGAAAATATTCTTCCAACTCAATTGTTTGTTTTTATCTAGCAAATCTTTTGGCTTTTTCAATTGATTGTAGAAATTTTGCTCGTTCCTCTTCTTTCTCTTTTGCTTTCTGCGCTTCTACTTCCTTCATAATTTTTTCTACTTCTGGGTCTGGACGGGGTGCTCTAGGATCTCTTTGACCATCATCGGGTACTTTTTGATAAAATCTTTTTAGCTTTTCAAAGGTATTTTTGTAGGGTGTATCCTCACCGACATACTTATTAAGTTTATCGATATCTATTTTTGGTGTTTCGCCTCTTTTTGCACGAGCTTCTCTAACTCTATCCATCAATTTTTCATGTGGAGTCTTAGCTGCTTCTCTGGCTTCGTCTCTAGCAAATATACTATCAAGAAGCTCCCTGCGGTGTTGAGGTGTATCGTTAGGTTTGAAAGATTCAGGTGATCTGAAAGATTTCCAATCTTCGGCGGCTGTATTGTTAGGTTTAAAAGATTCAGGTGACTTCCAATCTTCGGCTTTTGCTGGTCCTCCTGCTAATCCTAATGCTGTTGCACCTGCTAGTGCGGCTTTACGAAGAAAGCTTTCGTTAACTTCCTTGCCTTCTAAATACTCTCTAAATGTCTTCATGTTTTGTCCTTTGTTTTATACTGAGCCACAAACTGTTTTATATAATATCTATTTATGATTAGCAGTGAAAATGTTATTCACATTCTATTTGATTTCATATAATTTAAATAAAATTGAACAGCTTTTTTATGATCATCGTCAATTGTCATAAAGAGGTCCATTAGTTCTTGGTTTAGTTCTTTGTAATCTCTAATAAGTGCTCTTGCAATTCCGTGCCATGTTTCGTGTATAGCTATAATTTGTTCAGGTGGTACTTTATCTGACATGACGTAGTATGGTGGGGAGAATTCTTCTTCTGGAATGTAGAATTCGATAGTTGGTCGGTTTGATTTAATTCCATAGTATGGTTCTCTACCAGCCCAGATGACAGAAGGTTCTGCATTTTGTTTTCCTCTGGACATGGATGTTAGTATTCCATTTTCTTTGATTGATGGAATATTTTTCTTATCTGTTTGGTGATAGAGTCTTACGCATCCTTCTGGTATTGGAGCAGTTCCCATCTCTGGTGGGACTTCCAAATCTTCTTGTGATTCTAGAAATAGTTTGAAGGTGATCATGATTTATTTAGTTGGTGTTTATAAATATATTTATGAAAACTTTTATACAATATTTAGAGGGTTTGGGTGATAGATATTTTTCTATGTCTGATCCAAAAAATTATAATAAGGTCAAGGATTGGAAAGTGAATCCTGATTTGGCATATCAAAATCCTCGTCAGGCTAGGGAGATGGAGAACAAGGCTAGGGGTAGGGCGGAATTATTGAATAAGCAGAACAACAATAAGATTAGAATGTATAAAACAATTAGTATTAATAGTTTAGAAAAAAAGTTGAATATTATTATGAGTGGTGGACAAACATCTGTATCAGTTGGACATAAGGCTAAGGGTGTATGGAATACGGATTTAATTTTGAGTGGATTGGGTCGTATTGAGTATTATTATGCAAAGGATGTATCAACAAATGATGTTGAGGATGGTAGTGGTGAAAGGGTGCCATTGACTCCGTTGACTCAGAAAAGATCGGATTATGATGAAGCTTTGGCAATTGGTAGGGATGTGAAATGGGATAAAATATTTTACAATCCAGAAGTAGTAAAAGAATTTTCTGATTTTTTTGAAATAGTTAAGAAGTATGGTATTAAAGCGATTTCAACAAATGATTCAGATTTACCAGACCCTATTTCTTATACAAAAGAGAAGGAGAAAACCAAAAAGTTGAGATTAGATACAGATAGTATTTAATCTTCTTGTTGTAAATCTTGTATTGATTGTGGTATAACTTCTTTTCTGAGGTCTATTAGTTCGGTTCCTGTTTTTAAGTGACGGGTTGGTTCATTT
>Ga0114970_10002401_pt1 | contig 13989 bp, 10 predicted proteins | sample M_140205_XF_Meta_FD_87030 | JGI IMG/M metagenome (GOLD analysis project Ga0114970, IMG submission 87030) | Freshwater microbial communities from Lake Montjoie, Canada to study carbon cycling - M_140205_XF_MetaG | ecosystem: Environmental > Aquatic > Freshwater > Lake | place: Lake Montjoie... | reverse complement strand
GGCCAAGGCGCCGGTCGCTGTCAGCGCCCCGGCAGCCGCACCGGCTGCGGTCGTGGCAACGCCCGCCCCGGCCAGCGCGGCGGCGGCGCCCGCCAGCGCAGCGTCCAACTAAGCCTGGCAGCCGGCAGACCGGCGCGCAGGCGGCCTTCCAGTTGCCATCCATGGCCCGCCAACGCGGGCCATATTTTTTTGGCAATCCGGGTAGCATGCGTGTCAGCGCGGGGGCGTCGGTCCCGACAGTTCGCCATGCGGGCGCATTTGAATGAAAATAGGTCTATGCAGCTCAACCACATCGCGAACCAATCGCTGCCTTCGGCCAGCGGACGGCTGATCGACGTGATCGACCCCTCCGATGGGCAGGTCTTCGATGCCATCCAGCGCAGCGACGCGTCGGACATCGACGCCGCCGTGCAGGCCGCTCGCCGGTGCTTGGACGGTGCCTGGGGCCGGCTCAGCGCCGCCGAGCGCGGCCGGTTGCTGATGCGACTTTCGCACAAGGTGGGCGCGCACGCCGAGGAGTTGGCGCTGCTCGAACAGCGCGATTGCGGCAAGCCGGTCAAACAGGCGCGTGCCGACGCCGCAGCATTGGCCCGCTATTTTGAGTTCTACGCCGGCAGTTGCGACAAGTTGCACGGCCAGACCATTCCCTACCAGGATGGCTACAGCGTATTCACCTGGCGCGAGCCGCACGGCGTCACCGGCCATGTCATCCCGTGGAACTACCCGATGCAGATTTTCGGGCGCAGCGTCGGCGGCGCGCTCGCGGCCGGCAATGTCTGCGTGGTCAAGCCGGCCGAAGATGCCTGCCTGTCGCTGCTGCGCGTGGCGCAGTTCGCCACCGAGCTCGGATTTCCGGCGGGCGCGATCAATATCGTCACCGGCTACGGCAACGAGGTAGGCGATGCGCTGGCGCGCCACACCGGCGTCGACCACATCAGCTTCACAGGAAGCCCCGGGGTTGGCACGCTGATTCAGCAGGTGGCAGCCGAGCGGCACTGCCCGGTCACGCTCGAGCTCGGCGGCAAGAGCCCGCAAATCGTGTTTGCCGACGCGGACATCGACGCGGTGCTGCCGACCGTCATCAACGCCATCGTTCAAAACGCGGGACAGACCTGCTCGGCGGGCTCGCGATTGCTGGTGGAGCAGTCGATCTACGAGCCACTCCTCGAGCGGCTGGGCCAGGCTTTTGCGCGCCTGCGCGCGGGCCCGGCTGCGTTGGATCTGGACCTGGGCCCGCTGATCCGCCAGAGCCAGCAGGAGCGCGTCGCGGCCTTCTTGGCCGACGCGCACGCCGACGGGGTCGCGGTGGTCGCGCAGGGCCAGGTGGTAACCGAGGCACCTGCCACCGGCTTTTACCAGGCGCCAGTTCTGCTGCGCGACGTGCCGGTCGCACACCGTTTGGCGCAGGAAGAAGTGTTCGGACCGGTGCTCGCCGCGATGGCTTTTCGCGACGAGGACCATGCGGTGGAGATCGCCAACGCGACCCGGTTCGGACTGGTCACCGGAGTCTGGACCGCCGACGGCGCGCGGCAGTTCCGTATGGCGCGGCGCGTGCGCAGCGGCCAGGTCTTCGTCAACAACTACGGGGCCGGTGGCGGCGTCGAACTGCCCTTTGGCGGCGTCAAATCATCGGGCTACGGACGCGAAAAGGGCTTCGAGGCGCTGTACGGCTTCACCACCCTGAAGACCGTCGCCGTGCGCCACGGCTGAGACGGCGTTAACCGCCTGCAAGAATAGGCCCAAACACCACCAGGATGAACCATGCGCGTCCAAGACAAATCCATCATCGTCACCGGTTCGGGAAGTGGCATCGGCGCGGGAATCGCGCAGCGCCTGGCGGCCGAAGGCGCCAATGTGATCGTCAATGACATCGATGTCGTGCGTGGCGAGCGCGTCGCTGCGGGCATCCGTGCGACGGGTGCCAAGGCGCTATTTTTTGCCGCCGACGTCACCTGCAGCGCAGACGTGCAGGCATTGGTGGGCGCAGCGGTGCAGCACTACGGCCGCCTTGACGCGATGGTCAACAACGCGGGCTGGACTCACCGCAACCGACCCGCGCTCGAAGTGGACGAAGCCGAATTCGACAAGTGCTTCGCGGTGAACGTCAAGAGCCTGTACCTGGCGACCATCCATGCGACGCCGGTCTTTCGCGCGCAGGCAGGCGGGAGCTTCGTCACCATCGCATCCACCGCCGGCTTGCGCCCGCGTCCAGGCCTGACTTGGTACAACGCCTCCAAGGGCGCAGCGATCACGCTGTCGAAATCCCTCGCGGCGGAACTCGGCCCCGACAACATCCGGGTGAACTGCATCAACCCGGTGTTTAACCCCGATACCGGCCTGTCGGCCGAGTTTGCTGGCGGGCCGCTCGACGATGCGCGGCGCGCAAAATTCCTGTCGACCATACCGCTGGGGCGTTTTTCCACCGCACTCGACGTGGCCAATGCGGCGTTGTACCTGTGCAGCGACGAGGCCGCCTTCATCAGCGGCGTGTGCATCGAGGTCGATGGTGCCCGCTGCGTCTGATCGCACCGGCGAAAAATCGCAGCATGTCTGAACGCTTCATTCCACTGATCGACCAGCGCCACGCGCCGGGCGCGGCAATCGCACCGGAGCTGCAAGGCGCGCCGATGCCTGCGCTAGGCCGACTGCACGACGCTTTGGGGCGGCCGCTGCGCGACCTGCGCATCAGCGTCACCGACCGCTGCAACTTCCGCTGCAGCTACTGCATGCCGAAGGAAGTCTTCGACAAGAACCACCTGTATTTGCCGCAGTCCTCGCTGCTGAGCTTCGAGGAAATCACCCGACTGGCACGCCAATTCCTGGCGCACGGCGTTCGCAAGATCCGACTGACTGGTGGCGAGCCGCTGCTGCGCAAGAACATCGAGGCGCTGGTCGCACAGTTGGCCGAATTGAGAACCGTCGACGGCTGCGCACCCGACATCACGCTCACCACCAATGGGGCGCTTCTCGCGCGCAAGGCCAGCGCCCTGAAAGACGCCGGGCTGCAGCGCGTGACCGTCAGCCTCGACGGACTCGACGATGCGGTCTTTCGCAGCATGAACGATGTCGACTTTCCGGTTGCCGATGTGCTGCGGGGAATCGACGCCGCGCAGGCGGCGGGCCTGGGCCCGATCAAGGTCAATATGGTCGTCAAGCGCGGAACCAACGACCATGAAATATTGCCGATGGCACGCCACTTCCGGGGCTCCTCGATCGTGCTGCGCTTCATCGAGTACATGGACGTCGGGGCAACCAACGGCTGGCGCATGGACCAGGTACTTCCCTCGGCCGACCTGTTGCAACGGCTACGCAGCGAACTGCCACTGATGGCACTGCAAGCGTCGAGCCCGGGTGAGACTGCGCAGCGCTGGGGCTACGCCGATGCACAAGGACAGTTTTCGCCCGCACTCGGCGAGATAGGCGTCATCAGCAGCGTCACCCAGGCCTTTTGCCGCGACTGCAACCGGGCCCGACTGTCGACCGAGGGAAAGCTCTACCTGTGCCTGTTCGCTTCGCAGGGCCATGACCTGCGCAGCCTGCTGCGTGCTGGTGCTGACGACGACGCGCTGGCCGCGGCCATTGGCCATATCTGGAATGCTCGGAGCGACCGCTATTCGGAATTGCGCAGCACCCAGCCCCCCAACGATGCGGGTCCGCGGCGCGTCGAGATGAGCCACATCGGCGGCTAAGCGCATGGCTATTACGCCCTTTTCCCAAGACGCTGCGCGGCCGGGCCAATCCACTGCCCCGGGCATCGCCAAGTCCCAGATAGCGGGCGTGGTGCTCGCCGGCGGTCGTGGCGCGCGCATGGGCGGCTTGGACAAGGGTCTGCAGCTCTTTGGTTCCGTGCCGCTGGCGCTGCACACGCTGCGCCGATTGCAGCAGCAGGTGGGGAGCGCCATGGTCAACGCGAACCGCCACATCGATGCCTACGCGGCCTTCGGCGTTCCGGTCTGGCCCGACGCGCTGGCGGACTATGCCGGACCGCTGGCGGGATTCATCACCGCCTTGCAGCATTGCCAGGCACCGTTTCTGGCCACCGTCCCCTGCGATACGCCGCTGTTCCCGCAGGACCTGGTGGCGCGGCTCGCGCAGGCGATGCAGCGCGACGGGGCCGAGATCGCCATGGCATGGGCGCCCGAACCGGGACCCGATGGCCAGACGCACTGGCGCGCGCAGCCGGTGTTCTGTCTTCTGCGCACCAGCCTGCTCGAAAGCCTGCAGGACTTCACCGCCCGGGGCGGCAGAAAAATAGACGCCTGGACCGCAACGCACAACACGGTGCTGGTTCCCTTCGACGACCAGCGCGCCTTCTTCAACGTCAACACACTGGCCGAACTCAAGGCGCTGCAACCGTGAACCCGAGCCGCATGGAGCAGATCGCAGCGCAACTGCAGGGCTACGACCCGCAGAGCCTGAGCGCCGACCATGTGGGCCAGTTCCTGCAGCGTCTGGTGCAACCGGTGGACGAAGCCGAGGAGGTCGGCATATTCGACGCGCTGGGACGGGTGCTGGCAAATGACCTGGTATCGCCCATCAGCGTGCCGCCGCACGACAACTCGGCCATGGACGGCTATGCCTTCGACGGCGCGCAACTTCAAGGCGCCGCCGAGCTCAGGCTCCGGGTGGTGGGAACCGCACATGCCGGACGGGTCTGGCAAGGTCAGGCCGGCGCTGGCGAGGCCGTCAAGATCATGACCGGCGCCGTCATGCCGGCGGGCCTTGACACCGTGGTCCCGCAGGAGATGGTGCAGCCGCATGGCGACACGATCCTCTTTTCGCCGGGCCTGCTGGCACCCGGCGACAACCGCCGGTTGCGGGGCGAGGACCTGCTGCAAGGCCAGCCCGCCCTGCGCCAGGGTGCACTGCTGGGCCCGGCCGCTTTGGGACTGATCGCCAGCCTCGGCATCGCCCGGGTGCGGGTGTGGCGCAAACTGCGCGTCGCCTTTTTTTCCACCGGCAGCGAGATTCTCAGCTTGGGCGAGGCGCCGCGCGAAGCGGCGGTTTACGACAGCAACCGCTACACCGTGTTCGGCATGCTCAGCCGCCTGGGCGTGCAGGCCATCGACATGGGCGTGGTCCGCGACGAACCGGAAGCACTCGAGGCCGCATTTCGGGCCGCCGCGCGACAGGCCGACGCCATCATCACCAGTGGCGGCGTCAGCGTTGGCGAAGCCGACCACACCAAGGCGATGATGCAACAACTCGCTGGCGATAGCGGCGGCGTCGCATTCTGGCGCATCGCGATGCGACCGGGCCGCCCGATGGCGGTAGGCCAGATTGCAGCCCAGGAAGCCGGCTCGGGTCGCGCGGCGATCCTGTTCGGTCTGCCGGGCAATCCTGTGGCCGTCATGGTCACCTTTATGGCCTTTGTGCGCCCTGCCCTTTTACAGATGATGGGCTTCCATGGCGGCGCGCCGCCGCTGCTGCGCGCGCGCAGCGGCGAAGCGATTCGCAAGAAGGCCGGACGCACCGAATACCAGCGTGGCAGCGTCAGCACTGCGGCGCAGGGTCCACTGCAGGTGCGCACCACCGGCAACCAGGGCTCGGGGGTGCTGAGCTCCATGGTGCAAGCCAACTGCCTGATCGTGCTGCACCACGACCAGGGCAACGTGGCGATTGGCGACGAGGTCGATGTGATGATGTTCGACGGCGCCCTTTAGCCGCACAAGCCCCGAAAGGACCGTTGTGAAGACTTACAGGATCGCCTGCATACCCGGCGACGGAATCGGCAAGGAAGTCGTTCCCGCAGGGCAGACCGTGCTGCGGGCGCTGGCCGCTGCGCAGAACCGCTTCGCGCTGTCGTTCCGCTCATTTGACTGGGGCGGCGACTACTACCGGGCCCACGGCGTGATGATGCCGGCGGACGGTCTCGACGCGCTGCGCGGCATGGACGCAATATTGTTCGGCTCGGCTGGCGACCCGCACATCGCCGACCACATCACGCTGTGGGGCCTGCGCCTGAAGATATGCCAGGGCTTTGACCAGTATGCCAATGTACGACCCACACGCATACTTCCGGGTATCGACGCGCCGCTCAAACGATGCAGGCCGCAGGATCTGGACTGGGTCATCGTGCGCGAAAACTCCGAGGGCGAGTACGCCGGCGTCGGCGGACGCGTGCACCAGGGCCACGCCATCGAAGCCGCTACCGACGTCAGCATCATGACCCGCGCCGGTGTCGAGCGCATCATGCGCTTTGCCTTCGCGATGGCGCGCTCGCGACCGCGCAAGCTGCTGACCGTCGTAACCAAGTCCAACGCGCAACGCCATGCGATGGTGATGTGGGACGAAATTGCTGCGCAGATCGCACAGGAATTTCCCGATGTGCGCTGGGACAAGGAACTGGTCGATGCCGCCACCGCGCGCATGGTCAACCGGCCGTCGTCGCTTGACACGCTGGTGGCAACGAATCTGCACGCCGACATCCTGAGCGATCTGGCAGCCGCGCTGGCCGGCAGTCTGGGCATCGCGCCCACCGGCAACATCGATCCCGAGCGCCGCTACCCTTCTATGTTCGAGCCGATCCACGGCTCGGCATTCGACATCATGGGCCAGGGCCTGGCCAATCCGATAGGAACCTTCTGGTCCGCCGTGATGCTGCTGGAGCACCTGGGCGAAGCGCGGGCCGCGTCCACGCTGATGCAGGCGATCGAGGCGGTGACCGCCAATCCGGCGCTGCACACCCGCGATCTGGGCGGAAACGCCACCACGGCGCAGGTGACGCAGGCGGTCTGCGAGCGGGTATCCGCAGCGGCCTGAAGCAGGCCCGGACCCGCCTCGGCCTACTCGACCACCAGGTCCCGGTGCGGCACCGGCACGCCGCTCGAGCCGGTGGGCGGCAGCGCCAGTTCCTTCTTCGCACCCGGCGCGTGCTTGCGCGCGAACAGCGTGTACATGGTCGGCACCACGAATATCGTCAGCAGCGTTCCCAGGCTCATTCCGCCGACGATCACCCATCCGATCTGGCGCCGGCTTTCTGCACCAGCGCCTGTGCTGAGCGCCAGCGGCAAAGCGCCCAGCACCATCGCGCCGGTGGTCATCATGATCGGGCGAAGCCGCTGCGAAGCCGACTTTTTCACCGCGTCGATCATGCTCATGCCCTGCTCGCGGAGCTGGTTGGAGAACTCGACGATCAAGATACCGTGCTTGGTGATCAGCCCGACCAGGGTGATCAGTCCGATCTGGCTGAACACGTTGAGCGTTCCACCTGACCATTTCAGCGCCAACAAGGCGCCGGCCATCGACAGCGGCACGCTCAGAAGAATCACGAAGGGGTCGACGAAGCTTTCAAACTGCGCCGCCAGCACCAGAAAAATGAACACCAGCGCCAGCACAAACACCAGCGCCAGCGAGTTGGCCGAATTGCGGAACTCCCGGCTTGAGCCGTTCAAATCGGTCGCGTAGCCGGGCTTGAGCACCTTCTTGGCGGTGGCGTCCATGAAGTCCAGCGCCTCGCCCACCGAATAACTCGCCGACAGGTTGGAGGTGATGGTCGCCGAACGCCGCTGACCGAAGTGATTGAGTTCACGCGGAACCACCTCCTCCTTGAGCTTGACCAGCGCAGACAGTGGAACCATCGCCTCACCCTTGCCACGCACAAAAATTTTCTCGATGTCGTCGGGCGTGTCGCGCCCGCTCGGGTTGGTCTGGACGATCACGTCGTACTGCTCACCCTGGCGCTTGTAGCGCGTCACCAAGCGCCCGCCGAGCATGGTCTCGACGGCGCGCGCGATGGCGTCGACGCCGATGCCCATGTCGGCTGCGCGCTCGCGGTCGACCTCCATCCGTATCTCGGGCTTGTTCAACCGCAGGTCGGTGTCGACCTGCACGAAGCCCGGGTTCTTCGCCAACTCGTCCTGAAAAGCGCGCACCGCCTGCGACAGGTTCTGGTAGCTTTCCGATGTGATGATCACAAAGTTGATCGGCCGCTGGGTGAAGCCTTGGCCAAGCGACGGTGGCGTGATCGGAAAAGCCGTGACCCCGGTAAGCCCGGAAATACGCGGCGCCATCTCCCGCGCCATGTCCAGCGTCGTGCGCTTGCGCTGCTCCCACGGCGTGGTGCGGAAGAATATATTCCCTTGCGCCACCGTCGGATTACCCATGGTCGCGAAGGTCTTGTCAAATTCAGGATAGGAGTCACCGATCTTCTCGATCGCCCTGGCATAGCGGTTGGTGTATTCCAGCGTCGAACCGTCGGGCCCGTTGACCTGTGCCAGCACCACGCCGCGGTCTTCGATCGGCGAAAGTTCGCGCTTGATGTCCTGCAGCACGCTCCACGACACGAAGCCGCTACCGACGGCCACCAGAACCACCAGCCAGCGCACCCGGAGCGTCCAACCCAGCAGCCATGCGTAGCCGCGCTGCACCGCCTGCAGTCCCGCCTCCATGCCGCGGTCGAATAGTCCGGGCTTTGGATTGTGGCGCAGCAAGATAGAACACATCATCGGGGAGAGCGTCAGTGCGACCAGTCCCGATACCACCACCGCCCCTGCCAACGCCAGCGCGAACTCGGTGAACAGGCGGCCGGTGCGTCCGGGCGTGAAGCCCAGCGGCGCATAAACCGCCACCAGCGTCATGGTCATCGCAATGATCGCAAACCCGACTTCACGCGAGCCCTGGATAGCGGCCTGAAACGGCGACATACCCTCCTCGATATGGCGGTAGATGTTCTCCAGCATGACGATCGCGTCGTCAACCACCAAACCGATCGCCAGCACCAGCGCCAGCAGCGTCAGGGTGTTAACGCTAAAACCCGCCAGCGCCATCAGGGCGAAAGCGCCCACCAGCGCCACTGGAATGGTCAGCAGCGGAATCAGCGAGGCGCGCAGCGTGCGCAGGAAGAAAAAGATCACCAGCGCCACCAGCACCACCGCCTCGAGGATGGTGCTGTAGACCGCCTTGATCGAGCGGTCGATGAAAACCGAGTTGTCATTCGCGACCGCCAGCGTCACACCCGGTGGCAGGTCTCGCTCCAACTTCACCATCAACTTCTGTACGCCCGCCGACAGGTCCAGCGGATTGGCCGTTGCCTGGCGGATGACGCCCAGCGCCACCGAATCGCGGCCGTTGAGCCGCACATTGGAACGCTCGTTGGCCGGACCGGTCTCCACCTTGGCCACATCGCCGATGCGCACCGGCATACCGTTGACGGTGCGGATCACGATCTGGCGGAATTCCCCCGGTTGCTGCAGGTCGGTCGCAGCCGTCACGTTGAATTCGCGCTGCTTGCTTTCGATACGCCCGGCCGGAACCTCCAGGTTCGACCGACGAATCGCGTCTTCGACATCCTGCACCGTCAGCCGATAGGCCGCCAATCGGTCCGGGTCGAGCCAGATCCGCATCGAAAACTTGCGCTCCCCGTAGACCAGCACATCGGCGGCGCCGGGCGCCGTCTGTAACACCGGCTTGACCAGTTGGTTCGCCATCTCGGACAGCTGCAGCGGGTTGTGCGTGTCCGAGCTCATCGCCAGAAAAACCACCGGAAACGCGTCGGCCTCGACCTTGGCGATGACCGGCTCGTCGATGCCCTGCGGTAGGCGCAAGCGAACCCGCGACACCTTGTCGCGCACGTCGGCAGCCGCCGAATCGGCGTCGCGGCTGAGCGCAAAGCGGATGGAAATCAGGCTGCGTTCCTGGCGGCTCGACGAGGTAATCACGTCGACCCCCTCGATGCCGGCCAGCGAATCCTCCAGTATCTTGGTCACCTGGGCTTCGACCACCTGGCTCGATGCACCGGTGAAAACCGTCTGCACGCTGACCACCGGTTCGTCGATCTTGGGATATTCGCGCAGCGACAGCCGGCTGAATGACACGGCGCCGATCAGAACGATCAGCAGCGACAGAACGGTCGCAAAGACCGGGCGGCGTATGGAAGTTTCGGCGAGTTGCATGGCGGCGGTCTCAGCGGCTCGCCACCGAAGCCGGCGCGGCGGCGCCAGAGGCTGCAGCGCCGGCCGGCGCGCTCGACGGCGCCTGCGGCCGGCCCAGTTCGACGATGCGCAGCGGGCTGCCGTCGCGCTGCAGGCGCTGCTGACCGGCCAGCACGACCGTCTCGCCTTCGAGCAGACCGTCGACCACCTCCACCCGTCCGAATTGCCGCGCACCGAGCCGTACTTCCTGGCGCAGCGAAACAAACTTGGTGTCGGGCGGCAAGGCGCTGGCGTCGACGCCGGCGACCGCTGCGGGCTCCACCACCTTGATGACAAACTGCCGCCCACCCTGGTGAACGATGGCTTCCTCCGGAATCAGCACGGCCGCCTCCTTGACCGCAAACACGGTCGTGACGCGGGCAAACATTCCCGGACGCAGCGGCGCCGCAGCGCCGGCGCCGCGGGCGCCGGCCGCAGCACCCCGACCCGACGCGCTGGCCACGCTGGCGGGCCGGGAAGCGCCGGGCAAGGAAGCCGCCAGCATCGGCGCAGGGCATCCGACCGACTCGCCGGCCGTGCTTGCAAGCGGCGCAGCGCTTGCGCCGGCCGGCGACGCGGACCCGGACCCGGACCGCGCAGGGCGTGCTCCCGCCACCGGCCGCGCGCCCGCGGCCACCGGCCGCGCGCCCGCGCGCGCTGACGAAGCCGCGCCACCCGCCTGGCTGGCGCGTCCCGCCTGGGCCATCACCTCACCCATCGTGTTGGGCAGCACCGCGCGCACGCCGACCGACCGGCCATTCACGTCCAGCAGCGGGTCAAGCGCCTGCACCGATGCCTTGAAGATCCGGCCCGGGAAGGCATCGAGCTGCAGCTCCACCTTCTGGCCAAGCTGCAGCTTGCTCTGATAGCGTTCGGGCAGGCGGAAGTCGACATACATGCTGCCGATGTCCTCTAGGTTGATCAGGTCTGCGCCGTCCTTGACGAAGTCGCCCGGGTTGATGTTCCGGATCCCCACGGTACCGTCAAAGGGCGCGACGATCGCCATGCGCGACCAGCGTGCGCAAGACAGCGCCAATTGCGCCTCGGCCACCTGCAGGCTGGCCGAGCTCTCTTCGAGCACCCGCTGCGCGACAAAATTTTGCGCGACAAGTTCCTGGTTGCGCTTGTAGTTCGAAAGCGCAATCGACACCTGCGCCTGCGCCTGCCGGATCTCGGCCCTTTGCAAGGTGTCGTCGAGTTGCACCAGCACCTGGCCTTTGCGCACCATCGCGCCATCGGCAAAGCCCAGCGCCAGCACCCGGCCCGGAACTTCGGGACGCAGCATCACGCTTTGCAGCGACCGCAGCGAGCCAACCGACTGCGCATCGTCCTGCAGCGTGGCGCGCTCGGCGCGCGCAACCTCGACGCCCGCAGCGCGCGCAGCAGAAGCGGGAGCGGCGGCGCTGGCGGCAGCGGACGCCCCCGCCGCGCTGCCGATTTCCTTGGGTAACAGTGGCTTGCCCATGTACCACCAGGCGGCACCCGATGCGGCCACGATGCCGATCACGGCGACGACGGAATAGATTGCTTTTGATGCCATTGAATGTCTCTGCTGATGATGCCGGTTTTCGTTCTCATACCCGCCCGGCTTGTGCGGGAATATAACAGGCTGGCGCGGGGTCTGCAGCCACCGCCAACTCGGCTCTTCACCGCCCCTGCCAGAGGCTGTTAGCGGGCCCGCGTGCTGTCCACGCCGCGGTTGGCCAACTGGTCGGCGCGTTCGTTGCCGGGGTCACCCGAGTGGCCCCGAACCCAGCGCCAATCAATGCGGTGTTCCCCCACAGCAAGCAGGGCGTCGAGCCGCAACCACAGGTCTGCATTCTTGACCGGCTGCTTGGCCGCTGTGCGCCAGCCGCGCGCCTTCCAGCCGACGATCCATTCGGTGATGCCCTTGCGCACATACTCGCTGTCCAGGTACAACGTGACCTGGCAAGGACGCTTGAGCGCCCCGATCGCCTCGATCACCGCCATCAGCTCCATGCGGTTGTTGGTCGTCAGCGCCTCGCCGCCGAAAAGCTCCTTTTCACCGCCGTCCGACGACAGCAGCACGCCCCAGCCGCCGGGCCCCGGGTTGCCCTTGCAGGCGCCGTCGGTATGGATCACGACCTGTTTCAATCGTCCACCCCGCTTTGGAGATCGTGGGGTCGCTGGCGCTTTGCGCCGCTGCGGTTGGCAATCGACACCGGTGCGCTGGCACGCGCGTGGCCGCTCTTCCATGCCGGTCCGAGCAGGCGCATTCCGCGCACGCGCTTGACCGCCACCAGAAAATACACGGCACCAAAAATCGGCCACCAGCGCGCGCCCGCGCGGTCCATCCATTCAAAGCGATCCAGCCAATGCGGCAGCGTCAGCGCCGGCCGGTAGCAGCCAAAGCGGCCAGACTCCACTTCGAAGCTCAGCAGGCGCAGCCAGTCGCGCAGCCGCCAGTAGCCGATCATCTGGTCGATCCCGGCCAGAAACGGGTCGCCCAGCCCCAGACGCTGGCGCAATTGCGCGCGCCGCTGGCGCAGGCCCCACAGGCTGACCGGGTTCATCGCGCTGATCACTACCCGGCCTTCAGGAACCAGCACCCGCTCGACCTCACGCAAGGTCGCGTGCGGGTCAGCGTGCAGCTCGAGCGCGTGCGGCAGCACCACCAGGTCCAGGCTATTGGCCGGAAAAGGCAGAGCGGCGAAGTCGCACACCAGGTGCGCGGCTTGCGGCACTTGGGATGAGGCAGCGCTCGTCGCGCCGGCGTCGTCGCTCGCAGCGATCCAGCGGTGCGGCATGCGATTGCTTTTGAGCGCGTCAAGAACCGGCAGGCCGAGTTGCAAAGCATGAAAACCGAAGATGTCGGCGACAACCCCATCGAGTTGCGCCCGCTCCCAATCGAGCAGATAAGCGCCATGCGGGGTTTGAAACCAGTCCTGTAAACCTGAACCTACAATGGCTTCGCTCATGAACCCCCGTCAGGCACCCGGTGCAGGGTGCAATGTGAAAAACATGCCGCTCCTGCCCCACGCCGGTTTCGGATCCGCGCACCGATTTTAGTCAACCGCCCCAGCCAGGCCCTGCAGGAGCAGCCCGGATGAACATTCTTCGCATCGCTGTGCTGGCCCCGGCGCTCCTGCTTGGCGCGTGCGCCGCGCTGGTCGCGCCGCCGCCAGGCGGCGAAACGACAGCGACAAGCCAACCTAAGGACGATGCTGCGGTGGCGACGCCCATGGCCGAGCGGCCCTCGGCCCCTGTCGGCACGGCGCCGCTGTCAGCTCCGGTGCAGGATCAGGCCGCGCCGCGCAGCGTGGCGGCCAGCACGCCGGCAGCCGTGACCACCGCCACGGCACCCCGCGTCCTCGTCCCGACGCCAGCGGCGCAGCCCAGCCTGCCCTTGGCCGGACTCAACATGCTGCCAGGCAGCCCGGCGACGAACCGCCAGGTGGCCGCATTGATAGCGCCGGGCGACCTGTGGGAGCGCATCCGGCGCGGCTTTGCCATGCCCAATCTCGACAGCGACCCGGTGCGCGAGCGCGAGCTGTGGTATGCCAGTCGGCCCGAATACATACAGCGCATGACCGAGCGCTCGCGCAAATACCTGTTTCATATCGTCGAGGAACTGGAGCTGCGCAATATGCCGTCGGAGCTGGCGCTGCTGCCCTTTGTCGAGAGTGCCTTTAACCCGCAGGCGGTGTCGAGCGCCCGGGCGGCGGGAATGTGGCAGTTCATGCCGGCCACCGGCAAGGACTTCGAGCTCAAACAAAACACCTTTCGCGACGACCGGCGGGACGTTCTGGCGTCGACCCGCGCGGCGCTGGACTATCTGCAAAAGCTCCACGGCATGTTCGGCGACTGGCACCTGGCGCTGGCGGCCTACAACTGGGGCGAGGGAAGCGTTGCGCGCGCGATCGAAAAGAACCGGCGTGCCGGCCTGGCAACGCACTACTTGGCGCTGTCGATGCCGGCAGAGACCCGACTCTATGTTCCCAAACTGCAGGCCATCAAGAACATCATCGCTGCACCGCAGACCTTCAGCGCCAGCCTGCCGGTCATCGATAACCACCCCTACTTCCAGAGCGTGGCCATCGGGCGCGACATCGATGTG